>Ga0308157_10000390_pt1 | contig 153372 bp, 154 predicted proteins | sample PhyBR1_FD_201035 | JGI IMG/M metagenome (GOLD analysis project Ga0308157, IMG submission 201035) | Phyllosphere microbial communities from UC Gill Tract Community Farm, Albany, California, United States - DLSLB.R1 | ecosystem: Host-associated > Plants > Phyllosphere > Unclassified | place... | reverse complement strand
GTAGTGGTGCGGCGGCAGGTAGCCCATGTTGTCGCCAAAGGCCATGGCCTGCTGCAGGCGCATCATCAGCGCGTCGGCAAAGCCGCGCAGCAGCATGACCACGCCCAGGATCATGTACATGATGCCGATCTTCTTGTGGTCGATGCTGCAGATCCAGTCGCGCCACAGGGTGCCCCACAGGCGGAACTTGGTGATGCCGGCCAGCACGGCCAGGCCACCGAGCACGACGCCGATGAAGGTGATGAGCACGATGGGCTCGTGCGCCATGGGAATGGAGTCCCAGGTGATTCGGCCCAAGGCCCAATGCGGTGGTGCGGTAACAGGTGAGGTGGACATGTTCGTCAGTCTCTTAGGCGCGGATCATTGGCGGGAAAGGGTGCGGTCGTGGACCGTGGCGTGGCGCGCTTCGAGTGCCGCCACGATCTGGCCGGCGTTGTCGACGGTGCACACGTCCTGGGGCAGGTTGATGCCCATGGCCTTCATGTAGGCCTCGCCACCGCGCTCGTCGATGGTCATCATGTGGTGCATGCACATCTTGCCTTCTTCGACGCAGCGGTTGAGCACCTTGTCGTACAGGCCGTCTTCCACGCTGGCAAAGCGCTGCACGGGGTCGCGCTCGCTGGGCTTGACGAGGTTCAGGTAGGTGGTCTTGTCCAGCGCCTTGCCTTCGGTCTTGGCCTTGGCCACCCACTGTTCGAAGTCGCCCTGGCTCAGGCCGTGGAACTTGAAGGTCATGCCCGAGAAGCCCGCTCCGCTGTAGTGCGATGCGATGCCGGGGTAGACGCCGGGCTTGTTGATCACCGCGTTCAGCTCGGTCTGCATGCCGGGCATGGCGTAGATCATGCCGGCGAGGTCTGCCACGTAGAACGAGTTCATCGTGGACGTGGCGGTGAGCTTGAACAAAATGGGGCGGTCCACCGGGGCGGCCAGCTCATTGACGGTGGCAATGCCCTGCTCGGGGTAGAAGAACAGCCATTTCCAGTCCATGGCGACCACCTGCACCACCAGGGGGGTGGCCTGGGCTTCGAGCGGCTTGGTGGCCGAGATGCGGTCCAGCGGGCGGTAGGGGTCGAGCTTGTGGGTGCCGATCCAGGTCAGCGCGCCCAGGGCGATGATGATCAAGAGGGGCACGGTCCAGATCACCAGCTCCAGCGTGGTGGAGTGGTGCCAGTCGGGGTCGTAGTCCGCGTCGGTATTGGCGGTGTTGGACTGGCGGTACTTCCAGGCGAACCACAGCGTGAGCGCGATCACCGGGACGATGATGATCAGCATCAGCAAGGTGGCCTGCACGACCATGTGGCCTTGCTGCGAGGCGACGTCGCCTGCGGGGTTGAGGACGACGGCCTTGCTGCAGCCGGCGAGGCTGGTGGCTGTGGCCGCCAACGCAAGCCATGCCGGCCCGCGAAGTTGGGGAAGTTTGAACATGTGATGGGCCCAACAAAGGCGTTTAGGGGTAAACGCGAATGACAATTTGCCGCTCAATGTAATAGAGCAGGTAAATTTGTCCATTGGACATTTTGTCCAAGGTCAAGTTTTTGCCCCATTCCGGTGCCACTGGCAACATGCCTTGACCCCGTCGTGAGCACACTATGGCATTTGTCCTGCAAGAGCGTCAGTGAAAGCTCACTTGCCGCCAGGGGGCCTTGGGTGTAAAACGTGGGTGTATCAGTTACACAACAAGGAATTCCGTTCATGAGCAGTCCCGCCTCTGCTATCTACCCAGCGAATGGCTTTGAAGAAGGCCATGACTCTCTTTCCCGCGCGGACACCCATGAAGACGTCACCCCCAGCGAAATCGCGGTGGGCGTGATCATCGGGCGCTCGTCCGAGTATTTCGACTTCTTCGTTTTCGGGATCGCCTGCGTGCTGGTGTTCCCGTCGTTCCTGTTCCCCTTCATGTCGCGCCTGGACGGCACGCTGGCCTCCTTTGCGCTGCTGGCCGTGGCCTTCGTCGTGCGGCCCATCGGTACCGCCATCTCCATGGCCATCCAGCGGCGCTGGGGCCGGGGCACCAAGCTGACCATTGCGCTGTTTTTGCTGGGCGTGTGCACGGTGGGCATGGCCTTTTTGCCGGGCTACAAGGACCTGGGCACCACGGCCATCGTGGCGCTGCTGATTCTGCGCATCGGCCAGGGCCTGGCGCTGGGCGGCTCGTGGGACGGCCTGCCGTCGCTGCTGGCGATGTCGGTGCCCAAGCACCGCCGCGGCTGGTACGCGATGATCGGCCAGCTGGGCGCGCCCGTGGGCTTTGTGCTCGCGGCCGGCCTGTTCGCCTATCTGTATGCCAACCTCACGGTGCAGGAGTTTCTGGCCTGGGGCTGGCGCTACCCGTTCTTCGTGGCCTTTGCCGTGAACGTGGTGGCCCTGTTCGCCCGCCTGCGCCTGGTGGTGGGCCAGTCGTACACCGAGCTGCTGCAGGACCGCGAGCTGCAACCCGTGCCCGTGCACGAGGTGATGCGCGACGAGGGCGGCAACGTGCTGCTGGGTGCCTTTGCGGCGCTGGCCAGCTTTGCGCTGTTCCACCTGGTCACCGTGTTCCCGCTGTCATGGATCACGCTGTACACGGACCAGCCCGTCACCCAGATCCTGGGCGTGCAGATCGTCGGCGCCTTCCTGGCGGCCGGGGCCATCATGGTTTCGGGCTGGCTGTCTGACCACTTGGGCCGGCGCAAGCTGCTGGGCGGCATGGCGGTGCTGATCGGTGTGTTCAGCTTCATGGCACCCGTGCTGCTCAACAGCGGCGAGGTGGGCAGCACCATGTTCCTGCTGCTGGGCTTTGTGCTGCTGGGCCTGTCGTACGGCCAGGCCTCGGGCACGGTGACGGCCAATTTCTCGCCCAAGTACCGCTACACGGGCGCCGCCCTGTCGGCCGACCTGGCCTGGATCATCGGCGCCGCATTTGCCCCGCTGGTGGCCCTGGGCCTGTCGGCCCAGTTCGGCCTGCTGGCCGTGACGGTGTACCTGCTGTCGGGCGTGGCCTGTACCTTGGGCGCCCTGAACCTGAACCGCCGCATGGAGCGGCGCGACCGATAAGAGCGGCGAACAAAACTCTTCTGGCGTCGTTGCTGCGTCTTGTCGTACTACCCGTACTGCCTGCAAGAAATCGGATGTGTAGCGCCTAGCCAGAACCGCTGCGCTGAGTTTTGTTCTCCGCTCTCAGGTAGTTACATAAGAGAGAGCGAGGGGCGGGCCCACGGGAGGGCGGCCCCGCTGAGAAGCGATGCAAGAACCCGGTGGCTGCCTTGGCGGTCACCGGGTTTTTTGTCGATTGGCTGCCGTCTGGTGCCTGCCGGCGTCTGCATCAACCAGCGCACACCAGCCTGCAGCTCAGCGGCATAGGGGCCAGTGCGCTGGTTGCGTCACTTGGACGGTGCTGGGCTCGGGCCTTCGAGAACGAAGTTCATGGGAACGATCATCCAGGTCGGTTCCGCCCCTGCACCTGCAGTGCCGGGCTGGTAGCGCCAGCGCATGGTCGTCTGGCGTGCGGAAGTGTCCAGCCGCGGAAAGCCGCTGGAGCGCTTTATTTCGGCCTTCAAGGGCACACCCTGGTTGTCCACCAGTACCCTGACTTCGACCAGTCCCTCCTCGCCGTTGCGCAGTGAGATGGGCGGGTAGTCCGGGGGCTCATTGCGAGCGGGGCCGGCTGCGATGGATGGGGTGGCGGCAGGGTTGGCAATGCCCTGTGCCGCCGTGAGCCCGGAGGCTAGGACCAGGGTGCACAAAAGGAGACAGCGGTGCAATTGCATGAAGCGATTGCCAATCAATCCTGCGGCCTGAACCCGATGGTCAGCGAGGGCGGCACGCGCCCGTCCACGTCGCGCGGCAGGGTTTCGGTCTTGTCCAGGGCGCGCAGCACGGCGTCGTCCCAGGCCTTGTTGCCGCTGGACTGCACCAGGCGCTTGCCGACGATGGTGCCGTCGGGCGCCAGGCGCACCTCGACCTCGGCGCGCGGGTTGCCCGAAATCGCGTCGGGGTAGACGATGTTGGGCTTGACCTTGGCGGCCACGCGGCCGCCGTAGCCGCCCGAGGGGCCTGCGTCGCGCTGCGCGGTGCCGGTGGATTTCTCGTTGCCTTCGGAGCCCGCCAGCCCCTGCATGCGGCGCAGGTTGGCCTCGCGCTGGGCGGCGAGTTGCTTGGCCTCGGCCTCGGCGCGCTGCTGCTTCTTGGCTGCGGCGTCCTTGGCTTCCTTCGCGTCCTTGGCGTCTTCGGCCTTGCGCTTTTCTTCGGCGAGCAGCTTCTTTTGCCTTTCCTGCTCGGCGGCCTTCTTTTGCTCGGCGAGCTTTTCCTTCTTTTCCTTTTCGAGGCGCTCTTCGCGCTCGTCTTCCTTGCGCTCACGCTCGCGCTTGTCGCGCTCAAGCTTCTCGGCGCGGGCCTTTTTCTCCTGCTCCAGGCGCTTTTTCTCGCGCTCGATGGCGATGTCGGCCTCGCGCGTATCGGGCTCCACGGCGCGCGGTGGCGGTGGGGGAGGAGGAGGGGGCACTGGCGCGGGCCGGGGCGGCTCGGGCGGCGGTGGCACGGGGGGCGTTGGCGGGGTCGGGGGTGTCGGCGGCGTCACCTCAGGGGGCGCCGCCTGTTGGGGCACGGCGGCCCACAGTTCGGCCTGCACGGCGGGCTGGTCGGAGCTGGCCTTCCAGTTCACGCCCCAGGTGAGTGCGCCGATCAGCGCCAGATGCACCAGCACCGCCAGCGAGATGGCTCGCAGGCGGGCAGGGGGTGCGGGGGGCGCAAATTGGTCGCGGTCGTCTTGGGCGTGCATGGAGGGAGTAGAGCGTGTACGTCGTCTTCGGTTCAGTCAATCAAGGAAGGCGGGGCACTTCGGCTTCAGCCGCCCTGTTTGACGGAGAGACCTACGCGCTGCACACCGGCTTTCTGCAGTTCGGACATGGCCTTGACCACGTTGTCGTATACAACGCCCTTGTCGGCCGTAATGATGACAGCCGTCTCTTTTGTCTGGTCTTTCTGCCAGCGCAGCGCGGCTTCGCCGATCTCGCGCTGGCTCATGCTGCGGGTGGCCTCGGGGGTCTTGAGCTGCAGCGAGCCGTCCTTGTTGACGATGACCTGCGCCACCACCTTGGGCAGGTTCTTGCCCTTGCCCACGCTGGGCACGTCGACCATGCCGGGGGTGAGCATGGGGGCCGTCACCATGAAGATGATGAGCAGCACCAGCATCACGTCGATGAACGGGACCATGTTGATCTCGTTGATGGTGCGGCGGCCTCGGCCGCGGGATGCCATGGCGGGCATGGTGTCAGTGCCCCGATGCCGAGACGGGTTGCTGCGCGCCCAGGTTGCGCTGCAGGATGTTGGAGAACTCTTCGATGAAGGTCTCCTGGTGCGTGGCCACGCGGTCGATGTCGCGCGCGAAGCGGTTGTAGGCGATGACGGCCGGAATGGCGGCGAACAGGCCGATGGCGGTGGCCACCAGCGCCTCGGCGATGCCGGGGGCCACGGTGGCCAGGGTCACCTGCTCCATGCCGGCAAAGCCGGTGAAGGCGTGCATGATGCCCCACACCGTGCCGAACAGGCCCACGTAGGGCGACACCGAGCCCACGGTGGCCAGGAAGGACAGGCTGGACTCGACCACGTCCATTTCGCGCTGGAAGCTGGCGCGCATGGCGCGGCGCGCGCCGTCCATCAGGGTGCCGGCATCGGTGATGCGGCGCTCGCGCAGTTTCTGGTACTCGCGCATGCCGCTGGCGAAGATGCGCTCCATGGGGCCGGCGTTCTTGGCGTTCTGGGCGGCGCTGGCGAACAGGTCGTTCAGGCTGGTGCCGGACCAGAAGTCGCGCTCGAAATCGTCATTGAGCGACTTGATGCGCTTGAGCGCGAACAGCTTGCGGAAGATGGCGGCCCAGCTGGCGACGGAGACGACCAGCAGCAGCAGCATGACGAGTTGCACCACCCAGCTGGCCTGCAGCACCAGGCTGAGGATGGACATGTTTTGGGAATTCATGGTGTTGTTGAGAGTTGTTCCAGAAGGGTGCTCGGTATTCTCGCGGGCCGCAGGGTGGCGGCGTCCACCCAGCCGATGCGGATGGTGCCTTCGCTGAGCAGTGCGGGCGGGTTTTCGGTCATGTCTTGCTCCGGTTTCAGGAGCGCTTGCTGCAGTATTGTCAACGATGCGCGGCCGGCCTCTTGCAGCTGGGCGGTAACAATGAGTTCATCGTCGAGCCTTGCAGGCCGCAAGTAGCGTACCTGGCTGTGGGTTACGACAAACATGCCGCCGGTTTGTTCCCTGAGCGCTTGTTGGCCGATGCCGAGGGAGCGGAGCCATTCGGTGCGGGCGCGTTCGAAGAACTTGAGGTAGTTGGCGTAGAAGACTATTCCGCCCGCGTCGGTGTCTTCCCAATAAATTCGGATGGGGAATTCAAACGCCATGGGCTTGCCTCTTTTCTGGTTTGCTGGTGCTGGTGTGCATGGTTGCTCCGTGCCTCGGCGGAGGGCGGGAGCCGGGATGTGCGCCCGGCGGCGCACCTACTTTCTTTTGCGTCGCCAAAAGAAAGTAGGCAAAGAAAAGGCGACCCCCAGTCTGCGTCCCCCATTCGCCCTGCCGGGCGAATGGGGGCAACCTGCGATGCTCGGAACTGGGGTGGTGCCGCAGAACTCGCTGCGTTCTTCGAACTCCGCTCAAACAGCTGCGGCAAGCTAGTTCACGAGGTGCGTGTGTCCTGCGGCACACGAACCCACCCCAGCTCCTGCGCTTCTCGGCGCAGCCAGCAGGGGTGGGGAGCGGGGTCCACACGGCTGCTGCTGCGCAGCTGCGCCGGGTGTCGGTTACGCGCGCGGTGCGCGCTGCCGACGGGTTGGGCGCGATCTCTGTGGCCAGGCCGAGCGCAGCGACGGCACACCGGGCCGAGCGAAGCAATGGCCCGTGTGGAGCCCGCTCCCACCCCCTTCTGACCGTGCCGAGAAGCGCAGGGCCTGGGGTGAGCGCGTGCCGAAGGACACGCGCATCGTTGTCTGGCTTGCCGCAGCTGTTTGAGCGGAGTTCGAAGAACGCAGCGAGTTCTGCGGCAAACCCCAGGACCGAGCATCGCAGGCTGCCCCCTCGCCCCTCGGGCGAGGGGGACACGGGCAGCGGGGTCGCCTTTTCTTTGCCTTCTTTCTTTTGGCGACGCAAAAGAAAGAAGGTGCGCCGCCGGGCGCACATCCCGGCCTCCGCCCTGCGCAAAGAAACAGAAGCAACCACTAGTCAGATCACTCCAGCAGACGACGCAACCGAGCAACAGACTCCTCCAACTGCGCCATCGAATTCGCAGTAGAGAACCGCACAAACCTCTCCGTCTCCGCAGTCCCGAAATCCCGCCCCGGCGTCACCGCGACATGTGCCCGTTTCATCACCTCGAATGCAAAATCCCAACTGCCACTCACCCCAAGACGACCAGCAGCCTCGGAGCAATCCGCCCACGCATAAAAAGCACCATCCGGCATCACCGGCACCGACAAGCCCATGGACTGCAAGGCAGGGATAAAGAAATCGCGCCGCGCCTTGAACTCCGCCCGCCGCCGCTCATACTCTGCAATGCTCTCGGCCTCGAAGCAGGCCAGCGCCGCATGCTGCGACACCGTGCTCGCGCAGATGAACAGATTCTGCGCCAAGCGCTCGACCACGGGCACCATGGCCTCGGGCACCACCATCCAGCCCAGGCGCCAGCCGGTCATGTTGAAGTACTTGCTGAAGCTGTTGATGCTGACGATCTGGTCGTCGATGGCCAGCGCCGTGTGGCCGAATTCTTCTTCGTACGACAGGCCCAGATAGATCTCGTCGATCAGCGTGATGCCGTCGTGCCCGCGCACCACGTCGTGGATGCGGCGCAGCTCATCGGGCGCGATGGACGTGCCCGTGGGGTTCGATGGCGAGGCCAGCAGCACGCCGCGGGTCCTGGCGGTCCAGGCGGCGCGCACCTTCTCGGCGCTGAGCTGGTAGCGCTCGGCCGCGGTGGTGGGCACGAGCACGGCCTTGCCGTCTGCGGCGCTCACGAAGTGGCGGTTGCAGGGGTAGCTCGGGTCGGGCATGAGGATCTCGTCGCCCGACTCGATGAGCGCCAGGCAGGCCAGTTGCAGCGCGGCCGATGCGCCGGCCGTGACCACGATGCGCCGGGCCGGCACGTTCACGCCGAAGCGCTGCGCATACCAGGCGCTGATGCGCTCGCGCAAGGGCTCCAGGCCCAGTGCATTGGTGTACTGGGTGGCGCCGTCGCGCACGGCGCGGGCGGCGGCCTCCTGCACCAGGGGCGGGGCGGTGAAGTCGGGCTCGCCGATGTTCAAAAAGATCATCGGCTCGCGCGTGCCGGCCACTTCGCGTGCCATGGCCTGCGCAGCCTTGGCCACTTCCATCACGTAAAACGGTTCGATGCGCTCAGCGCGGGAGGAGAACTTCATTGGCATGGGTCCTGGTCCTGCCGGCGGGGCAGGGGGCTGGCGCGGGGGAGAAGGGGGGAGAGAGGCCGGGCGGCGCACCATGGCGGCGGCCCGGAGCAGGCAGGGGGCTGTCAGCCCTCTGCGCTGTCGTCGGCTGCTGCAGCGGCTTCAGGTGCCGATGCTGCAGCAGGCGCCGTGGTGGCGCCCGAGGCCTTGTCGGCCGCAACTTCCGCCGCGCGCAGGCGCGGGGCCAGGCCGTTGAGCACGGCGTTCACGTACTTGTGGCCGTCAGTGCCGCCAAACTCCTTGGCCAGCTCGATGCACTCGTTGAGCACCACGCGCCATGGCACATCCAGGCAGTGCTGGAACTCGTACACGCCGATCCACATCACGGCATGCTCGATGGGCGAGATCTCGGCCATCTTGCGGTCCAGCAGCGGGGTGATCAGTTCGTCCATCTCGGCGGCCAGCTTGATGGAGCCGTGCAGCAGCGCGTCGTAGTGCACCGAGTCGGCCTTGTGAAAGCCGGCCAAGTCGCGGGTAAATGCGTCGATGGCCTCGGGCGCATTGCCGCCCACCAGGTGTTGGTACAGCGCCTGCAGCGCGAATTCGCGTGCGCGGCTGCGGTTGGACTTGGAGGCGGCCTTGCGCACGCCGGTGCTCTTGAGGCCGGTGCGCGCCTGCTTGGGCGGGCGGGTCGAGGGGTGGCTGTTGCCGGCGGTGGTGGCGTCGTCGCTGTTGTGGTTGTTGTTATCGCTCATGACAGGTCTTCCAGCAGGTTGGCCATCTCCACGGCGACGCGGGCGGCGTCCGTGCCTTTCTCGGTCTGGCGCGCAATCGCCTGTTCGAGGTTTTCGGTGGTGATGATGGCGTTGGCAATCGGGATCTGGTAGTCGAGCGACAGGCGCGTGACGCCCGCGCCCGATTCGTTGGCCACCAGTTCGAAGTGGTAGGTCTCGCCGCGGATGATGCACCCGAGGGCGATCAGCGCGTCGTACTCGTCGGCTTCGCACAGGGCCTGCAATGCCACGGGCACTTCGAGGGCGCCGGGCACCCGCACGTGGGTGATGTGCTTTTCCTGCACGCCCAGGGCCAGCAGTTCGGCACGGCATGCCGCTGCCAGGGCGTTGGTGATGCCCTCGTTGAAACGGGCCTGCACGATGCCGATGTGCAGCTTCTTGCCGTCCAGGCGGTCCGAGCTTCCTTTTTCTGCGCCAAACATAGTCTTTTATTCCTTGGGGATGAAGCCGGTGATTTCGAGGCCATAGCCGGCCATGCTGGGCATGCGGCGGGGCTGGCCCATGAGTTGCATCTTGTGCACGCCGCACTCGCGCAGGATCTGCGCGCCCACACCGTAGGTGCGCAGGTCCATGCGGCCGCGCTCGGGGGCCTGGGCGGCGCGCGCCGTGCCTTCGAACTGTTCGAGCAGTTGCTCTGCTGTCTCGCCGCAGTTGAGCAGCACGGCCACGCCCTTGCCCTGGGCTGCCAGGTACTGCAGGCTCGAATCGAGGCCCCAGGAGTGCATGGAGCGGTTCACTTCGAGCGCATCGAACACCGACAGCGGCTCGTGCACGCGCACGGGCACCACGTCGTCGGCGCCCCACTGGCCCTTGACCAGCGCCAGGTGCACGGCCTGGCTGGGTTGGTCGCGAAAGGCGTGCACGGTGAACTCGCCGGCGGCGGTCTGCAGCGTGCGCGTGCCGACCTTCTCAACCAGCGTCTCGTTGCGGCTGCGGTATTCGATCAGGTCGGCGATGGTGCCGATCTTCAGGCCGTGCTCGGCCGCGAACAGCTGCAGATCGGGCAGGCGGGCCATGGTGCCATCGTCCTTCATGATCTCGCAGATCACCGAGGCGGGGCTGCAGCCGGCCATCACGGCCAGGTCGCAGCCGGCTTCGGTATGGCCGGCGCGCATGAGCACGCCGCCGTCCACCGCCTGCAGCGGGAAGATGTGGCCGGGCTGCACCAAGTCTTCGGCGCGTGCATTGGGCGCCACGGCGGCCTGCACGGTGCGCGAGCGGTCGGCCGCGGAGATGCCGGTGGTCACGCCCTCGGCGGCTTCGATCGATACGGTGAACGCCGTGGCGTGCTTGGTGCCGTTGCGGGTGACCATGGGCGGCAGGCGCAGGCGCTCGCAGCGCTCGCGGCTCAGCGTCAGGCAGATCAGGCCGCGGCCGAAGCGGGCCATGAAGTTGATCGCCTCGGGCGTCACGTGGTCGGCGGCCAGCACCAGGTCGCCTTCGTTTTCACGGTCTTCTTCATCCACCAGGATGACGATGCGGCCGGCGCGCATCTCGGCCACGATGTCCTCGACGGGCGAGATCGGCACGGGGGTGAGGGGGGAGTTCATGGAAGGCTTGGGCTTTCTGTGGGGACGTCTGGCGAGTGTGCGCAGCGCAGGTTCCCGTGGCCGGAGGTCGCCACACGGCACACACCTCCAAGAAACCGCCCAAAGAACATGCGATGCGGCGCTGCCGCACGTCGACGGGGCTTATTGCCCCGGAAGGCTGAGATTTTAGTCTACCCGCGAGCTTGGCGGGTGCGGATGAGCCTGTGCCAGGTCAGATCATGCTGCCCTGGATCACCACGTTTGACTCAGGGTAGGCCACACAGGGCAGTACGCAGCCCTCGGCCTTTTCCTCGGGCGACAGGCCCGGCCATTCGATGTCGTAGCGCACACGGCCCTCCACCAATTGCCCGATGCAGGTGCGGCAGGTGCCGTTGCGGCAGGAGCTGGGCCAGTCGATGCCGCCCTGCTCGATGGAGACGAGCAGGGGCTGCTCGGGCCAGGCATCGCACTGGGCACCGTCGGGCTCGATGCGGGCGGTGAAGAAGGGGATGGCGGGCTGGGTCATGCGGTGTTGCGAGGGGCTGGGGTGCGTTGCCACACCAGGAGAAGGTTGTTGGCCGGCAGGGCGTGGCGCTCGGCCAGTTGCAGGCCGGCGGCTGCGGCTTCGCGCTCCACATCGGCGCGGTTGCGGATGCCCCAGTCTGGATCCTGCGCGCGCAGGGTGGCGTCGAAGCCCTGGTTGCCGGGCGAGGTGGGCACGCCGTCTTCGATGTAGGGCCCGTAGGTGACCAGCCGGCCGCCCGGTGCCAGATGGCGCGCAGCCCCCTGCATGAGGCCCGCACAGCAGGCCCAGGGGGCGATGTGCAGCATGTTGGCGCAATAAATCAGGTCAAAGTGCTGGGCAAAGGGGGCCGCACCATCGGGCCAGGTGGCAGAGCGCACGTCCAGGCGCACGGCGGGCCGCACGTTGGTGGCGCCGGCCTGCAGGGCCCAGCCGGCGATGGCGAAGAACAGCTCGTCCTTCAGGTCCGTGGGCTGCCAGGTCCAGCCGGGCAGGGCGGAGCCGAAGAGGGCCACGTGCTGGCCCGTGCCGCTGGCGATCTCCAGCGCCGTGCCGGTGTCGGGAACCAGGCCGCGCAGCAAGGCCAGGATAGGCGCTTGGTTGCGTTCGGAAGCGGGACTGCAGGGGAGGGCGGGAGAGGTCATGGATGTGGACAAAGTACGGGGCGCGATGCTATCAAATTGAAAGCAAAGTGGGCTTGGCAGGGTCTTTGCCAGAGTGCCCAAATTTTCATCAATGCAGTGATATTCCTTGCAAATCAAGCACTTGGCGCGGCCATACAGGGCTTGTCCAAAGTTATCCCCATGATTGTCCAGTGCGGGCAGGGATAACCGGGCACCTTCTGCCTAAAAAATGAGCACTGCATTCATTTTCGTTGTGAATCAATGGCTTGGATCGCCCATACACGGCTTGCCCAAACTTATCCACATGATTGTCCAGCGCAGGCAGGGATAACCGCAGGTTTTGGCCTGCCGGTCGCTGCCCAAAAAATGGGCGGCGGGTGGGTTTTCGTTGTAGATCAAGCACTTGCATCGGCCATACACGGCTTGTCCTTAGTTATCCACACGATTGTCCAGTGCCATCAGGGATAACCCTGGGCAGGCGCCAGGCCAGGCTGCCCAAAAAACGGGCGGTGCAGTGATATCCCTTGTGAATCAATCACTTGGCATGGCCATACAGGGCTTGCCAAAACTTATCCACATGATTGTCCAGTGCGGGCAGGGATAACTGTTGCCTGCGTCAGGCCTCGATCTTCACGCCCTTCCAGAAGGCGACACGGCCGCGGATCTCGTCGGCTTCGGGCTTGGGGTCGGCGTAGAACCAGGCGGCGTCGGTGTTCATTTCGCCGTTGACCAGCAGCGAGAGATAGCTCGCCTGGCCCTTCCACGCGCAGGTGGTCTTGTGGTTGCTGAAGGTGACGTACTCGCGCTTGAGCGATGCGTCGGGGAAGTAGTGGTTGCCTTCGACCACCACGGTGTCGTCGCTTTCGGCAATGACCACGCCGTTCCAGATTGCTTTCATGGGGAAATCCTTCGATAGGGGAAAGAGGGGGGCGCAAGTGCCCGGCGTCCGTGCGGGTTGCGGGGGCGCCAGCCGCGATTTTGCCTGCACCGTGAGTGCCGTGCACTGCCAGTCGCGCGCGGTACCGCGTGGGTTCGCGATGTGGCTTAAAGTCGCTGCGGTTCCAACCGCCTTTTCAAAACCACCACAGGAGAACATTGACCATGGGTATCGATTTCAAGGGCCGTGTGGCCATCGTCACGGGCGCCGGTGGCGGCCTGGGCCGCCAGCATGCACTGGCACTGGCGGCGCGCGGCGCCAAGGTGCTGGTCAATGACCTGGGCGGGGCGCTGGATGGCAAGGGCGGCTCGGTGGGCGCGGCGCAGGCCGTGGTCGACGAGATCATCGCCGCCGGCGGCGAGGCGATTGCCAACGGTGCCTCGGTCACCGACTATGCGGCCGTGCAGGCCATGGTGCAGCAGGCCATCGACGCCTGGGGCCGGGTCGACATTTTGGTGAACAACGCCGGCATCCTGCGCGACAAGTCGTTTTCCAAGATGGAGATGGACGACTTTCGCCTGGTGGTGGACGTGCACCTCATGGGCGCAGCCCACTGCTGCAAGGCGGTGTGGCCGCACATGGTGGCCCAGCAGTACGGGCGCATCGTGATGACGACCTCCTCCACCGGCCTGTACGGCAACTTCGGCCAGTCCAACTACGGCGCCGCCAAGCTGGCTCAGGTCGGGCTGATGCAGACCCTGGCCATCGAGGGTGCCAAGTACCACATTCATGTGAACGCCCTGGCGCCCACGGCCGCCACGCGCATGACCGAGGGCCTGATGCCGCAAGAGGTGCTCGACGCGCTCAAGCCCGAGGCCGTGGTGCCCGCCATGCTGGTGCTGGCCCATGAAAGCGCACCCACGCGCACCATCCTGTGCGCGGGCGCCGGCACCTTCGAGGCGGCGCACATCACGTTGACCCAGGGTATTCACCTAGGCATTGGTGCCGACACCCCCGAGCAACTGGCTGCACGCCTGTCGGAAGTGACCGAGCGCGCTGGCGAGCAAGTACCACAAAGCGGCGCAGCGCAGGGAACCAACGAGGTGAGCAAGGCCCTTGCGGCCAGGGTTTAAGGCAAGTCGATACGCACAACCGTGCGCCGTGCTAAGTTCCGGGCCGACACGAGATCGGTAATAAAGATATGAGAACTTTGCAGGAACGACTGACCGCCTACCCCGCCGACGCCCTGGCGGGAATACGCCGCGGCATCGAAAAAGAGGGATTGCGCGTGCTGCCCAGCGGGGGGCTGGCGCTCACGCCGCACCCGGCGGCGCTGGGTTCGGCACTCACGCACCCCTTGATCACCACCGACTACAGCGAATCGCAGCTGGAGCTGATCACCGGCGCGCGCAAGGGCGTGGACGAGTGCCTGACCGAGCTGGCCGAGGTGCACCAGTTCGTGCACCGCGCGCTGCAGGCGCAGGGCGGTGAGCTGCTGTGGGCGTCGAGCATGCCCTGCGGCCTGCCCACGGACGAGACGATTCCCATCGGCCGCTACGGCAGCTCCAACGTGGGCCGGGCCAAGAGCGTCTACCGCATGGGCCTGGGCCACCGCTACGGCCGGCGCATGCAGACCATCTCGGGCATCCACTACAACTGGTCGCTGCCCGGTGTGGGCAGCGATGACTACTTCGCGCTGATCCGCAATTTCCGCCGCCACGCCTTCGTGCTGCTGTACCTGTTCGGCGCATCGCCCGCGCTGTGCCCGTGCTTCGTGCAGGGGCGCGACCACCGGCTGCTGCCGCTGGGCGACAAGGCGCAGGCCATGTACCTGCCGCACGCCACCTCGCTGCGCATGGGGCGCCTGGGCTACCAGAGCGACGCCCAGGCCACGCTGGCCGTGAGCTACAACGGCCTTGCGGGCTACGCCAATTCGCTGCACGAGGCGCTGACCAAGCCCTACCCCGCCTACGAGACGGTGGGCGTGCGCAACCCGGGCGGCGACTACAACCAGCTCGGTACCAGCCTGCTGCAGATCGAGAACGAGTTCTACGGCACCATCCGCCCCAAGCGCACCGTGCACACGGGCGAGCGCCCGCTGCACGCGCTGCGCGAGCGCGGCGTGGAATACGTCGAAGTGCGCCTGATGGACCTGGACCCCTTCGTTTCCGTGGGCATCACCGCGTCGACCATGCGCCTGCTGGACGTGTTTTTGCTGCACTGCCTGCTGTCCGACAGCCCGCCCGATACGCCCGAGGAGATCGCCGAGCTCCAGCAGAACCAGCACCTCACGGCCGAGCGCGGCCGCGAGCCGGGCCTGCTGCTGCACCGTGCCGGCAAAGCCGTGCCGCTGACCACCTGGGGCGCCGAGGTGCTGGCCGAGTGCGAACCGCTGGCCGCTGCGCTCGATGCCACGCACGGCATCACGGACTACAGCGATGCCCTGCGCGACGCCCGGGCGCTGATGGATGCGCCGGACCGCACCCCCTCGGCCCGCGTGCTGGCCAGCATCGTGCAGGACCACGAGAGCAATTTCGAGCGCTTCGCCTTCCAGCAATCTGCCAAGGCGCAGAACACGCTGCTGGCCCTGCCCTGGAGCGATGCGCAGCAGGCGCGCTACCTGGCGTTGGCCGACGAGTCCATCGCCGCGCAGAAGGCCATCGAGGCAGCGGATACGCTGCCGTTCGAGCCCTGGCTCGAACAGTACATGGCGGTCGAGGGGTTGGGCTGAGCTGATCCAGCGGCGGCTGCGGATCAGTCCTGCAGCCGCTGCAGCGCCGCCTGCACCCATCCAAATCCCACGTGCTCCTGCTCCAGCCGCAGGTTGGCTTGCAGCCGGTTGTCGCGCAAGTCGTCGTACAGGGCTGCTTCGGCCTCTGTCAGGCGTGGCAGGTTGCGCCGGGTGGGCTGGTTTTCCTGGCCCCACAGCGGCGCATGGGCCTGCAAGGTGGCCTTGTCCATCAGAAATGACTGGGCATGGGGCCATTGGTGGCGCAGCTGGTCGAGTATGGCGAAGCCGTGGGTATCGATGTCGCCCCAGTAGTGCACAGGGCAGTGGGCCAGCCATTGCGCCTGCCGCAGCACGTCAAAACCATACCCGGCACCAAAAACCACCAGGCTGCGCGGGTGCGCAGGCAAGGCCAGAAAGTTGGTTTCGTTCTCGGTCATGAACACGCGCGCGCCCGCCAGGGGCAGCTGGGCGAAGGGCCCTGCGTCCAGGGTCACGTCCTGGCCCCAAGGCCCTGCAAGCAGGGCGGGGTCCAGCAGGCGCAGGCGAATGCGCAGAGGCTTTCGCAGCAGGCCGTAGCGCTCCTCGAACAGGCCTGCCCCCGATGCACCCCGGTCGATGGCGTCCTCGGGCAGCGCCAGGTCCAGCAGGTCGGCCAGCACCGCGCGGTGGGCTTCGACAAACTTGCTGTGCACGCCCGCCACATCGATCTGCCGTGCATAGATGCCGGGGCGGGGGTGCTGCTGCAGCCACTGCACCACATCCAGCAGGCGCTGCCAGTCGCGCGTCAGCGCCAGCGCCTGCAGGGGGCGCTGCGCCAGCCATGGGAGCAACAGGGGCTGCTGCTGCCGGGTGGTTTCCACCAGGGCGTTGAAATGCGCCAGGTCGCGGCGTTTTCCCAGCCAGGCCATGGCGTCGTCCAGGCTATCCACCCAGATCTGGTCTGGAACTTCGTTGGTGCCGAAAAGGCGGTGGCGAAAGCTGCGCATCTCCACGCGGCAATGGGGCAGCGCCCTGATTTGCGCCACCCAGGCGCGCACACTGGCAAACTGGTCGGTGATGTCGCCTGAACTGGGGCCGCGCAGCGCCAGGCGGCGCGGGAAAAGCGCGGTGGGCTGCAAGGCGTCCGGCGCAGCGGGCACGACGCTGGCCAGCAGGTCGCCGCGGTCCCAGAGCCTTTGAAGCTGCGCCAGCAGATCGTCGGGGCGGCTCCAGTTCATTCACCCGCCTCCGGGCGGGAGGCCCGATATTCCTCGATGGACAGGTTGCGCAGTTGCGAGGACCGGCCATCCGCGTTGTGCACGAAGCCCACGCTGGAGACGAAGGGCTCGATGGTGTGGATTTTCTGCAGCGGTGTGATCACCAGCAGCTGCAGTTGCAGCTGCGCGAACAGCTGCAGGCCGTACTGGGCGGATTCGTCCGAGCCCCGCCCAAAGGCCTCGTCGATCATGACGAAGTGGAACCGGGGCGAGCGCGCAGCGCCCCATTGCAGCCCGAACTGGTAGGCCAGGCTGGCCGCCAGGATGGTGTAGGCCAGCTTTTCCTTTTGCCCGCCGGACTTGCCGCCAGAGTCGGAGTAGTGCTCGTGCTCGCTGTCGTCCTCGCGCCAGCGCTCGCTGGCGGCAAAGACGAACCAGTTGCGCACGTCGGTGACCTTGACGGCCCAGCGCCGGTCCGCTTCGCCCGTACCCTCCCGCCCTCGCAGGCGTTCGATGATGCGCTGCACCTGCAGGAACTTGGCCTCCGAATACTGCGCATCGTCCGAGCCCGTGATGCCGCCTTCGGTGCAGGCGCGCAGGTCGTTGCGAAAGTCGCGTATGTCCACGTCCGGCGCCGTCTGCGCCTCCAGGCGGATGGTGCGGCCGGGGTTGTAGTCGATCTGCGTGAGCGATGTGTTGATGCGGCCGATGCGGTCCAGAATTGTTCCCCGCTCCCTCTCCAGCATCGACAGGAACATGGCCACCTCATGGATGGTGTTCTCGTTGAGCAGGTTCTTGAACGTGGCCTCGAAGCGGGGCAGGTCATCGGCACGCAGGTTGTCCAGCATCGTCCGGTACTCGTGGCTGGCCTCGATGCTGGCGTCCACCTCCTGCGTTTCGAGGGGGTAGGTGTTCTTGTAGGCCGACATGTCGCGGATGATGCGTTCGCGCAGGCGCTTGAGCTGCAGATCCTCGGCATCGATCTTCTTTTGCAGCCAGTCGCGCAGGTCGCGCTCACGTGCGTCGCAGGACTCCAGTGTCAGGCGCTGGTCGAGCTGTGCCTGTGCGCGCAGCGCCTCCAGCTGCGCCGGCAGGTGCGCGTCGCCGGACAGCGGGTGGTTCGCCAGCAAGGCCTGGGTCTGGCTGCGCAGTGCCTGGGCGTCGGAGCGCCGCTGCTCGGTCCTGGCGCGGGCATCGCGCTGGTGGTCCATGTCGGCCTCAATCTTTTTCAGCTCTTCGAGCACCGCATCGCGTTGCTCTCCCAGGTGCCGCAGCAGGTCGGAGGCCGCGCGCAGGGCCTGCTGCTCGTGCTGCAGCCTGGCGATGTCGGCCACCAGCGGCTGCCAGTCCAGATCGCGAAAATCGGCATACACATCCAGCTGCGTGAGGTTGCGCATCTGCAGCTTCAGCGCCTGTTGCTCCAGCTGCCGCTGCGCAATGCGCTGGCCGACGTCACCCAGCTGGTTTTCGAGCTGCCGGGCCTGGGCCTGCAGCGCGCTGACCTTGCCCGTGTTCTCCCAGCCCAGTACGTAGCGGCTGCGGTCATCCAGGCGGTGGCGGTCGTCCTTCTCATGGCGTTCGCCCCGGGACTTGATCTGCCCGGTGCGTGTCAGGGCGTGCGCTTCCCGGCGGAACTGTTCGGGCGTGGTGCAGCAGGCCACGTCGAACCGGTGTGCCAGCTCGCGCTCCAGCCAGTCGTAGAACGGTGTGTCGGGGTGGATCTGCAGCTTATGGACCAGGGACTCGCGGTGCAATGCGGGCAGGTCGCTGCGCTGCCCGGCGCGGATGCGGTAGTACACCAGCCGTCCCTTGAGGTGGGTGGCATCGACCCACTCGGACACGGCAGCGTAATGGCTCTCGGACACCAGCAGCGACAGGCCGAAGCCGCCGAGCAGCCGCTCTGCCGCCCCTTCCCAGTCGCGCTCGGATTCGTGCACCTGCAGCAGCTCGCCTGCGAACGGCAGCGCCCGTGCTGGCAGGCCCAGGGCCTCGCACAGCTGGTGGCGCAACGCGATGTGGTGGGCCGGGATGTTGTTGCGCCGGGCCTTCAGGCTGGCGATCTCGCCGAGCAGTTGCCCGTGGGTGCGTCGCCCTTCGGCCATGGCGACTTCATCCTCGATCTGGCTGTTCTGCAGCGCCGCTTCCCGGTCCTGGGCCAGTTGCTGCATGCCGGCCAGGCTTTGCCGCTGTGCCAGAAAGTCGGCGGCGCTGCCCATGCTCAACAAGCCTGCGGCGCGTGCCAGTTCGTTGTAGCTGTCGGCCTTGGCCTTGCGCCGTTGCGCCTGGTCCTCTTTGTCGGCGATCTCCTGGGCCAGTTGCTCCAGCCGGTCGCCGCCGTTGTCCGCCATGCTGCGGCGCAACTCGCCCTCCAGGGCCTGCTTGGCCGAGCGCTGGCCTTGCAGGCGCTGAACCCGCCCGTCATGGCTCTCCCACTCGTCATCGAGGTTGGCAATGCGTTCTTCCAGCAGCACCAGCTTGTGCTGGGCAAACCAGGGCTTGAGCGCATCGCGGCATTCCCGCAGGCCCTCGCTGTGTGCGGTCTGCGCATCGTGGCGCCCGCAATCGTCCACCAGGGGGGTGAGCAGTTCCACCTGCCTGTGCGCTTTGAGCACGGCGGCATGGGCGCGGCTCAGGTCATCGAAGTGGCCGATCAGTGCCGCAATGGGCGGTGCCATGTCGAATGGCTCGAGCATGTGGCTGCGCACGAACCCCGTCAGATTGCCCACGGACTTCATCGAGACGGTCTGATGAAAAAGCTCCAGCGCCTGCTCGTTGTCGATGCCAAAGCGCCGGCGAAACCAGGCGCTGTAGGGCGGAAAGCTCTCGTGCAGCGTGGCGCCCTTGGCGCGCAGCTTCTTGCGCAGGGCGCCGATGTCGCTGCCAAAGTCGGAAAAATCGCTGGTGATGGACAGCGCGCTCTCGGCGCACACGTAAAAGCGCGCCGGCTGGCCGTGCGGCTCCTTCATCCAGAACACCTGCGCCAGTGTCACCGTGTGCCCATAGGCGGCGTTGTGGAACACCCCGAGGATGACGGAATACGTGCCGGTGTCGCGCAGCGCGACCGGCTTGGCGCTGCCGCTGGCCTCGTTGCGCTCGGACTTGTAGTGGCCCAGCACGTAGGACCGCAGGGACCGCTCTTTGCCCTGTGCGCCAGCGGCCTTGTTGTAGGCGATGCGCTGCGCCGGGACCAGCAGCGTGGTGATGGCGTCCACCAGCGTCGATTTGCCGGAGCCGATGTCTCCGGTGAGCAAGGCGTTCTTGCCGCCGGGGTGCAGGCTCCAGACGTGGCCGTCGAAGGTGCCCCAGTTGAAGACCTCGAACCGCTGCAGCCGAACGCCTGGAGGCACGTCGCCGGCTTGCTCTGCGCTGTGCTGCGCGTGCAGGTCATTCATCGGAGGCCTCTGCCGCTTGCATGGGGGCACTGGCCAGCTGCGCCTGGTAGGCGGCCAGGCGCTCGTCGAATTCACCCAGCCACTGCGCATCCACGAAGGCCTTGAGGATGCGCCGCACCTCGTACATGGCGCTCTGGCCGCCGACGGGGCTTTTGTGGCGGCGCAGGAAGCCCAGTTCGACGACCTTGTTCAGGTGCGTGTCGATCTGGTCGATCAGGCGCGCTTCGTTGCTGTGCTGGGGCAGGAACACGCGCACCATCTCCACCAGCTCGTCGCGGGACAGAACCAGCCGGGTGTCCCCTCCCACGGCGTCGAACTCGAGCAGCTTCTTGCGCAGCAGCGCCAGCATGAGGCTGACCTGGAAGGTCAGCGGCCGGCGCGCCACCAGGCGGGGCACGGGGGCAGTGGGTTCTTCCGGCTCCGGGCGCGCCCGCAGGTAGGCAAAGCCCTCGGCCTCGTCGATGTGCAGCGCCAACCCCAGAACACCCACGTAGTCGCGCACCCGCGCCTGCAGCCCCAGCAGGGCATGCCAGTAATTGGCGTCGCCCTCCTGGTACATGACCCCCTTGAGCAGCGGGATCACCAGGGTGGAGAGGTCGTGCGTCGGCAGTGCGGGCGGTGCATCTTCTGCGTCTTCTTGCATGCTTACCTTACAAAAATGACCCGTGGCAGGCGTGCGCGCTTGAGTCTGGGCGGGTCGCCAGAGGCAGGGCCAGGCGCGGCGCTCCAGGTGATGGTTTCGGTGCTGGTCTCATCCACGGCAGAGGCGAAGCTGCTGCTGGCCAGCTGCAGGTAGGCGATCAGTTCGGCCAGGCCGTGCTGCAGTGGGTGGGCCTGGCACAGGTCGCCCAAGGTGATCTGGCCCTGCCGCTGCAGTGCGCGGCGGATCTGCTGGGCCAGCTTCGCCTTGTCGATGACGATCTGCGAGTACAGCGCGGCGTCGTCCATGTCGGCCTCTCCGGCCTGCAGGGCGATGCTGGCGATCAGGGTCTTCACGCCGGGGGCATGCAAGGGGCGTTCAAAAGGCAGGGCGATGTCGATGCCCGGGGTGTCCAGGTGCATCGCCGGGCCTTGCGGCGGTGCATCGCGCAACCGCAACGCATGCCCTTCGATGTTGCGCATCAGGTCCATGATGCGGCGATTTTCCAGCCAGGACTGGTCGTCCAGAAAACGCCGCAGCTGCTGCGAAAGCAGGGCCACGGTGCGCTGGGTGTGCTCACCGGCTTCCATCCAGTCGTGGTGAACACGGCGCACCCGCATGTCGGGCTGCATGGCCGCCACGGCCTCCAGTTGCAAGACCTGCTCCAGCATCGCCGACAGCTCCTGCTGGCGCTGGCTGGACATCAGGAAATCCCAGAAGGCCCGGAAACTGCGGCCCTGGTCGGAGTCGGCAATGGCGTCGCGCTCGCCCAGAATGTCCTCCAGCAAAGCGCCCCGCGAGCCCCGCCAGAGGGTGATGCGCTCGCGCACCGTGCGGTCCAGCAGGCGAAAGTTCTGCTCCACCTCGCGAAAGTCCGCGAGCAGCTCGCGTGACAGCTGCGTGAACTGGGCAAACCGCTCCTTGACTGCCGTGTCGCCCAGCACCGGCAGGTTGCCGGAGAGCACGCGGGCTATTTCCGCATCGATCTCGTCGCGCTGGCGCTGCAGGTCCTGCAGGCGCACGTTCACATCGGTCTGCGTGCCGGTACTGATCTGGCGCAGCAGCTCGAACAGGGTGAGCAGCCACGATTCCGTGCCCACAAAGCTGCGTTCGGTCAGCGTGCCCAGCCAGGCAATGGCTTTCTCGCTGGCCGGCGTCATGTCGAACACCGGGGCATCCGAGCCCGCGCGGTAGAACTTGCGCAGCCAGCCCTTGTCCACGCCGGCCCAGTCGTTCAGGTACTCCATTGCCGTTCTGGGAAATGCCTGCTCCCCCAGCTGTTCGCGCAGCAGGTACAGGTCGTCTTCGAGCGCTTCGCACAGGTCCGCCTGGGCGATGGTGCGCACATTGGGGGTGATGAAGACCCGGTGCAGGAAGCTGGCCACCAGTGCCACGTGGTCTGACCGCAGCAGCCGCCACGCCGGGTGGTTTTGCAGCAGCTGGTCTAGCTTGGCATGGTCCAGGGACATGGAGGGTGGAGATTGGCCAGGCGGTGGGGCAGGGTGGGAGGGGGCGGGCGACTTTTTCAGCCGCGCCTGCCATCTTAGGGTACGGCCGGGGTGTCTTCTGTGTTGCCTCTTTTGAGTGGTCCGGTGGTCTGGGCGTTGTCTGCGGCTTGGCTTTCGTGGTTGCTGCGTGCTGTGGTTGAAGGCGGAGGCCGGGTCTCGGCCCGGCGGCCGAGGCACTTGTTCTTTGCTTCGCCAAAGAAAAGTGCCCAAAAGAAAGGCGACCCCGCTGCCCGTGTCCCCCTCGCCCGGTGGGCAAGGGGGCAGCCTGCGATGCTCGGGCCTGGGGTGTGCCGCAGAACTCGCTGCGTTCTGCGAACTCCGCTCAAACAGCTGCGGCAAGCCAGACAACGATGCGCGTGTCCTTCGGCACGCGCTCACCCCAGGCCCTGCGCTTCTCGGCACGGTCAGAAGGGGGTGGGAGCGGGCTCCACACGGGCCATTGCTTCGCTCGGCCCCAACTGCCTCGCTGCGCTTGGCCTGGGCAGGGCGGCTGCGCCCCAACCGTCGGCAGCGCGCAGCGCGCGTCCCCGACCCCAGGCGCAGCTGCGAAGCAGCAGCCGTGTGGACCCCGCTCCCCATCCCTGCTGGCTGCGCCGAGAAGCGCAGGAGCTGGGGTGGGCGTGTGTGCCGAAGGACACACACGCTTCGTGATCTGGCTTGCCGCAGCTGTTTGAGCGGAGTTCGAAGAACGCAGCGAGTTCTGCGGCACCACCCCAGCTCCGAGCATCGCAGGCTGCCCCCGTTCGCCCGACAGGGCGTACGGGGGACGCAGACTGGGGGTCGCCTTTTCTTGGCCCACCTTCTTTTGGCGACGCAAAAGAAGGTGGGTGCGCCGCCGGGCGCACACCCCGGCTCCCGCACTCAATCAAGGCATGCGTCAACCACGAAGACCAAGCCTCCGAGCCACACTTGGGCCGCCGGGACGAGAGACCCGCCCTCAAACCAACTGCAGCAGCGCCTCCTCGCGCCAGTAATCGGCCGCATCCAGAAACCCCTCCCACACACAGCCATTGCACCCCCGCCCACAGCAACTCGTAGGCTCGGGCGGCGGCGCGCGCAGGGTGATGCCCGCCGCCAAGGCTTGCTGCTGCAACTGTGCGAACATCGCCTGGGCCGACGCGGCGTCGGTCGCTCGGGCGGGCGCGCTGCTGGTGGCGGTGCTGCCGCTCACGGCTTGCGCTTGGCCCTGCGCAGCAGGTAGTTGACGATGAAGCCGCCACCCAGCACCAGCGCGAACCAGCCCACCAGCGTGGCCTGGGCCATCAGGTCGCGCACGCTGCCCGAGCGCGCCACGTAGGGCGCCAGCAGGATCACCAGGCCGATGAGGGCGCAGGTGACGCCCTTGAACAGCATCTCCTTGTCGGTTTTGGCCTGGGTGGAGTTGCGTGGGGTGTTGTCGTTGGTGGGCATGGCGGTACAGAGCGGAAAGCGGGTCCCCATGGGGCCAATGAAAGCCCCGGGGCAATCCGCGATTATCCTTCTCACCCTGATTTCGCTTAGTTTCCCCCAAGAAAGTACCCCCGCATGGCCATCCAGTGGTTCCCCGGTCACATGCACCTGACCAAGAAAGCCATCACCGAACGTGTCAAGGACATCGACGTGGTGATCGAGGTGCTGGACGCGCGCCTGCCCGGCTCCAGCGCCAATCCGCTGCTGGTCGAGCTCACGGGGCACAAGCCCACGCTCAAGGTGCTCAACAAGCAGGACGTGGCCGACCCCGCGCGCACGGCGCTCTGGCTCGACTGGTACAACGCCCAGCTCAGCACGGGCGCCGTGGCGCTCGATGCCTCCGAAGCCGCGCCCGCGCGCAAGCTGATCGACGGCTGCCACCGCCTGGCGCCCAACCGGGGCGGCATGGCCAAGCCCATGCGGGTGCTGATCTGCGGCGTGCCCAACGTGGGCAAGTCCACGCTGATCAACACCCTGACCAACAAGCGCCAGGCCAAGACCGGCGACGAGGCCGGCATCACCAAGATCGAGCAGCGCATCACGCTGGCCGACGACTTCTACCTCTGGGACACGCCCGGCATGCTGTGGCCGCGCATCATCGTGCCCGAAAGCGGCTACAACCTGGCCGCCAGCGGCGCCGTGGGCCGCAATGCCTACGACGAGGAACTGGTGGCGCTGGAGCTGCTGCGCCGCCTGCAACAGCACTATGCGCCGCTGCTGGAGGCGCGCTACAAGCTGGGCCTGCCCGCAGGCGCCATGGCCACCATGCACGACGAGGAACTGCTCGAAGCCATCGGCCGCAAGCGCGGCGCCATGCTGGGCGGTGGCCGGGTGAACCTGCAAAAGACGGCCGAGATCGTGATGACCGACTTTCGCACCGCCATCCTGGGGCGCATCACGCTGGAGACGCCTGACGAGTTCGAGGCCTGGCGCGCCGTGGGCCTGGCCGAGGACGCCAAGCGCCAGGCCAAGAAGGACGCGCGCGCCAAGTCCAAGGGCAAGGGCTCGGGCGTGCGCGAGCCGGCACCTGGCGACGACAGCGGCGACGCCGGCTCATAAACCCTTCGGGTGACGGGCGGCTGAACTGGCTGTCCGGCCGGTGGCAATTGAGGACTCGATAGGCGCGGTGTATCGCGTTACCATGGTCACCACCGGTTGCCACCGGTTGCCACCGCTTACACCATGCGCGCTGTTGCCCACCTGCTGCCCTCTGAGCGAGACGACGCCACCACGCAGCAGTTGGTGCGGGCCGGCTCGTGGGTGGTCGCGATCACCGGGACCCTGATCGCCGCGCTGCTGCTGCGGGACAGCCCCCTGTCCTGGACGCACGTGCTGCTCAACCTGGGTGCGGGCGGCATGGGCGCCCTGGCCGTGGTGCTGGGCCGCATGGGGCGTTGGCACCAGGCGGCGCTGGTGCTGGTCTGGGGGGTTTGGGGCGTCGTGGCACTGGTGGCGGCCAGCAATGGCGGCCTGCGCGGGCCCAACCTGCTCAATTTTCCGGTGCTGATCGTGTTTGCGGGCTGGATTCTGGGCGCACGCGCCACGCTGTGGCTCACCGGCTGCACGGGTGTGCTGCTGCTGTTCTTCCTCTGGGCCGACCTGCGCGGCCTGCTGCCGGACGCACGCTATGGCAACCGCCTGGCCTACCTGGCCTACCTCACCGGCGTGCTGGCCGTGACGGCCGCCGCCACGCTGCTGTCGCGGCGAAGCTACCTGCGCCGTGTGCAGGAGGCGCAGCACACCGCGTCGAGCCTGGCCGCCAGCGAGGCCGAGCTGCGAAAGCTGCTGCGCGCCGTGGAGCAAAGCCCCGAGAGCATTGCCATCACCGACCTGACCGGGCGCATCGAGTACGTCAACGCCGCCTTCCTGGCCCGCACGGGCTATGCGCGCGACGAGGTGCTGGGCCAGCCCTCGGCCGTGGTGTCGAGCAACGGCATGGCCGCAGCCCAGCGCCTGGGCCTGCGCGACACGCTGGCGCGTGGCGAGAACTGGGCGGGCGAGCAGGTCAACCGGCGCAAGGACGGCGCGGAGATCATCGAGGCCGTGGTGGTGGCGCCCATTCGCCAGACCGACGGGCACATCAGCCACTACGTGGAGCTCAAGCAGGACATCACCGAGCGCAAGCGCGCGGCCGAGGAGATCCACCGCCTGGCGCATTTCGACGCGCTGACCAGCCTGCCCAACCGCCGGATGCTGGTGGACCGGCTGGCCACCCTGCAGTGGCGCACGGGGCGTGCGCCCGGCGCACCGGGGGCCCTGCACGCGCTGGTGCTGCTGGACCTGGACCGTTTCACCACCTTCAACGACGCGCGCGGCAGCGAGATGGGCGACCGCCTGTTGTGCGCCGTGGCGCTGCGCCTGTCGGAACTGCTGCCCGAGCAGGGCCTGCTGGTACGGGTGGCCGGCGACGAGTTCGCCATCGTGCTGCACGACCTGGCGACCCAGGGGCCGCAGGCCAGCCGCCGCGCGCTGGCCTTTGCCGAGCAGGTGCAGGCGCGGCTGCTGCAGCCGTTGCGCCTGGAGGGCTATGCCGACGAGGCGCAGCTCGGCGCGAGCATCGGCATCACGCTGTACCCGCAGAGCCCGGCCGACTCGCCCCAGGAGGCGCTGCGCCGCGCGGGCACCGCGCTGCACCGGGCCAAGCAGGCGGGGGGCGGGCGCTCGGCCTTCTTCGAGGAGGGCATGGGCGAGGCGGCGGAGCAGCGCTTTCAGGTGGAGCGCACGCTGCGCCAGGCGATTGCGGGCGACGAGCTGCGGCTGTTCCTGCAGTCGCAGGTGGATGCGCAGGGGCAGCTCACGGGGGCCGAGGTGCTGGTGCGCTGGCAGCACCCGCGCGATGGGCTGCTGGCGCCCGGCGCCTTCATCCCCATCGCTGAAGAGTCGGACCTGATCGTGAACCTTGGCACCTGGGTGCTCGCGCATTCGCTGGCGCTGCTGGCCTTGCCCGCCATGCGCGAGCGGGGCCTGCGCCTGTCGGTCAATCTCAGTGCGCGCCAGTTCCGCCAGGCCGGCTTCATACCGCAGCTGCGTTCGCTGCTGGCGGCCTCGGGGGCCGATCCGTCCCTGCTCACGCTGGAAGTCACCGAGGGCCTGGTGATCGACGATTTCGACGATGCCGTGGCCAAGATCCGCGAGCTGGGCGCGCTGGGGGTGGAGTTTTCGCTGGACGACTTTGGCACGGGCTACTCGTCGCTGGCCTACCTCAAGCGCCTGCCGATCCGCGAGATCAAGATCGACCGCAGCTTCGTGCACGAGGCCCCCACCAACGCCGACGACGGGGTGCTGGTCGAGGGCATCCTGTCGGTGGCCAGCCACTTCGGGTTGCGCGTGGTGGCCGAAGGGGTGGAGACGCGGGCCCAGGCCGACTTTTTGCGCCAGCGTGCGCCCGGCATCTTCTACCAGGGTTATCTGTTCGGCCGGCCCGAGCCGCAGGAAGACTGGCTGGCCAGGCTGGCTCCGGGCCCCCTCGTCTGAATTCAAAAAAGAAAGCCCCCGCTGCCTGTGGTAGCGGGGGCTTTCTTTCGGTACGGCAAGGGGGCGCCGGACTTTCTTACTTGTTCTTTTCCTTGCCGCGTGGCACGACGGCCGTCACGGGCGGCATGGGGCGGTCAGAGCCGTGGGATTCCTTGGGAATCGACGTGTCCTTCTTGGGCTTTTTCGCCATCTTGTTGCTGCGCTGTTCACCTTTGGCCATGGGTCCTCCTGTGTGGGTCTCCGGATGGGACCGCTGCGCAGCATGGTACGCCACAACCGGGGTGCTCGGCATGACTGAAGGCGGCTCTTTTTCAAGGCGCCGGGCAGCGTGGCGCTGTCATGCCTGCGCGGTTGTGACCACGGCGGTGGCCTCCACTTCCACCAGCATGCCGTCCAGCGCAAGGCGCGGCACAGGGATCAGCGTGCAGCCGGGTGTGGGCGCATCGCCCCACACGCGGCGGGCGGCCTCGGTCCACAGGGCCAGGCGGGCTTCGGTGTGGTCCACCACCAGCAGCGTGAGCCGCACCACGTCATGCACGCTGGCCCCCGCCGCCTCCAGCACCGTGCGCATGTTGGCCAGCGCCTGCGCAAGCTGCTCGGCAAAGTCGGGCGACAGCTCGCCCGCCAGGTTCTCGCCGCCCTGGCCCGAGGCATAGACGGTGCGGCCCGCCGCAGGCGCCACCACCACGTGCGTGTAGCCATTGGGGGCCGGGTCGTAAACGCCTTCGGGGTTGATGTGGGCGAGCGTGGCGGTGTGGGTGGGGGACAGGCGCGAAGCGATCTGCGGCATGGGGTGTGGTCCTGAAAATCGTGGAAGAGGCTGTTAGTATTCAACCTAAAGTTAGGTTGAGGTCAACGGGCACTTTTCGGAGCAGGGTCATGAAGCAGCACGACGACGCACACGGCGATTCCATGGCAGAGCTGGCCGCCGATCTTTCGGTGGGCGAGGTGGCACGCCGCAGCGGGCTGGCGGTGTCGGCCCTGCATTTTTATGAAACGCGCGGCCTGATCGCCAGTGTGCGCAGCGCGGGCAACCAGCGGCGCTACCCGCGCTCGGTGCTGCGCCGGGTGGCGGTGATCAAGGTGGCCCAGCGCATGGGCGTGCCGCTGGCAGCGATTGGCGAGGCGCTGCAGGCCCTGCCCGCTGGCCGCACGCCGACGGTGGCCGACTGGCGCCGGCTTTCGGAGCGCTGGCGCGAGGACCTCGACGAGCGCATCCGCACGCTCACGTCGCTGCGCGACCAGCTCGACGGCTGCATCGGCTGCGGCTGTCTGTCGCTCAAGGTCTGCCCGCTGCGCAATGCCCAGGATGCGCTGGCCCAGGAAGGGCCCGGTCCGCATTTCTGATACGGATTTGCCTTCAACCGTCCAACGTCGTTGGTTCGCCTTGCCGTGCTACAGCACTGTCTGCGGCTTCCCGCCTAGCTATACGGTCGAATGCAAATCCGTATGAGCGGTCGGGCGAGGGCTCACCAGCGCAGTGGTGTGGGCTCGTTGTCCCAGAAGATCCAGCGGCGTACCTCCATGTAGGGCGAGGTACCGATGGAGTAGGGGTCCAGCCCCGTCTCCGTGCGCTGCAGCACGGCCAGGTAGCCGCCGTAGCTGCCCACCAGCAGCGTGCTGCCGTCCCCCGAAGCCTCAATGGCGCTGATACTGCTGCCCACGTGGTGGCGCCACAGCGTGCTGCCCTCATCGTCCATGGCATGCACGTAGCCGCTGGCGTCGCCCATGGCCACCATGCCGGGCAGCGTGGCCGAGGCGTAGACGCGCCATTGGGCGTCGACCACCGTGCCCTCGGTGTCGTCCGCCGCATCCACGGGCGTGGCGATGGTGATGCCGTTGTACAGGTGGCAGGAGTTGAACCACAGCCGCGTGCCGTCGTGCGAGAAGCGCGCGTGGTGCGGGTACGAGGACTGGGTGCTGAGCGTGCGCAGCGGCCGGCCGTCCTGCGCGCTGAGCAGGATGTGGGCGCTGTCCTGGTCGCCCAGGGCGATGAAGCGCTCATCGGGCGACAGGGCCATGTGCAGCATGTCCATGGCCAGCAGGCTGCCCGGGGGCTCGCCGTCGGCCGCATCCTGGTGGTTCTTGGGCCAGGTGTAGGGGCCGCCATCGTCCGCGTCGCCATCGCCCTCGTCGAACTCCTGCGGGTGCAGGCGCTGCACGCCGTGGGCCGCGCTGACCAGGTACACCCCGGTGGGGTTGCGCAGCAGCACGCGCTGGCCGTCGTTGAAAGGAATGATCTCGTCGCAGCGCTGGCCCAATGATCCTGCTACCAGCCCCATGGATTCGGGGATGCCCTCGTTGCCCCGTGGCAGCGGCAACTGCGCAATCTGCGCGCCGCCAAAGCCCTGGTGCGTGGTGATGTGGATGCCGTCGCTCTGCGCAAAGCAGCTGCCGTCGGCCGAGCGCCCCAGGCCCTTGAGCGCTGGCAGCGAGGTGGGCACTGCGCCATCGATCTGCACCCAGTGCGCCGATTCACTGTAGCTGGGGCCGATGCGCGCGAGGATGCGGCCATCGGCCAGCAGATAGACCGGGCCGATGAACTGCCCCGCCTTGGCCGCCGTGCGCACATAGGCATCGGGGGCAAAGGCAAAGCGCTGGCGAAAGCGCGCGGCCAGCGCTTCGTCGGCATGCCGGTTCACCAGGCGCGCGAGCTGCAGCACCGTGGGCGCACTGGCCTTGCGCGGGTCTTCCGGCAGGTCGGCGGTGGGCTCGTCTTCATCTTCATCTTGCGCGCCGTCGTCGCGCTCCTGCTCGCGGGCGGTCATCGCGAACTGGTGCGCGCGGATCGCGGCCACATAGGTTTCGCCGCCGCTCTGCCATTGCCCGGACAGCAGCATCAGCTCGACCGGGAACACGGCAGAATCCGGCAGGTCGTCGGCCAGGGGCGGCGTGGCCAGCAGGTGCACGGCCGTTTCGATACGGCGCTGTTCTGCCTGGTGCGCCTGCTGCTGCTCGTGCGCGCCCTGTATTTGGGCCTCTACCTGGGCGTAGATGCGCAGCAGCCGGGCAATGTGGTCCACCGCACCGCGGGGCAGTGTGGTGCGGGCCTCGCTTTGCCGCTGGGTGTACTTGAACTCCACCACCGGCGGGCCCGCGCGGGCCTCGTCGATGTCGAGCTGGTAGGCGCCGTAGGCATCGTCCGAATCGTCGCCGGGCCGGGGTTCGCCGTTCTCCCAGCTCAGCTTGAGCGCGCGGCCATAGGGCTCGCCCTCGTGCAGGCAGGGCTGGCGCGCACCCACCCACACGTCGCCATGCCACTCGCCGTTCTTGTCGCTGTCCCACCAGTCGTTGTACTCCTCGGTGAAATAGGGCAGGCTGGTGAACTGCTCGATGCGCCGGGGCGTGAGCTCGGCCTGCAGCCGGTGGTACAGCGGGTAGCCGGCGCGCGACTGGCCCACCGCAAGGCGCACATAGTCGAGCACGCCGCGCCAGGCCCGGGTAGCGGCCTCGCGTGCCTCGGCCGGCGCCTCATCGTCCAGCACCTTCCAGCCGTCGGGCGTGCCCTCGGTGTAGCCGCGGTAGATCAGCGTGGCCACCTCGATGAACGGGATGGGCCGGCGCAGCACGGCAGCCGCCAGGCGTGCCAGCAGGCCTTTGCGCTGGGGCTCGCGCTCCACCGAGAGGTAAAAGTCCCAGGTCTTCCAGACGGTGATGAACACGTTGTCGTCGCGCTGGTCGCCATCGGCATCCACATGCCGGCGGCACAGCGAAAAATCGGTCTGGCCAAACCAGCCGGGCGCCTTCTTCTCCTTGTGCGTGACGATGGGCGAATTCACCGCCGCCAGCATGTTGGCCACGCTGATGGCTTCGTCGGCGAAAAGGTCGCTGGCCAGCGGCATGTCGGCGGTGATCTCGGCGCTGGCACGCAGGGGGCTCTCGCCGGCGCGCACGGCCTCCACCACGCGGTCGCGCGACAGCAGGGCGCCGATGCCGTCCGCACCGTCGTCGATGCCGTCGAAGAACTCGGGCGCAAACACCAGGCCTGCCACCTCGGCGGAAAACTCCGCCAGGCTGGGCACGCCGCACGCCTCGTCGAGCAGAAACTCCACCTGCTCGCCGCCGGCCACCTGCACGTGGTATTCGTCGGTGAACAGCGCCACGCGCGCGGTAAGGCCGCCGTTCACCTGCAGGTCGCCACGGTTGTAGTGGCCCCAGAGCAGTTCATCCACCGTGAGCGCGCCCTGCACGTACACCAGCTGCCCGCCGATCACCGCATGCTGCACCTGCAGGCTGCCCAGCACCACCAGGTTCGCCGTGCCATCGGTGTCGCTGGCGGTGAGTGCGCCGTCGATGCGCAGGTTGCCTTCGATGAGGACCAGGTAAGGCGCGCGGCGGGGCAGGGGGGCGGCGTCCGGCTGGGTCTGGGCCAAATGGTGCAGGCCGCCATCGGCCACGAGCGGCGTGTCCAGGTGCAGTTCGGGCCACTGCATGTCGCCAGTGATCCAGGCGGCGGTTTCATCGGCCAGCCCCTCGGGGTCGTCGCGCAGGCGCTTGGCGATCCAGGAGTCGGCTGGGAGCAGGTGGGCCACATCGGCCAGGGGGACAAAACGCAGGCTGGGCAGGCTGGGCATGGTGCTTTCAGGGCAACGAACAGTCGGCGGGCATCGTACACCGCGTGCACGCGCGGCACTTTGGGTCGACAATGATGTGTTGTCTTATTAATTAAACCCTCCCACCATGAGTCAGAACCCGCCCTTGTTTGAAGTGCTGCCCCGCGACCTGTCCGCCTACCGCCAGGGCAATGTCGGCATCGACTATGTGCACCGCTTCGAATCGGGCAAGCCCGGCCCCCATGTGCTGGTCAACGCGCTCACCCACGGCAACGAAATCTGCGGCATGGTCGCGGCCACGCACCTGCTCGACAGCGGCGTGCGCCCCCTCATCGGCACGCTGACCATCAGCTTCGCCAACGTGGCGGCGTATGAGTCGTTCGACGAGTCGCGCCCGTTCGAGAGCCGCCAGCTGGTGCACAACCTCAACCGCGTCTGGTCGGCCGCCGAGCTCGACGGCAGCGACGACAGCCCCGAGCTGCGCCGCGCGCGCGAATTGCGCCCGGTGGTGGCCGCGGCCGACCACATTCTCGACATCCACTCCACCAGCCAGGACGTGCAGCCCTTCTGGGTCTACCCGGCCTACGAGCGCAACTCGGCGGCGGCCCTGGCCATCGGACTGCCCCCCGTGCACATGGTCATGCCCAACGGCCTGGGCTCCGGCACGCCGCTGATCCAGCACGGCCGCCACGGCCAGGCCCTGGGCGATGCCGGCGTGGCCATGGTGGTCGAATGCGGCCAGCACTTTTTGAAATCGGCGGCCGACCTGGCCACCCTGGTGGCGCAGGATTTCATCGCCCACTTCGGCCTGACCGCACCGCGTGCCGACCGCGCTGCACCCGCCCCACAGCGCCGCTTCGAGCTGCTGGAGACCTGCATGGTGCTCACGCCCGACTTTGCGTTCACCCGGCCACTGGAAGGCTTCGAGACCTTCGCCAAGAACGAACTCATCGCCACCGACGGCACCGTGGAGATCCGCGCGCAGTGCGACGACTGCACGGTGATGATGCCCACCCGCGAGCCCATCGTGGGGCGCGAGGCGGTGTATTTGACGCGGCCGATCTGAGAGCCTGACGCCGCCGAGCGCGACTGCCCCCTACGCCTCAAGTCCAGGCAGGTGCCTGCGGGGTCTGCGGGCTGGGGTGGCACGGCGCAATGTGCGCAGCACATGCCGGGCCGCGCGCGCTAGTGCGGCATCAACGGCCGTGCGCCAGTCCCTGGCCACCGACGAGACCACCACCGACCCCGCGCCACCTGTGCGCAACTCGATCTGGCAGCGCTTGTCCACCCCGCCCCGGGGGCCGTTCACGTCGGCCAGTTGAACATCGGCACGCGGCACCAGTGCTTTCAGGCGCCTGAGCGCAAAGCGCACCCGGCGCTCGACGGCCTCGCGCATCAACGCAGCATCGGGATGGCGGGACTTGAAAAGTATCTGCATCAACGTTCTCCTTGGGTTGGAGTCCGCACCTTAGCCCGCGCAGTGTGGCGGTAACAGCAGGTTTTTTCTGCAGGCAGTATCTGTAAAGCCTGTGGTTGGCGTAGGCATCTTTCTGATTCAGGTTCGGTAAAACCGATGCAGGTGTCATGAAAAACCTGCTTCTTGAAGCACCCTGGTGGCCGCACATTCAAGCTTGTTCCAACCACTGCAAGGTGCTTCATGAAGCCATTGATGTCTGTCCATTCCCTGCTGAACTCGCTGCGTGCCAAGGTGCTGCAGTGGGTCTGGCCGTGGTCGCAAGGGCGCAGCGCACTGCTGCGTGCACCGGCGCTGGTTCCCATCCGGGTCCATTCCTCCCAGCGCGAACACCCGCGCCGCCGCTACCGCTACCGCGACTGAGCCCCTGGGCATGCGTCCCGCACCTGCACCCAGAACCCACCCTTGTGGCATGGCCACACCGTCCTGAATACAAAGCCCCCGAGAAGGAAAAAATCATGCGCAGCTACCCCCACAACAGCCCCGAAGCAGCAGCCCGTATCGTTGCCCTGTTGCTGATCTCCGACGGCAACGTCAGCCGCCAGGAGCTGGAGGCCCTTTACGGCCAGGACATCGAGCGCGAAATCGGCCTGGCGCCCGGCGACTTCGCCCAGGTGCTGCACACCCTGTGCGAGGACCTGCTGATGGCCGCGCACGAGCGCCGCCTGCTCACCGGCAGCATCGACCAGGCCACCCTGGACGCGCTCATGGCCGAAGTGACCGACCCTGGCCTGCAGCACAAGGTGCTGTTCTTTGCCGACGCCGCTGCCATGGCGGACCGCCACGTTGCGGCTGAGGAGGCATGGATCATGCGGGCCGCGCTGACGCAATGGCGCATCGGCAAATTGCCTGCGCACAGCTGAGGCAGCGCACCGGCTGCGCACTACCGCGGCGCAGCTACGATGCGCGTGCAGCGTCCACCATCTGGCGCACCAGCGGGTGGTGCTGCCCGCGGCGTGACCAGATTGCATGCACCTCCTCGCTGATGCCGGGGCAATCGCCCAGCAAGCGCAGCCCGCGCACCAGCCCCACGTCCTGGGCACCCAGCTGGCTGACCGGAAACACCCCCAACCCCCGTGCCGCGAACACGGCCAGCAGGGCGCTGTCTTCAAACTCGCCCACCACCCGGGGCTGCACCCCGATGTCCTGGAACCAATGGTCCAGTGTGGAGCGCAGCGTTGAATGGAAGGTGGGCAACAGCACCGGCAGGTCCTGCAGCGAATGCGGAAACCGGTCGCGCGTGCTCTTTCGGACCAGCGAGGCCGGCCCGTACCACTGCAGCGCGGAGCGGGCGATCCGTTCGCTGGACAGGCGTTGGTTCGGATTGCGCGGCGCGGCCTGCCCGGCCAGCACCACGTCCAGCTCGTGCAGCGCCAGCTCGGACAGCAGCTCGTCGAACTCTCCCTCGTGGCACACCAGGCGCAGGTGCGGGGTGGCCAGCACCGGCTCCAGCAGCGCATGTGCTGCCAGCTTGGAGATGCCGTCGGACAGCCCCACCGAGAGCCTCGCGACCTTGGCGCTGGCCGCTTCGCGCACTTCATCGGGAATGCTCTGCCCCAACTGGAATATCTCTTCGGCCCGCGCATACGCCGCCTGGCCCGCCTCGGTCAGCGCCACCCCGCGGCCGGCTGGCTTGAGCAACTGGTGCCCCAGGGCCTTCTCCAGGTCGCGCACCTGCGCACTGATGGTCTGCACCGCCATCTCCAGGCGGTCGGCGGCGCGGGCAAAGCCGCCTTCTTTGGCAACCATCCAGAAATAGTAGAGGTGGCGGTAGTTCAGCATGCAGTCCCCGGTTCGGAAAAGCCGAATACTAGATTCGGCTGAGCCTGGTGTCTATTCCGTTCCAGCATGCCCATACTTGGCGCTTGATATTTCAGAAAGACAACGTTCCATGTTTTACGCAATCACCTGGTTTCTGTCGTTCATGCTGCTGGCCCTGTGGTCACTGGCCTGCTGGGGCGTGCACGCGGTGACGGTCTGGGCGGTCGGCAGCGCCGGCGCCCTGGCCGGCGGTACTGCCGCCATGGATGCAGTCCTGCTGCCCGATTGGATCAAGGTCTGGGTACCGCCCCAGTTGGCGCAGGAGTTCGGCGGTGTGATTGCCTCCGTGGGGGGCGTCGTGCAGGCGGCGCTGGAAACTGTGCCGGCACTGTCCGGGGCTGTCTCGGTACTGGCCTGGGTCATCTGGGGCTGGGTGCACTGGCGCTGATGGCGCTGGCCGTGGGAGCGCATGTGCTGATTGCGGTGCTTCAGCGCCGCAAGGCGAGTCCGGCTACATTGGGCGCCGCTGGCGTGCGATGAGGCGCCGCTGAAGGCTGCAGACGTGCTTCAGCCCATACACAGCCGTGTCATTGCTGGTCCTCTGGTTGCTGCGGAGAGTATGTCCAAGGCAGATTCTCCAGAATCTCTTTCGCGTCTGCATCGAACTCCTGCCGGTAGTGGTGCTGGTGCGGAACAGGGATGCTTGCATCGCCTTCGGTATATCCGAGTGCGTCAAGCTCCGCGCAATACCTGGCGAGCGGGCCGTAGGCAAACAGTTGGTTGTGCCGGTCCCAGACGACGGTGGCCTGATCCTGTGCAGAATGTACCCAGATGCCAAAGCGCGCGTCCGATGACAGGTATGCGCCGAACCGCTGCATGAACTCCTGAAACTGCGCTTGCGACAACGGTGGGCTCTGGTAGCGGCCTGCCTCTCTTTCGCCCCGGGGCGTATGGAGCACATAGAGCAAAAAATAAGGGGGCTCCAGACTGCCGACCAGGCGCACGAAAGGCAGCGAATCGCCACCAGGGATGCCCGCCAGAACTCGCCCAGCCCCATCCTGCGGCGTGACGCGGTAGACAGCTGGGTGTGAGTAAGGCACCCAGCTATCGGATATGGAATGGGACAGCTTGTTCATCTGGGGTTTGGTGAATGGCGTTCGTTGATGTGCGAAGAGGGTAGTCTCAAGGCAATGTGGGAGCGAGCGCATGTCTCCCGGACCGTCCGGCATTTTCCGCCTAGATAGCGGTCAGACGCTGGCCGATCCCTGAAGCCTTTCAAGGTCCTCCATCGCCATCTCCTGGTGCTAAGGGGACGAGTCGAGCCCCAGGAACCTTTTCAACGTTTCGATGGCAACCTCGCAGTTTCCTGCATGTTCCAACTCTGCCGCCTTGCTCATGGACTCGACCAACATACGATCGGCTGCCGAGCATTGGTAGGCTGGCAGCGCTGCCGAAATCAGTCCCAAGCGCTTGATGGATTCGAATGTGGCTATGGAATGGAGTGCTTGAAGGAATGGAGCAAGTTCGTCCAGCGCAGACGGTCAATCTGCGCGGGCCCCAAGCCTATCCCAGTTTCCCTGTAGCGCCACGCCCCGAGCCGCCGCGTACCGGGTAGCTTCTTCTTGGGCCACCTCGATGCGGTCAGTTACAAGGCCATGGTTCGGGTGAATCGCTTCCCATGCATGGCTGCGTGCGTTGCCCCCCGCATCGCGCCAGGCGACCCAGGCCATAAACCGAAAACCCAAGGTGCCATCGGAACGCGAAAAAACTTCAGCGGCGATCGAGCCTTCTGCGGAGATCTGGTATGCAACGGCGTCTGGCGACCGCGTATAGCGGTCGGCCGCGATATCGGGTGCCAGGAAGGAGTCGATCAAAGACATGGTGTGAGCGCCCGTACCGGGCTTGCCGTCGAAGTCTAGTCCATGCCTCTTTCCGTCTCAGGCTCGCAGGCTGTCCAGCAACTTCGCCACATGCACTGCCTCGCGCTGCGCCCCATCCGCAATCTGGTGCCGGCAACTCGTCCCGTCCGCCACCACGATGGCATCGGGGTTCTTGCGCACCGCGGGCAGCAGCGCCGCCTCGGCCATCTGCATGGATACCTCGTAGTGCGATGCTTCATACCCAAAGCTGCCGGCCATGCCGCAGCAGGAGCTTTCGATCAGCTCAGGCTTGGCCTCGGGGATCAGGCGCAGCACCTCCAGGATGGGGGGCACGGCGCCGAAGGCCTTCTGGTGGCAGTGGCCGTGCAGCAGGATGGGTTTGCCTGCGGACTTGAGGGATGGCGCAAAGCGGCCGGTCTTGGCCTCGCGGGCCAGGAACTCCTCGAACAACAGGGCCTGTTGGGACACCGTCACGGCCTTCTCGCCCAGGCCCATCACCAGGGCCTCGTCGCGCAGGGTGAGCAGGCACGAGGGCTCCAGGCCCACGATGGCGATGCCGGCCTGGGCCAGGGGCAGCAGGGCGTCGATGAGCGCGCCTGCCTTTTTCTTGGCTTCATCGACCATGCCGGTGGCCAGGTAGGTGCGGCCGCAGCAGTGGTGGCCGCCGGCTTTCTCCACGGTGTGCAGCACATAGCCTGCGGCATGCAGCACGCGCGCTGCGGCCAGGGCGTTCTCGGCTTCGAAGGTGCCGTTGAAGGTGTCGACGAACAGCACGGCCGTCTTGCGGCCGGCCTGGGCGGCGGCGATGGCGTCGTCCTTGCTGGCAAACAGGGAGGCATCGTGGCTGCGCCAGAAGGTGTCGCTGCGCCATGCGGGCAATGAGCGTTTGGCCGACAAGCCCAGCAGCTTCTCGCCCAGCCAGGCCGCGCCGGGCACGGTGTTGCGCAGGTTGAGCAGCCAGGCGAAGTGGCTGGCCGTGCGCGCATAGCCGGGCAGGTGGGCTACCAAGCGGTCCTTGAGGGTATGGCCGTGGCGGCGCTTGTAGTGGTCCAGAAACTCGACCTTCATCTTGGCCATGTCCACGCCCGTGGGGCAGTCGCGCTTGCAGCCCTTGCAGCCCACGCACAGGTCCATGGTGTCGTGCATGGCTTCGCTGGTGAAGGCGTCGGGCCCGAGCTGGCCCGACACGGCCAGGCGCAGGGTGTTGGCGCGCCCGCGCGTCAGGTGCTGTTCGTCGCGCGTCACGCGGTAGCTGGGGCACATGGTGCCGGCGTCGAACTTGCGGCAGTGGCCGTTGTTGTTGCACAACTCCACGGCCTTGGCAAAGCCGCCGGTCACGTCGCCGCCGGTGCCGGGGGCGGTGGTCACCTCGGTCACCGGGTCGGCCTGCACGTTCCAGGCCGACCAGTCGAGCACGGGCGTGAGGGGGATGCGCTTGTAGGGTTTGGGCGCCGTGGGCGGGGCAAAGCGGAACAGCGCGCCGTCGTCCATCTTGGGTGGGTCGATGATCTTGCCGGGGTTGAACAGGCCGATCGGGTCCAGGTGGTTCTTGATGGCGCGAAACGCTTCGTTGATCGCGGGGCCGAACTGCCACTCGATCCACTCGCCCCGGCACAGGCCGTCGCCATGCTCTCCGCTGAAGGCGCCCTTGTACTTGCGCACCAGGGCGCTGGCCTCTTCGGCAATGGCGCGCATCTTGGCGGCGCCATCGGTTCGCATGTCGAGGATGGGGCGCACGTGCAGCGTGCCCACCGAGGCGTGGGCATACCAGGTGCCGCGGCTGCCGTGGCGAGCGAACACCTCGGTCAGGCCGTCGGTGTATTCGGCCAGGTGCGCGAGCGGCACGGCGCAGTCCTCGATGAAGCTCACGGGCTTGCCGTCGCCCTTGAGGCTCATCATGATGTTCAAGCCCGCCTTGCGCACCTCCCACAGGTTCTTCTGCGGGGCCTCGTCGGGCATTTCCACCACGCTGCCGGGCAGGCCCAGGTCGCCCATCAACTCCACCAGCTGGCGCAGCTGCGGCAGCAGGGCGGCCTTGTCGGCGCCCGAAAATTCCACCAGCAGGATGGCGGCGGGCTTGCCGATGAGCGCTGTCTCCACCGTGGGGCGAAAGGCCGGGTTGGCCAGCGCCAGCTCGATCATGGTGCGGTCCACCAGCTCCACCGCCGTGGGGCCGAGCTTGACGATGTGCTGCGCCGAATCCATGGCCGCGTGGAAGGTGGGGAAGTTGACAATGCCCAGCACTTTGGCGCGCGGCAGTTCGCTGAGTTTCAGGGTCAGGCTGCGCGTGTAGGCCAGCGTGCCCTCGGACCCCACCAGGAGGTGCGCCAGGTTCACGCTGCCGTCGGCGGTGTAGGGCTTTTCGTTCTGGTTGTCGAAGATGTCGAGGTTGTAGCCCGCCACGCGGCGCAGCACCTTGGGCCAGTGCTCGGCGATGTCGCTGCGGTGCTGCACGGCCAACTGGCGCACGTGCTGCGCGATGGCCGTGGCGCGCGGGCCCAAGGTAGCCAGCGGGCCGAAATCGACCAGCTCGCCGTCGCTCAGCCAGGCGCTCGCGCCCAGCACGTTGTGGACCATGTTGCCGTAGGCGATGGAGCGCGAGCCGCAGGAGTTGTTGCCCGCCATGCCGCCCAGCGTGGCCTGGGCGCTGGTGGAGACGTCCACCGGGTACCACAGGCCATGGGGCTTGAGCTGTGCGTTGAGGTGGTCGAGCACGATGCCGGGCTCCACCGTGGCCGTGCGGGCCTGCACGTCCAGTTCCAGCACCTTGCGGAAGTGCTTGGTGTTGTCGATCACCAGCGCCGCGCCCGTGGTCTGGCCGCACTGACTGGTGCCGCCGCCGCGCGCCAGCACGGGCACCTTGAGGTCGCGCGCGATGTCGATGGCCAACGCGATGTCGCGCTCGGTGCGCGGCACCAGCACGCCGGCCGGCATGATCTGGTAGATGGAAGCATCGGTCGCATAGCGCCCGCGCGACCCGGCATCAAACAGCACCTCGCCCTCGGTCTCGGCAGACAGGCGCCGCGCCAGCGCCTCGCAGGTCTCGTTGGGGGGCAGGGTGGTACCGGCTGGCTGCAGGGTGCTGGCGGGTTCGATGCGCATGGGCGTGTTCCTAGGTGGAGGCTTGTCTCTGGGGGTAAATTTCGCCGGCACGCAGCAGCTCCAGCACCGTGTCGCGCTTGCGCAGCACGTGCGCCACCAGCACCTTGCGCATGGCATCGGCGTCGTGTGCGGCCAGAGCCTCGATCATCTGTTCGTGCTCGGCCACGGCCAGCTTCCACTTGGCTTCGTTCTGGTTGGTGCGAAAGCGCAGCGACTGCACGCGCGCGTTGATGGAGCGGTAGGTGGCCGTGAGCACCGGGTTGCGCGCCGCCGCGTTGATGGCGGTGTGGATGTTGTTGTTGATGCGGTAGTAGCCCGACAGGTCGCGCCGCGCGAAACAGGCCATCATTTCGTAATGCAGGGCGCGCAGCTCGGCCAGCTCTTCATCGCCGATGCGCTGCGCGGCCAGCTCGCCCGACATGCCTTCGAGCGTGGCCAGCACCTCGAAGGTGTTCACCACGTCCGCCTCGGTGAGTTTGACGGCCACCGCGCCCCGGTTGGGCAGCAGGTCCACCAGGCCCTCGGCGCCCAGCAGCTTGATGGCCTCGCGCAGCGGGGTGCGCGATACGCGCAGTTGCTCGCTCAGCTCGCGTTCATTGAGCTTGGCGCCGGGCGCGATATGACCTTCCACCAGCATGGTGCGCAGCCGCGCAGCGACCTGGTCGTGCAGCGCGAGGCGGGAGATTTCGATGATTTCAGCCATGTTTCGCTTTCTGAATTGAATTTTGCATGCAAAAAATTGGCGAAGCAATCCTGTAGTTTTAGGGAATTCCCGCATGCAATTGTGTTTTTTGCATGCAAAACTGAGGGAAGAAAGGACGCTCCATGCTTCAACTCGACTTTCATCCTACCGGCCGCCATTTCCTGCAGATCCCGGGCCCGAGCCCGGTGCCAGACCGCATTTTGCGGGCGATGAGCCTGCCCACCATCGACCACCGGGGGCCCGAGTTCGGGGGGCTGGGGCTGAAGGTGCTCTCGGGCATCCAGCAGATCTTCCAGACCCGCCACCCGGTGGCTATCTACCCCGCCTCGGGCACCGGCGCGTGGGAGGCGGCGCTGTGCAACACCCTGAGCGCGGGCGACCATGTGCTGATGTTCGAGACCGGGCACTTCGCCTCGCTGTGGCAGAAGATGGCCACGCGTCTCGGTATCTCCACCGAGTTCCTCACCTGGGAGGGCAAGGACGAGCACCTGCCCCTGGCTGGCGGCTGGCGCCGCGGCGTGCAGGCCGACCTGATCGAGGCCCGGCTGCGCAAGGACACCGAGCGCAAGATCAAGGCCGTGTGCGTGGTACACAACGAGACCTCCACCGGCGTGACCTCCGACATCGCCTCGGTGCGCAAGGCCATCGACGCGGCAGGCCACCCGGCATTGCTGATGGTGGACAGCATCTCGGGCCTGGCCAGCGCCGACTTCCGCCACGACGAATGGGGCGTGGACGTGACCATCAGCGGGTCGCAAAAGGGCCTGATGCTGCCCCCGGGCATCAGCTTCAACGCCCTGTCGCCGCGCGCTCTCGAAGCCTCCAAGACCGCCACGCTGCCGCGCGCCTTCTGGGCCTGGGACGAGATCGTGGAGATGAACAAGGACGGCTACTGGCCCTACACGCCCAACACCAACCTGCTGTACGGCCTGTCCGAAGCGCTGGACATGCTGCTGGCCGAGGGGCTCGACAACGTCTTCGCGCGCCACCAGCGCTGGGGTGCGGGCGTGCGCGCCGCAGTCAACGCCTGGGGCCTGCCCATCCAGTGTGCCGACCCGGCCGTGTATTCGCCCGTGCTCACGGGCGTCATCACGCCCGAGGGCGTGGACGCCGATGCCCTGCGCCGCCTGATCCATCAGCGCTTCGACCTCTCGCTGGGCACGGGCCTGGGCAAGCTCAAAGGCCGCATGTTCCGCATGGGCCACCTGGGCGACAGCAACGACCTCACGCTGGTGGCCATGGTGGCCGGCGTGGAGATGGGCATGAAGCTCTCGGGCATCGCCCTGGCGGGCAGCGGCGTACAGGCGAGCATGGACTATTTCGCCAGCCATGCAGCGCCTGCGGCATTGAAGAAGGCGGCGTGAACGCCGCCCGTTCCTCTTTTTCCTGATCGGGGCACCAGGCCAGCGCGCGTGCGCTGGCCTTCGCCGTGCCCGGCGCGGCCTGGAGCCGTGGAGACACCGTGTTTTTCTGCCGCCGGGTGCGTTGCGCGTGCCTGATGCGGCGCCTTGCTGGGTTCATTCAAACCAGGCTCACAGAGCCACGAAGGAGACAAGCGATGATGAAAAGACGTTCCCTGATCCAGACCGCAGGCGTGGCAGCGGCCACGCTTGGCGCGCCGCGCCTGTTCGCGCAGGAGTGGCCGAGCGGCCCGGTGCGCATCATCGTGGGCTTTCCGCCCGGGGGTGGCACCGATGCGCTGGCGCGCGTGGTGGCGACCAAGTTGTCCACGATGTGGAAGCAGTCGGTCATCGTGGAGAACAAAGCCGGTGTCTCGGGCGTGCTGGCGGCCGAGTACGTGTCGCAGCAGCCCAGCGATGGCAGCACGCTGCTGATGGCGCACATCAACAGCCATGCGCTGGCGCCCAGCCTGCAGCCCAAGCTGCGCTACGACGTGCAGCGCGACTTCGTGCCCATCGTGATGGTGGGCGTCACGCCCAACCTGCTGATCGCCGGTCCGGGGCAGAAGGCCCTGACCGTCAAGGAGATCGTGGCGCTGTGCAAGGCCGACCCCGGCAAGGTGAGCTTCGGCTCGGCAGGCCCGGGATCGGCCCAGCACCTGGCGCTGGAGATGTTCAAGCTGCAGGCGGGCGTGGATGCGCTGCATGTGCCCTACAAGGGCAGCGCGCCCGCGCTGGCCGACCTCATGGGCAACCAGATCCAGTACTGCTTCGAGACGATGACTGCCGCCACCCCGCACGTCAAGAGCGGCAAGGTGGCCGCCGTGGCGCAGACGCGCACCAAGCGGGCCAAGGGCCACCCCGGCGTACCGACCATGCAGGAGCAGGGCTTCAACGGCTTCGAGGCCACCACCTGGTACGGGCTGGCGGGGCCGGGCAAGCTACCATCGGGCATCGCCGACAAGATCAACCGCGACGTGAACACCGTGCTGGCCATGCCCGACGTGCAAGAGCGCATGGACACCTATGGCGCCGAAGACGGCGGTGGAACGCGCGACAAATTCAAGGACTTCATCGCCACCGAAATCGCCAAGTGGGGCAAGGTGGTGAAGGAAGGCAACGTCAAGGTAGAAAGTTGAACAACGATGGCTGAGCAAGACCCGACGACCGGATTGACCCAGGCCCTGGTGGCCGCATGGCAGGCTGGGCACACCATCAGCGCCTTGCCCTGGGGCGGGGCGCTTGCCGATGCGCCTGCGGCCTATGCCGTGCAGGAAGCGGTGGGGCATGCCATGGGCTGGTTCCCGCCGGGGCCGGCGCGGCACTGGAAGTCAGGCGGGGCCAACCGCCAGGTGGTACTCACGCACGCACCGCTGCCACCAGCCGGCGTGCGCAGCAGCCCGGCGGAGTATGCGGACATGCAGTTCCACACCATCGGCATCGAGGCCGAGATCGCGCTGCGCCTGGGCCAGGCCGTGTCGCCCGCGCAGGCGGCAGCGCTCACGCCCGATACTGCAGGCATGTTCGTCGACGCCATGGCCGTGTCGATCGAGATCGTGGATTCGCGCTGGGCCGAGGGTGGCGCCGCACCGGCCCTTCTGCGCCTGGCCGACCTGCAGTCGCACGGCGCGCTGGTGCTGGGCGAGTGGGTGCCTTATGCCGCGCGCGACTGGGCGGCGCAGCGCTGCGTGGCGCGCATCGGCCAGCGCGAGCCGGTGCTGCGCACGGGCACCCACCCGCTGGCAGACCCTGCGTGGCTGCTGCCCACCTGGCTGCAGCACGCCACGCGCAACGGCGCGACCGTGGCGGCCGGTACGGTGGTGACCACCGGGTCGTGGGTGGGGCTGCTGCCTGCTGCCAGGGGTGAGGCGGTAGAAGTGGAATTCGACGGCGTGGGCCGCGCTTCCCTCACGCTTTAGAAAGACGATCCCGGCTGCGCGAGGAATGCCGTTTCCTCCGCCGTCGAGACCCGCCCCAGCACCTGGTTGCGGTGCGGGTAGCGGCCAAAGCGCTCGATGATCTCGCGGTGCTTGATCTCGAAGGCCAGGTTGTTTTCCAGGCCTGGCTGGTCGAACAGCTCCATGGCGTGCAGGTGGATCACCAGCGATTCGCTGTGCATGTAGGGCATGTAGGCAAAAGCGCGCTGCGCGGTGGGCAGTGCGTGGTGTTGCCCGCTGGCCACCAACTCCTGGGCCAGGGTCAGCGCCTGCGCATCCTGCGCAAACGCCTGAGCGGTATCGCGGTGGATGTTGCGCGAGAACTGGTCGAGCACGATGATCTCGGCCAGCCGCCCCTCGGGCGTGGCGCGCCAGGGCGCCAGCTCGCACTGCCTTGCGGCGTGCAGCGTGGCGCCAAAGCGGGTGGCAATGGTCTGGTCGAGCACCTCGTCCTTCTGGAATTGCTGCTGGGGCGTGAGTTCCTGGAACCAGAACTGGAGAATGTCTTCTTCGCGGTGCATGGGCAATGGATCTGCAGAGGGGCACCCATCATAGGTGCAAGGGCGTTGAAAAAGGCCTGTCAGCCGAACTGGTAGGAGGCCATGGCCACCTCCATGACATGGTCGACAAAGACCCGGTGGCCCACGTCAGCACCGGCGGCGCCTGCCACCACCATCAGGGGGATCAGGTGGTCCTCCTGAGGATGCGCCAGGCGTGCGCCTGGGGCCTCTTGCCAATGCACCAGCATGTCATTGCGCTGCTGCGCGCTGGGGGCGGTGATGGCGTCGTTCAGGAAACCCTCGAAGGCTTCGGCCACCGGCGTGGACTGCGGCCGGCCAAAGCCGCGCATGTTGTGGTACGTGAGGCCGCTGCCCATGATGAGCACGCCTTCGTCCCGCAGCGGTGCAATGGCCTGGCCCAGGCGGATGTGCTCCGCCGGGTCGTAGCTGGACTTCATCGACAGCATGACCACCGGCACATCGGCCTCGGGGTACATCAGGCTCAGGGGCACGAAGGTGCCGTGGTCGAAGCCGCGGTGGGCGTCTTCCTTGCAGCCGATGCCGGCGGTGGTCAACAGCTCGCCGACGCGTCCCGCGATTTGCTTCGACCCAGGGGCCTTGTACTGGATGCGGTAGGTGTGCTCGGGAAAGCCGGAGTAGTCGTACTCCATGGGCGGGTGCTCGGCGGTGGAGATGGTGAACTCCTGCGCCTCCCAGTGGCCGGTGATGACGAGTATGGCCTTGGGCTTTGCGGGCAGCAGGCCGGGCATCCGGGCGAACTCGCGTGCCGTCTTGGCGAACAGCTGCTTCATGCCATCGACCCATGGCCAGGGGCCGCCGCCGTGGGAGACGAAGAACGTGGGGAAGGTGGGGGTGGTCATGCGGTTCCTTGGCCCGAGGAGAAGTGGGGAATCTCGGCGCGATGGATCGAATATAGGTGCCCACCTGGGGGTCCACAAGGCAGCATGGCTGGGAAACACTGTCCGGCAGGCAGGACAATCGGGAGGTGGTCCTTGTACCGCCGGGCCTGCAGGCCTGAGCTGCATCACGGATGGCCGTCACTGGCCTCCCGATGCCGCTGCAGGTCCAGGGCTTGCCTGGGCCTGCATCAGCTCAATGCTTGGTCAGGCGGATCTTACCGTCGCGGACGTACTGGTTGTACTGGTCCTTCGGTATCGCGGCCGAGCCCGCGATATCGTCCTCGACCGACCAGCTCAGCGTGGTGCTGTCGGGTGACGTGATCAGCTCCACCGGACCTTCGGGGATGGTGATGGGCGCGCCATCGCCAGGCGTGTAGGTCACATGGCCGTGGATGGTGGCGTGCTGGGTGTGTGCTGGTTGTGTCATGGCAAATCCTCATGCGGCAGGGCCGCTGTTGGCATTTTTCCATTACAGCGTTGCGCGCGCCCGCGCATTGTGGGACCACGCGCCGTGGCGGTGCGGGCCAGGGGCTCAAGGTGGCAGCACCGCCTGCTGGTTGCGCTCCGTGCGCACCAGGTACAGCCCGCTGCCGATGATGATGGCCCCACCGATCAGGGTGTAGGCACCCGGCACGGCCTGCCACAGCACCCAGTCCAGCCCCATGCCCCAGGCCAGGGCGGTGTACTCGAATGGCGCGACGACCGAGGCCTGGCCGTGGCGGAAGGCCTCGGTGATCGCCAGTTGGCCGAGAAAGCCCGACACCCCCATGGCGGCCACCAGCGGCCAGTGGGATGCGTCCAACGCCTTCCACTGCGGCAGGGCCAGGGCCGTGGCGCCCAGGGCCAGCATGGCCGTGGTCCAGAACACCAGGCTGGCACTCGAATCGGTGCGCGTGAGCAGGCGCCCGGCGATGGCCGAGATGGCGTAGCCCGTGGCCGCGCCCAGCACGGCCAGCGCGCCCACGGAGAGCATGGCCTCCTGGCTCGGGCGCAGGGCCACCACCACGCCCACCAGGCCGAGCACGATGGCCACCCAGTGCGCGCCGCGCACCTTCTCGCCCAGCACCACGGTGGACAGAGCGGTGATGAGCAGCGGGGCGATGAAGAACAGCGTGTAGGCCTCGGCCAGGCCCAGCTCGCGCAGCGCAAAGGCGAACAGCGCCAGCATGGTGATGTTGATCGCGCCGCGCAGCAGGTGCAGCGGCCAGCGCACCTTGAGCAGGCCGCGCACCTCGCCGCGCCACAGCACGTACAGCGTCACCAGGGGCAATGCCGCCAGGCCGCGCATGGACGCGACCTGCATGGCCGGGTAGCTGCCCGACAGGGTCTTGAGCAGTGCGTCCATCACCGAAAAGCAGCCCACCGCCAGGCACATGGCGATGATGCCGCGCAGGTTGGCCGAGAGGGGCGCGGTGGCGGAGGTCTGGCTGGATGTGGCGGCCTGGGCGCTGGGCTCAGCCACCGGAGGCTCCTGGCAGGGCACTGGCTGCAAGGGCAGCCGGGGTCGGGTAGGGCGTCATGGCGGCAATCAATCGTAGGCAATGGACCGGTCCCCAACGCAGTGCGGGGCTTTGCAAAAAGTGTAGCCCAGGCCTGCTGCCAGTGGGCTGCCCGCATTCCCATGCCGCGAGACGCTTGCCCTGCCGGCTGGTCAATCGACCTTCGCTTTGTCCTTTTCTTTGCCACCGCGCTGCGAGCGGCCCTGCGTCGCGTCGTGCAGCATCGGGATGGCCCAGAGCACGGCCAGGGCCAGCACGGTGCTCAGCACCGCCGTCATCTCGCGCCCCAGGCCCGCGGCCACGCCGATGGCCGCCGTCAGCCAGATGCCGGCGGCGGTGGTCAGGCCCCGCACCTGGGACTCCCCATCGCCATCGCCCTTGAGGATGGTGCCGGCACCGAGAAAGCCAACCCCCGCGACGATGCCCTGGATCACGCGGCTGTTGTCCGCCGGGCCGATGCCGACCTGCTGCGCCACCAGCACGAACAGCGCGGCGCCCATGGCCACCAGCATGTGGGTGCGTATGCCGGCGGCCTTGCCTGCGTGCTCGCGCTCCCAACCGAGCAGGCCGCCGAGGATGCCGGCCACCATGAGCCGCACGACGATGCGGGTGGCTTCGCCGGCGTCGGGGACGTCGGAGAATTCGGAGGCGATGGTGGTGGCGATCTGTTGCCACCAGGCTTGGGATGGGTCAGCCATGGTGGCGGCCTGGTGGGTGAGGGTTGTGGTGGTGTGTTGTGGTTATGGGGGCGCGCATGGCATCTCCGGGTGCCGTGCCCACGGCGGGCACTGGCGACAATGTGCTTGCTTGTTGCTTGGGGCGCTAGCAGTGGAATGCGAGTTGGGGGGTAGGACGCGGCCGACGCTGAGTTGTGCGTTCATGGTTGCTGCGTGCCTTGGTTGAGGGCGGAGGCCGGGGTGTGCGCCCGGCGGCGCAGTAACTTTCTCTTGGCCGCCAAGAGAAAGTCACCAAAGAGAAGGCGGCCCCCAGTCTGCGTCCCCCGTTCGCCCTGCCGGGCGAATGGGGGCAACCTGCGATGCTCGGTCCTGGGGTGGTGCCGCAGAACTCACTGCGTTCTCCCTTCGGGCGAACTCCGTTCAAACAGCTGCGGCAAGCCAGATCACGAAGTGCGTGTGTCCTTCGGCACACGCACCCACCCCAGGCCCTGCGCTTCTCGGCGCAGCCAGCAGGGGTGGGGAGCGGGTACCACTCGGCTGCTGCTTGCGCAGCTGCGCCTGGGGTCGGTTCGCGCTGTGCGCTGCCGACGGACGGCGCAGCCGCCCTGGCGAGCCGAGCGCAGCGAAGGACCACAGGCCGAGCGAAGCAATGGCCCGTATGGAGCCCGCTCCCACCCCCTTCTGACCGTGCCGAGAAGCGCAGGGCCTGGGGTGAGCGCGTGCCGAAGGACACGCGCATCGTCATCTGGCTCGCCGAAGCTGTTTGACCGGAGCTGCCTCGCAGAGGCAGCGCAGGGAGTTCTTCGGCGTCACCCCAGGAACGAGCATCGCAGGCTGCCCCCTCGCCACCGGCGAGGGGGACACGGGCAGCGGGGTCGCCTTTCTTTGGGGTACTTTTCTTTGGCGAAGCAAAGAACAAGTACCTCGGCCGCCGGGCCGAGACCCGGCCTCCGCCTTCAACCAAAGCACGCCGCCAAAAAAGACAGCAATGCACCGTTGGGGTCATGCTCAGCAGTGCAATCCGCTCACGGTGTACGCCCATCCACCGTCACCCCCGGCAACACCCCCAACTCCCCCCGATGAACAATAGGACAGTTCAGCACCACCCGCGTCACCTCCAGCACCACAAAACCCTTGTCGGCAGCATCCAGCACCTCCTCCTCCGACCGCAGCACGCGCGCCTGCGCAGGGTCGCGCCAAGTGACCTTGACCAGCTGCCACAGCGGGCTGTAGGCCGCGCTGCGGTTGGCATGGCCCACGGGCTCCGGGGCCGAGGCGAACACACTGGGCTGGCGGAAGTTGGTGCTGCCGTACACGCGCGACGTGGCGCCAGGGCGCCGGTTGCCGCCCGCAGCGCTGGGCACGTCGGCCAGCGCATGGGCGAGCTGGGGCACGTGGTTGGCAAGGTGCTCGCGCGCCACCTCGGCGTCGGATGCGTCGGTGGTCACGTACAGCACCTCCTTGCCGTCGAACCAGCCGCGCAGCAGCGGCAGGTGCGCCCGCTCGGCGCTGGCCGGCCCGGGGCTGGTCTCGGTGTTGGCGGCGGGTGTGCTGCAGCCTGTGAGCAGCGCTGCGGCCAGCAGCAACAGGCCGGCCCCTGGGGGCAGGCGGTACGGGCGTTTGGTGGTGTGTCTGCAACGGGTGGGCATGGCAAAGGTCCTTTGGAAGTGCGGTTCGCCGGGCCATTGTGGGCCCACCACCCATCAACCGAAGGAACGCGCCGTGCCCATCGCACCCATGCGCGCCGTAATGGAAAAAAACTCCGCCACCGTATCGTCAATGATCTGCTGAGCCGTCTTGACGGAATCGATCAACCCCGCCGTCTGCCCCGCCAGCGCAGGCGCAGCCTCCATGTCGCCGTCGAAGTACACGCGCTGTATGCCCTCGAAGCTGTCCGCCGGCATCAGCCCGGCTTCGTGAATCGCGGCAGTGCGCTCGGACTTGAGCGCGCGGATGCAGGGGCTGGCGCGGGTGTTGAGCATCCAGGTGCCGGTGGTGCTCGCGCCGACGATGGCGTTCTTGTAGTTGGCGTGCACCGGGCTTTCGGCGCAGCTCACGAAGCGCGTGCCCATCTGCACGGCCTCGGCGCCCAGCGCGAAGGCCGCAGCCATGCCGCGCCCGTCGCAGATGCCGCCGGCGGCCACCAGCGGCACGTCCACCCGCGCGCGGATGGCCTGCAGCAACACCAGGGTGGACACCTCTTCAGGGTTCTTGAAGCCGCCGCCTTCGCCGCCTTCCACCACCAGTCCGTCGATGCCCGCATCCACGCACTTGAGCGCGGCCTCCAGCGTGGGCACGGCGTGGTAGACGGTGATGCCCGCGTCCTTGAGCGGGGCAATGAACTTGGCCGGGCTACCGGCCGAGGTGGTGACGAAACGCACGCCCGAGGCGCAGACGAAGCGCAGCATGGCGTCGTCCTTCAGAAAGCGGATGGGCAGGTTCACGCCGAAGGGCAGGCCGAGGGCGCGCATCTTGGTGATCTCGGCCTGGCAGTTGGCGGTTTCGCCCGACGAGGTCTCGATGATGCCCAGCCCGCCGGCGCGCGACACGGCAGAGGCCAACTGCGTGCGAGCGATCCAGCCCATGGGGGCCTGGATGATGGGGTAGCGTGCGCCCGTGTGGGCGAGGACGCGGTTGTTGCCGGTGGTCGGGGTGGTCATGCGTGCGGTCTCCGTTGTTCTGGGGAAAACCCATTATTCGGGGCCAGCCGTCCGCTGCATGTCGCCCGCGTTACGGGACCATGCACCAGGGGCGCTCTGCCAGCAGGCGCTGCCAGTCGGCGGTGGGGACGGCCTGCTGCACGCCATCGCCTGCCTCCAGCCTGAGCCCGCTGTCGAACACCAGTGTTTCGCCCGTCACCGGGTGCGGCACCTGCAGCTGCCAGGCATGCAGCCACAGCCGCTGCAGACCCAGGCGCTCGGCCCACCAGCGATTCAGCGGGCCCTTGCCGTGCGTGGCGTCGCCGATGATGGGGTGGGCCAGGTGCTTGAGGTGCCGGCGGATCTGGTGGCGCCGGCCGGTGGTGGGCACGGCCTCCACCAGCGAGGCGCGGGTGCTGACAAAGCGCGGGTCGCTGGCCTCGGGCAGGGTCAGTTGCGCCAGGGTGCGAAAGCGCGTGTGCGCGTCCTGCACCGGGGCGTCGGCCGGCGCGTCGTCGGGCTTGAGGGCGTGGTCCACCTCCACCGCTGCCGGCGCAAAGCCGCGCACCATGGCCAGGTAGCGCTTGTGCGTGGCATGGTGCTCGAAAGCCTGCGACAGGGCGCGCGCCGCGTCGCTGTGCAGCGCCATCACCAGCACGCCGCAGGTGCCCTTGTCGAGCCGGTGCACGGGGTACACATGCTGGCCCAACTGGTCGCGCAGGGTCTGCATCACGAAGCGCGTCTCGCCCGCGTCGAGCCCCGTGCGGTGTACCAGCCAGCCTGCGGGCTTGTAGACGGCGACGAGGTGCTCGTCGCGCCAGAGGATGTGGAGCGGGGTCATGGTGAGGGGATGGGCAAGGAGATGGCGCTATGGGGCGGTGTGCGGGGCAGTCGCAGGTCCGAAAATGGCGAGCCGTGCTGGGCGTGGCTCCGTATCGTGCCGGCTGATTTCATCACTTCCGGCTTGCAAAAAGCCCTTGAACACCATGAATATTGTTCTCCTTCACGGCAGCTGGCATGGCGCCTGGTGCTGGCACAAGGTCGTGCCGCACCTGCAGGCGGCAGGGCACAGCGTGCACGCGCCCGACCTGCCGGCCCATGGCCGCCACTGGCGACTGGCGCGCGGGCGCACCACGCTCGCCGACATGGCGCGGCATGTGTGCCGGCTGGTCGATGCGCTCGATGGCCCGGTCTTCATCGTCGCACACAGCCGGGGCGGCATCGTCGCCTCCACCGTGGCCGAGATGGTGCGGCCCGGCAAGGTGGCAGGCGTGGCCTACCTGGCGGCCTACATGCTCCAGAGCGGCGAGCGCGTGGCCGATTTTTTCCGCCAGGACCGGGATTCGCTGGTGCGCACGCACCTGCGCATCCACCGGGCCACGCTCACCGACAGCCTGGCACCCGAGGCCTACCGGGAGACGCTGTATGCCGACTGCTCCGATGCCGATGTGGCCCTGGCGAGCGCGCTGCTGACGCCCGAGCCCGCGCTGCCCGCGCTCACGCGGCTGAAGCTCACCCCTGAGCGCTATGGCCGGGTGCGCCGGCATTACATCGAGCTCACGCAGGACCGGGCCGTGACGATTGCGCTGCAGCGGCAGATGCAGGCCGCCTCGCTCTGCGCCAGTGTGGCCTCGCTCGATGCGAGCCACTCGGCCTACTTCTCGTGCCCGGATCGGCTGGCGCAGACCATCCACCAGATGGCACAAGGCGGGTGATTTTTGGGGCGGCCTGGCCAGAGCCTGTGCCGAGCGGACACTTTCGGCCGGGCATGCCAGAATGCGGCCAATTCATGATCCCTCTTTGCCGAAGGAGCCCACGCCGATGATGATGTTGCGCGCCATTGCTGCCGCCTTGACCCTGGGAGCCGCCATGTCAGTGCCCGCCCTTGCCCAAGCCGCTGTGAACGACGGCATCGCCGCCTACGGCAAGGGTGACTATGCCGCCGCCTTCAAGGAATTCAGTGCGGCGGCGAATGCCGGCGACGCTGCCGGCAAGCACATGCTGGCCAGCCTCTACTACACAGGCCAGGGCGTCGGCAAGGACCTGAAGAAGGCGGTCGCGCTGTTCACCGAGGCGGCGCAGGCAGGCTACACGCCCTCCATGGCCAACCTGGGGTTGATGTATTCCAAGGGTGATGGCGTGCCGCAGGATATGCAGCGTGCAGAGCACTACGCCACGCTGGCCGCCGAGAAGGGCGACGTGCAGGCGCAGTTCAACCTGGGCCAGTCCTACCGCATGGGCGTCGGTGTGCCCCAGAGCCACGAGAAGGCCGCGCTGTGGTATAGCAAGGCGGCCGAGGCCGGCTCGCTGGCCGCGCAGAACGAATACGGCCTGCTCTTCGCCCAGGGCCACGGCGTGCCGCAGGACTATGTTCAGGCCTTTGCCTGGATCGACATGCCGGCCAGCGCAGGCGAGCCCCAGGCCATCAAGAACCGGGCGCAGTTGCTGAGCATCCTCGATGCCAAGGGTCAGCTGGCTGCGCGCAAGCTGGCTGCCGAGTACGCAGCCAAGTACGGCAAACGGCGCTGATCAGCAAAGGAGGAGTTCCCATGTCCGCAGGCGATTGGAAAGACATGTATGCCGCCGCCCTGGCCGGCGATCTGGCGCTGGTGCGCCACCACATCAGCGCGGGCGTGAACCCCAACTACCAGCACCCCGAGATCCTGTGTACGCCGCTGGTGGCGGCCCTCATCCACGGGCACGGTGCCATCGCGCACTACCTGCTGGACCACGGCGCGGACCCAGCGCTGCGCTCGGAGTTCGACGGCATGACGCCGCTGCAGGCGGCCAGGCGCCATGGCCGCAAGGAGTTTGTGCAGCTGTTGCAGGAGCGCGGCGCGCGCGAAGTGAAAACGCCCTTCTGGTGGCGCTGGCTGCCGGTATAGCGGTTCAGAGGCTGAGAATTTTTTGGCCGTGTCCGAGGGGCGCGTCAAAACGCACTGGATCTAGGCGCAAAGCGCAGCCATAGCTAGGGCTATGGCGAGCATTTGCAACGACGAGCCGGGGTGTTTTGGCGTGCACAGCGGGCATGGATGAAAGATTCTCAGCCTCTCATACGCCAGCCGCTTCCTTGGCGCGCATCTTGGCAGCGATGTACTCGCCGTGCGTCACGTGCAGCAGCCCGGCCACCTTGCTGATGGCGTGCATCTCGTTCTCGTCCAGGCGGGCATCGGCATAGGCCACCTGCCACATCGCCTCGACGAGTTCGATCTTCTGCGGCTGGGTGAAGTGGTCATTGAGGTTGCCGGTGAAGCGCTGGTAGTCGTAGGCGGTTTTGGCGGTGTCCACGGCCAGTTCCAGCAAGCGGTGGATCTCGTCGTCGGTGAGCGAGAAACGTTCGCGCAAGGCGTGGACCATGGCATCGCGCTCCGCGGGGTCCATGGAGGCGTCTGCGCGAACCACCTCCACCAGCAGCACGGCAGCCGCCAGCTGCACGGAATGGGCGCGCTCGGCAGGGGTGGCCTCAGGCGAAAAGGGGGCGGTGAAACTGTCGAACAGTTCTTTGAGGGTCTGGAACATGGGCCGGCCAAAGAAGGTGGAGAGCGAGGGGGATGGAATGCGAAACACCATACCCTATCGAGCCCGTCTGCAATGTATTGGTTCCCGCCGTCACGCAGGCGCGCGACAATCGGCGGCAATGATGAAAAAATCGATTCTTCCCCTGCAACTGCTGGTTGCCCCCGATCTGAACGACCCCTCGCCCCTGGTGCTCTACCACGGCCGCAACTGCCCGGACGGTTTTGGCGCCGCGCTGGCGGCTTGGCTGTTCTACGGCGACAGGGCCGAATACGTGGGCCTGGACCATGGCGACGTGCAGTCGGTGGACGACCTGCCCGCGCTCGATGGCCGCTCGGTCTACATCCTGGACTTTTCGTTCTCGGCCGAGATCCTCTCGGCCATCGACGAGCGCGCGGCACGGCTGGTGATGCTCGACCACCACAAGAGCGCGGCCGAAAAGCTCACCGGCTTTGCCTGCCGCTGCGGCGTGGTGCACTTCGACATGGACAAGTCCGGTGCGCGCCTGGCCTGGGAGTTCTTCCACCCGCACCAGCCCGTGCCGGCGCTGCTGCAGTATGTGGAAGACCGCGATATCTGGAAGTGGGAGTTCCCCGAGAGTGCGGCCTTCCTGTCGGCGCTGGACATGGAGACGCAGACCTTCGAGCGCTGGCAGGAGATTGCCAGCTTCACGCCCGAGCAATTGGAGCGTTTCATGGCGCGCGGTTCGGCCATGGACGAGAAGTACCGAAAGCTCTGCGCCGACATCGCCGAAGGCGCCCAGCCCCTGGTGTTCAACGGCATCGAGGGGTTGATGGTGAATGCGCCCGGCATGTTCCATAGCCTGGTGGGCGACATCCTTTCAGCCCAAACCGGCACCTTTGCGCTGATGTGGAGCGCCGGTGCCAAGGGCGTGAAGGCGGGGCTGCGCTCGCAGCGCAACTTCGACTGCATCGCCCTGGCCGAAAGCATGGGCGGGGGCGGCCATGCGCAGGCCTGCGGCTTCAAGATGAAGATCGAGCGCCTGCCCGAGCTGATGAGCGGGGTCCTCAACGCGTGATGCGCTCGCGGCTCACACGAGCCGCAGATCGCTGGCGCGTGCGCCCGGGAACACCCGGGCCAGGGCCGTGGCATTCAACCCGTACAAGCGGCCGAACAGGCCGCCGAGCACGGCGCGGTAGTCGTTGAGCACCGGGTGGTCGCGGTTCTGGAACAGCGTGGTGGCGCTCAGCGCCTGCTGCTCGCCCGCGATGCGCCCGCCCGCCACGCCGCCGCCCAGTACCCAGAACACGGTGCCGTGGCCGTGGTCCGTGCCGCGGTTACCGTTCTCGCGGAAGGTGCGGCCGAACTCGCTGACCACCACCACCACAGTGTTCTTCCAGGCCGTGGCGCCCATCTCGTCGGCAAAGCCGGCCAGGCCCCGGCCCAGTTCCTCGAAGCGGTTGGCCAGCGGGCCGGTGGCATTGCCCTGGCCCACATGCGTGTCCCACCCGCCCACGTCGACAAAGCCCAGGTGGTAGCGCGTCTGCATGAGCCGCGCCATGCGCCGGGCCGTGCCCTCGAAGCCCTTGGTGCTCAGCGCATTGCGGCTGGCGGCGTCCAGCTCGCCTTGCATGCTGCGCACCACCTCGGCCTGTGTGGCAAAGCCCTCGGCCACGGGGCCGGCCAGGGCCGTGCTGCGGTACATCATATCGATGAGCCCGGCCTGGCGCTCGTCCACGCCGGCTTTGCCTGCTGCAGCGGCCAGCGCCGTGTTGGGCACGTCCACCGCGCCGCGCAGCACCAGGGGCAGGGTGCTGGTGAAGGCCATCGGAGACGCCTTGTCCCGCTTGGCTCCCAGCTCGGCCGCCAGCCGGTTCAAGAAGCCCGATCCGTAGTCGCGCCGCCCAGAGAGGGGCTGGCCCAGCTCGATGCTGTCCTGCGTGTCGAAATGGCTGCGCGAGAGGTCGTCCGTGCCGGCAAAGGGCACGAAGGCCAGTTCGCGCCGCTGGTACAGCGGCAGCAGCGAAGGCGCCAGCACCGGGTGCAGGCCCCAGTCGCTGGTCAGCTCCAGCGCACCGCCTTCTTCCCCCGGGCGGGCAATGGCAATGTTGGGCCGGCTTTCGTAATAAAAGCTGCTGCTGGTGGGCACCAGCAGGCTCGCGCAGTCGTAGCCACCGCGCAGGAACACCAGCAGCAGGCGTGCATCGCCCGCGCGCGGGGCGGCTGCGACCTGGGCCGATGCGGTGGCCAGGCCCAGGGCGCCTGCGCCCAGGGCCTGCAGGCAGTGTCTTCGCAGCATGGGGAGTCCTTTCAGCCGTGCATGAATTCGGGTGAAGAGAGGAACAAAAGGTTCCATTCGCGCGGCGACGTCGCCTGCACCAGGGCGGCGCGCGTGGCAGGTGCCAGCGTGGCGTCGATCTGCTGCAGGTAAGGCGTTTGCGAGAGCGCCGGTAGCGGCGGGCGCTTGCCCTGCGCATCGGTTGGTGCCAGGGCTCCGGCACCCAGCACACGCGCCGCCTCGAAGCGCGTGCTCATCTGGCCCGAGCCCGACCAGGTCGCGGTATCCAGCGGGTAGCCGTCCGGCGTGGCGCGGCCATACAGCGGCTCGGCCAGGCGCTGCAGCCAGTTGAGCAGGGGATCGGTGCTCGCCAGCACCTGCTGCTCGCCATGCACCAGGCGCGCACCGGCCAGCAGGTACTGCACCGGGTCGCGAAAGCGCTGGCCCAGCGATGCCTGGAAGGCGCTCGACTGGAACAGCTCGGCCAGCACGGCGGCGATGTCGCCATCGGTGCGCTCGAAGGTGCGGGCCAGGGTGTCGAGCAGCTCGGGCGGGGGCGCATCGCCCACCAGGTAGACGGCCATCTTGCGCGTGACGAAGCGGGCCGTGGCGCTGTGCCGGGCCAGGCGGTCCAGGGCCTCGTCCAGCTCGGCCAGGCCCTCTGCACGGATGGGTGCGCACAGCAGGGTCTTGGACTCCCAGTCGTGGCGCTGGGGGTTGAATTCGAACAGGCCCTGGCGCACGTAGTGGCTGCGCAAGGCCGGCTTCATGCGTGGGGGCTCGTCCTCCAGCGGGCGCAGGCTGATGCCCACGCCCGTGAGCACGCGCGCCAGCTCCTGCACATCCTGCTGGCTGTAGCCGCCGCCCACGCCCAGGGTGTGCAGCTCCATCAGCTCGCGCGCATAGTTCTCGTTGATGCGGCCGGCGGCGTTCTGCGCGTTGTCCAGGTAGCGCAGCATGGCCGGGTGGCGCGTGGTGGCCCCCAGCAGGTCGCGGAAACGGCCCAGCGCATGCGGGCGCACGGCGCGCTCCTCGTAGTCGCCCACGCTGGCGCGCAGGTCGGCCTTGCCGGCGAACACGCTGAAGTGGTTCATCCAGAACCAGGTCATCTTCTCGCGCAACTGGGCGGGCGAGTACAGCGCGCGCAGCACAAAGCGCTGGCTGGCCTCGCGCTGCAGGTTGCGCATGTCCTTCTGCCAGGCTTCCAGGCCGGCCTTGCGCTCGTCCTCGGTGGGCAGGGCGCGGGCCTCGCGCTGGCGCGCCTCCATCTGCAGGGCCAGGGTTTCAAACGGGGTCTTGGTGATGGCCATGGCATCGATCTGCGCCTGCGCTTGGGCTGGCAGCGGCGCATTGGCGGGGCCGCGCAACTGGGCGGCCAGCCATGCCTCCCGACCCATGCCAGCCAGCGCCCGTGCGCCCTGGGCCGTGCAGCCCCAGGTGATGCGGTCCATCAGGCGGGCGGGCAGTACCTCGCCGGGCAGGTCCGCCGGTGCGGCGGCGGATGTGGCCCAGGCCGGCACCGCGTTGGCAGAGGCGCCAAGGGCCGCCAGCGCCAGCCATTGGCGGCGGTTGATGGGCGAGGGCGGGGCAAGGTCGTGCAGGAGCATGGTGCAGGCATCCATCGGCCCTGTTGAAGCAGGGCTGGGGCACCATGCTGCGCCTGCCGCAGGGTCAAGGCAAGGGCCTGCGGCGGGTTTTACGCGGGCGACACAAATGCGTCGCAGGTTGTGAGCAGTTGTAGGGGCGCTGTGCGCGCCGGCTCAGCGGGACTTGGCCGCTTCCTCGAACTTGTCCACCTTGCGCAGCTGCTTGAAGCCCAGCGTCCACGCCCCCACCACGCCCAGCGTGCAGATGCCGCCCAGCACGGCGGCCGGTACCACCCCCAGCCAAGCGGCGCTGGTGCCGGCGCGGAACTCGCCCAGCTCATTGGACGAGCCGATGAACAGCATGTTCACTGCGTTCACGCGCCCGCGCATTTCGTCGGGCGTGGAGAACTGCACCAGTGCGCCGCGGATGTACACGCTCACCATGTCCGCAGCGCCGGCCACCAGCAGCGCGGCGAACGACAGCCAGAACAGCGTGGACAGTGCGAACACCAGGTTGGCCGCGCCGAAGATGGCCACGGCGATGAACATGGTCTGCCCCACCTTGCGGTTGAAGGGCCGCATGCTCAGGTACAGCCCGGCGCCCACCTCGCCCACGGCCATGGCACTGCGCAGCGCGCCCAGACCGGCAGGGCCCACGTGCAATACCTCGTGCGCGTAGATGGGCAGCAAGGCCACCACGCCGCCCAGCAGCACGGCGAACAGGTCTAGCGAAATGGTGCCCAGGATGATGGGCCGCGAGCGGATGAAGACGATGCCCGCGCCAAAGCGTTGCCACATGGTGCCCTGCGCCGCTGCGGCGGGGGTGGCGTAGGCCACCGCCACACGCGCCAGCAGCGCCGCGCCCAGCGCAAAGCACACGAAGCACAGCGCATAGGTCAGCTCGCCGCCGCCCACGGCATACAGCATGCCGCCCAGCAGCGGCCCGCCGATGCTGGCCGCGCGCATCAGCATGCTGTTGGCGGCGATTGCCTGGGCCAGTTGCTCGCGCGGCACGATCTGCGGCAACAGGCTCTGCATGGCCGGCCCCGAAAAGGCGCGTGCGCAGCCGAACAGCACCAGCACCGCATAGATGCCGGTGACCCCCGTGGCGCCATGCCCCGACAGCCACCACAGCAGCGCACTGCAGACGGCGCCCACGGCCCAACTGATGGCCAGGATGCGCCGGCGGTCGAAACGGTCGATCAGATCGCCCGCCGGCAGCAGCAGGCACAGCATGGGCAGAAACTGCGCCAGGCCGACGTAGGCCAGGGCCAGCGGCTCGCGCGTCAGGTCATACACCTGCCAGGCCACCACCACGGCCTGCACCTGGGTGGCGAACACCGCGATCAGGCGGGCGGTGAGAAAGGCCAGAAAGCCCGAATGGCGGTAGACGCTGGCGGCCGGTGTGGGGGAGGGCTGGGAGGTTTGGGACACGGGATGCGGTGCTGGACGGCGAGAAAGGGCAGGTGGTCTGCAAGGCAGGGCGGGAGAAAAACGGCATGCCGCTGGCCTCAGGGTTTATACCGGGTGCCTGCCGATGCTACCGGCTTTGCGCGCAGGCTGCCGGAGCGCCTGGAGATGGTGCGCGCAAGTGCACCGCCACAGAGGTGACCGCCACGGCAACAGTGCGGGTTGTCAGCCGGTGGCGGGGTCAGCCCATGCCATGCGGGCCACTGCCCGGGCCTTTGCCATAGGGCCTGGGGTGCCGGTGCCGGTAGTCCCACGGCGCCAGCGGGCGCTTCTGTGCCCACAGCCCTTCGCCCTGGGCGCGCGCCTGGCGCTGCAGCGGTGCCAGGTGCGGGTGGCGCTCGGCATACGGCGTGTACACCCAGGCCAGGCCTGCCGTCACCTGCGCGGTGGCCACGTCGGTGCCGCCGCAGCGCACATTGGCCACCGTGCGGCCATAGCTGTCCTCCTCGATGGGCTGCAGCGTCGCCTGGCGCTTGAAGCACATCTGCGCCAGGTGCTGCCGCGCCTTCTGGCCAAAGGCCTGCTTGCGCTCGGGCGCATCGATGGCCGCCACCCGCACCTTCACCTGCTGGTAGGCCCCCGGCGGGCCGCAGCGGGCGGTAAGGGTGTCGCCGTCGCTGATGGCGACCACGAGGCAGAGCAGGGCAACGGCAGGCAGGGGCATGGGGCAGGAGGCGTCTGGCGGGCAGTGAAAAGGACGCGCATTGTCTCCTACACTCCGTGCTGCGCGGCGCATGCAGGCGGCGTGTACAACGAACGACAAGAGCACAAGAGGGGGAGTTTCAGATGCGTACCGTGATTTTCGCCACCCATTCGGGCAGCGTGCGACGATGGCTTGCCGTCGCTTTTTTGATGCTGGCGGTCGCCCTGCCGTCCGCGCAGGCCAAGGACGAAGCCGGCGCCTATGGCAAGACGCTGGAGAAAATTTACGACCTGTCGCCCGAGACGCTGGCGAAGTTCCAGCGCTTCCAGGAAAAGCAGGCGCAAAAGCCGGGCGACAAGGGCAAGGGCATCTACGCCGACACCGAGCGGTGGCGCGGCGACGAGCTGTCGCTGCCCACCAGCAAGAACCCCTTCACCATCGTCGTCAAGGTTTCGGGCGTGGCGTTGGCCGATGGCGACGCTGGCTCGCGCTGGCAGACCGGCCTGCAGTTTGACGGCCCCTCGCCCATCTCGTTTTTGCCCGAACTGGTGCACAAGGGCGCCCGCGCGGGCCAGCCCGTGTCCATGGTGGGGGCCTCCAAGGGCGTGAGCTTTAAAGAGGACCGCAAGGCGGCCCCGTCGCTGGACTTCGAGTCGTCGCGCAACCTGCGCATCGACCGTGTGCAGGTCGAGGTCTGGTCGGGCATCCGCAAATCGACTTGGCTGGAGCTGCTGATGTCGTGGTCGCCCATTCTGACCGGCGTCGTCTTCCTGGGCGTCGTGCTCTGGTTCCGGCGCCGATAGAGCGCGGGTCCAGACGCTCAGACGCTCATTCCTCGCTGGTCCACTCGACGTTCACACCCAGGCTGCGCAGGTTTTCTACGAAGCGCGGATGGGCGCGGCGGATGGGCGCGGCGTTGCGGATCTCCGAGCGCCCCTCGATGCTGGCCGCCACCATGAACAGGGCGATGGCCACGCGGATGATGTAGGGGCTTTCCACGAGTGCCGGACTCAGCGGATTGCCGCCAAAGGTGATGAGCCGGTGCGGGTCCGATGAGAACACGTGGGCGCCGAACTTGGAGAGTTCGCCCGTCCAGCCCAGCGCGCCGTCGTACACCTTGTTCCAGAACATGCAATTGCCCTGCGCACGCACCCCGAGGGCGATGAAGATGGGCAGCAGGTCCACCGGGAAGTAGGGCCAGGGCGCGGCCTCGACCTTGGTCAGCACGTTGCTGGTGAAGGGCGTCTGCACCTTGAGCGGGCCGGGGCAGTGCGCGCGCGACCAGCCGTCCTCGTGCGTGACCACGACGCCGAACTTGGCAAAGGTGCGGTCGATCAGCGGGAAGTTGCCCGGCGCGCTGTTGCGCACGATCACGTCTCCGCCGGTGATGGCGCCCAGCGCCAGGAAGGTGGTGATCTCGTGGAAGTCTTCATCGAAGCGGAACTCGCCACCGCCCAGCGCCGCACCGCCCTGCACCGTGATGCGCGAGGTGCCGATGCCGTCGATGCGCGCGCCCAGCATCACCATGAAGCGGCAGAACTCCTGCACGTGCGGTTCCGACGCTGCATTGGTCAGCGTCGAGGTGCCGTTGGCCGCCACGGCGCAGAGTACGAAGTTCTCGGTGGTGGTGACGGAGGCGTAGTCGAGCCAGTGGTCCGTGGGCGTGAGCGGCCCCTGGCTGCGCACCAGCAGCGAGCCCTCGGCGCGCTCCACCGTGCCGCCAAAGCGCTGGAACACCTCCACATGCGGGTCGATCTCGCGCACACCCAGGGTGCAGCCCTTGACGTTGTCTTCGAGCCGGGCCACGCCAAAGCGCGCCAGCAGCGGCGGTATCAGCATGATGGACGAGCGCATCTCCTCGGGCAGGCGGTGCTGCGCAGGGTCGAACACGGTGTTCTGGTGGTGCAGGCTCAGCGTGCCCGTGGTCTCGTCCAGGTGCACGCTGCTGCCCAGCATGCGAAAGATGTCGAGGATCTTGCGCACATCGGTGATATCGGGCACGCCGTGCAGACGCAGCGGCTCGCGGGTGAGCAGGGTGGCGCACAGCACCGGCAGCACGGCGTTCTTGTTGGCAGACGGGGTGATGCGGCCACGCAGCGGCGTACCGCCGTGCACGATGAGGTTGGACATGGGGAACTGAGGAGGGGAAAGAGGGGAGGGGCGGGGGGAAACAGGCACCGCAGGCGCTGCGCTGGCTGGCGCAACGCCCACGAAAGCCCTGCACTGTACCCGCGCCGCGCCCCGGCGGCTGTATCTGCCGGTAATCTGCCGCTCAGTGGGTCGGCTTTAGAGCGGCTAACAAAACTCTTCTGGCGTCGTTGCAGCGTCTTGTCGTACTGCTCGTACTGCCTGCGACGCAGCGCCTAGCCAGAACCGCTTCGCTGAGTTTTGTTAGCCGCTCTTAGAAGCACCACTCCAAAGCCATCGAAGGCTTCGGCGCTTTAGAAGCCGAAAGGTTGCCCGGGCTTCCAGGCGTCGGCCAGGCGCTTGGCCTCGGCCACCTCCACGATGCTCATCGTGGGCGCCAGGCGGCGCTGCGTGCCGGCCGCCCAGAAGGCGCCGCGGTTGGGCGGGGTGAGCGAGTCGTCCTGCTGCTGCTCCTTGTGCGCGCGCTGGGCCAGGTCCAGCAGCATGTGGGCGGCCACGGGCCGGCGGCCCACGTTGTCCAGCCCCGTGGAGTAGAGCAGGCCCAGGCTGTACAGGCCCGATGGGTCGCCCTGGCGCGCGGCGCGCAGGTACCAGTTCTCGGCCTGCTCGGCCTGCTGGGTCTCGCCCAGCCCGCGCTCGTAGATGTAGCCCAGCTGCACGCTGGCCAGCGAATAGCCTTCGTTGGCGGCCTTGGTGAGCCATTGCATGGCCTGGGCCTGGTCCTTGGGAACGCCGCGGCCGTCGCGCAGCGTGATGCCCAGCACCAGCATGGCCCGCAGGTCACCCTTGGCGGCCAGTGCCTGCAGCTCCTGCACGGCCTCGGGGCCATCGGTGCGGCGGGCCTGCTTCTCCAGGTCCTTCAGGCGCGCCTGGTGGTCCTGCGCTGCCTTCTGCGCCGCCACTTCGGCGGCGCGGGCATCGGCTTCGGCCTTGGCGATGCGCTCCTGCGCACGGACCTTGTCGGCTTGGTACTTCCAGCCCACCAGGCCCAGGCCCACCACCACGGCCAGCGCCAGGGCAATCCAGGTCGTGGGCAGCTCGCGCGGGGCCTTTTTCTTGGCTTTTTCCTTCTTCTTGGCGGCCGCCGCAGCCTCGGCAGCCGCTGCAGCCTCCGCGCGCTGCCGCGCGGCCTTGCCGACATAGGGCGCTGGCGCAGGGGCGGCGGCCTCGGGTTCGCGCGGCTTGGGCGGGTCTACCTTGTCGTAGGCCACTTCGCAGCTCGGGCACTGCCAATCGGGTGCCATGTCGGAGGCCTGCCGCGCGTACTTGCAACGGGGGCAGGTGCGCTCCGTGAAGACGGTCTTGGCGGCGGATTCCTTTTCAATGGGTTCCAGGGAAAACGAAAGGTCAGGTTTTTGGTTCACGTAGCTCTTCCTTCACCGCGCGCGAAGGCGCGGCCCTCCTCGGGCATCTTGGTGCGGCCCCCTCCCATAGGAGCGCCAGCTGGCCCATAGCCGGCTAGTGTATTTGTAGTAAATGGTTTTTTGTATGTCCAGATGTGTAACGGCGCAAGGTATTGCGCCTGCGCCCGCGACTTGCGCGGCTATTTGTAACAATCAAGACCAATGTCGTGCAGATGGGCTTGCGGGCTATCGAAATGAGAGCAACATGGCATGATGGTGCTTCGGCCGAGAACTGCGCAGTTCGACCGTCGTGCCCCGATGGGCATGCCATCCCGGATACGAATTTCATTTTTAGAATGCAGGGAACCGACCGCAGGTACGGCGCCTCACAGCGACAGTTGCCCGCCGTTGCTTCTGTCTGTCGTTGTCCACAGTGCCGGCGCCCCGGCCACCCTCCAATGCCTGCCTTTTCGGAGTGCCGCTTTTGAATCCGACGATGCCCTCGAACCCTTCTGCCCTGTTGCCTTGCGGCGCCACGTCACGCGCCTATCGACCGCTTTGCGCACTGCTGGCTGGCGTTGCCATGCTGCTCGCGGGCTGCGGCGCCCTTCCCAGTAGCACACCGGGGCCCCAGGCACCGCAGGAGAAGTTCGGCTCGCTGGCCACCTACTCGCGGCTGTTCGATGCCACGCCGGCGCAGACCTGCGAGGCATCGCGCCGGGCGCTGCTCAGCCAGGGCTACCTCATCAACACCAGCTCGGCCGAGCTGGTGGAGGGCAAGAAGAACTTCCAGCCCGGTACCGAGACGCACATGCAGATGGTGATCCGCGTGGTCTGCGTGCCCGAGTCGCCCACGGGCAAGATCAGCCTGGGCTTCGTCACCGCCATCCAGGACAGTTTTGCGCTGCGCAAGACCAACAACTCGGCCAGCCTGGGCGTGGGTGCCATCGGCTCGGTGTCGCTGCCGTTCTCGTCGAGCAGCGAATCGCTGGTGCGCGTGGGCAGCGAGACCATCACGGCGGACACCTTCTACGAAAGCTTTTTCGACCTGGTCAAACGCTATCTGGTGATCGACGAGGCGGCGCAGGCCAGCGAATAGCCGGGTTGCTGCCGGGTTCTTAGGCGTACAGGCGCGCGCCGGCATCGCGGATGCGCAGCGCGGCCTCGTGGCCCAGCGCATTCACCACCGGCTCCCACACGCTGGCATAGCGTGGCAGGGCGTCGGGTGCGAACGAGGTGTGCGGCCAGTCGGAGCCCCACACCAGGCGATCCCCCATGTGCGCGGCCACGCGGGTGATGGCCGGGTGCAGCAGGCCATAGGGCGCGCTGGCCTGCAGCCGGTACCAGCCCGAGAGCTTCACCCAGGCGCCTTGCCCGGCCAGCTTGGCCAGGGCCTGCCAGGCACGGTCATCAGAGGGCAGCAGGCCGTGCAGGCCGGCCAGGTGGTCGAGCACGCAGGCCACGGGCGTGCCCTGGTGCAGGTGGACGATGGTGGCCAGGTCTTCGGGGTTGGCGTACCACTGCACATGCCAGCCCCGCTCGGCCAGGCGCGGGGCCAGGGTCTTCATGGTCTCGGGGCCGTTTCCCACGGGCGAGACGAGGTTGAAGCGCACGCCGCGCACGCCCAGGGCATGCATGCGGTCCAGTTCCGCGTCGGGAACGGTGCCGTCCAGCACCACCACGCCGCGGTGGCGGCCGCTGGACTGGGCCAGCGCATCGAGCAGCACGCGGTTGTCGGTGCCGTACACGCTGGGCTGCACCAGCACCAGGTGGCCCACGCCATGCGCTGCGGCCAGCGCCTCGATATCGGCCAGCGGCCGGTGCACGGGCTGGTAGTGGCCGGCCTGCGCAGGTGCGGCGCTGTCGAACACATGCACGTGGGTGTCCCAGCCCTGGGGCAGGGCGGGTGAAAAAGGGGGGGCGGTCAAAGCCATTTCGGTGATTGAGGGGGCTGCGTGCCACTGGGCCATGCACGAAACGTGCGCGCCCAGGGCTGGGGCTTGTCTATCCGACGGAAATCTTGCGTTCGCGCACCACTCTGGCCCACTGCTCCTGCTGCGCAGCGATGAACTTGCCGGCCGTCTGCTGCGAGGCATCGGCGAACACATCGCCCCCCAACTGGCGCACGCGGCCCAGCACCTCGGGGTCGGCCAGGGCCTTGCGCACGGCGGCCACCAGCGTGGCCCGGGTGTCGGCAGCCATGCCGGCGGGGGCCAGCAGCGGGTTCCACTCCAGCACCTCGTAGCCGGGCACGCCGGCCTCGGCCATGGTGGGCACCTCGGGCAGCGAGCGGGCGCGCACCATGCTGGTCACGGCCAGGGGGCGCAGCTTGCCGGCCTGGATATGGCCCAGCGACGAGGCCACGTTGGCAAAGAACAGCGGCACCTGCCCGCCCATCACGTCGGTCATGGCCGGGCCGCCGCCGCGGTAGGGCACATGCAGCAGTTGCACGCCCGCGCGCCCCTCGAACATGGCGCCCGCCAGGTGCTGCGCCGAGCCATTGCCCGACGACGCATAGGTCAGCTCGCCCGGCTTGGCCTTGGCCAGCTGGATCACGTCCTTGACCGATTTGGCCGAAAAGCCGGGCGTGCACACCAGCACGTTGGGAAAGGTGGCCAACACCGCCAGCGGCGTGAAGGCCTTGGCACTGTCGTACGGCAGCTTGGGGAAAAGCGAGGGGTTCACCGCGAACGACGAGGCGTCGAGCAGCAGCACGCTGCCGTCCGGCGTGGCGCGCGCCACCTGCGAGGCGGCCAGTTGCCCGCTGGCGCCGGGCTTGTTCTCCACCACCACGCCCTGGCCCAGGGCTTCGGCCAGGCGCGGCGCGATGATGCGCGCGATCAGGTCCGCGCCACCGCCTGCGGGGTAGGACACCACCAGCGAGATCGGCCTACCGCCTGCCACCGTGGCCGCGTGGCCGCTGGCCACCCAGGGCGCGGCCAGCGCGGCGCCTGCGGCCTGCACCAGCAGGCCACGGCGCGAGAGGGTGGCGGTCGAAGTGGAGTGCTTGGAATGGGTCATGGCGGATGTGCTCCAGTGTTCCGGGGTGAAGGCGGCCGGGGGCTGCCGGGGGCGGTCAGGTGATCGTGATGGTGTAGTGGAACGCGTTGGCATCGCCGCGCGTGGTGCGCCACTCGACGCAGCGGCCTGTCAGGTCGTAGGCGCTGCGCTCCACAGCGACGCAGGGGTGGCCGGCAGGTAGGCGCAACTGGGCCGCCTGGGCGCCGGTCATTGCGCCAAAACCGATCTGGTCCACCGCGCGGTGCACGTGCACGCCACAGCGGCGCGCGAACATGGGGTAGAGCAAGTCGTCCCACCCAGCCAGGTCGTCGTCGGCCAGCGGTGCAAACAGGTCCAGCGGCAGCCACATCTCTTCGATCAGGCAGGGCTGGCTGGCCAGCAGACGCAGCCGCAGCAGGTGCAGCACGGGCTCACCCGGGCCAATGCCCAGGCCGCGCGCCACGGCGGTCGTTGCGGTCACGCTCTTGCGCACGAGGATGCGCGACTGCGGCACCTCGTTGCTGCCCCCGCCAAAGCGGAAGAAGCGCAGCATGGACCCGCCCGCAATGCCCTGGCGCACGAAGGTGCCCTTGCCGTGGATGCGCTCGATCAGCCCCTGCTCCACCAGCAGCTCCAGCGCGCGGCGCATGGTGCCCAGGGCCACCTGGTGCTCGGCGGCCAGCAGGCTTTCGGCCGGCAGGGCGCTGCCCGGCGGCCATTCGCCCGCCACCACGCGCACGCGCAGGGCATTGGCCAGCGCGGCATAGCGGCGCATGCCGGGGGCGCTGTCGACCAGGGCCAGGTGCGAGGGGGATTCCATGCAGAGAACTATAGTCCTCTATAGGACTTGAATAATGCGAGTTTACCCTTGATGGGTGTTTGGAAAAACGACATGGCTGGCCGGGCGCCGTGGTCGTTACAGCACGGCCTGCTCGGCCCACGCCCCCGGTGCCAGCCCATCGAGCGTGTAGGGGCCAATGGCCGCGCGCACCAGCCGCAGCGTGGGCAAGCCCACGGCCGCCGTCATGCGCCGCACCTGGCGGTTGCGGCCTTCGCGGATGGCCAGCTCGATCCAGGCGGTGGGGATGGCCTTGCGCTCGCGGATAGGCGGCGTGCGCTCCCATACCGCAGGTGGCGGGTCCAGCAGGCGGGCGCGCGCGGGCCTGGTGGGGCCGTCGTTGAGCTGCACGCCGCTGCGCAGTTGCGCGAGGGCATCTTCACCGGGCAGGCCTTCGACCTGCACCCAGTAGATCTTTTCCATCTTGAAGCGCGGGTCGGCAATGCGGGCCTGCAGCGGCCCGTCGCTGGTGAGCAGCAGCAGGCCTTCGCTGTCGGCGTCGAGCCGGCCGGCCACGTACACGCCGGGCTGGTCGATGTAGTCCTTGAGCCCCTGCCACTTGCCCTCGGCCGTGAACTGGCTCAGCACGCCATAGGGTTTGTTGAAGCGGATCAGGCGGGGTGGCATGGGGGCGGCGCGGTGGCGCATGGAGTGCAGCGGTGGGTGGGCCGCCAAGCATAGCCGCAGCCATGCGCCCCCTGCGCGCAGCCTGCGCATGCTCTGGAGGGGGCATTTGTGCGGCGATACACTCGCCGGCTCGCGCAGCGTGCTGCTGCATCCCCATGGCCACCCCATTGACCCGGTGGCTGCGTTCCGGCCAGGCCTTGCTGCCTTGCACCAGCCAACACCACCACCATGATCACCATCCAGCTGGACATTGCACAGACCATCGGCGTTGCCGCCGTGCTCCTGGTCCTGGGCGACTTCATCAAGAAGCACGTAGGCGTGCTGTCGCGCTACTTCATACCAGGCCCCATCATCGGCGGGCTGGTGTTCTCCCTCATCGCGCTGGCGGGCCACCTGAGCGGCAGCTTTGCGTTCGAGTTCTATGACAACATGCGCGCCTTTTTGCTGCTGGTGTTCTTCACCACCATCGGCTTTTCTGCCAGCTTCGAGTTGCTCAAGAAGGGCGGGGTGGGTGTGGCCCTGTTCCTGGCGGCGGCCGTGGGGCTGGTGCTGCTGCAGAACACCCTGGGCGCGGGCCTGGCAGCACTGCTCGGCGTGCACCCGCTCATTGGCGTGGCGGCGGGCTCCATTTCCCTGACGGGCGGACATGGCACGTCGGCCGCCTTCGGCCCCCTGCTGGAGCAGGCCGGCGCAGCCGGTGCCCTGCCGGCCGCGATTGCTGCCGCGACCTATGGCCTGGTGGCGGGCTGCGTGATTGGCGGCCCCCTGGGCACGTTGCTCATGCGGCGCAACGGCCTGCACGCGCATGGCGCCAGCGCTGCCACCGCGCCGGCCATGCCGGTGCCCGTCACGGCCAACACGGGCAGTGGTGGCGATACGGTGATGTACGCCAGCATCCTGATTGCCGTGTCCATCGGCATCGGCACGCTGCTGGTGAACTGGCTCAAGGACCTGGGCGTCACGCTGCCCTCGTACCTGGGGCCCATGCTGGTGGCGGCGCTGGTGCGCAACATCATCGATTGGCGCAACAGCGAGCTGCCGCTGCGGCAGTTCGAGGTGGTGGGCAATGTGTCGCTGGCCTTCTTCCTGGCCATGGCGCTGATGTCGATGAAGCTGTGGGAGCTGGCCGAGGTGGCGGGGCCGCTGCTGGTGATTCTGCTGGCGCAGACGGCGCTGATGTTCGCCTACGGCTACTGGGTCACCTTCCGCGTGATGGGGCGGGACTACGATGCCGCCGTCATCGCCGCCGGGCATTGCGGCTTCGGCATGGGCGCCACACCCAATGCCATGGCGAACATGCAGGCGTTCACTGCGGTCAACGGGCCGTCGGTCAAGGCGTTCTTCGTGATCCCGCTGGTGGGTTCGCTGTTCATTGATTTCTTCAATGCGGTGATCATTACGGCGTTCATGAATTTCTTGAAATGATGCGCCGCTGAAGCCGTTTCGCTAGATTGTTGCTTTTGCTTGGCTGAAGGCGGAGCACGGGTCTCCTTCGTCGCTTGCGGTTTGATGGTGGCTGCATGCCTTGATGGAGGGCGGAGGCCGGGTCTCGGCCCGGCGGCCGAGGTACTTGTTCTTTGCTTCGCCAAAGAAAAGTACCCAAAAGAAAGGCGACCCCGCTGCCCGTGTCCCCCTCGCCGGTGGCGAGGGGGCAGCCTGCGATGCTCGGGCCTGGGGTGACGCCGAAGAACTCCCTGCGCTGCCTCTGCGAGGCAGCTCCGGTCAAACAGCTTCGGCGAGCCAGACAACGATGCGCGTGTCCTTCGGCACGCGCTCACCCCAGGCCCTGCGCTTCTCAGCACGGTCAGAAGGGGGTGGGAGCGGGCTCCATACGGGCCATTGCTTCGCTCGGCCTGTGGTCCTTCGCTGCGCTCGGCTCGCCAGGGCGGCTGCGCCGCCCATCGGCAGCGCGCAGCGCGTAACCGACACCCGGCGCAGCTGCGAAGCAGCAGCCGTCCCTGACCCCGCTCCCCACCCCTGCTGGCTGCGCCGAGAAGCGCAGGGGCTGGGGTGGGTGCGTGTGCCGCAGGACACACGCACTTCGTGCTCTAGCTTGCCGATGCTGTCTGAGCGGAGTTCGAAGAACGCAGCGAGTTCATCGGCACCACCCCAGGACCGAGCATCGCAGGTTGCCCCCATCGCCCGACAGGGCGATGGGGGACGCAGACTGGGGGCCGCCTTCTCTTTGGTGACTTTCTCTTGGCGGCCAAGAGAAAGTTACTGCGCCGCCGGGCGCACACCCCGGCCCCCGCCCTCAACGCAGGCATGCAGCACCCATCCCACCAGAACCGCAGAACCGCTTGGCGCCGGCCCTGACCTGCAGGTCATGCACACAGCCATAGGCCATTGCAATCAAACGCCGCCTGCAGGATGCACGCAAGGCGGCGCGTCAATCACTGCTGCCGCCCGTTACCGCCTTCACACCAGCAGCCCCCACATCCACCGTAGCCCCAACCACCTTGGCCCCCACCTTCACCGTGGTGGCCGCCACGCTCACCGCCGCATCAGCCACAGCCACCACGGCGCAGCCTGTGCAGCACAGTGCCAAGACGGCAGATACCAGTGCGCGGCCTGTGCGAAGTGCCATGGCGCTTGCCATCACGCCTGCGGCACGAACAGGGCCGGGTCCACCATGGTGCGGTTGAGCATCACGCCCCAGTGCAGGTGCGGTCCCGTCACGCGGCCGGTGGCGCCCACGGCGCCCAGGCGCTGGCCGGTGGCCAGCACGTCGCCCACCTTCACGTCGACGGCGCTCAGGTGGCAGACCATGCTGAGCAGGCCCTGGCCATGGTCCAGCCACACCGTGCCGCCGTTGAAGAAATACTCACCCGTGTCGATCACGCGCGCTGGCAGGGGCGAGAGGATCGGCGTGCCCGTGGGCGCGGCGATGTCCATCCCGCTGTGCGGATTGCGCGCCTGGCCATTGAACACCCGGCGCAGCCCGAACGAACTAGAACGCCGCCCCGGCACCGGCACGCGCATGCGCAGCGAATCCAGGGCCACGCCTGCGGGCTGCTCGGTGAAGGTGGCCATCACCAGGGCCTGGTGGTCGCGCTCGCGCTCGTAGCGTGCCTGGTCCTCGGACGACAGGTCCACCGTGCGCGGCGATACGGTGAGGTGCTGCTCCTTGTACTTCTTGGGCGACACGGTATAGGCCACCTGCCGGGGCGCACCGCCGCCGGCCGGCTGCACGGTGATGTGCGCAGGGCCCGGTGTGGCGGCCAGCGGTATGCCGACGATGGCCGTCCATTCGATGGCATCGCCCAGCACCAGCACCGGCACGTCACCCGCAAGTGCTACCGGCCGCTTGGCCGCAGGGCCGAGCGACAGGCGGGCCACGCCGCCCGGTACCTGCAGCGGCTGCGGCCACACCGTGGGGGCTGGCGGTGCCTTGGCGTGCAGCGCGGGCGCATGCAGGGCCAGCAAGCCGCTGGCGGCACCCAGCAACGCGGTGCGGCGGTTCATGGAAGAGGTCACGGCGGGAATGGCGTTGCGGACGGAATGGGGCACGGAAGTTCGGACCTTGGGCAAATCGATGGCGGGTAGACGGCGAAGCAGGCCGCCATTGTGCCGGGCCTTTGAAACGAAGTCGGCCTACATCGGCCCGCCAGGGCCCCACCCACAATCGCGCCATGAAAAAAACAGGTCGCACCCTGCGCATCGTCTTGCTTACCTTCGTGGCCACGGCCGCGCTCGTGCTCTTTGCCCTGAACTTCACGGCCGGCGAGAAAAAGGTGCAGCACCAGATACCGCGCCTGTACACCAGCGCCAGCCCGCAGTTCGAGCGCGCCATGGGCAGCCTGCTGGGGCCGGGCATCCTCCCCGGCAACGAGGTCAAGGAGCTGATCAACGGCGACCAGATCTTTCCGCCCATGCTCGCGGCCATCCGCTCGGCGCAAAAGAGCGTGACCTTCGAGACGTACATCTACTGGTCCGGCGACATCGGCAAGCAGTTTGCCGACGCGCTGGCCGAGCGCGCCCGCGCGGGTGTGGCGGTGCATGTGCTGCTCGACTGGGTGGGCAGCGCCAAGATGGAGGAGAGCTACCTGGCCGAGATGAAGGAGGCCGGCGTGCTGGTCGAAAAATTCCACAAGCCGCACTGGTACAACCTGGCGCGCCTGAACAACCGCACCCACCGCAAGCTGCTGGTGGTGGACGGGCAGGTCGGCTTCACCGGCGGCGTGGGCATCGCCCCGGAGTGGACCGGCAATGGCCAGGACCCCGACCACTGGCGCGATTCGCACTACCAGGTGCGCGGGCCCGCCGTGGCGCAGATGCAGGCCACGTTTCTGGACAACTGGCTCAAGGTCACGGGCAAGGTGGTGCATGGGGACGCGTACTTTCCGGCGATCGCACCCCAGGGTACGCAGCGGGCGCAGATGTTCTCGAGCTCGCCGTCGAGCGGCAGCGAGAGCATGCAGCTGATGTACCACATGGCTGTCACCGCGGCTGAGCGCAGCCTGGACCTGTCGGTCGCCTACTTCGTGCCCGACGACCTCACGCGCCAGCTCATGCTCGATGCCTTGAAGCGCGGCGTGCGCGTGCGCCTCATCACGCCCGGTCCGCACACCGACACCGAGACCGTGAAGGCCGCGTCGCGCGCCACCTGGGGCCCGCTGCTGGAGGCCGGGGCCGAGATCTACGAGTACCAGCCCAGCATGTACCACTGCAAGGTCATGATCGTGGACCAGCGCATGGTGTCGGTCGGCTCCACCAACTTCGACAACCGCTCGTTTCGCCTCAACGACGAGGCGAACCTCAATGTCTACGACGCTGCGTTCGCCGAGCGCCAGACGCGCGTGTTCGAGGAGGACCTGGCAAAGTCCCGGCGCGTGACATACCAGGAGTGGCTGGAGAGGCCGCTCAAGGAACGGCTGGCCGAGCGGCTGGCGGCGTTGCTGGAGTCGCAGTTGTAGATATCTTCGCCCAGATCATGACATTTCATTCACAGCTGGTTACTTTCTCGGGGTGGCTGTAGGCGTGCAGGGCGTTACGCTTTCCTACAATCCCGCCGTCAAACAATAGGGAAGAGGGATTTTCATGGCGCAGCGGCGAAGCATTCTGGCGGGACTATCTGGCTGGCTCGGGGCTCTGATGGCGGGTGTTCCCGGTATGGCCGCTTCTGCGGCGGATGGTGCTACTGCAGGCAGGGCTGGCATTCACCCCTGGATCGAAGTGGGCGACAGCGTGGCGGCCGACGTGATCGTCGATGGCAAGGTGGTTGCGCAACTCGACCACAAGGCCACGCATCCGGGGCTCAAGAAGCCGCCCGCGTTGGTGTTCGCGCTGCCTGCGGGCCTCAAGCGCGTGCGGCTCAAGGGCACTGTCACCATCGGCGGCAAGGCCTCCCAGTTCGACAAGAGTTGGAAGGTGCGCGACATGGCGCCCTTTTCAGCCCCGCTGTACGACCAGGGAAAGCCCTGGATCGAGCGCATCCGTGGCCTGGCCAAGAAGCTGGAAGACAGCATCTCCATCGAGCCCGGTGACGGCGGTGCCAAAAAGAAGCCTGCCAAGGCCGCCTTCGCGGATCTGGAAAAGAGCCTGGGCGCGCCACTGCCCCCATTGGTGAAGGTACTGGGCGACTGGCAGATCCAGATCGGTGACTCCAACTTCCTGCCGGCCGCCCAGATGGGCAAGGTCACCGATCTGCTGCTGGGCGATTGGGGCTACAAGCGCACCGGTGCCGATGGGCTCGACAAGATCCTCCCGCCTGCGGTGCGCGCCCGCTACGACCGCAGCCTGGCCGTGTTCGTCGAGGTGGGGGATGGGCTGGGCGCCCTGGCGTGGGACCCGGCGGGCGCCACGCCCGGCGAGCCACCCAGCACCTGGGGCGACAAGGGCAACCCCGGTGCCCGGCCCGGCGCGCCCAATGAAGGCGTGTGGTATTGGCTGCACCAGGATCACATCGCCAAGCCCGAGTTGCTGCTTGATGACGACTACCGCCCCAAGTCCACCGAGGCCGCGCTGACCCATGTGTTCCAGCGCTTTGCGCTATCGGACCTGGATTCGCCCGAGGCCGACGACGAGCTTGTGGTGGACACCGCCAACCCGCGCGCCAACCTGCTGCAGCTGCACTTCGACGGCCCCCGGAACCCTCGGCTCTGGCTGCGCAGCTACGACTACCACTACAGCCTGTATTGAGCGGCTAACAAAACTCTTCTGGCGTCGTTGCTGCGTCTTGTCGTACTGCCCGTACTGCCTGCGACGCAGCGCCTAGCCAGAACCGCTTCGCTGAGTTTTGTTAGCCGCTCAAAATTGCCATGCCACCGCAGCGCGACCTCCATGGAGCGGAGGCGGCGCGCGGCGCCATGCAGTGCATCAGTGCGTGACGAACTCGTAGGTCACGGCTTCGCTGTCCACCATGTCGAGCACTTCGTGCAGCGCGTCGTCATCCTCGGGGCTGCTCCACAGCTCTTCGGGGTCGGTGGCGAACAGGGGCTCGATGGCGATGTCCATGAAGCGGCCATCCGGCAGGCTCAGCACGGGCGTGCCTTCGGAGGTTTCGACCAGCGACCAGTCCTCGGGGACGGACATTTCGACTTCGATGGTGACTTTGAGTTTTTTGGTCATGGTGTGTTCTCTGTTGGTGAATGCGGGCAGGGTAACCGCATTCGGCCCGGCGTGCGGTGACGGGGTTGGATGGGTCGACTGCGGGCAGGCATTCCCCTGCGCAATATGGGGCTTGGACCTCTGGGGGCTGCCCCTTAGAATTTTTGACTTACAAGAGGGGGAAGTTCGTTGGATCTCACACAAACGGCCACAGACGCCGCACAGCAGCCGCACGCGCGCACGGCGCAGGCCATCATCCACAATGTCGAAAAAATCCTGCAGGGCAAGCACCAGCAGGTGGAACTGGCGCTCGCCGCCATCGTGGCCGGCGGGCACCTGCTGATCGAGGACGTGCCCGGCCTGGGCAAGACCATGCTGGCGCGCGCGCTGGCGGTGTCGGTGGGCCTGTCGTTCAAGCGCATCCAGTTCACGGCCGACCTCATGCCATCCGACATCGTGGGCGGGCCGGTCTACAACCCCAAGGATGGCTCGTTCACCCTGCGCCCCGGCCCGGTGTTCGCCAACATCGTGCTGGCCGACGAGATCAACCGCGCCAACCCGCGCGCCCAGTCGGCCCTGCTCGAATGCATGGAAGAGGGGCAGATCACGCTGGACGGGCAGACCCTGCCGCTGCCGGCCCCGTTCGCCGTGCTGGCCACGCAGAACCCCATCGACATGGCGGGCACCTACCCGCTGCCCGAGGCGCAGCTCGACCGGTTTTTGATCCGCCTGTCGCTGGGCTACCCTGATGCGGCGACCGAGGCGGGGCTGATCCAGAGCCAGCAGTACGCGCACCCCATCAGCCGGCTGCAGCCGGTGTGCGGGGCTGGCGATTTCGAGCGGCTGGTGGCGGCGGCGCACGAAGTGTCCATCACCCCCGAGGTGGCGCAGTTCATTGCGGCCATCGTGGGGGCCACGCGCAAACACGTCGACATCCGCTTCGGCGCCAGCCCGCGCGGCACGCTGGGCCTGGCGCGCATGGCGCGCGCGCTCAGCTGCATCCGCGGGCGCAGCTACGTGGACCCGGCCGTGGTGCGCGAGGTGGCCGCGCCGGTGCTGGCACACCGCATCATCGTGCAGGGGCAGGGCGCCCAGGCCAAGGATGCGGCCGACATCGTCCAGGCGATCCTGATGCTCCAGCGCACGCCGGTCTGAGCCCCGGCATGGAACGCCTGCTTACCCGCTCGCGCGTGCTCATCGCGTTCTGCGGCACGCTGCTGCTGGCCGCGCTCAACCGCCGCGACCCCATGGTCTACGGCATGTTTTTGTTCCTCACCACCCTCACGGTGCTGGGCTTCGTGCTGCCCTGGCTGTCGCTGCGCGGCATGTCCGTTCGCTTGAAGAACGACGGCGTGGCAGAGGTGCAGGAGGGTGCTGCCTGCGACCTGGGCCTGGTAGTGGAGCGCAGCGTGCGCTGGCCCGCCTTCATGGTCGACGTGGAGACCGAATGGGAATGGGCCGGCCACCGCATGGTGCTGCGCCAGACCGTGCCGGTCATCCGCAAGGGCGCCGCCCCGGTGCTTGGGCGCCTGGCGCGCTTTCCTTGCCGGGGCCACTACCGGCTGGTGGCGGTGCGGCTGGCCAGCGGCTTTCCGCTGGGGCTGCTGCAGGCGCGGCGCAGCATGCCGCAGCAGCACACGGGCATTGCCGTGCACGTGCTGCCCCGCCCCCAGGCCGTGCACTGGCCACTGCCGTGGAGCGTGTCGCCCGACGCCTCGGGCACCCTGGCCACGCGCCACACGGGCCAGTCGTTCGAGCTGGGCATGCTGCGCGAGTACCAGCAGGGCGAATCGGTGGGCCGGGTGAGCTGGCGCGCATCGGCGCGCCTGGGCGAGCTGGTGATCCAGCATTTCCAGCAGATGGGGGCGGTGGCGCTGCGCCTGGTGGTGCATGCGCCCCGCGCACCGGCCCTGGGCGACCCGCGCAGCGCGGGGGAGCAGGCCGTGCGCCTGGCTGCCGGCGTGTGCGACGTGGCCCTGGCCCACGGGGCCAAGGTCACCCTGTACCCCGCAGCGGGCGGCGCCCCCGTGCAGGACGCCACCCTGCTGCGCCAGGCCCTGGCATCGGCCTTGCCGAGCAGCCCTGCGCAGCTGATGGAGGCCTGTGCCTGCCTGGCGGCTGACGCGCGTGCGGGCGAGCAGATCGCGCTGGTCGTGCCGGCTGACCTGGCCATACCGGACCTGCAGGCCGCGCTGGCGCAGTTCGCGCGCCTGCCGTGCACGGTGGTGGCCTGCATCGCCCTGGGGCCTGGCGGCGCCGCCAGCCACCGTGCCAGTGCCGCACTGCTCGCCGCCGCGGCCGGGCGGGCCGGCGTTGCCACCCTGGTGGAGGCGCCATGAGCCAGGCTGCCCGCACCACCCCAGCCACCGGCAAGCCGTTCAAGACCGCGGCAGCACCGGCGGCCGAGGTGGCCGTCCCGCTGCAAAGCCGCAGCACCATCGTCTTCGTGGGGCTGAGCTACCTGTTCACCGGCTTCGCGTTTGCGTACGTGGACCGTGGCTACCGCGCCTTCAGCGTGCTGTGCACGCTGTGGCTGGTGTGGGCGGTGCTGGGTTTCGGTGCGGGCGTGCTCAACCAGCGCCGCGCCGAGGGCGCAGGCCGCAGGCAGTGGTGGGCGATGGGGCTTTTTGGCGGCATGCTGGCGCTGTTCCCCGGGTTTCTGATGTACCCGTTTGCGCGCTGGGTGTGCCTGGTGCTGCTGATCGTGATGGGCGCGCGCGCCGCACGCATGCGCACACGGCGCGACCTGTATCTCACCCTCACGGTGATCTTCACCGTGTGCTTTCTCACCACCACGCACTACGCCGCCGACTGGAGCCTGTGGTTCTACCTGGGCCCCGCATGGCTGTTCGCCGGCCTTGCGCTGGCATGGCTGCATGCCGACGGGGTGGACATCTCGCGCTGGGCCAAGCTGTCCATGACGGCGGGCTTCGTCGCCGTGTCGTTCGTGATCGCGGCCTGCATGTTCCTCTTCCTGCCCCGGCCGCCGGTGCTGGGCTTTGGCTTTCTGCCCGGCGGTGATGTGCCGGGCCTGTACGAGCCGCCCTTTGGCGACCGGGGCGGCGACCGTGGCGAGCCGCGTGCCGACGAAGCGGGCCAAGGGGGTATGGGCAGCCAGGGCGGGGCCGCTGGCATGGGCTCACGCAACAGCGACGGCGGCTGGGGCCCCGAGCGCCCCGGCTCGGCGCGCGCGGGGGCCGGCAGGCCGATGCCCGCACGGCCATCGCAATGGGACCGCATGCTCGACGCCATGCGCGAGGCGGGCAGGGACCCCTTCGCACCGCAGTGGCAGCGCGGTGCCATTAACGGCGCGCTGGACGCCGCCCAGGCGCTGCGCCAATGGTGGAAGAAGGGGCCGGGCGATCCCCAGGGAAGCTCGGCCAGTGGCGATACCGCAGGACCGGCCGGTGCGCAGCCCGGCACCGCCATGCCGCTGCAGGCCACGCCCATGGTGCTGGTCGGCCTCAGCCTGTTCGACCTGCTGCTCCTCTTGGCCGCGGCCCTGGCCGCGTGGCTGCTGTGGCATCGTCGCTACCGCTGGGGCACGCGCGGGGTGCTGGTGCTGGCATGGGCGCTGTCGCGCTGGTGGCCGGCGCGGTCCATGCAGCTGTCTGCACGTGCCATGGGCTGGTGCCTGCGCGGCCGCCGCCACGTGCCCCTGCGCGGGCAGTCCGTGCGCGAACACTGGTTGTCGGCCCCGGGCCTGGCGCCGCTGGCGCGCCAGTGGATGGAGCGCGCGCTCGAGTCGTACTGCGCCATGCGCTTCGGCGGCGGGCCCGCCACGCGCGAGCAGGCCCTGCGCATGCGCGAGGAAGTGCTGGGCGCCGCCGACGTGATGGGCGGTGTGGCGCCCGAACTGGCCCGCTGACGGCTGGCTGGCAGCACGGCCGGTGCGCGCGCCACACCGGCCCACCCTGCTGTATCCTTTTGTTGCGAACCGCCTGCGCAGATGGTGCGGTCGCACACAGCCGTACCCTCTACCTTCCCCCTTTCGGAGTGCCCTGAAATGATCGCCAAGAAACTACTTGCCGTGGCCGTGACCGCCGTGGTCGCCACCCTTGCCCTGAGCCAGGCCGCCCAGGCCGGCCCGCGGCTGGACAAGATCATGGAAACCAAGGTGCTGCGCGTGGGCACACCGGGCGACTACCGCCCGTTTGCCATCAAGACCGATGCTGGCCTGTCGGGCCACGACATCGACGTGATCGAAGCCATGGCCAAGGAGCTGGGCGTGAAGATCGAGTACGTGCAAACCTCCTGGCCCAAGCTGATGGCCGACCTGCAGGCCGACCAGTTCGACATCGCCGTGGGCGGCATCACGCGCAACGTTGCGCGCATCCGTTTGATCGAAATGCTGCCCGGCTACGCGCCCTTCGGCAAGGTGGCCCTGGTGCGCTCGGCCGACAAGGCCAAGTACACCACCGTGGACGATCTGAACAAGCCCACTGTGCGCGTGATCAAGAACCCCGGTGGCACCAACGAAACCTTCGTCCTGCAGAACCTCAAAACCGCACAAGTCAGCACGCACGACAAGAACGCCGAAATCCCTGCGCTCATCGCCGAAGGCAAGGGCGACGTGATGATCACCGAGACGTACGAGGCCCTGGTCTACAGCAAGGCCGACCCGCGCCTCTTTGCCGCTTTCATCGACGCACCGCTCACGCCCAAGAGCTACCTGGGCTTCATGCTGCCCAAGGACGATGCGGATTACACGCGCGTGATGAATTTCGTCTGGGGCCAGATCGACAGCCGGGGCGTCCTGAAAGGTGCCTCGGACAAGTGGCTGAAGTAAGCCGCTGAGCGCCAAGCTCTTCAGAGCCTGACGCAATGGGCATCAGGCGAGGGCAACGACCTGGGCGCGGTAGCTCTCACTGCCTTCGGCCCAGCCCAGCAGGCGGTCGATGTTAGGGTGCTTGCCTGGGAAGGCCCTGGCATCGGCTACATGCTCGCCATACCACTCCAGCCCCAGGCGCGCCGCTGCCGGCGTGATGCTGCCGCCATAAAGCGCAGCCAGCGCGGCATACACCACCAGCGAACCGGTCTGACCGGGCTTGTTCTCGATCGTGGCGAGCACCTCGCCATCCGCGCCCACCAATTGAAGGGCGGCGAGGTGGGAGGCGGAAGGCAGTTGCTGGAGGCGTGCGGCGAAGTTCATGCGGATGTGGATAAAGAGAAGATCCGGGGCGGAAAAGTCTGCCTGCGGTTGGTTGAAGTAAGACCGCCGATCTTAAAACCCCGCACACGCATTTGCGTCGCAGCCACTTCGCCATCAGTGCTTGGCCGGCACCTTCATGGAATCGTCCACGGGCGTCTCGGTGTGCATCACGCACTGCCACTGGCCATCGACATGGATCCAGGTCGAGCTGTCGTGCATCACCTGCTCGGTGCTTTGGGCCTTGTCGCCGCGCGGCGCCACGCCCTGCTTCACGCGGTAGGTCAGGATGCCCATCGCGTCGGTCGGGAACGCCACCTGCATGTCGCTGAACTCGAACGAGGTGACGACCATCGGGCCTTCTTTTGCCATCTTGCCGTACATGGCGCGGTCGAATTGGAGCGCGCCGTGGCTGCTGACCATCATGGCCGGTTCGGCCAGCAGGTCGGCGGCGGCGCTGATGTTCTCATCGACCATGGGCTTGCCAGAATTGGGTTTCCAGATCGATGAGGGTCTGCGGTTTTTTTGAGGCATGGGAGCCTTTGCTGTTCAATAAAAACATTCATGATGCCTTTATAAGCATGGGCGTGCATCGGTTAAAATCAATAGTCATGTAAGTCGGCCGATATTGGCGTGCGGCTATTTGTTTAATGACTTATATTCATGAGCACAAAAGCTCCACCGTTTGAGAAAATTCTTCGGCCCAAAATTCAACGAGGGTTGTTGAAGGGGAGTGTGAAGGTGCTGACAAAAGTATTTTTGTCGGATGATTGTTTTGCGGTATCAGGTAGTTTGTTGCAATTGCTTGGGCTTTGGTTCTTGTGCCTTGATTTTTATGGGCGTAGTAGTTTCTAAAGACCACAAGATTTTTGTGCGCTGTAAAGCCAAAAGAAAAGGCCGCTTGAATATCGGCGTCGTTGGAAAAAGAAAAATTTGAAGATAACCTTAATAGGGTGTTCGAATCATGCCATGTTGGTTCGTGCCGAGTGTCCCAGATTCCGGTGCTGCGAGGAAGTCTGCTTGGCGTGAAAAATAGGATTGCTTTTCCTATTGCATCGTTTGAATTTGTCACTATGCCAGTTTGGTTTGATGTAATGTTTCTATGAATTTGGCTGCGGGCTCCAAGTAGGCAACATATAAAGAAGGTTCTCTGAAAGTTTGCCCATGTGTTTAAAAGATTGAGAGCGCAATATGTCATCCGATTCTCTATTTCTTGAGGTGTAAGCGTCGGATTAATGCTTGGTATGGATTTTTTTGATCTCTCAAAAGACCACTTGGCTTTTTTTTCTAGGATTTGAAGATTTCTGGATATCTTCATTGTCGTTAATTAATTGCGTTGCAAAATGCCTTAAACCTAACCTCTCTTTGTATTTTTTTATCGGTTGTTTTTTCTGATGCTGTTAGGAAGGATTGGAGCTCTGGGTCTCCGTCGGTCCTTCCCGAGCCCGCCACTTCAGAAAGCCGGCTTAGCTTTTCTTTTACTGACTGCGGAGATTGAATTGCTGTTCCAGTGCTAAAAAAGGTATCTTGTAACGCTTCAAATGGGTTCTTGCTATGAATGAATGCAAGTAGCAAGCAATAGAACTGATATTTTTTTGTCAATCCCTCGCCTAGTGCTTCTTTATAGGCTATTGTCTGATCGATGCCATATTGAATTGAGCTTTTTAGTTGCTCTTCAATGGGGAAATCTTTATCAAATTTTTTGTATATTTTTTCTATCCTTGATTCTGATGCGCTGACGATTCCATCCAATAATCCTACGCAGATATCGCCAATAAATTTCGCATCCTCCATGCGTGCCATCTGATTTTCGGAAAATATTCCCATGTCTTTGAAAAATTGAGAGTACTGGTTTGCCATTTCAAGCAAAAACCATTTGAATTTTCCTTGATAAGTTGCGTGGCGAATTTCTTGTGGATTAAGTGGTACGTTGTAAGAGTTAACTCTGCGAAATAGTTCGCGAATATCTGCTTCAGTCGCATCAACAAAAACATCGATTGAAAGCTGATAACTTAAAAAAGACTGTTGCTGTTCTTCGCTTAATTTTGTATATGAGAGGCCTGAAAATTCGCCCTTTGTTGTAATGCGAAAAGAGTCATTGAAAAAATCAAGAATTGCTTGGCTGCGTTGCTGCCCATCTACAATTTCTTTGACGGTTCGCCTGGTTCGGAAGTCTGTTTTTTGATATAGACTTATTTTTGGAATTGGAAATCCATTCAGCATGGAGTCTATTAGGAAGGAGCGTGCTGCTACCGGCCATATTGCATTGGACCGTTGATAGTCCCGATTTACAGTAATGGCGCGATCAGTCATTTGTTGGCAGTATTCTGCGACTGTAAAGCTTGTAGAATTGACTTTCATTTTTCCATATCCATTTGGTTTTGTTTGCCTCAAGAATCCTTCAACCCTACTGCCAGATTGAACACCGGTTTGCCCGGCTGGTGGTCCACCCGGTCGGCAACAAAGTAGCCATAGCCCTCAAACTGGAACTTGTCGTCAGGCATCGCGTTGGCTAGGGAGACTCCACGATGGCCATCAAGGTCTTCAGGCTGTTCGGGTTCAAGCCCTCGATGGAATTCTCGCCGCCCGCGTTGGGCTGGGCTTCGATGAAGAGTCGGTCGTACATGCGCACTTCGGCCGTCAATCCGTCGCCCACGCCTACCCAGGTGATGGCGGCATTGGCCTTGACGGTGTTGGCGCCGGGAAGGGGCCAGTTCTTGCAGTAAAGTATCACGGACTCCAGTATCGGCGATAGTGCCGCATGCTGGCACGCCCGAGCATCAACTGGTCGGGCGGTGGAAGCCTGACAGGGGTTTACCATTTGTCTGCCCATGGATTAAACAGCTGCGCAGACAGTCCTGCAAAGTCTTTGGTATTGGGCGTCCCAGCAAACTCGCTCAGGGTAAATACCCTCAGGAAGAGCGTGCTGAGCGGGCGTCTGGTGAACCAGCCCACCACACCAGGGTCGGGCACTTTGCGCCCCGACTCGGAATGCACATTGTCATCGATCAGGTCGATCATGATGCTGCTTAGAACCCAGTCTCGCGGATGAGGCTGGTGTCGCGCTCAAACTCCACGTCGTCAGCTCCGAAAAGCGGTGAACGCTGCATGAAGTCCACCAGCGACTCATCGGCCGGCGGGACCAGATGTCCGTCAGATGATGGAGGGTGGCTTGGCATTGTGTGCTCCCGTTTTGGCGGGGGCCATGGGCACCTTGAGCCCAAAGGCATCCGCCAAGCGCTGCGCTTGCTGTGCCGATTGCACCAGGGCTTTTTCCAAAGCCTTCGGCGACGGCATCAGGAGTGTGCTTGCGCTATTTTTTGCAGTTTGAGCCATATCTGGGGTTCCTTCACTGTCACCATGCCGCCTTCTTCGCGCGCAGCGACCAGGCGAGCATGGGGTGGGCTGGAGTTGTCGAACACCGCCCATTGGGAAGCGAGTGGCGCGTAGAGTTCAAAGAAATTATCCACGCTGCGGCCAAAACGCCGCTTGATCACATCCGCAGGCACATCATGGCCACCCAGTGCCACACGAAGTTTGACACGCCTGATGGCGAGTTGTGCATTGGGCAGTGAAAAGTAGTAGATCGCTACGCCATAGCCCTTGTCCTTCAGTCTTTGCAGAAACGGCGCAAAGCTGCGGCTCGACAGGGTGCTCTCGAACGCGAAATCCGCACCCTCGGCAGCAAGGTTTCGCAGCCGGCCCAGCATGATGCGACCCGCTTCAAACGCTACCGTTTCGGTGTTTCGGCCCGACAGGCCGCGGGCAATGAAATCTGCGTTGACGAAGGTTTCGATGCCCAGCGACGCCAGGATCGCGTCCGCATGTGTCGACTTGCCGGCCCCATTGGGACCGGCAAAAACCACTACGCGCGGAGTGCGCACAGGCGCACTCCCCATTGCCGGTTCCTCAGCGCTGCTCAAGGTGTTGGGCACGGTTTCTCGTGAGTGAGTCCGTTACTTGCCCCACGAATCCTTCAACCCCACCGCCAAGTTAAATACCGGCTTGCCCGGCTCATGGTCCAGCCGGTCGGCCACAAAGTAGCCGTGCCGTTCAAACTGGAACTTGTCGTCCGGCATCGCGTTGGCCAGCGAAGGCTCCACGATGGCCGTCACGGTCTTCAGGCTGCTCGGGTTCAGGCCTTCGATGAAGTCCTTGCCGCCCGCGTCGGGCTGGGCTTCGAGGAAGAGGCGGTCGTACATGCGCACTTCGGCATTGACGCCGTCGGCCACGCCCACCCAGGTGATGGCGGCCTTGACCTTGACGCTGTCGGCGCCGGGGGTGCCGCTCTTGGTGTCAGGCACAACCGTGGCCAGCACTTCGGTGATCTTGCCGTCGGCGTCCTTGGTGCAGCCGGTGCACTCGATGACGTAGCCGCCCTTCAGGCGCACCTTGTTGCCCGGGAACAGGCGCTTGTAGCCCTTGGGGGGCACTTCTTCAAAGTCTTCGCGTTCGATCCAGACTTCCTTGCCGATGGTGAAGTGGCGCACGGGGCTTTCCACGCCTTCGGGCGGGTGGGGCAGCGAGGGCAGGGTGCAGGGCTCCAGGTGGCCTGCGCCCATGACCTCGTCCCAGTTGGTGAGCACCAGCTTGACGGGGTTGAGCACGGCCATGCCGCGGAAGGCCTTGAGCTCCAGGTCTTCGCGCAGGCAGCCTTCCAGCGTGCTGTAGTCGATCCAGCTGTCGCTCTTGGTCACGCCGATGCGATCGGCAAACACCTGCAGCGATTCGGGCGTGTAGCCGCGGCGGCGCAGGCCGACGATGGTGGGCATGCGCGGGTCGTCCCAGCCGCTGACCTTGTGGTCGTACACCAGCTGGGCCAGCTTGCGCTTGCTGGTGATCACGTAGGTGAGGTTCAGGCGCGAGAACTCGTACTGGCGCGGGGGCGGGTTGCCCAGCAGGCCGCCTTCGGTGAGGCGCTCCAGCAGCCAGTCGTAGAAGGGGCGCTGGTCTTCGAACTCCAGCGTACACAGGCTGTGGGTGATTTGCTCCAGCGCATCCTCGATGGGGTGGGCGTACGTGTACATCGGGTAGATGCACCAGGTATCGCCGGTGTTGTGGTGCGTTGCGCGGCGGATGCGGTAGATGGCCGGGTCGCGCATGTTGATGTTGGGGCTGGCCATGTCGATCTTGGCGCGCAGCACCATGGAGCCGTCTTCGTGCTCGCCATCGCGCATTTCGCGAAAGCGCTTCAGGTTTTCGGCCGGCGTGCGGGCGCGGAAGGGGCTGTCGACGCCCGGTTTGCCGAAGTCGCCGCGGTTGGCGCGCATCTGCTCCACGGTCTGCTCGTCCACGTAGGCGTGGCCGGCTTCGACCAGGTACTCGGCCGCGCGGTACATGAAGTCGAAGTAGTCGCTGGCCTGGTAGGGCGCGGCGTTGGGGCTGCCGTTCCAGTCAAAGCCCAGCCATTTGACGGCATCGATGATGCTATTGACGTACTCGGTGTCTTCTTTTTCGGGGTTGGTGTCGTCGAAACGCAGGTGGCACACGCCGCCATAGTCGCGCGCCAGTCCGAAATTGATGCAAATGCTCTTGGCATGGCCGATGTGCAGGTAGCCATTGGGTTCGGGCGGGAAGCGCGTGCGGATCCTGGCCGGGTCGGGCTGGCCCTTGGCGTGGTGGGCAGCATCGCCCGGCGTTCCACCCCATTGGCGGCTGGCATAGGTGCCCTTGTCCAGATCTGCCTCGATGATCTGGCGCAGGAAGTTGCTCGTCTTGGCGGTCTCAGGGGCCGCTTCGGGGGCTGCGGCGGGGGTGTTGGCTGGGGTGGACGTGGTCATGGGCCCATTTTATGGGCAGGCCGAGCCGCTTGCTGCGGTGCAGCGCAGCCAGGGGCGCCAGGGGGCTGGCTGCACGCTGCAGCCTGGGCCCTCTGTGCCCGATTTGTAACTCCACGGGTCCCCCAAAAATGGTCTGTGGGCGCCTGCAACAGCCTGCCGGCCCCTACGCTGAAACGTTTTGGTGTGAACTATTGCGCAGGAGTGCGCACTCACGTGTACGTAAAGAAACAATAAAGATGGTGTTTCGTGCCATCCTTTCGGACATCTGGTGCGTTGAGTACCAGTGAGGCGAATCCCAACCAAGGGTGCCGCCTCCACTACCAGGAGATTTACATGACGAAAACCCGTTCTATCCAGTCCATGGCCGCCGCCGCTGGTGTGGCCCTGGCGCTCTTTGCAGCCGCCGGCTCCGCCCAGGCCCGCAGCGATGTCAACTGGTCGATAGGCCTGAGTTCGCCAGGTGTGGTGGTGGGCGTGGGCAACGGCTACCCGGTGTATTCCGCACCCGTGTACTCGGCCCCAGCGCCCGTGTACTACGCACCGCGCCCGGTGTACCAGGCTGCGCCCCCCGTTTACTATGCGCCCCCAGCGCCTGTGTACTATGCGCCGCCCCCACCCCCGGCCTACTACTACCGCGGCGGTGGCTACGGCCATCACCACCACGGCCACGGCGGTCGTGGTCGCTGGGACCGCTGATCCCGGCTTGACGAGGCCCTGAAAGGGCTTCGCCCGGACCCGGCGCTGCCACCCTGTGTGGTACGCCTGGGTGCTTGGGGCGGCGGTGGCGGGCACCGCATAATCCCGCGTTGGCAGGAAGAGTTTTTGGCGCTTCCACCACGGCTTGCCTGGCATATGGTCGGCAAGCCCATCCCAACGCCCGGAGAGCTGCTGCACCATGTCGTCTGCCCAGAAGAAAACCGTCTTTGTCCTCAATGGCCCCAACCTGAACCTGCTGGGCACGCGCGAACCCGCCGTGTACGGCGCGCACACCCTGGCCGATGTGGAGCAGATGTGCGTTGAGGCCTGCGAGCGCCACGGTTTTGCGCTGCGTTTTCACCAGAGCAACCATGAAGGCGCGCTGGTGGACTGGATCCATGAGGCCGGCCGCCTGCATGCTGCTGGCGAGTTGGTCGGTGTGGTGCTCAATGCCGGCGCCTACACGCACACCAGCGTGGCCCTGCACGATGCCACCAAGGGCACGGCCATCACGCTGATCGAGCTGCACATCAGCAATGTGCATGCACGCGAAGCCTTCCGCCACCACTCCTACATTGCCGCAGCGGCCAAGGCCGTGATGTGCGGCTTTGGCGTGCGCGGCTACGCGCTGGCCATCGACGGCCTGGCGGGCATGTGATGACCGCTGGGGACGACGAGGACCAACACCCCGCAGCCCCTGCGCGCGAGGTCGCCCGCCTGCCTTCCCCCGAGATCGACCGCCTGCGCGCCCTGGCCCAGCGCCGCACCACCCCCTGCGGCAGTGGTGACATGGTGTGGCACCGCTGGGGCGAGGCCCGTGGCGACGTACCGCCGCTGGTGCTGCTGCACGGCGGCAGCGGCAGTTGGACGCACTGGGTGCGCAACATCGAGCCCCTGGCCGCTGCCGGCCGCCAGATATGGATACCCGACCTGCCGGGCTTTGGCGATTCGGCCACCCCTCCCACGGGCGGCGATGCCGATGCGCTGGTCGAGCCCATGGCCGATGGCCTGCGTGCATTGTTCGGCCCCCGGCCGGTGGACCTGGTGGGCTTTTCGTTCGGCGGGCTCACCGCCGGGCTCACGCTGGCGGCCCACCCTGAACTGGCGCGCCAGCTGGTGGTGGTGGGTGCCCCCGCCATGGGCGTGGTGGCAGAGCGGCCCGTGCGCCTGAAAGGCTGGCGCCACCTGCCGCCCGCCGAGCAACTCGACATGCACCGCTACAACCTGGCTGTGCTGATGCTGCGCGATGCAGCCCTGGTCGAAGGCCTGGCGCTCGAAGTGCACGTGGGCAATGTGGTGCGCGACCGCATGACGCGCCGCCGCCTGGCGCGCACCGACATCCTGGCCCGCTCGCTGCCGCAGGTGACCTGCCCGGTGCACGTGATCTACGGCGAAGCCGATGCGTTGTACCAGGGCTTCATGGCCGAGCTGGAGGCTGCATATGCCGCCGCCGTGCCGGACTTTCGCGGCATGGCCCTGGTGGCCGATGCCGGGCACTGGGTGCAGTTCGAGCGGCCCGAGGTTTTCTTGCAGGCCCTGCTGGCAGCGCTGGCCGATGGCGCGGCGGGCAGAAGGGGCTGACATGGCAGACACCCCGCTCGACCCCAAGCCACCTGCGCCTGCAGCAGCAACCGCCTTGCCCGAGGCAGCACCACGCCCACCGCGCCCGCCGCAGGAGGCCCCGCGCGTCAACGGCCAGGTCGCCGTGCTGCAGGTGGACGAGCGCGAGGTCGAGATCACCGCCATGCGCGCCCAGGGCGCGGGCGGGCAGAACGTCAACAAGGTGTCGAGCGCCGTGCACCTGCGCTTCGACATCGCGGCGTCTTCGTTGTCCGAAGGCGTGAAGGAGCGCCTGCTGGCCCTGCGCGATTCGCGCATCACGCAAGACGGCGTGGTCGTCATCAAGGCCCAGCAGTACCGCAGCCAGGAGCAGAACCGCAGCGATGCGATCGAGCGGCTCAACGCCCTGGTCAACACCGTGGCTGCGCCCCCGCGCGTGCGGCGGGCGACCAAGCCGACGTATGGGTCCAAGCAGCGGCGGCTGGAGGGCAAGAGCCAGCGGAGTGAGACGAAGGCGTTGCGGGGGCGGGTGAAGGACTGAGTGGGTCTGCGTGTCTTGATGTGTGTGCTTCAAGGGCTCGATTGACCTCAAAAACGCAACAATCCGTTTGTCCCCAGGGGCTTGGTCTCGACCTGCGTAAGTCCTAAAGTACCTCTCAGAACCTAGAGAGAGTAGCCCCACCATGTCCGCCACCACCCAAGCCCCCTTGTCTTCGCCCGCCACCGTCCCCGCCCTGTTCGTATCGCACGGCGCGCCGCTGTTCGCCATCGACGCCGGCACTACCGGCCCTGCGCTCACGCAGTGGGGCCAAGGGCTGCGGGCGCAGTTTCCCGGGCTGCGCGGTGTGGTGATCATGTCGCCGCACTGGATGGCGCGCAGCCCGCAGGTGTTGACGGGGCCGCAGCCGGCCACCTGGCATGACTTTGGCGGTTTTCCGCAGGCGCTGTACCAACTGCAGTACCCGGCCCCGGGCTCGCCCGCGCTGGCGCAGGAGGTGCTGGGCTTGCTGCAGGCGGCCGGCGTGGCCGCGCAGGGCGATGCCGCGCGGCCCTTCGACCATGGCGCCTGGGTGCCGCTGATGCATTTGTTCCCCGACGCCGACCTGCCGGTGGTGCAGGTGGCCCTGCCGGCGGGCGCAGGCCCTGCCGAGGTGTTTGCGCTGGGTGCGGCGCTGCGCGGGCTGCGCAGCCAGGGCGTGCTGGTGGTGGGTTCGGGCAGCATGACGCACAACCTGTCCGAGTTCTTTGGCGGCGTGCGCGAGCCCGCGCCCTATGTGCTGGAGTTCAGCCGCTGGATCGAGGATGCGCTGGCCCGGGGCGACATGCAGGCGCTGCTCAACTACCGCAGCCTGGCGCCGCATGCCACGCGGGCACATCCGACGGAAGACCACTTTCTGCCCATCTTTTTCGCGCTGGGTGCGGCGGGCGACGACCTGCAGGCACAGTACCTGAGCCGAGAGGTGATGTACAGCATGCTCTCGATGGATGCCTTCGCGCTCCAACCCACAACGGCACCTGCTGCCGCTGCCCACTGACCTGACAATGGCACATTCGGTGCCGCCAGATGCGGCGCCGGCCCTTCCACCCCAACGATCCTTGTCCATGACCACACCTCAACTGCCGCTGACCTACCTGCACCGCCCCGCCGCCGCCGGCACCACCGAGCCCTGGCTGCTGGTGCTGATGCACGGCGTGGGCAGCAACGAGCAGGACCTGTTCGGCTTGGCGCCGCATGTGCCCGGGCGCTTCCATGTGCTGAGCCTGCGCGCGCCGTTCCGCATGGGGCCGGGGGCCAACGCCTGGTTCGAGTTCTCGGTGGCGCCCAATGGCGACCGCACCATCAACGAGCCGCAGGAGCTGCAAAGCCGCGCGCTGGTGGCGCAGGCGGTCGAAGCCGCTGCCGCGCAGCTGGGCGTGCCGGCCAGCCGGGTGGTGGTGGGCGGGTTCAGCCAGGGCGGCATCATGTCGCTGTCGCTGCTGCTCACCCAGCCGGCGCTGCTGCAGGCCGCCATGGTTTGGCACAGCCGGCTGTTGCCCCAGGTGCTGCCAGCGGCGGCACCGGCCGCTGCGCTGCAGGGCAAGCAGCTGTGGGTGAGCCATGGCACGCAGGACAACGTGATCCCGTTGGTGCAGGCGCATGCCATCCGCGAGCACTTCGCGCAGCTGCCCGTCACCCTGAACTACCGCGAGTTCCCCGGCATGCACGAGATCCGCCCGGCCGAGCTGGCGGCTACGGTGGACTGGTTGCAGTCCTTGTAGGAATCTCCCGCGTCTGGGCACGCTGTTGCTTGCGTGCAGCGTGCCCATGACGAAAACAGGGCGTTACGTCTTGCCGGAACCTAAAGGGTTTCCAATGGTCAGGCCATGATCATCCGGGCCGCTGCGTTGGCCGCACCCCGGCCCATGACGCAAGGACCCCTGCATGCCCGATCCAGTGCTCGACCACGACCGCGATTTCTCCGAACTACGCAGCGACCACCACCCGACTCCGCCGCGCAGTACGGGCGGGGCGGCAGGCTGGGTGGCGGGCGTGCTGGTGGTGGCTCTGGTGGGTGCCGGCTATGCATGGTGGCAATGGCAGGCCAAGAACAACGCGGTGGCCGAGCCGCCTGCCGCCGCGGCGCCGCCCGAGGCCGCTGCATCGGCACCCGTGGCTGCTGCATCGGAGCCCACGGGCCCGCAGAACCTCATCGACCCGCTGGCCCCGGCCGATGCCGCTCAGTTGCCTGAACTGGCCGAGTCCGATGCCGCAGTGGCCCAGGCGCTGACCGAGCTGCTCGGCCAGCCCTCGGTGGGCTCGTTTTTGCAGCTCGACGGCTTTGTGCGCCGCGTGGTGGCCACAGTGGACAACCTGCCGCGCGCCCAGGCGCCCTCGCGCATCTGGCCGGTGCAGCTGGCGCCGCGCCGCTTCAGCGTGGAGGGCGTGCCCGGCACCCACGGCCAACTGGCCATTGCGGATGGCAATGCCGGGCGCTACAGCGCCTTTGTGGCCTTTGCCGAAGCGGTCCCCGTCGACCAGGCGGTGGCGGTGTATGCGCGGCTGTACCCGCTGTTCCAGCAGGCGTATGAAGAACTGGGCTACCCCAACAAGTATTTCAACGACCGCCTGGTGGCCGTGCTCGACCACCTGCTCAAGACGCCCGAGCCCACCGGCCCGCTGCTGGTGGAACTGACCGAGGTGAAGGGTGAGGTGACCTCCACCCGGCCCTGGGTGCGCTACGAGTTTGTGGACCCGCAGCTGCAGGCGCTGTCGAGCGGGCAGAAGATACTGGTGCGCATGGGGCCTGAGAACGAAAAGCGCCTGAAGGCGCAGCTGGCGGAGTTTCGCAAGCGCGTGGCCACGGGGGTGGTGCCCAAGCCTGCGGGCAAGGGGCAGGTGCCTGCGGCAAAACCACCGGCGCGCAAGCCGGCACAGTGAAAGCGCGCAGCGGCCGCGTGCGGTGGCTGCGGTGACAATGGCCAGTACCGAGTCTGTGTGGACTCCGTTGGGGCCCATGGACGTTGAGATTGTCGACTGTCACTGACGGGAGATCACCATGGCGAAGAACGGCATGCGCCCGATCCATCCGGGCGAAATTTTGAAAGAAGAGTACCTGGTGCCCCTGGGTCTCAGCGCCAATGCGCTGGCGAAGGCACTCAACGTGCCGCCCTCCCGGGTCGGAGACATCGTGCTGGAAAGGCGCGGCATCACCGTGGACACGGCCTTGCGGCTCGCACAGTTCTTCGGGGGCGATGCGCAGTCGTGGCTGAACCTGCAGCAGGCCTATGAACTCAAGGTCGCGGAAAAGACCCTTTTGAAGGAAATCAAAAGGGAAGTCCGGCCTCGTTCCATCGGGGGCGACAGCCGGCTTGCCCTTGCCTGAGGGGTCGAAGGACAAGCCGCGCAAAAAGGGAGGAGTGGCAGGCCAGCCCCGCTGCGTGCACCGGACGTGATGTACCAACGAACCAACCGCCGTTGATATATCTCGCCGAACTTCGTGATCATCTCAACGACTGACCTATGCAAGGTCTGCACAGTGCGATGAACGACAACGTAGCAAGCTGATTTTAGCCAAGACAGGCTACCGGGGCTCAGATCTACAGGTCCTGGCCGTCGTTCGGCCCGCAACGGGCTTTGATTTGCGGGCAATCTCGGCGCATTTGAGAGGCCATTCCGAGCAACAAATACGGTCGGCATGTTGATCGCAATATAGCTACGGGCTTGATTTGCTTTAATGAGTAATTTTGGAATAATATCTTCCAATTCAGCCAACCCCGTACTTCCATCCAAAGCCGTAGACGTTATGCCAAAGATTGCAATCGATGGGTTCACTGTGTCTAGGGACATGGACAGCGTCTCGCGCCCTGTTGTGGCACTGAGTGCCACGTCGGTAACAAAGGACTGGGAAAATGCCAAGCACCAGCACCGCAAGGCGCAGCTAATCTATTCAGCGCGCGGCATCCTCAACTGTGAAATTGAAGATGGTGTCTGGATTGTGCCGCCGCAGTGCGCCATATGGATTCCGGGCGACTTGCCCCACTCGGCGCGGGGGGCTGGTGAAACCGAATGCTATTGTTTGTTCGTAGAGCCCGACGCCGCACCAGATCTGCCGACAACGTGCTGCACCATTTCGGTAACTCCATTGCTCCGCGAGTTGCTACTGAAGGTGGCCGGATTTCCTGAGTTATACGCCTCGGGGGGTCGAGAAGACCGGCTGATTGCCGCGTTGCTCGATGAATTGGTGGCGGCGCCGGTAGAGCACTTGCATCTACCCATGCCGCGCGATCTCCGATTGCGCCGCCTCGCGCAAATGATGCTGGATGACCCGACGGACAAGACCTCGAAGGCCGATTGGGCAACTCGTATTGGCATGAGCGAGCGAAGCATGAGCCGTCTTCTGCTGCATGAGCTTGGGATGAGCTACGGGCGCTGGCGTCGACAGCTGCATGTGATCCTTGCACTTCAACTTTTGACCAAGGGCCAGAGCGTACAAGCGGTGGCGTTCGAGCTGGGCTATGAAAACGCCAGTGGGTTCGTCACCATGTTCCGCAAAGCAGTAGGCAAGCCTCCAGCACGATACCTCTCGGATCGCGCGAGCGGCGCACAGCTTGCTACCGTGCCCGGGATCATTCTTCCCGACGAAACCTTCGCCTGACTCCATCAGACTGTATTGGCTTGGGATTGTCTGCTGCGTCCAGCCCGTCAGCCATGCCTTCCGCGCAGCTACTTCCATTGCAAACGTTGTTTGGGGATGGTGAAAAACGACTCCTTTGGACAGTGTCCTCCCTTTCCTCAAAGCGCGCAGAGGCTGGCGTGGCCCCCATTGGTTGCAGCATGTTCGCTGACACAGGTGCGCCAGGGCACGCTCATGACAATCAGTTCGCTGGAAGCGGTAACGATTGGCCTAATTGAACAACAATCTGGCTTGGTTTCGCAATCTATTCTCTCAGTGCTGCGGTCAAATGACGCATCTAAATACAAATGAGTATTGTTTATGCCGTCCGTCGCAACTACAGGCAAGTCTCTTCAGCCATTTGGTAATCGCGCTAAGCCCTATGACTACCTTCGTCAGGGTGGGCCGTTAAGGGGAAACATCAGGAATATGTCCTGCGTCGTGCTCGGCTCGGCGGTGGCTTTTCTCATGAGCGCGCAGGAGGCGTTCGCCGCCCTGCCAAAGCAAATCCAAAACAACGCATCGGGGTCGTCTCAAGAGGAAATACCGTTGCCGGATGTCACCGTAACGGGCCGCATGGATACGGCGACCACCGAGGGTACCGGCTCCTACACCACGGGCCAGACGACGACGGCGACGAATTTGCCACTGTCGCTTGAAGAAACACCGCAATCGGTCACGGTGGTGACGCGCCAGCGCATGGATGACCAGCAATTGAATTCGGCGCAGGGCGTGTTGGAAAACACCACAGGTGTCGCGTCGTACCAGTCCGACAGCGAACGGACGAGCTTCTACTCACGCGGTTTTTTGATCAATAACGTTCAGTATGACGGCATACCCACCGTCGTCGGCAACATTGTCAATGGGAGTGGTATCGGTTCTATCGACACCGCGTTCTATGACCGTGTCGAGGTAGTGCGAGGCGGCTCCGGGTTGCTGACCGGCACCGGCAATCCCTCGGCAGCCGTCAACCTCGTGCGCAAAAGACCGACCCGTGACTTCTCGGCGTCCGCTTCGCTCGGTGCAGGAAGCTGGGATACCCGCCGGGGAATGGCTGACGTATCGACTCCATTGACAGAGGACGGCCGCATTCGCGCGCGCATGGTGGGGACGTACCAAGACGGGCACTCTTACATCGACGGCTATAAGCCGAAGAGGAAAGCGTTGTATGGGATCGTCCAGGCTGACCTGACATCAAACACGAAGGTGAGCGTGGGCTATGACTACCAGGACATCACGCCGCAGGGCTCGACCTGGGGAGGTTTGCCGCTATGGTTCAGCGACGGCACGCAGGCGGACTATTCACGCGCCAAGAACTACGCGCAGGATTGGAGCCATTGGGACACTACACTCAAGACAGCCTTCGCCGAGATCGCGCACCGCTTCGATAACGGCTGGAACTTCCGGGCCGCCGCTAACAAGTACAGCACCGATTTCGACGCCGAACTACTTGGTCTAGCTGGCCGGCCCGATCGTGCCACAGGGCTCGGCTCCAATCCCAACGGAGCCTATCCGGTAGCGCTGGCGTCTGAAGGCCGCAGCCGTCAAAACACCATCGACGTGATGGCGAGCGGCCCCTTTGAACTGCTGGGCCGCCAACATGACTTGGTGGTGGGGGCAACGAGTTCGCGCCGCACGGCTAGCCAAGAAGATATATCGCCTTTCTTTGCTGGCTTTGCGCCGGTCAATGTCTATGGCCTGAGCCCTGCCTTTCCCCGCCCTAATTTCGATGCTATAGCTTCGATACCGACCCGCACACAAATCAAGCAGAGCGGTGTCTATAGTGCAGCCCGAATTTCGCTGTCTGAACCTCTGAAACTCATCGCTGGCGGTCGCTTCAGCAGCTACGAAATCGACGACAACGTCAGAGGCATGTCGTTGCACTACAAAAAGAGTAGTGAGTTCACCCCCTATGCGGGCTTTGTCTACAACATTGACAAGACCTATTCGGCCTATGTCAGCTATACGAGGATATTCAATCCGCAAGCCGACTATCGGGACAGCAATGGCAATGTGCTCACGCCATCCAAAGGAAAAACCAAGGAAATCGGCCTCAAAGGCTCTTACCTGGACGGGCGGCTGAATGGGTCGGTAGCCTTGTTCCAGACCGAGCTGGACAACGCGGCCCAACTTGTCGCTGGAGCCTACACGCCAAGTGGCGCCCAAGCCTACGCAAGCGTGAATGGGACGAAGTCGCGCGGGATCGAACTGGACTTGCAGGGCGAACTGGTGCGCGGCTGGAACATCTACGCAGGTATCGCCAGCTTCACTGCGCAAGATGGCCATGGCGCCCGCTTGAGTTCGCAAATACCGCGCACCACGGCCCAATTTTTCACGACTTACCAGTTGCCCGGAGAGTTGAACAAGTTGACGCTGGGCGGAGGCGTCAAGTGGCAGAGCCGCTTCTATCGAGCGGCCAACAAAGGCACCAGTTCCTTGGGCGGAGAACAAAGTTCATATGCGTTGGTGTCGCTTGTGGCGCGGTACGCCTTCACAAAGAAGACCAACGTGGCCGTCAACCTTAACAACGTATTTGACAAGAAGTACGCACTGCAGAAGGGCGATTTTGACACCGTGAGTTATGGCGCGCCGCGCAACTTGATGGTGACGCTGAACTATAAATATTGATTTTATGGCTAACGAACGCTTTATCCATTGAAATTTGCAGACACACCTCATTAATTATCGAAAAAGCTTTTATGCCCCTTAAATCCCAATTACGCCCCGCACGAGAAATGGTCATGGATGGACAAAACAAGGTCGCCTTGTTCTGGTTGACCACAGCCGCTGGTGTCGTGCTCTTTGTCACCTTTCAGTTGTTCTTCTACGTAAACGACTTCGTTAGAGCGCAGGGAGCGACGCCTGCGATCACGTTTGAGCCAGAAATACTCTGGATGTTTTCCGCGTTCTATGGTTGTTGGATCATCACGGTGCTCGTCGCACTGATTGGAACCCGTAAGGCACAGTGGATTTCACTGGCCCTCGGCAGCCTGCTTGTAGTTCTGAATACCCTCGGGGGGATCGCCGACGGGCTACGCGACGGTTGGCACATTGCCTTTTCGGCAGTGTTCTTCATTACTTTACCCGGCATTTTCGCCATTTTGGCTACTTGGCGTTGCATCAAAATTAAAGGAAACCACCATGGTGATGAATAGTTCCGCCTTCCCTTTGGTCTGGATGAATCTTACGCAAGAACCTGGACATGACCACCAGAAGGACTTCGACGAATTTGAGGCCAATCTGCGACGCGGAGAGCCCTTCGTTCTCTTAACCGATACCGTACCAACTGTTGAAGACCATGAGCACTTGCCGCAAGAAAAGAAGCGCACTTCGCTCTGGATGAAGAAGCACAAGGTTGAGTTAAGAAGACTGGTTCTGGGAATGATCCTGGTCGAACCCAACACAGCTAAACGTTTAGCCTATAAGGCATTTGCGGCCGTCTTTGCCAAGTTCTGGGGCTACCCTTTACTTCTTGCTGAGTCACGTGAGCAAGCAGTGGAAATGGCCAAGCAACTACTTCCAAGAGATGCAAGGCCATCCCTCTGAGCGAAATAATGCGAGGCCGTTTGCTATTCGTCAAGGCTTAACTGGTGACGCCTCTATAAACAATCAACGGATTGGCTGGGATGCCCAACGCGCACGATCGTTTTGCCGAGGTTGCTGCCCAGCAGCACCCGGCGTAGCGCGCGCCGCCTTGGATCAGGCTGCTACCGCAGGCCGAGGGCCGTGGCGCAGGGTGAGCAAGGTGCCCAGCGTCAGCGCTGCCAGCGCAAAGGCCGGTGCGCCCAGGGCGCCCACATGGTCCACCATCAGGCCGCCGAAGATGGCGCCGCTGGCGATGGCGATCTGGAAGGCCGCCACCAGCAGCCCGCCCGCGCCCTCGGCCTGGTCGGGCGCGGCGCGCACGATCCAGGTCTGAAAGCCCACGGGGAAGGCGCCGAAGGCAAAGCCCCACAGCGTGACGGCCACGGCTGTGATGGCGGCCGACTGCCCGGCCACCAGCAAGGTGGCGGCCAGCACGGCGATGACGGCACCGCCGGCGACGATGGCTTGGCGCTCGCTGCGCCCGGCGATCCAGCCGCCCACGAAGTTGCCGAAGAAGCCGCCCACGCCATAGCCCAGCAGCACCGCCGTGATGGTGGCCACCGACATGTGCGTGATCTGCTCCATCAGCGGGCGGATATAGGTGAAGCCCGCGAAGTGGCCCGAGATCACCAGCAGCACGGCCAGCAGCGCCACGCGCACGGGCGGCCGGCGCAGCAGCTCGCCCAGCACCTTGAGGTTGGGGTTGTCGCGCGGGGGCAGGGCGGGCAGGGCCACCAGTTGCACGGCCAGCGTGATCAGGCTGATGCCGCCGGCCGCGATGAAGGCGCTGCGCCAGCCCCACAGGTCGCCCATCCAGGCGCCGATGGGCGCCGCGCACACGGTGGCCACCGATACCCCGGTGAGGATGAACGACATGGCCCGTGCGAACAGCGATGCCGGCACCAGCCGCATGGCCAGCGCCGCCGACATGGACCAGAAGCCCCCCAGCGCCACGCCCAGCAGCACCCGCGCCGCCAGCAGCGTGGCCATGCTGCCGGCCAGGGCCGACATCACGTTGGACAGCACCAGCAGCAGCGTGAAGGCGATCATGACAATCCGGCGGTCGATGCGGCGCGTGAGCAGCGGCAGCGACGGCGCGGCCACGGCGGCCACCAGCGCCGTCACGGTGACGGCCTGGCCTGCGGCGCCATCGCTCACGCGCAGGTCGCTGGCCATGGCGGTGAGCAGGCTGGCGGGCAAAAACTCGGCCGTGACCAGGCCGAAGACACCCAGGGCCATGGACGCCACGGCGGCCCAGCGTGCCTCGGTGGGCTCGGGGGCGGAATGGGGTGTGGGCGTGGCCTCGGCAGCGACGGCACCGGTGGGCGCATCAAGGCAGGCGGAGCAGGAGGGAGAGGAGGACACGGGAAAGGCCTTCGGGTGGATGGAAAGCGATCGTAGGGATAAGATGGCGGCGTTTCCATGCCATAAAAGCCGAGATGCTTGACTTTTTATCCAAGCCCTTCAATCAGGTGCCGCAGCAGCCTTTTGCCGACCCGCCGGACCTGCTGACCCAGATCCTGCTCGGCCTGCGTCTGGACGGCGTGGAGTATGGCCGCTGCGTGCTGCACCCGCCGTGGGCCATTGCCTTCCCTGTGCAACGCTCGGCGCGCTTTCACTTCGTGGGCCATGGCGGGGCCTGGCTGCGCACGCCCGCGACCGACTGGCAGCGCCTGAACCCGGGCGACGCGGTGCTGCTGCCGCATGGCAGCTTTCATGTGCTGGCCAGTTCGCCCGACGTGCCGCCGGTGGACATCGATTCGCTGGCGCGCAAGGCCGTGTCCGAGAACATCTACCTGGTGGACGGGCGCGATGCCAACAACGCGCACCTGGGCGCCGCCGTGGCACCACCCCCGCCGCAGGCGCCCGACGTGATGTTCTGCGGCGCGCTGCGCTTCAACCTCGACCCGCTGCACCCACTGATGGCCATGATGCCCGAGGTGATGATGGCTGGCGACCTGGCGCGGCGCGACACCACCGTGCCGGTGCTGCTCGACGCCATGGAGCGCGAGGTGGCGCAGGACCGCATGGGCGCCTGCGCCATCCTGGCGCGCCTGGCCGATGCGCTGGCCGCCAGCATCATCCGCGCCTGGGTGGAGTGCAGCTGCGACAACCCCACGGGCTGGATCGCCGCCGTGCGCTGCCCGCGCATCGGCAAGGTGATCGCCGCCATCCACGCCGACCCCGAGCGCGACTGGAGCGTACCGCTGCTGGCCGACCTGATGGGCGCCTCGCGCTCGAGCTTTTCCGAATCGTTCACGCGCACCATGGGCGAGAGCCCCGCGCGCTATGTGGCCAAGGTCAAGATGTCGCAGGCGCGCAGCTGGATCGCACGCGACGGCATGCGTGTGGCGGTGGCGGCCAACCGCCTGGGCTACGAGTCCGAGGCCTCGTTCAGCCGGGCGTACAAGCGCATCATCGGGCACCCGCCGAGCACGGCGCGGGCGCAATGATGGAGGCTGCGGGGGCTATGCCTTGGGCAATGGCAGCGGCAGCGGCAGCGCCGTCTTGTAGCGCACCTGCTTGAGTGCAAAGCTCGAGCGGATCTTTTCCACGCCCGGTATGGGCGCCAGCCGCTCCAGAATGAAGCGCTCCAGCGCGCCGATGTCGGGCACGGCCACGCGGATCAGGTAGTCACTGTCGCCGCTCATGAGGTAGCACTCCATCACCTCGTCGTGCTCGGCGATGCGCTGCTCGAAGTCGCCCAGCGCTTCCTTGCTCTGCGTCTTCAGGCTGATGCTGATGAACACATTGAGCCCCAAGCCCAGCGCCGCCGCGCTGGCCAGCGCCACGTAGCGGCTGATGACGCCCGCGGCCTCCAGCGCCTTCACGCGCGCCAGGCAGGGCGAGGGCGACAGGTGGACGCGCCGCGCCAGCTCCACGTTGGACAGGGAGCCGTCGGCCTGCAGCTCGGCCAGAATGCGCAAATCCAGGGTATCCAGCTTCATGTGCCGGAGTTTAGGCGTTCTGCCGCACGAAGTGCTGTGATGGAGCCATCCACGGGCCAAAACGGCATCCCATGTGGCGCCGTAGTGACTACAGTTGCTGCATGAACGCCCCCACCGCCCACCACCATCTGATGCAGCCCTTGGCCACCGATACCGACCCGCAGGAGACCGCCGAATGGCGCGATGCCTTCCTGGCCCTGGTAGCGACCGAGGGGCCCGAGCGCGCGCGCTTCATGCTGCAGGAGATGGTGCGCCTGGCGCGTGCAGGCCGGGTGGGCTGGCAGCCCGACCTGAACACGCCGTATGTGAACACCGTGGCCGTGCAGGACCAGCCTGTCTTCCCCGGCGACCTGGCCATCGAGGAGCGCGTGGCCTCCATCGTGCGCTGGAACGCGCTGGCCATGGTGGTGCGTGCCAACCAGGCCTATGGCGAGCTGGGTGGGCACATCGCCAGCTACGCCAGCGCGGCGGATCTGTTCGAGAGCGGGTTCAACCACTTCTTCAGGGCCCGTGAAGGTGTGGGTGAGGGGCAGCACCGGGGCGACCTGGTGTTCTTTCAGCCGCACAGCGCGCCCGGTGTGTATGCGCGGGCGTTCATGGAAGGCCGCCTGTCCGAGCGGGACCTGATGCACTACCGCCAGGAGCTCACGGCGCCAGTCGCGGGCGCGCAGGGCCTGTCGAGCTACCCGCACCCGTGGCTGATGCCGGACTTCTGGCAGTTCCCCACCGGGTCGATGGGCATCGGGCCCATCAGCAGCATCTACCACGCGCGCTTCATGCGCTACCTCACGCACCGCAATTTGCTCGACTGCTCGGCGCGCAAGGTGTGGGGCGTGTTCGGCGATGGCGAGATGGACGAGCCCGAGAGCATGAGCGCGCTGACGCTGGCCGCGCGCGAGGGGCTCGACAACCTGGTCTGGGTGGTCAACTGCAACCTGCAGCGGCTCGATGGCCCGGTGCGCGGCAACGGCCGCATCATCGACGAGCTGGAGCGCCTGTTCGCCGGCGCGGGCTGGAACGTGGTGAAGCTCGTGTGGGGTAGCGACTGGGATGGCCTGTTCGCCCGCGACCTGACGGGCGCGCTGGTGCGCACGCTTGAAGGCACGGTGGACGGCCAGATGCAGACCTTTGCGGCCAAGGACGGCCGCTTCAACCGCGACAACTTCTTCGGCCAGAACCCCGAGCTCGCGGCCCTGGCCCAGGGCATGACGGACGAGCAGATCGACCGCTTGAAGCGCGGCGGGCACGACCTGGTGAAGATCCACGCCGCGTATGCCGCGGCCGCGCGCCACCAGGGCCAGCCCACGGTGATCCTGGCGCACACCAAGAAGGGCTACGGCATGGGCACGGCCGGCCAGGGCAAGATGACCACGCACAGCCAGAAGAAGCTCGACGAGACCGACCTCATCGAGTTCCGCAACCGCTTCAACCTGCCGCTTACCGACGAGCAGGCCACCAGCCTGGCCTTCTTCAAGCCTGCGGAGGACAGCCCCGAGATGCGCTACCTGCGCAGCCACCGCCAGAACCTGGGCGGCTACCTGCCACGCCGCGAGACGGCATGCGAGGCGCTGCCCGTGCCTGCCATCGCCAGCTACGCGCAGTTCGCGCTGCAGGCCGATGGCAAGGAGATGAGCACCACCATGGCCTTCGTGCGCATGCTGGGCAGCCTGCTCAAGGACGCCACGCTGGGCCCGCGCATCGTGCCCATCGTGGCCGACGAGGCGCGCACCTTCGGCATGGCCAATTTGTTCAAGCAGGTCGGCATCTACAGCAGCGTAGGCCAGCGCTATGCGCCCGAGGACATCGGCTCGGTGCTCAGCTACCGCGAGGCGCTGGACGGCCAGATTCTGGAAGAAGGCATCAGCGAGGCCGGCGCCATCGCCAGCTGGACGGCTGCGGCCACCAGCTACAGCGTGCACGGCCTGGCGATGCTGCCGTTCTACATCTACTACTCGATGTTCGGCTTTCAGCGCGTGGGCGATGCCATCTGGGCCGCCGCCGACCAGCGTGCGCGCGGCTTTTTGCTGGGCGCCACCTCGGGCCGTACTACGCTGGGCGGCGAGGGCCTGCAGCACCAGGACGGCAGCAGCCACCTGGTGGCGGCCACCATCCCCAACTGCAAGGCCTACGACCCGGCCTACGCGGGCGAGATGGCCGTGATCGTCGACGCCGGCATGCGCGAGATGGTGACCGAGCAGCGCGACGTTTTCTACTACGTCACGCTGATGAACGAGAACTACGCCCAGCCCGACCTGCCCGCCGATGCGGCCGAGGGCGTGCTGCGCGGCTGCTATGTACTCAAGCGCTTCGGTGCCGAAGGCCCTGCGGCCAACGCACGCCACGTGACGCTGATGGGCTCCGGCGCCATCCTCACCGAGGTGGTCAAGGCCGCGCAGCAACTGGCCGCCGAAGGCATTGCAGCCACCGTGGTCAGCGTAACCAGCTGGAGCGAATTGGCGCGCGATGGCGTGGCGTGCGAGCAGCGCGCCATCGCGGGAGAAACAGATAAGCCGGGTACCCCCTGGCTTGCAGCACAGCTGGCCGCCACAAGCGGACCGGTGATTGCTGCGACCGACTATGTGCGCGCCGTGCCCGAGACGGTGCGCGCCTTCGTGCCCGAGGGGCGCAAGTACCTGACGCTGGGGACTGATGGGTTCGGGCGCAGCGATACGCGGGCGGCGCTGCGGGCGTTCTTCGGGGTGGATGCGGCCGCCGTGGTGCGGGCTGCCAGGTTTGCGTTGGGGGCCACGGCAGCCCGGTGAGCATGCAAGGCGCAAGCCTTGCCTTGGGTGACCGCATTGAGGGCGGCAAGCGTGGTGCGCTACGCTTGCCGCCCTTGTGTTTTGTTTTGCCGTTTTTTGCCCATGACCCAGCCCTTTGCCACGGTGGCCCTGACTGCCGAGAACATCGCCTGCTGTGCGGACCTGTACCGGGGCGTGTTCAACGCGCCGCCCTGGAACGATGGATGGGAGCATGCCGCTGTGGTGGAGCGGCTCGCGGCATTCATGGCCTTCCCGGCTGCGCGCGCAATGGCGTTGCTGGTCGAGGAGGTGCCGGTTGCGATGGTGCTGGGCTGGAAGGAGCGGTGGGTGAATGGGTGGACGTTTCACATCAAGGAGATGTGCGTGGCGGAGCATCTGCAGCGGCAAGGGGCTGGTTCGGTGCTGATGCGTGCGTTCGAGGATGTGCTGCGAGGCGAGGGCGTTGTGAGTTTGAATTTGCAGACGCTGGAGAGCGCGCCGGCATTTGGCTTTTATGAGGGCTTGGGTTATCGCAAGGGGCGGGTGGTGATGCTGGGGAAGCTGCTGTAGTTGCCCAAGCCATCGGCACACGGCCGGTGGGGCGCAGTCGGGGAACCCCCAGTGCCGGCCGGGTAGAAGCCTTCTTACAATGTGTTGCAGCAACCGCTGGAGGGCGCCATGGCACACGTCACCTGGGACCACAACCAACCTACCACCTGGATAGCGACGGTCAGCGGGCAAGCCGTCTGCTCCGTCAAGCGCAAGGACATTGGTGGGTGGACAGCGGGCTGGACGGATGAGCGCTTGTGGCCGGCGCCGGCCCATCTGCCCAAGGCTCTGCCGCAGCCCACGCGGTTTTTCAGCAGCCTGGAAGAAGCGAAGGTGGCAGTGGAGCAGGCGCTGTCGACCTGAGCGCTGTTCCTTGTGTGGGTGCTTCGGTGTCGTTGCGGTGCTAACGCGCCACAGCCCTGCCTGAAACCCCCAATGCAGGCGTCGGCTGGTCGCCTGTAGCTACTGTGTGCCTGGATTGTGGGCGGGAGCCGGGGTGTGCGCCCGGCGGCGCACCTACCTTCTTTTGCTTCGCCAAAAGAAGGTAGGCCAAGAAAAGGCGACCCCGCTGCCCGTGACCCCCTCGCACTGCGTACGAGGGGGCAGCCTGCGATGCTCGGTCCTGGGGTGTGCCGCAGAACTCGCTGCGTTCTTCGAACTCCGCTCAAACAGCTGCGGCAAGCCAGACAACGATGCGCGTGTCCTGCGGCACGCGCTCACCCCAGGCCCTGCGCTTCTCGGCACGGTCAGAAGGGGATGGGAGCGGGCTCCACACGGGCCATTGCTTCGCTCGGCCCGGTGTGCCTTCGCTGCGCTCGGCCTGGGCAGAGCGATCGCGCCCACCATGTCGGCAGCGCGCCCCGCGCGCGTCCCCGACCCCAGGCGCAGCTGCGAAGCAGCAGCCGTGTGGTACCCGCTCCCCACCCCTGCTGGCTGCGCCGAGAAGCGCAGGGGCTGGGGTGGGTGCGTGTGCCGCAGGACACACGCACTTCGTGATCTGGCTTGCCGATGCTGTCTGAGCGGAGTTCGAAGAACGCAGCGAGTTCATCGGCACCACCCCAGGCCCGAGCATCGCAGGTTGCCCCCGTTCGCCCGACAGGGCGAACGGGGGACGCAGACTGGGGGTCGCCTTTTCTTGGCCCACCTTCTTTTGGCGACGCAAAAGAAGGTGGGTGCGCCGCCGGGCGCACACCCCGGCCTCCGCCCTCAACACAACAACAGAAGCAACGTCTCATCAAAGACCGACATCACCACCCCCCAAAACGACCCCACTCCCCCACCACAACCCCACCCTCCACCGCCCGATACTCCCCATACTGCGCCCCCGTGGCACACGCATGGTTCGGCAATATCCGCAACTGCCTCCCCACCGGAAACCGCCGCGCAATATCGCCCATGTCCGGCGACCCGGATCCACCGGCCAGCGACAGGATCCCGTGCTCCTGGTTCGCGCCGCTCAGCACATACCCATCGAGCACCGTCCCATCCACATCGCACACCTGCCCATAGCCATAGTCGCGCGACTGCTTTTGTGTCCCTCGGTCGCGGCTCATGGCCATCCAGCCGGCGTCGACGATGGCCCAGCCCTTGTCCACCTGGTGGCCGATCACGGTGGTCAGCACGCTCAGGGCGATGTCGTCGGTGCTGCACACGCCCACGTTGTGCATCACCAGGTCGAAGAACACGTACACCCCGGCGCGCACCTCGGTCACGCCCGTGAGGTCCTTGGCCGACAGGGCCGTGGGCGTGGAGCCCACGCTCACCACGGCGCAGGGCAGGCCGGCTGCGCGCAGGCGCTCGGCCGCGTGCACGCAGCCAGCGCGCTCCTGCTCGGCCAGGGCCGTGAGGGCCTCTGGCGTGTTCAGGTCGTAGCTGCCGCCCGCGTGCGTCAGGACGCCGGCCAGGCGCATGCCGCCCGCGTGAAGGGCGCGGCCCACGTCGAGCAGTGCGGCCTCGTCGGGGCGGATGCCCGAGCGGTGGCCGTCGGTGTCCACCTCGATCAGCACCTCGAACACCTCGCCGTGCTCCCGGCCGAAGTCCACGATGGCCTGGGCTGCGGCGAGGTTGTCGGTGATGATCTTCAGGTCGCAGCCCTGGCGGCGCAGCGCCAGCACCTGGGGCAGCTTGTGCGGCACGGTGCCCACGGCGTAGAGGATGTCGGTGATGCCGTGGGCGAAGAACTGCGCTGCCTCCTTGAGGGTGGAGACGGTGATGCCCTGCGCGCCGGCGGCGATCTGCGCCTCGGTCACGGCCGGGCACTTGGCCGTCTTGGCGTGCGGGCGAAAGCGCACGCCCAGCGCGTTCATGCGCTCTTGCATGCGTGCGATGTTGCGTTGCATGCGCGGCAGCTCGATCAGCGCGGCGGGGGTGTCGACCTGCGCCAGGGGGGTCCTGGGGTGGTTGGCTGTTGCTTCTTGCATGGCGGGGGCTCCTTTTCTCTCGTGGGATCAGCCGGCGAGCAGGCTGCAGAAACGCTCCATGTCCACGTTGCCGCCGCTGATCAGCACGCCCACCTTCTTGCCCTTGAGCTCGGCGGCGCGTGCACGCGCCGCCGCAAAGCCCAGGCAGCCCGTGGGCTCCACCACCAGCTTCATGCGGGTGGCGAAGAAGCGCATGGCGTCCACCAACTGCGCATCGCTTACGGTGAGGATGTCGTCCACGTCGCGGCGGATGATGGGGAAGGTGATGTTCCCCAGGTGCTGCGTCTGCGCGCCATCGGCAATGGTCTGGGGCGTTTCGATGTGCACGATGGAGCCACTGCGAAACGACTGCTGCCCGTCGTTGCCCGCCTCGGGCTCCACGCCGTAGAGCTTGCATTTGGGCGACAGGGCGCGGGTGGACAGAGCCGAGCCCGAGAGCAGCCCGCCACCGCCCAGGCAGACGAAGAAGGCGTCTAGCTCGCCCACTTCTTCGAACAGCTCCTTGGCGGCCGTGCCCTGGCCGGCCAGCACGTCGGCATGGTCGTACGGCGGGATCATGGTCAGGCCGTTGCGCTCGGCCAGGTCGCGGGTGATCTGTTCGCGGTCTTGCGTGTAGCGGTCGTAGAACACCACGTTGGCGCCGTAGCCCTGCGTGGCCGCAATCTTGGCGGCGGGGGCGTCCTGCGGCATGACGATGGTGGCCGGCATGCCCAGCTCGCGCGCGGCCAGGGCGATGCCCTGCGCGTGGTTGCCCGACGAGAACGCGATCACCCCGGCCTTGCGCTGCGTGGCGTCGAACCGGGCCAGCGCGTTGTAGGCGCCGCGGAACTTGAACGCGCCCATGCGCTGCAGGTTTTCGCACTTGAAGAACACCTGGGCGCCCAGCTCTTGGTCGAGGATGCGCGAGGTGAGCACCGGCGTGCGGTGCGCAACGCCCGCGATGCGGTCGGCAGCGGCCACGACGTCGTCGTAGGTGGGAAGGCGGTTGGCGATGGGGGTGGTAGTGGTCATGGCAACGATGGATGGTGGTTGAAAGCGGGATGGGAACGGAATGAAGAGGAGAGGGCTGGTGTCACCACGGCCAGGCCATCGCAGTGCCCAGGCCCTGCGCCAGTGCCTGCGTGTGCAGCATGCGGGCGACAGTCAGGTCCTGCAGGGCCAGGCCCGTCATGTCGAACACGGTGATGTCCTGCGCGCCGCGCTGCACGGACTCCTTGCCCGTGAGCAGGTCGCCCAGCTCGGTGCATGGAAGGTCGTGGGGCGCCCACTGGGCCTCGCCAATCTGGCGGGCCTGGGTGGCGTCGTCCACGAACAGGCGGGCGCGCTCCAGCAGGCCCTCGGGCAGCTCGCGCTTGCCTTGGGTGTCGGCGCCCACGGCGTTGATGTGGGTGCCCGGCTGCACGGCTGCGGTATCGAACAGCGCGCCAGCGCCCGGCGTGGCGGTGACCACCACGTCGCTCGCGGCCACGGCTTCATTCGCGTCGGTGGCCAGGGCGATGTCGCAGCGGTCGGCAAAAGCCGCCTCGAAGTCCGCGTTGCGTAGCCCACCCTGCGCCACATAGCGCACCCGGCGCAGCCCGGGCAGCGCCTGTAGCGCAAAGCGCAGTTGCACGCGCGCCTGTACGCCGGTGCCAAAGAGGCACAGCTGCTTGCTATCGGGCCGCGCCAGGTGATGCAGCCCCAGCGCGCCGGCCGCGCCCGTGCGCTCGGTGGTGATGGCATTGCCGTCCAGCAGGCACAGCGGGCGGCCCGTGGCCGGGTCGATCAGCATGACGGTGGCCTGGTGCGGCTCGCTGCCCTGCGCGCGGTTGGCGGGCCAGAAACCGGCGGCCTTGAAGCCCAGCAGCCCCTGCGCCGGCACGTCGCCCGACTTGATACCGAACACCCCGCCCGTGGGCAATGCCTCGCGCACCACGGGGAACACCCGGCCCGCGCGCTGGCTGTGCAGGGTGAAGGCCTCGTGCACGGCGCGCAGCACGTCCTGCGGCTGCAGCAGGGCGCCGACCTGGTGCGTGTCTAGCAGCAGCAGTTGCGCCTGCGCACGGGTGGCCGGTGCGATGGTGGCGCTGTTCATGCCGTCAGCTCACCACGTGCGTCGCCGTACACCGTGGCACGCGATACGCCCAGGTGCTGCGCCACCACCTCCATCGCGCGGCGCACCTCCAGGCTGCCCGACTCCCTGAGCTCGCGCAGCAGCGCGCGCCGCTCCGCCGCCTTGAGCGCACGCGGCGCGGTGGACAGGCGCGCCGCGAACTGGTCGATGCGCAGGCGGATGGCATCGGCCCCGGCCGGGTCCAGCGACTCGGTGAGCCCCATGTCCCCGTCGATGGCGGTGAACTGCCCCACCACGCTCTGCAGGCTGCGAAACAGCGTGAGGTCCACGTTCAGGCACAGCGCGGCGATGTACTCGCCCGACGAATCCTTGATGCCCACCGAGGTGCTCTTGGCCTGGCGCCCATCGGAAAACTGGTTGGCGTAGTTGGCGATGACCTGCGGGTAGTCGGGGTCGGCGATGCGCGCCAGGCCCAGCTCCGTCGTCGGCTCACCGACCGAGCGGCCCGAGAGGTTGTTGTGGATCGCCAGGATGGACTGGCTCGGGTCCAGCAGGTCGTGCACCACCACTTCGCAGAACGGCGCAAAGGTGGCAGCGAGGCCCTGGGCCACCTGCTCGATCTGGGAGAGCAGGGCCTTTTGTTCGGGGGTGCGGTGCGGGGCAGAGGAGGGAGTGCGTTTTGCCATTTGGATAATTTATCCAAAAATGGATAAATTGTCAAAAACCAGACGACCAACGGGCATGGGATGCCTGCCGCTCGGCCTGGTGGACTACCATGACGGCGTGAAAACCTCCGAAGCACTGCCCCAGTTCCGGGCCCACCAGGGCGATGCCGGCGTCAACCCCGAGCTGGGCCTGCGCAGCACCCATCTGGGCAGCGGCATCCACCACGGCCCGCTGGGGGACTGCTACAGCACCACCGGCCCGCGCCCGGGCTACCGGTGCCGGCTCTGATGGTGCAGCCCGTTCACAAAAGCCATGCCGCTCTGCGGTGGCCCTGCCGCGTGGGCCTGTTGCTGGTGGCCGCCATGCTGTGCGCGGGCTGCGCTGCACCGCGCGGGCCCATGGTGCCGCTGGGCCAGGGCAGCTTTGCCCAGTACCGCACCGAAACGCAGGATTGGATGGCGCAGCACCGTGCCTTCCAGAGTGACGAGCACGACAGCGAACTGGCGCGCAACGCGCCCATGGAGTGGCGGCCCGCGCAGCCCGCGCGCAAGGGCGTGGTGCTGTTCCACGGCCTGGGCGATTCGCCCTGGTCGTTTGCCGACATCGGGCAGGCGCTGGCGGGCCAGGGCTTTCTGGTGCGCACGGCGCTGCTGCCCGGCCACGGCACGCGCCCGGCCGACCTGATCGGCGTGGACCTGAACGACTGGCGCCGCCTGGTGGCCGAGCAGGCGGCCCTGCTGGCGCAGGAGGTGCCTGAGGTCTACCTGGGCGGCTTTTCCACCGGCGCCAACTTGGCGCTGGAGTACGCGCTGGACCACCCCGAGGTCGCGGGCCTGGTGCTTTTTTCACCGGCCCTCAAGTCGGGCGTGCCGCTGGACTGGATCGTGCCCTGGGTTGCACGCGTGCGCACCTGGCTGCGCCAGCCCGACTCCGCGCAGCCCCAGCAGACCCCCCTGCGCTACCTCAACGTGCCCACCAATGGCTTTGCGCAGTACTACCGCAGTGCTGCCGCCGTGCGCGAGAAGATCGCGCGCCAGCCCTATGCCCGGCCGGCCCTGCTGGTGCTGGCGCAGCACGACTCGGTGGTGGATGTGGAGCATGTGCTCGGCACGTTCGAGACCCGCTTCACCCACCCCGCCAGCCGCCTCATCTGGTATGGCGAACTGTCGGCGGCGCGTGGTGCCGCCACGCCGCAGCGCGAAAGCACCGGGCAGCGCACGCGCGTGCTTGTGCGCACCGACAGGCTGCCCGAGCAGCGCATCAGCCAGTTCTCGCACATGGGTGTGCTGTTCTCGCCGGCCAACCCGCTCTACGGCACCGAAGGCACCCAGCGGATGTGCTGGAACGGGCAGGACGCCGCCGACCAGGCCCGCTGCATGGCGGGCGAGCCGGTGTGGTACTCGGACTGGGGCTACCGCGAGAGCGCCAAGGTGCATGCACGGCTGACCTTCAATCCCTACTTTGACTGGCAGGCCGAAGTCATGCGCGAAGTGCTGGCCGCCGAGTGAGCTCGCGGAGCATCAAGAGGCTTGCCGCGGCCAACGGCTGGGCCGCTGTTGGCGCACAGGCCCAGTCGCTGCAAATGCGCCGATTTGGTTTTACAGTGGGTACCCTGCCCAGGTTGCTTGATCCCGGGCGCCCCCAACCCATGCCCAAACCCCATCACAACGTCTACGTCGTGGAACTCTCCATGGCGGTGCTCAGCGAACGCAAGTTCCGCAGGTGCAACCCGAACTACATCGAGGGCAAGCCCTGCGTGTACGTGGGCATGACCGGGCTGGACCCGGATCTGCGCTTCGACAAGCACAAGGCCGGCATCCAGGCCAACCGCTTCGTGCAGCAGTACGGGCTGCGCCTGCTGCCCGATCTGTACGAGGGGTTCAACCCCATGAGCTACCAGGACGCGGTGGACCGCGAGATCGAAGTCGGCATCGACCTGCGCTCGGCCGGGTTCGGGGTGTGGCAGGCGTGATGCGAATCAGTGCGCCACCACAGGCCTTTTGAAAAACGCATCCAGCACCGGCACCAGGCCTGGGAACTCCACCGCGAAGCGCGCGCGGTTTACGAAGTACGCCTCGCAGGCCACGGCAAAAAATTCCGATGGCGAGGTGGCGCCGTAGGCATCCAGCCAGGGCATCTCTGCGCCGAAGCGTTCGGCCTTGATCACCGCCTCGCGAAAGTCCGCGTAGGCGGGCTCCCAGGCGTTCCACCAGGCCTCGTACGCGCCGCGGCCGGTGCGGGCGCCCATGAAGCCTGCGGGCAGGGGCGGACAGCCGTTGGGCTCGCCGCTGCCGCGCATATCGAGCTTGTGTACGAACTCATGCACCACCACATTGGTGCCGCGCTCGGTGTTCTCGCGGCCGTTGGAGGCGTGCTCCCAGCTGAGCATGATGGGGCCGCGGTCCATGGCCTCGCCCAGCAGCACCTGCTCGTGTTCGTGCACCACGCCGGCCTCGTCCACGGTCTGCCGTTTGGCCACGGCCTCGCCGGGGTGCAGCACGATGCCGACGAAATCGTCGTACCACGCGAGGGCCTTGGCCGGGTCGCCCCAGTGCAGCAGGGGCAGGCAGGCCTGTGCTGCGATGTCGATGGCCATGGCGTCGGTCACCTCCATGCCGTGCGCGCCGTGAAAGCGCTTGTGGTGCAGAAAGAGGGCGCTCAGCGCGCGCAGCTTGGACTGGTCGTGCAGCGACAAGGCGGCAAGGAAGGGATAGCGCTGCAGCGTCTGCAGCCACAGCGTGGCCGAGATGTCGGGCACGGGGGCCACGGTGGTGCGCACGCGGCGCCAGAGCCGGTTCAGGATGGGGGGCATGGTGTCAGAGCATGCCAACAAAAGCATGCACTTGGAATCAAGACCCCTCTTACCTGGGGCCGAGTGTGAGGCGTTCCAAGCCCGCGTTCGACAAACGCAGTGTTTCCAGGCGCGGGGGCAATGCGGCAGCGTCCCAGTCGCTCAGAACCACCCGCGTGAGCCCGGGCGCGAGGGCGTGCAGGGCCGGGCGGTGGGTGTGGCCGTGGACCAGGGTGCTGGCGCCTGTCGCCTGCAGCCAGGCGATGGTGGCAGGGCCGTCCAGATCGGCATAGGTGGTGCCCGACTGCTTCTTGGCCTCGCTCTCCTGGCGGATGCCGCGCGCCTGGGCGCGGCGCGTGGCCAGGGGCTGGGCCAGAAAGGCCTGCTGCCAGGCACTGCTGCGCGCCTGCACGCGAAAGCGCTGGTAGTCCACGTCGGCGAGGCACAGCAGATCGCCGTGGCTCAGCACGATGCGCTGCTCGCCGAAGACCAGCACGGTGGGGTCCGCCAGGCCGACCATGCCCGTGCGCTGCAGAAAGGCCGGGCCGGCCAGGAAGTCGCGGTTGCCGTGCATGAAGTACAGCGGCAGGCGCTGTGACGCGGCGGACAGCGCGGCGCAGCCCTCGGCCTCGAAGCTGCCGGGCTCGTCCATGGCATCGTCGCCCACCCACACCTCGAACAGGTCGCCCAGGATGAACAGGGCGTCGGCTGTCGTGGTCTGCAGGTAGTGCCGGAACGCGGCCACCGTGGCGGGCTCGCTTGCCTGCAGATGCAGGTCCGAAATGAAATCGACCGTGCGCCAGTGCGAGGGAGCGATGAGCTCCTCGAACCGGGGCACGGTCGTGGTCACGGGGGTGACGGCGAAAGCTCTGGTTTACAGGGCGACCGCTTTTTCGATGATCACGTCGTCTTTCGGCACGTCATCATGGAAGCCCTTGCGGCCCGTCTTCACGGCCTTGATCTTGTCCACCACGTCGGCACCACCGACCACCTTGCCGAACACGGCATAGCCCCAGCCCTGGGCCGAGGGGGCGGTGTGGTTCAGAAAGCCGTTGTCGGCCACGTTGATGAAGAACTGGGCAGTGGCAGAGTGCGGGTCGCTCGTGCGGGCCATGGCCACGGTGTAGTTGGCGTTCTTCAGGCCGTTGTTGGCTTCGTTCTGGATCGGGGCATCGCTGGGCTTTTGCGCCATGCCGGGTTCGAAACCGCCGCCTTGCACCATGAAGCCGGGGATCACACGGTGGAAGATGGTGTTGTTGTAGTGGCCCTTGTTCACGTAGGCCAGGAAGTTCTCGGCCGACTTGGGGGCCTTTTCAGCGTCGAGTTCGAGGGTGATGACACCGTAGCCGGTGATGTGCAGTTCGACTTGGGGGTTGCTCATGGCAATGCTTCCTTCTGAATGGGTAAAAAAGGGGATTACTTCACGACCGTGGCGGACGTGATGACGATGGGGGTGGTGGGCACGTCGCCGCGCCCGGTGGGCACGGCCTTGATCTTGTCGACCACGTCGGCGCCGCTGATCACCTTGCCGAACACGGCGTAGCCATGGCCGTCAGGGCTGGGGGCGTTCAGGCTGTCGTTGTTCTTCACGTTGATGAAGAACTGGGCGGTGGCCGACTCCGGGTTGGAGGTGCGTGCCATGGCCACGGTGTAGGTGTCGTTCTTGAGGCCGTTCTTGGCCTCCAGCGGGATCGGCGGCCGGGTGGACTTTTGCTGCATGTCGGGCGTGAAACCGCCGCCCTGGATCATGAAGTTGTTGATCACGCGGTGGAAGATGGTGCCGTCGTAGTGCTTGGCGTTCACGTAGGCCAGAAAGTTCTCCACCGTCTTGGGGGCCTTGGCGGGGTCGAGTTGCAGCACGATGTCGCCCACGGAGGTGGTGAGCTTGACCTTGGGCGCATCCTGCGCGTGGGCGGGGGTTGCCAGGCCGACCAGGGCCGATAGTGCGATGCCGGCCAGCGACAGGGCCGCGTTTCTCTTGGAAATCATCCAATCACTCCTTCAAAGAATATTTGCCATTGCTGGCCCTTGCGCTTCCAGTACTGGCGCTTGACGGGGCCGGTGCGTGCGCCTTCGGCGACTTCGCCGAACGTTACCACCATGGTGTCGGTGGCGTCTGTCCAGCGCAGGTAAGACTTGTCCTTGAGCTGTATTTCACGGCCCTTCAAGGCGCGCGACTCGGCCTGCAGCACCGTGGTCCACTCCGACAGGGGCTTTTGCCGGTAGCTCTGGAAATCGGGGGCGTAAAAGCCCGTCAGCCGCGCCATGTCGCCCTGCGACTTGGCGGTGCGCCAGGCGTTGAGCACGGCCTCGAAGGCATTGCGCTCTGCCTGCACGCTGTGCGCGGCCACCCACTGCAGCTGGCGGGCAATCACCACGGGGGTGGAGCGGGGCTCCACCTGGCGCAGGATGCGCTCCAGGTCGGGGTTGGCCAGCACCACGCAGCCATCGGTGGCCAGGGGGGCGCGCGCGAACTGGTCGGGCGGTGTGCCGTGCAGCCAGATGCCGCTGCCGGTCTTGCCCCGGCTCTGGTCCAGCGGGTTGGGGTAGTTGATGGGCAGGGCGCCGGCGCCGTAGAAGTCCTTGAGCGTGACCGGGTCCAGGCGGCTGGTGATGAAGTACACGCCCAGGGGGGTGCGCTGGTCGCCCTCGACCAGCTTCTCGATGCCCAGCTTGCCCACCGAGGCGTAGTAGTCGGCCACCAGCTGCAGGCCCTTGGGTGTGTTCTCGAAGAGGTACAGGCGCGAGCGCGATGCGTCGATGGCGATCGCGTGGCGCGAGCGGCTGGACAGCTCCAGGAACTGTGCGGGTATGCGGTCGGCGCCCGGGCGGTTCTTGTGCGCCTGCACGCGCTGCAGCGACTCGGTGCGCAGCTCGTCGAGCATGCCGCCGGCTTCGGGGGCACGCGCGGCATCGGCCTCGGGCACGTCGCCGAGCTTGCGCACGGGGCGCACGCGGGCGTTGAGCAGGTCACCGAGCGCCAGTTGCGCGAGCTGGAAGTTGGGGTAGTCGCGTGCCAGGCTTTCGGCGCGGGCCAGGGCCTCGCGGCCACGGCCCTGGCCGGTGAGCTGGTAGACCTCCATCAACCGCGCCTCGGCCTGGCCGTCACGCAGGTTCTCGGGGGCTTTGGCCGGTTTGGCGGCGCCGGCGCCGCGCATGCGGTTTTGCGGATTCTGGGCGAAGGCGGGCGCTGCCTGCGCAGCGGCAGCCAGCAACAGCACAACGGCCGCCGTGTGGCGGCCCCAGCGGGGCGAATCCACCATCATGTCCGTCAGTCGGTCAGCGGCTGGTTCGAAGCTGTTCGCCAGCCCACAGGGTGGGCGCCGTCGCCATGTCGTGCACCACCATCAGCCGCCGGTGGCTTCCCGCACGATGGCCCAGCGGCCGCCGTTCTGCACCAGGTCCAGCGTCTTGCGGCTGGTCACGTTGAGCGCGTCGGCGCTGTAGGCCTGGCGAAAGCGCGCCGTGGCCTTGTTGCCGCTCACGCTCACGGTGATGTCGGAGACCTGTACGGTGATCTTGGATTTGCCCACGATGCGCGATTCGCGCTCTTTCTCCCAGGCGGCGCGGGTCTGGCGGCCTGGCGGGTCGAAGTCCTTGTCGTAGGCGCCCAGGTAGGCCTTCATGTCCTTTGCGGCCCAGGCGGCGGCCCAGGCCTGCACGGCGGCGGTGACTTCCTGGGTGGATGCGGGCGCAGCAGCTGCCGCGGCAGGGGCGGGTGCCGCTGCAGCGGGTGCCGGGGCAGGAGCGGGTGTTGGAGCAGGTGCCACTGGAGCAGGCGCCGGTGCGGCGGGCGCAGCGGCTGGGGCCGGGGCCGGGGCCGGGGCAGGGCGCTGCGTGGCGACCACGGCAGGTGCGGGTGCCGGTGCTGCAGCGGCAGGGCGGGCCTTGCCCGACGGGTCGGCCGAGAACAGCTCGCGGATCAGCGCCAGCTTGGGCTTGACCGAGTTGGCGTTGGTCGCGTCGAGCTGCAGGGCCTTGTTGTAGGCCTGGCTGGCCAGCTTGGCGTAGATGTCGCCCAGGTTCTCGTGCGCGGTGGCGTAGCTGGGGTTGGTGCGGATGGCCATTTCCAGCGCGGTGCGGGCCTTGTCCAGCTGGTTCTGGTTGGCGTAGAGCACGGCCAGGTTGTTGTAGGGCTCGGGCAGCTCGGGGTACTCTTCGGTCAGCTTGGTGAAGGTGGCAATGGCCTCGGTGGGCTTGCCCGAGTCGGACTGGGCCACGCCGCGCAGAAAGCGCAGTTGCGGGTCGCGCGGGCTGGTGGCCAGGCGCTGGTCGGCCTTGGTCAGGGCTTCGCCCGCCTTGCCGGCCTTGAGCAACTGCGTGATGTCGGCGTAGTCGTCGGCCGCATGTGCCAGGGTGGTGCCCACCAATGCCGTCAGGGCCAGCAGGCGCAAAATTCGGGGGAGGGTGCGGCGGACTGGTTGCTTCATGAGGGTATGGAAGGTGATGGACAGCGTCGAACCCTGGCGGGGCTTATACTGCGGCGGATTGTAGCTGAGGGGGTGGTCATGACGGTGCGCTGTTGCCGCTGGTGATTTCGATGGGCGTTCGCTGACGAACGCGCCCCCCGAGGGGCCTGTTCCCGCTGCTGCCGGGTGAACGGGCTTCACCCACACCCCCTTTCGGTTTCCCCCTGACTGACATCCCATGAGTTTGCGCATCTACAACACGCTTTCGCGTGAGTTGGAGAACTTTTCCCCGCTCGAATCTGGCCACGTGCGCATGTACGTGTGCGGCATGACGATTTATGACCTGTGCCACATCGGTCACGCCCGCATGATGATGGCGTTCGACGTGGTGCAGCGCTGGCTCAAGGCCAGCGACCTGCGCGTGACCTACGTGCGCAACATCACCGACATCGACGACAAGATCATCCGGCGGGCGCTGGAGCGCGGCATCACCATCCGTGCCCTCACCGACGAGATGATCGCCGCCATGCACACCGACATCGCGGCCCTGGGCATCGAGCCGCCCTCGATCGAGCCGCGCGCCACCGAATACGTGCCGCAGATGCTCTCGCTCATCGGCACCCTGGAAGGCAAGGGCCTGGCCTACCGCGCCAGCAATGGCGACGTGAACTACTCGGTGCGCAAGTTCGACGGCTATGGCAAGCTCTCGGGCAAGTCCATCGACGAGCTGCGCGCCGGCGAGCGCGTGGCCGTGCCCGACGGCAAGGAAGACCCGCTCGATTTCGTATTGTGGAAGGCCTCCAAGCCCGAAGAGCCGCCCGAGGCCAAGTGGGACAGCGCATTCGGCTCGGGCCGCCCCGGCTGGCACATCGAGTGCTCGGCCATGTGCGGCGCCACGCTGGGTGAGACCTTCGACATCCACGGCGGCGGCATGGACCTGCAGTTCCCGCACCATGAGAACGAGATCGCCCAGAGCGAAGGCGCCAACGGCAAGCCCCTGGCGAAGTTCTGGGTGCACAACGGTTTTGTGCGCGTGGACAACGAGAAGATGAGCAAGTCGCTCGGCAACTTCTTCACCATCCGCGAGGTGCTGGCGAAGTACGACGCCGAGACGGTGCGCTTTTTCATCGTGCGTGCCCACTACCGCAGCGCCCTGAACTACAGCGACGCCCACCTGGACGACGCGCGCCAGGCCCTCAAACGTCTGTACACCGCCCTCAGCCTGGTGGCCCCAGCCCCTGTGGCCGCCATCGACTGGACCGCGCCCCACGCTGCGCGCTTCAAGGCGGCCATGGACGAAGACTTCGGCACGCCCGAGGCCATGGCCGTGCTGTTCGACCTGGCGGGCGAGGTGAACAAGACCCGCTCGGCCGAGCTGGCCGGGCTGCTCAAGGCGCTGGGCGCTTGCCTGGGCATTCTGCAGGGCGAACCAGAGGCCTTCCTGAAGGCCGGTGCCGGGCTGGACGAAGCCGCCATCGGCGAGCAGATCGCTGCCCGCGCCGCCGCCAAGGCCGCCAAGAATTTCGCCGAGGCCGACCGCATCCGCCAGGCGCTGCTGGCCCAGGGCATCGTGCTCAAGGATTCCGCCGCCGGCACCACCTGGGAAGCCGCCCAGTGACCCGCATGCCCCCGATAGAACAACGCATGAACGAAGAGAACAAGAACAACCCCCATGGCAGCGGCAAGAAAAATGGCTAAAGAGGAACTGTTGGTACCTGCCGCGATTGCTGCGGCAGCGCCGGCCGTGGCCGTTTCCACGCCCTCCTACTGGGCCGAGGCCTGCAAGCACCTGATGAAGAAGGACCGGGTGATGAAGCGCCTGATCCCGCAGTTCGGCGACGCCGCGCTGCAGACCCAGGGCGATGCCTTCACCACGCTGGCGCGCTCCATCGTGGGCCAGCAGATCTCGGTGAAGGCCGCGCAGACCGTGTGGGAGCGCTTTGCCCAGCTGCCGCGCAGCATGAAGCCGGCCAGCGTGCTCAAGCTCAAGGTGGACGACATGCGCGCGGCCGGCCTGTCGGCCCGCAAGGTCGACTACCTGGTCGATCTGGCGCTGCACTTCGACGGCGGCAAGCTGCACGTGAAGGACTGGGCCTCGATGGACGACGAAGCCATCATTGCCGAGCTGGTGGCCATCCGCGGCATCGGCCGCTGGACGGCCGAGATGTTCCTCATCTTCTACCTGATGCGCCCCAATGTCTTGCCCCTGGACGACGTGGGGTTGATCGGCGGCATCAGCCACAACTACTTCTCGGGCGAAACCGTGAGCCGCAGCGAAGCCCGCGAAGTCGCCGAGGCCTGGAAGCCATGGGCCAGCGTGGCGACTTGGTATATTTGGCGATCCATGGATCCGCAGCCCGTCGTGTCGTACTGACGGCCCGCTCCAGGGCCCATTTCTTTACAGGCGTCAAACCCAACTCGTAACGCGTCGGTTACAGTGCGTGCCTCATTCATGGCACGCGCCCCCGGCGCGACCCAAGGAGAACAACGTTGGCGAAAAAGACCTTTCTGGATTTCGAGCAGCCGATTGCCGAACTCGAAACCAAAATCGAAGAACTGCGCTACGTGCAGACCGAGAGCGCCGTCGATATCTCGGAAGAGATCGACCAGCTGAGCAAGAAGAGCCAGCAGCTCACCAAGGACATCTACGCCGAGCTGTCGCCCTGGCAGATCACCAAGATCGCCCGCCACCCCGAGCGCCCCTATACGCTCGACTACGTGCGCGACATCTTCACCGACTTCGTGGAGCTGCACGGTGACCGCCACTATGCGGACGACCTGTCCATCGTGGGCGGCCTGGCACGCTTCAACGGCCACGCCTGCATGGTGCTGGGCCACCAGAAGGGGCGCGACACCAAGGAGCGCGCCATGCGCAACTTCGGCATGAGCAAGCCCGAGGGCTACCGCAAGGCCCTGCGCCTGATGAAGACGGCCGAAAAGTTCAAGCTGCCGGTGTTCACCTTCGTCGACACGCCTGGTGCCTACCCCGGCATTGACGCCGAAGAGCGCGGCCAGTCCGAAGCCATCGGCCGCAACATCTTCGAGATGGCGCAGCTGGAAGTGCCCATCATCACCACCATCATCGGCGAAGGCGGCTCCGGCGGCGCGCTGGCGATCAGCGTGGCCGACCAGGTGGTGATGCTGCAGTACGCCATCTACTCCGTGATCAGCCCCGAGGGCTGCGCCTCCATCCTCTGGAAGACCAGCGAAAAGGCCCAGGAAGCGGCCGACGCCCTGGGCATCACCGCCCACCGCCTGAAGGCCCTGGGCCTGGTGGACAAGATCGTGAGCGAGCCCGTGGGCGGTGGCCACCGCGACCACAAGCAGATGGCCGCCTTTTTGAAGCGCGCCCTGGGCGACGCCTTCCGCCAGGTGGCGGACCTCAAGACCAAGGATCTGCTGGACCGCCGCTACGAGCGCCTGCAGAGCTACGGCCGCTTCAGCGATACCAAGTCAGAGCGCTGAGCCCTCTGCCGCCAACCCCCTCCAACGGCCCTTCACGGGCCGTTGTTGTTTTTTGTGCCGTCGGGAAGGCACGGGCGCCAACCCTCTGGCGCCCTAACGGTAACCGGATGTAGCATGGCGGATCGCCTGCTGGGTGGTGGGTGGATCGAAGGGGCACCATGTCGTTCCTGAAGACTCTCAAGGGCCAGATCCTCCTGGTCTCCATTGCCTGCCTTGTGGCGGGGCTCTTGGCCCTCACGGTGGCCAACTACCTCACGGCGCGATCCCAGGCGCAGGCCTCGCTGGCCGAGGAAAGCCTCGCCACCGCGCAGAGCCACGCCGAAACCATTGCCGAGTGGGCGCGCGCCAAGAGCGGCATCATCGTCGCGTCGGTGCAGTCTTTCGCCGAGGCCGAGCCCGCCAAATCCCTGGCCATGCTGCGCGATGCGGGCCAGTTCAGCACCGCGTACTTCGGCTATGCGGACAAAAAATACGTGTTCTCCGAAGCGCGCAGCCTGCCCCCCGACTACGACCCCACAGCGCGGCCCTGGTACCAACAGGCCGCCAAGGCTGGCGCGCCAGTGGTCACGCCACCGTATATCTCCGCGTCGGACCAGAAGCTGGTGGTGACCTTCGCCGCGCCCGTGGGCAGCGGCGCGGCGCTGAAAGGCGTGGCCGCAGGCGATGTTTACATGGAGTCGGTGGTGGCCAATGTCGCCTCGATCCGACCCACGCCGCAAAGCTTTGGATTCCTGGCTGCGTCGGATGGCAAGATCATTGCCCACCCCGACGTGGCGCTCACGCTCAAGCCAGTGACGGACCTTTCCAAGGATCTGAGCGCCGAGAAGTTGCTGCAGGTCGCCAAGGACAAGGGCGTGCTGCGTTCGGAGATTGGCGGACGCAGCCGGCTGTTGAGTGTGGCGCCTGTGGCTGGCACGCCCTGGATGCTGGTGGTGGCGCAGGATGAGAGCGAGGCCATGGCGCCGATCCGCACCATGCTGGGCACCTCCATCGGCACGGGCATCGTGGTGCTGCTGGTGGCCCTGGTGGTGCTGGCGGGCATCCTGTCGCGGCGCTTGCGCCAGCTGACCCTGGTGCGCGATGCCATGCACGAGATCGGGGCGGGCGACGGCGACCTGTCGCGCCGCATCGACGCGCAGGGCGAGGACGAGCTGGCGCAGATCGCGGCCAGCTTCAACAGCTTTGCCGGCAAGCTCTCGGGCGTGCTGGCGCAGATACGCGACGCCAGCAACTCGGTGCGTGTGGCGGCCGAGGAGATCGCCACCGGCAACCACGACCTGAGCGGGCGCACCGAACTCACCGCGTCCAGCCTGGAAGAAACCTCGGCCTCCATGCAGCAGCTGACCGAAACCGTGCGCCACAACGCCGAGTCCGCGCGCCAGGCCAATCTGCTGGTGGGCCAGGCCTCCAGCGTGGCCCGGCATGGCGGCTCGGTGGTGGGCAACGTGGTGACCACGATGGACGAGATCAACGCCGCATCGCGCAAGATCAGCGACATCATCGGCACCATCGACGGCATAGCCTTCCAAACCAATATCCTGGCCCTGAATGCCGCGGTGGAGGCCGCCCGCGCCGGTGAGCAGGGCCGGGGCTTTGCCGTGGTGGCCAGCGAGGTGCGCAGCCTGGCGCAGCGCAGCGCCGAGGCGGCCAAGGAGATCAAGCAGCTCATCAGCGCCTCGGTGGAGCAGGTGGCCACCGGCTCGCGGCTGGTGCACGATGCCGGCGCCACCATGACCGACATCGTCAACTCGGTGCAGCGCGTGACCGACATCATGGCCGAGATCACCGCCTCCACCAACGAGCAGAGCACCAGCATCAACGAGGTGGGCCAGGCCGTCTCGCACCTGGACCAGATGACGCAGCAGAACGCCGCCCTGGTGGAGCAGAGCGCGGCGGCGGCGCAAAGCCTCAAGGACCAGTCGGTGCGCCTGTCGGAGGTGGTGGGCACCTTCCGCTTGTCGGCCGATGGGGGCGCGCACGCGGCGCCCCGGCTTGGCGCGCCGCACGGCTGAGGCGCCAGCGCGCGCACCGATAATCGGCAGCCATGCGTTGCCGCCCCGTCCCTTTGCTCCATTGCGCCTGCCCCTTTGCAGGCCGCGCGGGCGAGGGCGCGGCATGACCATCCCATGACCCAGACCTTCGATGCCGCCATGGCGGCCTTTGCGCCCGCGCTGCCGTTGGCCGTGGGCCTGAGCGGCGGTGCCGATTCCACGGCCTTGCTGCTGGCCTGCGCGCGGCGCTGGCCGGGGCAGGTGCGGGCCATCCACGTGCACCACGGCCTGCAGGCCGCCGCCGATGGCTTCGAGCAGCATTGCGTGGACCTGTGCGTGCGCCTTGCCGTGCCCCTGGCCGTACAGTACATCGACGCCCGGCCACAGCCGGGCCAGAGCCCCGAAGACGCCGCGCGCCAGGGCCGCTACGCGGCGCTGGAGGCGGCGCTGCAAGCCCCGGCGATGGCGGGCGCTGCAGCGGTGGCCCTGGCCCAGCATGCCGATGACCAGGTGGAGACACTGCTGCTGGCCCTCTCGCGCGGGGCCGGGGTGGCGGGCCTGGCGTCCATGCCCGCCCGGTGGGATCGCGCGGGCCTGCCCTGGCACCGCCCGCTGCTGCGCGTGCCGGGCCAGGCCGTGCGCGACTGGCTGCAGGCACAGGGGCAGGCGTGGGTGGAAGACCCCACCAACGCCGACCCGCACTACACCCGCAACCGCATCCGCGCGCAGATCCTGCCCGTGCTCGAAGCCGCTTTCCCTGCGTTCCGCGACACGTTTGCGCGGTCTGCCGACAATGCCGCGCAGGCCAGTGCGCTGCTGGACGAGGTCGCCCAGGCCGACCTGGCCGTGGTGGGTGTACCGCCGCAACTGGCCGCGCTGCAGGCCCTCCCCCGTGCCCGCCAGGCCAATGTGCTGCGCCACTGGCTGCGCAGCGCGCACCGCACCACGCCCAGCGCCGCGCAGCTGGCCGAGCTGCTCGGCCAGGTGCTGGCCTGCACCACGCGGGGCCATCGCATCCACCTCAAGGTGGGCTCTGGCTTCGTCGTGCGCTCGGGCACCGGGCTCGATTGGTACAATCCCCAGGTTTTGGTCCCTGGGGACTGATCCGTGTCGTCCTGATGAAACCAGCGTGGTTTCGGCAGGAAACCACGGGCCGGTCCCTGCTTTCCCATCTGCACGAAAAACAGCGGCGCGCCAAAACAGTGTCCAACCGGCGCCGTGGCAAGTGTTTCGTCACCCCAGAAATCCAATGGCATTGATCGTTCACAAATACGGCGGCACGTCGATGGGCTCCCCCGAGCGCATCCGCAACGTCGCCAAGCGCGTGGCCAAGTGGGCCCGCGCAGGCCACCAACTGGTGGTCGTGCCCAGCGCCATGAGTGGCGAAACCAATCGCTTGCTCGCCCTGGCCAAGGAGCTTGCGCCCGCACGCGCCACCGAGGCGTACAACCGCGAGCTGGACATGCTGGCCTCCACCGGCGAGCAGGCCTCGTCCGCGCTGCTGGCGATTGCGCTGCAGGCCGAAGGCATGGGCTCCGTGAGCTATGCCGGCTGGCAGGTGCCCATCCGCACCGACAGCAGCTACACCAAGGCGCGCATCGAGTCCATCGACGACCAGCGCGTGCGCGCTGACCTGGCCAATGGCAAGGTCGTCATCGTCACGGGTTTCCAGGGCATCGACGACGACGGCAACATCACCACGCTCGGCCGTGGGGGCTCTGACACCTCCGCCGTGGCCGTGGCCGCCGCGATGAAGGCCGCCGAATGCCTGATCTACACCGATGTGGACGGCGTGTACACCACCGACCCCCGCGTCGTGCCCGAAGCGCGCCGCCTGCACACCGTCAGCTTCGAAGAGATGCTGGAGATGGCCAGCCTGGGCAGCAAGGTCCTGCAGATCCGCTCGGTGGAGTTCGCAGGCAAGTACAAGGTGCCCATGCGCGTGCTGTCGAGCTTCACGCCCTGGGACATCGACATCGACGAAGAAGCCAAGTCCGGCACGCTGATCACTTTTGAGGAAGACGAAAAAATGGAACAAGCCGTTGTATCCGGCATCGCATTCAACCGCGACGAGGCCAAGATCTCCGTGCTGGGCGTGCCCGACAAGCCAGGCATCGCCTACCAGATCCTGGGCGCCGTGGCCGATGCCAACATCGAAGTCGACGTGATCATCCAGAACCTGAGCAAGGACGGCAAGACCGACTTCAGCTTCACCGTGAACCGCGGCGACTACGCCCGCACCGTCGAGCTGCTCAAGGAAAAGGTCGTGCCCGAGCTGGGCGCGCAGGAAGTCGTGGGCGACGCCAAGATCTGCAAGGTAAGCATCGTCGGCATCGGCATGCGCAGCCACGTTGGCGTGGCCAGCAAGATGTTCCGCGTGCTGAGCGAAGAGGGCATCAACATCCAGATGATCTCCACCTCGGAAATCAAGACCTCGGTCGTGATCGACGAAAAGTACGTCGAGCTGGCGGTGCGCGCGCTGCACAAGGCCTTCGAGCTGGACCAGCCGGTCGCCTGATCGATCAACCCATCAGCCCCCATCTCGGCTGAAGTGCCCCAAAAATGGGGCATAATAGCGGGATTGGAAACGTGACCGAGTGGCCGAAGGTGCTCCCCTGCTAAGGGAGTATGGGGTGTAGAGCCTCATCGAGGGTTCGAATCCCTCCGTTTCCGCCAAACATGAACCCCAAGTGATTTTTGATCGCTTGGGGTTTTTTGTTGGGCGGACGCCAGGACTGGATAGCAAGGCCCGAAGAAGGCGTTCGGCAGGCCAGAGTTGGCCCGACATGGTGAGGCGGTTTGATGGTTGTCGGCCCGCTGCCGATCTGCCAGGCGCGGATGCGGTGGCCGGGGCTCCCTACCGAAACAGCGCAAACCAGAGCAGCGGCCCCACGATCAGGGCGCTTGCCCCACTGAGGACGGCTTCGGTTTTGGGGCTGAAGCGCCCAGATGTCTGCGCGACTTGCTGAACCAGCCAGCCCACACCGCTGCTCAATGCAAGCAGGTAGGCCAGGTTCAGCGCGCCGGCAAGGCCCACGGTGCCCCGTGGCGGGTCCATTGCTGCAAAGGCAATGGGCGGGACAAGACAACAACAGATGGCAACCACGATCCAACGCATGGTTTCCTCCTTCTGGATGGCCGTTCATTGTGCGGGGCGGGCGGGCTTTGGGCCATCACCGATTTGGGGGAGGGAGGGCAGAGCGCCCGCACGCCCGAATCAAGTTGGTACATTTCGCCGTGGCTTTGGACAGGTTTTTCGGTCCGTCGATCGGGCGGGCCGCCACCGGATGGTGCACGCAGGGGGAAAAAGAGGGAATGTTGAAAAGCAAGTTCATGCGCTGGCTCCTGTTGCTGCCAGCCGCATTCGCGGTCGCCTTCCTGGCGCAGCGCCTGACCAAATTCATCAGCGCCTGGCAGATGGGCCATGGCGTGCTGGGCACGTTGCTCATCGAACTCGGCTCCGGCGCCATGCTGGGGGCGGTGTTCGTGCTGACCGGCGTGGCCATGGCGCCTTCGCACCGCCGGCAGGTGGCGATGGCGTTGTTCACCATCGTGGCCATCGTCTTCGGGATCACCGTGTTCACCGCGCTCCTGTTCGAGGGGGAGATGTGGGTCTACGCGAATGGAACAGCGATGCTTGTGGGCGCGCTGGCGGTGGCCTACCCCCGGATTGCAGCCTCCGGCGCGTCGCGCAGGGTTTAGGGCCCTCGCTCGCCGCACGCCCTGTATGGCGCGGTTTGCGTGCCGCAGGCGTTCCTTTCGCCATGCACCGGGGGTGGCAAGAAAACGCTTGCCAGTTGGAGGCAGGAGGCGCAATGTATTGGTATTGAGGATCTCCCCCAAGTCTGCGCGGGGCCAAAAATCCATACAAGAAGAGCGGCGCAGAGGGCCAGCGAGGGCTGGCAAGGAGGAGGGGGTCAGGGCAATCACGCTGTAGACCGGCCTCGGCCGGTGTTTTCCGCGCATGCGCACCCACCAGAGGGAGAACTTCGCGATGAATTTCCTGCAAAGCCTGAGCATCAAGACGCGCCTTGCCATCGGCTACGCCGTCCTTGCATTCGCCCTCATCCTGGTGGCGATCATGGGTGTACGGGGGCAGTCCCTCACCCAGCAGAATCTGGAGGTTCAGGTCAACCACCTGGACGTGATCAAGGGTCTGGGCAACAGTGTTCTCGATGCCGCCAATGCCAGGGCCGTGTCGGCGCGCAACCTGGTGATCGCCAGTTCCAAGCCCGATGCGGACGCCGAACTCAAGCTGATCGGCACGGCCCATGAAGCCGTGGGCAAGGGGCTCAAAAACGTGGAAGAGGCCCTGAAGGCCGCGCCGCCCGATGCGGCCGTGCCGCTGCAAAAGCTGCTGGCCCAGGTCAAGGAGACGGAGGCGGCCTACGGCCCCATTGCCCTGGAGATCACGCGCCTGGCGAGCGCGGGCGAGAAGGATGCAGCCATCCAGAAGATCAACGCCGAATGCCGGCCGCTGCTGACCCGGCTGGTCGGCAACATCGACGCCTTTCTGGCAGAAAGCGACAAGGTCAGTCAGCGGGCCATCGACCAATCGATGCGCCAGTTCGAATCCCTGCGCATGCAGCTCATTGTGCTGAGTGTCGCCGTGGTCATTTTTGCCGTGGTGATTGGCTACCTGACCACGCGCTCCATCGTTGGGCCGCTGGGCGAGGCGAGTGCTGCGACCGAGGAGTTTGCCAACGGCAATCTGGCACGCCCGATGGTGACCCGTGGCAACGACGAGATCGCTGCGCTCGTGTCCGCCATGGAGGCCATGCGCCAGAGCCTCTCGGGCCTGGTGGCCGGTGTGCGCGAGGGGTCGATGAGCGTGTCCACCGCCAGCTCCGAGATCGCCCAGGGCAACCAGAACCTGTCCACCCGCACGGAGCAGCAGGCCAGCGCCCTGCAGCAGACGGCCGCCTCGATGGAGCAGCTCGGCTCCACCGTCAAGCAGAACGCGGACAATGCGGTCAACGCCAACCGGCTGGCCCATTCCGCCTCCACCATCGCCCAGCAGGGCGGGGAGGTGGTGGCGCAGGTGGTGGAAACCATGAAGGGCATCAACGACTCCAGCCGCAAGATCAACGACATCATCAGCGTGATCGATGGCATCGCCTTCCAGACCAACATCCTGGCCTTGAATGCCGCCGTGGAGGCGGCCCGCGCGGGTGACCAGGGCCGCGGCTTTGCGGTTGTGGCCGGCGAGGTGCGCACCCTGGCCCAGCGCAGCGCCCAGGCGGCCAAGGAGATCAAGCAGCTCATCACCGAGAGCGTGGGCCGCGTGGAGCATGGCACGGCCCTGGTGGACAAGGCCGGCGCCACCATGGGCGAGGTGGTGGCCAGCATTGGCAGCGTGACCCGCCTGATGGGAGAGATCAGCGCCGCCAGCTCGGAGCAAAGCTCGGGCGTATCGCAGGTGGGCGAGGCCGTGACGCTGATGGACCAGGCCACGCAGCAGAATGCGGCCCTGGTGGAAGAGATGGCCGCCGCTGCATCCAGCCTGCGCACGCAGGCCGACGACCTGGTGAAGTCGGTCTCGGTCTTCAAGATCGACGGCAGCGGGCAACCGCAACTGCTGTTGCACTGAGCCCGTCAGGCGAGCGCCTGCGGTGGGCTGCACTGACCGGCTCGCCCGGCTTTTGCGGCCGGGCCGGCACCGGAGTCCGGCACCCAAAAAAACAGGTTCTCACAACTTTTCTGCGCGCCTTGCAGTTCAATCAGGTCCTGTACGCCTCCCTTGTCCCATCGCGGCGTTTTTGCAGGAACCTGAATGATCAAAGCCATGCTCATCGGAGACTCGGTCCTCTACGGCGCTCAGGGCGCGGGGCGCCTGGCCGTCCCGCCGCGCCAAACCCTGAACACCGCCCAGGCGGTCTATGACTTCTGCTACGACCATTCCATGCCGGGCGCCAGTTTCGCGCTGCTGCTCTCGGATGACCCTGCCGAGCGTGCGTTGGCCGGGCTACCGGGCGGCATCGCCCTGGCCGACCTGCTGGCGGCAACCGATGCGGGGGCCGTGCTGATCAACCTGGGCGGCAACGACAGTGCGGACCCCGAAGTCCTGTCCGCCAACGTGAAGCGCGTGGCATCCATCTGCACGCTGGCCGGCAAGGCCTTCGGCTTCGTGGGCGTGATCGACGTGAACGTGGCCTCTTCATATGCCTACGAGCCCCTGGGCACGAGCTTCTGGGATTCGGGCTACCTGGCCAGGGTGTCCGGCATCGCCGCCGTGGCCGAGCTGCTGCGCCAGACTTGTGCCTACCAGGACTACCCCTATGTGGACGTCCGTAACGGCGTGACCATCAGCGACTGGGACGGCGTCACCGGCGACATCGTGCACCCCAGCCAAGCCTACAGTATCCAGATCTTCACGCACGTGGCGCACATCATTGCGGGGACGTGACGTCTCATCAACCGCGCGCTGCGGTGGCTCAACCGCCCGCGCCATGCATCTCCTGCAGGCGCCGCTTCTCGGCGTCGGTCATGCCGAGGTATTCATCCTGCACCTGCTCCCGGGTCTTGGCAGGGGCCGTCTTTGGCGTTGGCAGTGCCATGCCGCGCGAAAGCAGGGCCAGGGTGCCGTCCTTGCGGGCGGCCTTGATCTCGCCGAGCACTTCGCTGCGCTGGCGGTTGCTGGCCGGCTGGTGGTCGGGGTGCCGGGTGTAGCCGATCTCTCCGCCGGCCGGGTGGTACACCGCCGAGGCTTGAACGGGGGCCGCGATGGTCAGGGCGGCCAGCGACAGGAGGAGGGCTTTGCGTGCGGTGGTCATGGTCTGTATCCTTTCGGTTGGTTGGGTGAATGGACCTCACTGTAGAAAGCCACCACCGTCCAAACCCCCACGCGCAGATGACGAATTTGTAATCCGCGTGCAGACCCGGTTCTTCGACAATCCGGGCATGAAAATCCTGCTTATCGAGGACGAGGTCAAGCTCGCGCAGTACCTGTGCAAGGGGCTCACCGAGGCGGGCCACGTGGTCGACGTGGCGCACGACGGCGTCGATGGCCTGCACCTGGCGCTGCAGGGCGACTACGCCGCGCTGGTGCTCGACGTGATGCTGCCCGGCATCGACGGCCTGAGCCTGCTGGCCGCACTGCGCAAGACGCGCCAGACCCCTGTACTCATGCTCACTGCCCGTGTCGGCGTGGACGACCGCGTGCGTGGCCTGCAGACCGGGGCGGACGATTACCTGGTCAAGCCCTTTGCGTTCTCGGAGCTCGTGGCCCGCATCGAGGCCATCGTGCGCCGTGGCCAGGCCGGCGTGCCGGCGGGGCAGCCTGCGGCGCTGCTGCGGCTGGCTGACCTGGAGCTTGATCTGCTGCGCCGCAAGGCCACGCGCGCTGGCCAGGCACTGGCCTTGACGGCGCAGGAGTTCCTGCTGCTCACGCTGTTTCTGCGCCGCCCGGGCGAAGTGATTTCGCGCACCGAGATCGCCTCGCAGGTCTGGGACATGAATTTCGACAGCGAGACCAACGTGGTCGAGGTGGCGGTGCGCAGGCTGCGCAGCAAGATGGACGTACCCTTCCCTGCGCCCCTGTTGCACACCATCCGCGGCATGGGCTATGTGCTGGAGGAGCGCGCGCCATGAGGGAGGGCGCACTGGCACCGGTGTCGCCGGGCTCGCTGCGCAGCCGGCTGTCTTGGTGGCTGGCGGTGCAGAGCTTTGCCGGGCTGGGCGCTGTCTGCCTGGTGGGCTACCTGGTCACGGCCGCAGGTTTCGGTGCCCGGCAGGACGATGCACTGCGGCAGAAAGAGGGCATCCTGCGGCACCTGCTGGGCAGCGAAGAGGGGCATGCCGCCTCCATGCCCCAGGGCCGGCATGCGCTCGATGACTTCCTCGCCGGGCATGAGAACTTCCGCCTGCAGGTCATCGGGCCCGATGGGCAGCAGGTGTACCCACCGGCGCCCGATGCCAGGCCCCTTGCGGCCTGGCGCGAGCTGCGCTTCGAAGTGGCCCGTGCGGCCGCCGCACCATCGCAGTCCGCAGCCACGCTCCAGGTGCAGTTGCGCATGGATGTGCAGCCCGACGATCTACTGCTCGGCCGCCTGGCGGCCACCCTGGTGCTGGCGGCCCTGGCTGGCACCGTGGTCGTCTCGCTGGGTGGCTTCACGCTGGTGCATCTGGGCCTGGCACCTGTGCGGCAGATGGCCGCGCAGACGCGCCAGCTGTCTGCCACCACGCTGCACCAGCGGCTCGACGGCGCAGGGCAACCGGCCGAACTGCAGCCGCTGGTCGGGCAGTTCAACGCGCTCCTGGGCCGGCTGGAAAAGGCCTATGCGCAGATGGAGGGCTTCAACGCCGATGTGGCCCACGAGCTGTGCACGCCGCTGGCCACCCTGCTGGCCAGCAACGAACTGGCCCTGCGCAAGCACGGCAGGTACCGTGGCCCGCAAGGCGGGGGCGAAGTGGCCGAGGTGCTGTCGTCCAACCTCGAAGAGCTGCACCGCCTGACCGGCATTGTGAGCGACATGCTGTTCCTCTCGCAAGCCGATCGGGGCGCCCGTGCGCGCCGCGCGCCGGTGGCCAGCCTGGCCGCCGTGGCCGCGCAGGTGGGCGACTACCACGAGGCTGCGCTGCAGGATGCGGGGTTCACCCTGCAGGTCGTGGGCGATGCGGCAGGCGACTTCGACGTGCCGCTGCTGCACCGCGCCCTGTCCAACCTGATCGGCAATGCCACGCGCTACGCCGCGCCAGGCAGCACGGTGCGGGTGTGCATCACGCACCTGCTTGGCGGTGGTGTGCAACTGGTGGTGGAAAACACCGGCCCCGATGTAGATCCCCAGGTGCTGGAGCGGCTGTTCGGCCGTTTCTTTCGGGGTGACACTGCGCGCAGCCATGGCCAGAAGAACCACGGCCTGGGCCTGGCGATCACGGATGCGATTGCCCGCATGCACGGCGGGCGCACGGTGGCCAGTTCGGACGGGGGCGTCACGCGCATCGGGCTGCAGTTGTCGTTGGCGCCCGTCACTGGCTCGCCGTGATCCCCCCGTCGATGTAGAGCACCTGACCGGTGATGAACGAGGCCGCCGGGCTGGTGAAGAACACCGCAGCGCCGGCCACGTCCTGGGGGTCGGCCACCCGGCCCAGGGGGATGCGGCCCAGCACCTGGGCGCGGGTCTCGGGGTTCTCCAGCCAGTGGCGGGCCATCTCGGTGCGCACCACCGTGGGGGCGATGCCGTTGACGGTGATGGCATGCGGTGCCAGTTCGCTCGCGTGCTGGCGTATCAGCAGGGTCAGCGCGCCCTTGCTCGCGCAGTAGGCCGAGTAGCCGCGCCCGCGCAGCCCCAATTGCGCGCGCACCGACAGCAGGTGCACCTGCGCGCCGCCCTGGCCGCCTGCGATCTGGTGGTGGGCCACGGCCTGGGCGAGGAACATGGCGGACTTGAGGTTCACCTGCATCACCTCGTCGAAGGCCTCCTCGGTCACCTCCAGCAACGCCTGCTCGCGCTGCATGCCCACGCAGTTCACCAGGATGTCCAGCCGGCCCCAGTGTGCAGCCACGGCGTCCACGCTGTCGCGGATGTCCTGGACCGCATGCGCGTCCATCGCCAGGCCCAGGGCCTCGTGGCCTGCGGCCTGCAGTTCGGCGGCCAGCGCCTGGGCCCGCGCTGCGTCGCGGCCCGATACTGCCACCCTGGCGCCGGCCATGGCCAGCGCCCAGGCCACGGCCTCGCCGATGCCGCCGTAGCCGCCGGGCACATAGGCCACCTTGCCTGCCAGGTCGAACAGGCCCGACAGCGCCTGCGCGAAGTCGATGCGCGGCGTGATGCCGCTCCCGTGGTTGTCGTCGGTGCTGCTTGGCATGGCGCTCAGTCCATCAGCAGGCCACCGTTGAGATCGACGATCTCCCCGGTGATGAAGCCGGCCAGCGGCGAGGCGAGAAAGCGCACCACATGCGCGAACTCCTCGGGCTCGCAAAAGCGCCCCACGGGGATGTCGCGCAGCAGCTTCTGGCGCTGCTCTTCGTTGAGCTGCTCGGTGATCATCGGCGTCTTCACATAGGCCGGCGAGATGCCGTTGGCCGTGACGCCGAAGGGCGCCAGCTCGCGTGCCAGAGAAAACGTCAGCGAGGTCATGGCCCCCTTGGAGACCGCGTATGCCGTGCCCGCCGTGAGCCCGCCCGTCTTGGCCGCCAGCGAGCAGGTGTTGATGATGCGGCCGAAGCGCCGCGCCTTCATGGCCGGCACCACGCACTGCGCCAGGTAGAAGGCGCCGTCGAGGTTGGCGCCCAGCACGTGGCGCCACTCGGCGGCGCTGGTGGCCTCGGCCTTGTTGTTGGACAGCACGCCCGCGTTGTTCAGCAGTATGTCCACCGGCCCCAGCGCGCGCTCGATGGCGGCATGCCCGGCCTGCACGGCCGCCGCATCGCTGATGTCGAACGAGAACGGCAGCGCCCGCGCGCCCAGCTGCGCCGCCAGCGCGGCCGTGCGCTCGGCGTTCACGTCCACCAGGGCGACCTTGCAGCCGTCCTCCAGCAGCACCTTCACGGCCGCCAGGCCCATGGTGCCTGCGGCACCGGTGACGATGGCCACCTTGTCTTTGAGGGGTTCAGACATCCAGCACACTCTTCTTTCCAAACAGGCCGCGTGAGCGAAAGGTCACCACGGCAATGAACAACAGGTACATGGACATCAGCGACCATTCCGAAGCATAGGCCCCGGTCAGCCCCACGACCATGCCCACCATGAGGCCGGCGATCACCGCCCCCCAGAGCGAGCCCACGCCACCGAGCACGATGATCAGGAAGGCGGGCACCACCGCATCCACCCCCACGTGCGGGCGGATGCCCCAGATGGGCGCCATCACCACCCCGGCAATCGCCGCCAACCCCACGCCGATGCCGAACACCAGCAGCCGCAGGCGCTTGAGGTTGATACCCAGTGCCCGCACCATCTCGCTGTCGTGCGCGCCGGCCTTGATGATGGCGCCGTACGGCGTGCGCTCCAGAAAGAGCCACAGCGCCAGGATCATCAGCACCGCGAAGCCGCTGGCGAAGAAGCGGTACTTTGAGTAGATCAGGTCCCCGAGCATGAAGGCGCCCGAGATCGCGGCGGGCAGGGCCAGCTGCTTCTCGTTGGAGCCCCACACCAGGCGGATGGTCTCCTCGATCACCAGCGCCGCGCCAAAGGTCAGCAGCAGGCCGTACAGCGGGTCGCGCCCATAGGTGCGGCGCATGCACAGCTCCAGCAGCATGCCGAAAAGGCCCACGAACACCGGCGCCAGCAGCAGCGCCACCAGGTAGCGCGTCTCGATCGGCAGGGCCATGTACCAGGCCTGCAGGCCCGGAAACCAGCCCAGCTGGGGCGACACGAAGAACAGCGCCACGTACATGCCTAAAGCGAACAGCGAGCCGTGCGCGAGGTTGATGGTTTCCATCACGCCGACGATGAGCATGAAGCCCAGCGCGATCAGCGCGAACAGCAGCCCCAGCGAGACGCCGTTGACGAGGTGGGGGAGGAGATTGAGCAGCCAGTCCATGGAGGTCCTAGGGTTCGTAGGTCGGAGTCGCCGCGTAGGACTCGAGTTGGCAGGTGCGCAGGCTGTCGCGGTCTTGCACTTCCTCGGGTCGCTGCTGGCCCAGGATGCGGAAGGTGTCGTCCGGCTCGCGCGGCTGGGTGTTGTAGCCGGCCATGTAAATGGTCTGCTGCAACTGGTGCGTCGCGGGGTTCATCCAAGCGTCGTAGTGCTGCATGCGTTGCGCCGCCGGCATGCGCAGCGCCTCCAGCTCCTTGATGAGCCGGATATTGTTCGTGCCGCCCACCCGCTCGATGGCGCGCAGCAGCTCGCGCGTGACCATGTAGCCGTTGTAGAACACGTTGCCCGGCTTGCGGATGCGGTAGTCGGGGTTGGCCTTCTCGTAGCGGGCATTGAAGTCGGCGATGCCGGCCAGGCGCAGCCCCCAATACCACGTAGTCCCGAAGATACCGAACAGTGCCTCGGGGCCGGCACTGTAGACGTCGGGCCAGTCCTGCTGGTTGTTGATCCAGCCAAAGGCGCGGTCCATCCGGGCGCTGCGGACCTGCTCGCGCAAGGCCTTAACATCGTCGCCGCCGACGGCGGTCGCAATCACGCCGGGCTTGATCTGCTGGATGCGCTGGAGCTGGGCCGAGAAGTCGCGCGTGTTCTGGGGCACCACCATCTCGTGCACGATGGTGCCGCCGTTGCCCTCGACGATGGCGCGGATGCCCTTGGCGGTGTTGTGGCCCCAGGCGTAGTCGCTGGTGATCAGCGCCCACTCGCGGCCAAATCCGGTCATGGCGCCGCGCACGATCGAGGTGGAGAAATTCGTGCCGTTGCCGTCCCAGACGAACTTGGTGCGGTGGCAGTCCTTGCCGGTCTCGCTGGGGGAGCTCGAATTGGTGTTGAAGTAGATGCAGCCGTGCTGCTGCGCCACGCCCGAGATCGCGCTGGCAGCACCGGAGTGCACGGCCCCGACCAGGAAGGCGCACTCCTGCCGCTCGATCATGTGGCGCGCCACGGCCGTGGCCTTGGCGGCGTCGCCCCCGGTGTCGGCATGCACCGTCTCGATCCGGCGGCCCAGTACGCCGCCGCGCTCGTTGGCCTCGTGCACCGCCATCAGGATGCCGCGCTGCTCGTCCTGGCCGCTGGCACCGTACTGGCCGGTGTCGTCGGTGGTCAGGCCGATCAGGAGCGGCTTCTTGCCGCGCGCCTGGGCCCAGGCATGGTGGGCATGCCAGGGCCCCATGGGGCCGAGCACGGCCGCTGCCGCGCTGCGGACCAGGGCGCGCCTGTTGATGCTGCTGCTGCTGTTCATGGCGTGAGGGTTCAGGCCTCGTAGCTGGGCGTGGCCTCGTAGCTTTCGAGCTTGCAGGCGCCGGCCGCATCCTTGTCCAGCACCTCCTGGGGTTCGATCTGCGAGAGGATCTTGAAGATGTCGTCCTTCTCGGCGGGCTGGTCGTTGTAGCTGGCCATGTAGATGGTCTGCTGGCACTGGTGGGTCACCGGGTCCATCCAGGCGTCGAAGTGCTGCAGCCGGTCGGCAGCGGCCATCTTGCGGCCCTCCAGCTTCTTGATGATGGCGATGTTGTGGGTGGTGCCCGCTTCCTCCACGCAGCGCAGCAGCTCGCGCGTGGCCATGTAGGCGTTGTGGTACACATTGCCCGGCACGCGGATGGCCATGCCCGGAAACTGCTTTTGGTAGGCCGCCACGAATTCGCGCACGCCCGGTAGGTTGAGGCGGTAGTACCAGGTGGTGCCGAACACGCCGAAGATCGCGTCCGGCCCCAGGCCATACACGTCGGGCCAGTCCTGCTGGTTGTTGATCCAGGCCATGCTGGTGTTCATCTTCAGCTGCACCACCTGCTGGCGCAGCGCCTTGATGTCGTCGCCGCCCACGGCAGTGGCCACCACCTGGGGCTTGAGCTGCTGCAGCTTGAGCAGGTAGGCCGAGAAGTCGCGCGTGTTCTGCGGCACCATCAGCTCTTCGATGATGCGCCCGCCGTTGGCCTCTACCGCCGCGCGTGTGGCCTTGGCCGTGCTGTGGCCCCAGACGTAGTCGTTGGTCAGCAGCACCCAGTTGCGCCCGCTGGTCTTGATGGCGTTCTTGACGATGGCGTTGGAGAAATTGGTGCCATTGCCGTCCCAGACGAACTTGGTGCGGTGGCAGTCCTTGCCGGCCTCGGTGGGCGAGCTCGAATTGGTGTTGAGGAACACCGTGCCGTACTTCTGCGCCACCTGCGAGATGGCGTTGGACACGCCCGAGTGCACCGCGCCGATGAGGAAGGCGGCATCGTTGCGCGTGATCATGCGCTCGGCAATGCGCGAGCCCGTGGCGGGCGTGGTCTCGGTGTCCATGTGGATCGCCTCGATGCGCCGGCCCAGCACGCCGCCCCGGTCGTTGAACTCCTTGATGGCCATCATCGCGCCCAGCCGCTCCTCGCCGCCCGAGGCCGCGTACAGGCCCGAGGCATCCATCGTCAGGCCGATGACCAGCGGCTTCTTCTGCGCCGTCTGCGCCCAGGCGTGGTGGTGCTTCCACGGCCCGTAGAAGGGGGCCGCGCCGTACAGGCCGGCCCCCGCGAGGGCCAGGGCCGACTGCTTGAGCAGCGCGCGGCGCGATGAAATGCTGTCCTTGGAATCGCTCATGCTTGTCTCCTTCGGGTGGCGGGTGCCTGTTGTGTGTCTTGCGGGGATCGAATCAGCGGGGAACGATGGCCACGGCGTTGGCCTTCTCCTGGGCCTCGAACAGCGAGGCGATCAGCTTGTCGCCGAAGCCCAGGTTCACGGCCTGCACGAAGCTCTGGTGCGCGGCCTCGCCCATGAAGCTGTTCACGGGCAGCATCTCGGCCAGGTGGGTGTAGTAGCGCAGGTCCTTGCGCGCGTTGGAGATGCCGAACTTGAAGCCCGTGACGTCGCCGTTTTGCAGCGTCTCCTTGGTCATCATCTGGAAGATGCCGCAGTTCACGCCGCCGGCCGTGACCACGCTGTACAGCTTGTTCAGGTCCAGCCCCGACTTGGCGGCCACGGCGAAGGCCTCGGCGATGCAGGCGGCGAAGCTCATGGCCATCATGTTGTTCACGAGCTTGAGCACATGGCCGTGGCCCGGCGGTCCGACATGGAAGATGTTCTCGCAGAAGGCCTTGAGCACCGGCTCCAGCGTGGCGAAGTCCTCGGCATCGGCGCCCACCATGGTGTTCAGCCGGCCTTCCTCGGCCTCCTTGGGCGTGCGCGCCAGGGGCGCGTCGATGAGCTTCACGCCGCGTGCCAGCAGGTCGGCACGGATGCGCGCACTCGACTCGGGCTCGGCGGTGGAGGTGTCCACCACCAGCAGGCCGGGCCGGGCAGCCTCCAGCAGCCCGTCCTTGCCGTAGACGATCTCCTCGACCTGGGGCGAGCCAGTCACGCACACGAAGACGATGTCGCTCTGGCGTGCGCAATCGGCGTTGCTGGTGGCTTCCTTCGCGCCTGCTGCCAGCAGGTCGGCCAGGTTGGCACGGTTGCGGTTGGCCTTGAAGGTCAGCGCGTAGCCCTTGGCCAGCAGGTTCTTCGCCATGCCGTGGCCCATCATGCCGATGCCGATGAAGCCGATGTTCGGTGTAGTCATGTGTGTGTCTCCTTGGTCAAAAAATGGCGCTCACGGCCTCGGACATGCCTGCACGCGCTTCGTCCCACAGGACGACCAGGCGGGCATAGCGGCTGGCGATGTCGTCGATCACCTGGGCATCGCTGATCTGGCCCGCGAACCAGCGGTCCGCGGCCTCGGCGAAGATCGTGCGGCCCACCGCGAAGCCCCGGCACACGGGGTGCGCGGCGGCGATGCGAAAACTGCGGGAGAGCGTTTCTTCGCTGGCTTCGAGGCCCAGCATCAGCACGCCACGGCAGTGCGGGTCGTGCTGGTGGATGGTGCGGGCGATGGCTTCCCACTCCTCGTCGCTCTCGGCGGGCGGCAGCTTCCACCAGTCCGGGCGCAGGCCGGCGGCATACATCTGCTGGAGCGACTGGTCCAGGGTGCTGGCGTCGCGCGCCATTTCGCGGGGCGGAATCACCTCGATCAGGAACTCATGGTGCGTCGCCTGGCTGGCTGCCTGCAGTTGCAGCAGGCGCGCCAGCTGCGCATCGCGCAGGGCCTGGCTGTCGGCGGGGTGCCAGTACAGCAGGCACTTGGCCACATGCTCGGCGGGCCAGTTGCGCATCTCGATGGCCAGATGCTCGCCCGCCTCGAAAGCCAGCGGGCGCGAACCGGGAAGCTCCACCGGCCGGCCCACCCACCAGCCTTTGCCGGTCAGGGAGGGCAGCACCTCTTCGCCGAAGCGCCCGTCGAGCAGCACGCCCGCGCCCACGTGGGTGCCAGCCCCGCGGCGAGCGCCCTGGGCCACCAGCTGCTTGAACTGGCGGATGGCGGCCTCGCCCTGGCCATGGCGTTCGGCGATCTCTTCGAGCTGCGAGCGGTGGTCGAAGGCCAGCACCACCAGCTCGCTCCAGCGGCGCGTGCGCGTGGTGCTGCGGTGCAGGTGCTCCAGCAGAGCGTCCTCGCGCAGGCGGCGCGTGGGTGAGCCGTGCTGCAGGAAATGCTGCAGCTCGGGCCAGCTGGCCATGGCCGGCGAGCAGCCGTGGCGCGACACCACGATGGCGCCGCACGCATTGGCCCAGGTGCAGCACAGGGACAGCGGCTCGTTTTTGAGCCAGCCGCGCAGGAAGCCTGCCATGAAGGCATCGCCCGCGCCCAGCACGTTGAACACCTCGACCGGGAAGCCGGGGCCCTTGAGCCCGTCCTCAATGCTGTCGGGAATGGCGCTGTCGAAGGCCACACAGCCCATGGGTCCGCGCTTGACCACCAGCAGCGCCGGGGTCAGCGCGCGCAGCCGGCGCAGTGCCTGCAGGGTGTCGGTGCTGCCTCCGGCGATGTGGATCTCTTCCTCGGTGCCCACCACCAGGTCGCAGTCGGCGATCACGCCCTGCAGGTGCGCCGTGACCTTGTCGTCCGCCACGAAGCGCTGCTCGCCCATGCCGGGGCTGGTCAGGCCCCACAGCACGGGCCGGTAGTCGATGTCCAGCACGGTGCGCGTGCCGCGCTCGCGTGCCAGTGCCATGGCGGCGCGGCAGGCCTCGTAGGTCCCGGGCTGCGACAGGTGCGTGCCCGACAGCAGCAGCGCCGTGGCCGAGCCGATGAAATCGCCCTGCACGTCGGCGGCCGTGAGCGCCATGTCGGCGCAGTGGTCGCGGTAGAACACCAGCGGAAAGGTCTCGCGGTCCTGGATGCCCAGGAACACCAGGCCCGTCAGGCGCCGGGGGTCGGTGGACACCTGGCTGGTGTCCACACCTTCAGCGGCCAGGGCCTCGCGCACGAAGCGGCCGTGGTGCTCGTCGCCTACGCGGGTCAGCATGGCGGGCTTCAGACCCAGCCGTGCCACGCCCACGGCGGTGTTGGCCGGCGAGCCACCCAGGTACTTGCTGAAGGTCTGCATGTCCTCCAGCCGGCCGCCGATCTGCTCGCCGTACAGGTCCACGGCGGCGCGGCCCATGCAGATGACGTCGAAGCGGCGGGGCGGTGCATTCTTCATGGTCAGGCCTTTCGGGCAGTGCGCGGCTGCGGCGCGGGCTTTTCGGCCAGGTGGTGGCCGGTGCTCATGACCAGCGCCTGTGCCAGGCACATGGGCGCGACCAGGGAGCGAAACGGTTTGGAGGAGTCGTCCGCCAGCTCGAAGCAGACCTTGGAAGGCTCCACCAGCGGCGACAGCGGCCCGTCGGTGATGGCGATCACCGCCACGCCGCGGCGGCTGCAGGTCTGCGCGGCGTGCACCACGTCGGGCGAATAGCTGCGAAAGCTCGCCACCAGCAGCACGTCGTTCTTGTCGACGGAGCGCAGGTTCTCGTCCAGCATGCCGCCGGCACCGTCCAGCAGGTGGGTCTTGAGTTCGAGCTGGCCGAGTGCGTAGCTCAGGTAGCAGGCAATCGGGAAGGCGCGCCGCTGGGCCAGCACGTGCACACGGCTGGCCGCAGCCAGCAGCTTCACGGCGGCGCGCAGGTCGGCCTCGCGCACGGCTTCTTCCAGGTGCCCCAGCTCGGTCATGGAGTCGCTGGTCAGCTGGTGCAGCACGCCGGCCGGTGCGCGCTGGCCGGTGACCTGCTGGCGGCGCAACTGGTCGATGCGCTCGCGGTAGGTGGCCGAGCGCTCCACCAGGTGCCCGCGGAACACCTGCTGCATATCGGAGAAGCCCTTGTAGCCCAGCGCATTGGCAAAGCGGATCATGGCCGAGGGCTGCACCTCGGTGGCCTCGGCCAGCGCGGCCACGGTGCCCAGTGCCAGGTCCTGCGGCTTCTCCAGTGCAAAGCGCGCGATGCGCTGCAGCTGCTTGGACATGTCGGGGTAGGCGCGTGCAATCGCGTCCTTGAGCTCGTCGTAGGTGGTGGCGCTGTCCATAGGTCGTTGGGTGCGTGGCTGGGATATCGGGAAAGTACTAGAACAGAAATTCTTGCGTGATCGAATATTAGAACGTACATTCTGTTTTCACAAGGCAATTCGAACAAGGGTTTTCCCGCCATGCAATTCGTTCCTGGTCGATCTCGGGTGCTGCCAGCACCGTTGCTCATCACGCTCGCCGTGCTGTTCTCCACACCGCTGTGGATTGCAGGCGCCGGCCTGTACCAGTACCTGGCGCTGGAAATCATGATCTGGATGCTGTTCGCGCTGGGGTACAACCTGCTGCTCGGCACGGCGGGGTTGCCGTCCTTCGGGCACGGGGCCTACTTCGGCATCGGCGCCTATGCGTTCGGCCTGCTGCAGCACAAGCTGTGGGCCAACCTGTGGTTCGACCTGGCGGGGGCGGTGCTGGTGGCCGCCGTGCTTGGGGCGCTGGTGGGGCTGTTCATCTCGCACCGGCGCGGCATCTACTATGCGCTGCTCACCATCGCCTTCGGACAGGTGTTCTGGTTCGTTGCGAACAAGTGGCACACCGTCACCGGCGGGGAGGACGGGCTGCTCAACATCAAGCGCCTGCCGGTGGAGCTGGGCTTTGCCTCGCTGCCGCTCAAGAGCAACGAGGCGCTGTTCTATTTCTGCCTTGCGGTCTTCGCGGTCACGGTGGCGCTGCTGTGGCGGCTGGTGCATTCGCCCTTTGGCCGCGTGCTCAACGCCATCAAGCAGAACGAGACGCGCGCTGCTTTCGTGGGCTACAACGTCTGGCTCTACAAGTGGCTGGCCTTCACGCTCTCGGCCGGGGTGGCGGGGCTGGCGGGCGCCATGTTCGCCATGGCCCAGCAGTCGGCCTACCCCAACGTGATGAGCCTGCACAACTCGGGCTTCGTGGTGATGATGGTGCTGATCGGCGGCGGGCTGGTGAGCTTCTGGGGGCCGCTGATCGGCGCGGCCTTCTTCATCCTGGCGCGCGACCTGCTCGGTGCCTACACCGAGACCTGGCTGCTCTGGTACGGCCTGGTGTTCATGGTGCTGGTGCTTTACAAGCCCGAGGGCGTGGCCGGCATGTGGCAGGACTGGCGCGCCCGGCGTGCCCGGGCCGTCAGCGGCGCCAAGCCCGCCGCCTCCGTGATCTCCATCCAGAAAAAGGAAGCCTGACCATGTTGTTCGAAGCTGCAGGACTGTCCAAGCGGTTCGGTGACCAGGTGGTGCTCGAAGACATCACGCTCAGCGTGCAGGAGGGCCAGCTCGCCGGCATCATGGGCCCCAACGGGGCGGGCAAGACGACCTGCTTCAACGTGCTCACCGGGCGCTTCAAACCCGACCGCGGCCGCGTGACCTTTGCCGGCGAGGACATCACCGGCCTGGCCCCGCGCGAGATCGCGAAGAAGGGCATCTCGCGCTCGTTCCAGATCATGAACCTGTTCAACGATGATTCGGCGCTGGACAACGTGCTGGTGGCCACGCCGCATGTGCGGCGCCAGGGCTTCAATGCCTGGCGCGACCTGGGGGCGGACAGCGCCGCCCAGGACCTGGCCGCCGCCGTGCTGGCGCGCGTGGGGCTCAAGGGCAAGGAGCGCACGCCGGCCAGGAGCCTCTCGTACGGCGAGCGCCGAGCGCTGGAGATCGGCGTGGCGCTGGCGGCCGAGCCGCGCATGCTGTTCCTGGACGAACCCACCGCAGGCCTGGGCGCCGAAGGCACGGCGCGCCTGGCCGATCTGGTGGCCAGCCTCAAACGCGATCTCACCATCGTCATCATCGAGCACGACATGCAATTCCTGTTTCGCCTGGCCGACACGCTGTCGGTCATCCACTGGGGCCAGGTCATCGCGCGCGGCACCCCGGCCGAGCTGCGCCAGAGCGAGTGGGTGCAGCGCTCCAACCTCGGGGCACTGGCAGCATGAGTGCGGTACTGAAACCAGCGCCGGCCATGCTGTCGCTGCAGGGCGTGAGCACCTTCTACGCCGAAACGCAGGCCTTGTTCAATGTGTCGCTGGAGGTGGGTGCGGGCGAAGTCGTGGCACTGCTGGGCCCCAACGGCGCGGGCAAGACCACCACGCTGCGCACCATCCTCGGGCTCACGCCCGCCAGGAGCGGCAGCGTGGCCTTCGACGGGCGCGACGTGACGCGCGAGGCCACGCACGAGATCGCCAAGAGCGGCATCGGCTGGGTGCCGGACGACCGGCGCATCTTCCCCACGCTGACGGTGGCGCGCAACCTCGCCATCGCGCGCAAGAAGACGCGCTTTCGCGCCTGGAACGAGAAGGAGTGCTTCGAGATCTTCAGCGCCATGGAATACCTCATGCACCGCGAGTGCGAGAACCTCTCGGGCGGTGAGATGCAGATGGTGGCCATCTCCCGCGCACTGCTGGGCTCGCCCGGGCTGGTGCTGTTCGACGAACCCAGCCAGGGCCTGGCGCCCAAGGTGGTGCAGGATGTGATGAAGACCATCGAGCGGCTCAGGCGCGAGGGCATTGCGGTGCTGGTGGTGGAGCAGAACGTGCAGAGCGCACTGCAGGTGGCCGACCGCGCCTACGTGATGAATGCAGGCGCCATCGTGCACGAGGGCCCGGCCCGCGAGTTGCTGGACAACACTGCGCTGCGCATGCAGCTTCTGGGGGTATGACGATGGTTGCTGCTGCACCGCTCTTGCACGTGGACCACCTGGCTAAGCACTACACCCGCGGTCTGCTGAACAAGGAGCGCACCTTCTCGCTGGCGGCCGACTTCGTGGTCGACGGCCCGCAGGTCGTCGGCGTCATGGGCCCCAACGGCTCGGGCAAGACCACGCTGTTCGAGCTGATCACCGGCAGCAACCGGCCTACGGCGGGGCGGGTGCTGGTCAACGGGCAAGACATCCACCAGGTGCGCACGCGCGAGCGCGACCGCCTGGCCATCCACTACCACCAGTCCTACCAGGTGCGCTCGTTCCAGCGCGGCAAGCCCAACTTCCTGCTCCAGCATGCGGCGACCGATTCACCGCTGGTACACCTGTTCGACGAGCCGCAGTTCAACACCCAGGACGGCTACATCGGCTTCATGCTCGACTTCTTTGCCACGCTGCGCGGCAAGGGCAAGCTGGTCTTTCTGTGCCTGCACCCCAACGAGCCCTACCACGTGGACATCCTGCGCCAGAGTTGCGAGCGCTTCCTCTTCGTGAACAAGGGGGCGGTCAGCCAGGCGCCGGACTTCGACACCCTGGCCCGGGAGCCGGCGGTGCGCGCCTACCTGGGTGCGTTGGCCCCGGCGCAGGGCGTGCCGGTCTGAGCGCCTCAGGTCACTCGTCGATCGACGCGCTCCAGCGGCTGCCCCAGTCGGGTGCGCTCACGCGCTCGATGTTGCGCCGGTCACGCTTGGTGGGCCGGCCTTCCTGCTGCGTGGCGGCGGGCTCGGGGGCCAGGCGGCGCTGCTCGGCCGCGGCCTCGCGTGCGGCGATGCTCTCGGCGGTTTCCTCGTATAGCAGCTGGGCCACGGGGGCGGGGCCGCGTGCTCCGCTCAGGGCGCGCACGGTCACGGTGCGGGCCACGGGGCCCTGGCGCAGGGCCACGGTATCGCCGGGGCGCACATCGCGTGCCGGCTTGGCGGCCTGGCCGTTGACGGTGACGCGGCCCTTGCCGATCTCTTCGGTGGCCAGGCTGCGGGTCTTGTAAAAGCGGGCGCACCAGAGCCACTTGTCCAGGCGCATCGTCTCGGTGGGGGTCATGTGGGGGATTGTGCCGCGTCCGGCATGCCCATGCCGTGGGCCAGGGGTAGCCGCACCACGGCGTCCAGGCCCAGCACGCGGCCGGCCTGGGTGCGGTTGGTCAAGGAGATGGTGCCCGAGAGCGCGAGCACGATCTCCTGGCAGATGGCCAGCCCCAGGCCGCTGCCGGTGCGAACGTCGCCGGCCGAGAACGGCTGGAACAGGCGCAGCGCCAGCTCATCGTCGATGCCGGGGCCGTGGTCGCTTACTGTCAGCGCTGCATGGCGCCCATCGGTGCGCAGCTCCACCGACAGCTCGCTGCCCGGTGGGGCGTGGCGCACGGCGTTGTGCAGCAGGTTGCGCGTCAGCTCGCGCAGCATCCACTCGTGTGCCTGGATGGGCGCGGCATCGGTGTGGATGCCGAAGTCCAGGTCGCGCTGGGCGATCAGGGGCGAGATGTCGAGCGCCACGCCGCGCAGGATCTCGTCGAAGCGCGCCATGGGCGGCGCGCTCTGCTGGCGCAACTGCTCCACCTTGGCCAGCGCCAGCATCTGGTTGGCCAGCTGGGTGGCGCGGTCCACCGTGTCGCGGATCTCGTGCAGCGCCTGGTCGGCCGGCATGTCGCCGCGCAGGGCCGACTGCACCTGGGTCTTGAGCACCGCCAGCGGCGTGCGCAGCTGGTGCGAGGCATCGCGCACAAAGCGCTTCTGGTGGCGCAGCAGGTGGCGCAGGCGCTGCAGGAACTCGTTGGTGCCCTCGATCAGGGGCTGCAGCTCGCGCGGCGCGGCGGGCGCGGTGATGGGGCTCAGGTCGCCTTCGTGGCGGGCCTGCAGCTCCCGGCTGAGCTGGCGCACGGGTTGGGTGGCGCGCTGCACCACCAGCACCACCGTGATGCCGATCACGGCGATCAGCAGGGCCTGGCGCAGCAGGGTGTTGCGCAGGTTCTGCAGGGCCAGGGTCTCGCGCACCTCCAGCGTCTCGGCCACCTGGATCACGGCCATGGCGCGCCCGCTGGAGCTGGCCACCGGCTGCAGCAGCACGGCCACGCGCACCGGCATGCCGCGGAAGGTGTCGTCGTAGAAGTCCACCAGCGCCGCATAGGGCGGGCGCGCGGGGATGGTTCCCTTCCACAGCGGCAGTTCGTCAAAGCCCGAGATCAGGCCGCCCTGCAGGTTGGAGACACGGTAGTACATGCGGCTCTTGTTGTCCGCCTCGAAGGCCTCCAGCGCCGAGTAGGGCACGATGGCGCGCAGGTGCGCGGCCTCGTCGTAGCCCGTCACGTCCAGCTGCTCGCTGATGCTCTTGGCCGATGCCAGCAGCGTGCGGTCGTAGGCGGTGGTCAGCGAGGCCAGCGTCTGCTGGTAGCCGCTGATGGTGTTGTAGGTGATGAAAACCACCACCGGCAGCAGAATGCCCAGCAGCAGCCGGCGGCGCAGCGAGTGGGGCCGCGGCGTGGGGGGTGTGCGGGGGGCAACCGAGTGCTGCTGCCTCATGCATCCGTCCGCAGCAGGTAGCCCAGGCCGCGCAGCGTCATCAGCGTCAGGCCTGTGCCGGTGAGCTTCTTGCGCAGCCGGTAGACCACCACTTCGATGGCCTCGTACTGCACGTCGAGCTGGCCCGGGAACACCAGCTCGTAGAGCCGCTCCTTGGTCACCGCGTGGCCGGGCTGTGCCAGCAGCGCATGCATCAGCGCCAGCTCGCGTGGGGTGAACTCCATCACCTCGCCGCCCAGGTAGATGGCGCCGCTGTTGGTGTCGTAGCGGATGGCGCCGATCTGCTGCACGCTGGGGGGCAGGGCGTTGCTGGCCACTGGGTCGGCGCTGCGGCGCACCAGGGCGCGCAGGCGGGCTTCGAGCTCGTCGAGGTCGAAGGGTTTGGGCAGGTAGTCGTCGGCACCCGAATTGAGGCCCATGATGCGGTCGCCCACCGTGCCGCGCGCGGTGAGGATGATCACCGGCGTGCGCAGCCCGCGCGTGCGCGCCTGCTGCAGCACCTGCAGGCCGTCCAGGCCGGGCAGGGTCAGGTCCAGCACCACCGCATCGGGCGGCTGCGCGGCCCACTGCGCCAGAGCGGCGCGGCCATCGCCCACGGGCGTCACCTCCATGCCGCGGCGGCTCAGGGCCCGGTGCAGCGTGGCCTGCATGGTGGGGTCGTCTTCGACAAGAAGCAGTTTCATGCGCGGGACCATATCACTGTGGCAACGGCTGTGCACGGGTCCCGGCTTTCAGTTTTTCCTCTCAAGCGCCGGTAGCATGCAACCTCTGGTTACCTAGTGTTTTCCCTAGGATTGTGGACAGCCGTTTGACAGGCAGGGCGCGCATCATCGACAGGTTCGCCCATCACACAAGGAGACACCAATGCGTCGCGATACCTTCCTCAAGTCCCTGGCCGCCATGGCGGCAGCCGGCGCCTTGCCGCTGACCGCCCAGGCCGCTGCAGCCATCAAGATGATGATTCCCGCCAACCCCGGCGGTGGCTGGGACACCACAGGCCGTGCCCTGGGCAAGGCCATGCAGGACGCAGGTGTGGCCAGCTCGGTCAACTATGACAACAAGGGCGGCGCCGCCGGTGCCATTGGCCTGGCGCAGTTCGCCAACGCCAGCAAGGGCGACCCGAATGCGCTGATGACCATGGGCGCGGTGATGCTGGGCGGCATCATCACCGGCAAGCCGCCGGTGGGCCTGGACAAGGTGACGCCGTTGGCGCGCCTGAGCAGCGAGTACAACGTGTTCGTGCTGCCCGCCAGCTCGCCCTTCAAGACCATGAAGGATGTGGTCGACCAGCTCAAGAAGGACCCCGGCAGCGTGAAGTGGGGCGGTGGTTCGCGTGGGTCCACCGAGCACATCGCGGCTGCCATGATCGCCCGCGAAGTGGGTGTGGATCCATCCAAGATCAACTACGTGGCTTTCCGTGGGGGCGGTGAGGCCACCGCCGCCATCCTGGGCGGCAACGTCACTGTGGGCGGAAGCGGCTACAGCGAGTTTGCCGAGTACATCACCGCCGGCAAGATGCGCGCCGTGGGCGTGACGTCGGCGACGCGCCTGAAGGGCGTGAACGTGCCCACGCTCAAGGAGCAGGGCATTAATGTGGAAATCGGCAACTGGCGCGGCGTTTACGGCGCGGCTGGCATCACCGCCGAGCAGCGCAAGGAGCTGGTGGACGCGCTGTCCAAGACCTACAAGCACAAGTCCTGGCAGGATGCGATGGAGAAGAACGGTTGGACGCCCGCATGGCTGGCCGGCGACGACTTCTCCAACTTCGTGGACGCCGAGTTCGCCAGCCTGCGAGCCACGATGGCCAAGTCCGGAATGATCTGACCGGGGATTGAGGTTTTGCCCGGGCCTGGCGCCCGGGGCTCCTTCCATCCTCTTCGCACCCTCCGGGCGGCGCGCATGTGGTGCTGGCAACAGTGCTGGGCGCGCCGCCCTTTTTGCGGGATAAAAACATGACACAACATTCCTCTCGCTCGGCAGTCCTTCAGACCGTTATCGGCGCCGGCACGCTGCTGCTGGGCTGTCTGCTGGCCTATGGTGCCACCTCCATCAGCTCCGAGGCGGGCTATGGCGGCGTGGGCCCCAACTTCTTTCCCTGGGTCGTGGCCGTGGTGCTGGTGATTTGCGGCGTGCTGTGCGTGGTGCATGCGCGCACCGGGGGCTTTCGCGACCTGGAGGAAGGCTCGGGCGACGAAAGCGCCCACTGGAAGGGCTTCATCTGGGTGTCTGCGGGCCTGCTGCTCAATGCCATGCTGATCACCACGCTGGGCTTCATCCTGAGCTGTGCGCTGTGCTTCGTGCTGGCGGTGCGCGGCTTCAAGAGCGCTGAAGACAAGCTCGACCTGAGCCCCAAGGCCTGGATCAAGGACCTGCTCATCGGTGTGGCCGTGGCGGCGCCGGTGTTCTGGATGTTTACCCAACTGCTGGCGATCAATCTGCCCGGCCTCACGAACACGGGGTGGCTGTAAAGCCTGCACACCATGGATACCTGGAACCTCCTGCTGCAGGGCTTCGCCACTGCGGCCACCCCCATCAACCTGATGTGGGCCTTCGTCGGCTGCATCATCGGCACGGCCGTGGGCGTGCTGCCTGGCATTGGGCCGGCCGTGGCTGTGGCCATGCTGCTGCCCATCACCGTCAAGGTGGAAGCCACCGCGTCGATGATCTTCTTTGCCGGCATCTACTACGGCGCCATGTACGGTGGCTCGACCACCTCCATCCTGCTCAACACGCCCGGTGAGGCCGGGTCCATGGTCACGGCCATGGAGGGCAACAAGATGGCCAAGAACGGCCGCGCCGGTGCGGCGCTGGCCACAGCGGCCATCGGCTCGTTTGTGGCTGGCACCATTGCCACGGTGCTGGTGACCTTCTTTGCGCCGGTGGTGGCCGAGTACGCCGTGCGCCTGGGCCCACCCGAGTACTTCATGCTCATGGTGCTGGCCTTCACCACGGTGAGTGCGGTGCTGGGCAAGAGCACCCTGCGCGGCATGGTGGCGCTGTTCGTCGGCCTGGCCCTGGGCCTGATCGGCATCGACCAGTTGACCGCACAGGCGCGCTACACCGCAGGTGTGCCCGAGCTGATGGACGGCATCGAGGTGGTGCTGATCGCCGTGGGCCTGTTCGCCGTGGGCGAGGCCTTGTACAACGTGATGTACGAGGGCAAGACCGCCGAGACGCAGAACACGCTGACCAGCACCCACATGACCAAGGAAGAGTGGCGCCGCTCGTGGCCGGCCTGGCTGCGTGCCACTGCCATCGGCTTTCCGTTCGGCACCGTGCCGGCGGGCGGCAGCGAGATACCGACCTTCCTGAGCTATGCGGCCGAGAAGAAGCTGAGCAAGCACAAGGAAGAGTTTGGCACCATCGGCGCCATCGAAGGCGTGGCCGGCCCCGAGGCTGCGAACAATGCGGCCATCACGGCCACGCTGATCCCGCTGCTGACGCTGGGCATCCCCACGTCCAACACCACGGCCATTCTGCTGGGCGCGTTCCAGAACTACGGCATCCAGCCTGGCCCGCAGCTGTTCAGCAGCAACGGCGCGCTGGTCTGGGCACTGATCGCGTCGATGTACATCGGCAACGTCATGCTGCTGATCCTGAACCTGCCGCTGGTGGGCCTGTGGGTCAAGCTGCTCAAGATCCCCAAGTCGTACCTGTACGCAGGCATCCTGGTGTTTGCCACGCTGGGCGTGTACGGTATGCGCCAGAGTGCGTTCGACCTGGTGCTGCTGTACGCGATCGGCCTGCTGGGTGTGGTCATGCGCCGTTTCGACTTCCCGGCCGCCCCTGTGGTGGTGGGCATGATCCTGGGCCCTCTGGCCGAAGCGCAGATGCGCAATGCGGTCGCCATCGGCGAAGGCAAATGGACCATCTTCCTGGAGCGCCCAGGCTCGCTGACCCTGATGGTCATCGTGCTGGCCGTGCTGATCCTGCCGCGCGTGGCGCGCCGCTGGGCAGCGCGCAAGGCGGCGGCCGAGGGGGGCACAGCTGCGGGCTGAGGGCTAACCTGTTTTGGGTAGTTGGGGCGGCACGGCAGTTTCTGCGGTGCCGCCCTTTTTTCATCGGCGTGCGAGGGCGTGGAACGGCTCAGGGCGTGCATCCCTCTTGCAGCCCCTGCGCCAGCGCCTCGAAAACCACCCGGATGCGCCGTGCCGTGCGCAGCTCGCGGTGGGTGACCAGCCAGATCGGGAAGATCACGGGCGGCACGTCATCGAGCACGCGCACGATGCCCGGCGTGGCCTGGGCGATCTCGTCCATCATGGCACCGATGCCCATGCCCTGGCGCACCAGTGCCCAGTGGGCCACCGTGTGGTCGGCGTAACAGCTGAAGTTGGCCTCGGTCAGGGGCAAGCCGTGCTGGCGCAGGTAGCCCAGGTACTGGCCTGAGCGGTCCGAGCCCACAAAGGGCAGGGCGGCCGCGTCATCGGCGCTGCGCGGGTGGCCGTGGGTCCTGACCCAGTCTTCGGACGCATAGAAGCAGGCCGATGCATCGCGGATCAGACGGGCGATCAGCTCCGGCTGCTCGGGCTTGGCATGGCGGATGGCGATGTCGGCCTCGCGGCGCAGCAGATCGCTGAATGCATTGGACGGGATCACCTCGATGCTGATGCCTGGCTCCTGTTCGCGCAGGCGCCGCACCAGCGGAGGCAGCAGGTACGAGGCCACGGCATCGCTGGCCGACACCGACACCACGCCGCCCACCGCCTGCGAGCGCCCGCTGGCCGCCACGCCCAGGGCCTGGGCCGCCGCGCCCATGGCACGGGCGTGCTCCAGCAGGTCCAGCCCCGTGGGGGTCAGCGCCATGGCCTTGCCCACGCGCTCGAACAGGGTCACGCCCATGCGTTGCTCGATGGCGGCGACCTGGCGGCTCAGGGTAGGCTGGGTCAGGCCCAGCTTGCGGGCGGCGGCCGACAGCGAGCCTGTTTCGGCGGTTTCCAGAAACGCCCTTAGCTGGTTCCAGTCCAATTTATCCATGCATAAATGTATATGTTCACTGCAATTTGCGGCAATTCCCCAGGGTGAAGTGCATGGATAGCATCCAGTGCTGTCCATTGCAAGACCGTTGCCGCACTTTATGCCCATCACCACCACCGCTGAGCCTGCCGGCGCACTACCACCCCCGCAAGCGAACGCGTCGACTGCCCGCAAGGCCCGTTTCTGGGACCGCATCGCCCCCAAGTACGCGGCCGATCCGATTGCCGACATGCCAGGCTATGAGGCCACGCTGCAGCGCGTGCAGGCCCTGCTGTCGGCCGAGCAGGATGTGCTGGAGATCGGCTGTGGCACGGGGACTACCGCGCTGCGCCTGGCGCCCTTCACCCGGCGCCTGCTGGCGACCGACGTCTCGACCGGCATGATCGCCATCGCCCAGGGCAAGCTGGCGGCCCAGCCGGTGCCGCAGCTGAGCTTCGCGGTGGCCGACGCAGATGCGCCGGGGCTCGGGCAGGGCAACTACGACGTGGTGCTGGCCTTCAGCGTGCTGCACCTGGTGGGCGATCTCGACCACACGCTGCAGCTGGCGATGCAGGCCCTGCGGCCCGGCGGGCTGTTGATCTCGAAGACGCCCTGCATCGCCGAGATGAACCCGCTCATCCCCTGGCTTGCGCTGCCGCTGATGCGCGCCATCGGCAAGGCGCCGCACGTGCTGAGCTTCGAAGGTGCGGCGCTGCATGCGGCCATTGCCCGGCAGGGCATGGACATCGTTGCCGCCGAACGGCACGGCACCCGGGGCAAGGACATCCGGCTCTTCATCGTGGCCCGCAAGCCGCCCGAGTTTCCCTACGCTCCGAGCAGGCTGTTGCCCAAGCTGGGCGACCGTGGCCCCGACAACTTCATCAACCGCAGCAACCCGTGAACCCCATGCAAGTGCCAAGGGGGTGAGCAGCGCCCCGCCGGCGGCAGCAGGGTCTCGCCTGCCCGTCTGCCCCTGGGTCCTGTTGATGGTGTTCTGTTCAGCGCCTAATTGGGAGACAGAAGGTCCACGGGATCTTGCTCGTCATTGAGTGCCATACGCAGTGCGGAGGACACCGAGATGCCCAACCTGTGGCACCACGAGTCGAGGTCGTTTCTGGATGCGGCATCGTTGCGCTCGTCCCAGGTGAGAGAGGCCACCAACAGGTCGGGAAGGTCCAGAACCGGATGGAATGAACGCTCGGGTGCCATCGACCAATTGAGGAGCACGGCATGGGCGTCGGTGGATGCCGTCACGCCTGTGGGGGCTCCCTGCGCGCTGGCACGGGTGAATTCAAACAAGGCGGTGATCACGGTTCGGGCGTAACAGTTGCTTCGTCGAAGGAGGGTGGCATCCCGCATGCCAGCACCGTCGCCAGAGGCTGGGGGCAATCAGGGTGCGGATCGGTCCATGGCATTGCATGAACCGAGGCGTCGACAGGATTGGAGCGCAAGACGATGGGCTGCGGTATCCCCCAAAAGCGGGAGAGGAGGAGCAGTTCGCTGGGCGCCCATTGTCCATCGCGGCATGGCCGTGCGTGGGCGATAAGGTCGGGGGCCTGGCATGCGCGCACATGCTTTTTGCTTCTTCGACACAGCGGCGCCGTGAGTCCGGTCAAGGATGACAGCCACGTCCCAGACACCTCTGCGTGGTGCATTGACCCGGGGCATTGTGCAGACGCCGCTGCTGCAGCGCACACCCCTGGTTTGCAGGGGCGGCGGGCAGGCCTTGGCGTACCTGGATGGTCCTGGGTACACCTTGGCCTGGCCCGCCCAGCAAACTTCGCAAGCCAGATACCGGGGTCTGCTACCCCGGTGTCCCCCACCAGGTGGCTTGCTCAGACGGCTGAATCATACCATAAAATGCGAATCATTCTTATTAAGAAGGATGGTGCATGCATTCCCTGTCCGAAGAGTTCATGGTGCTGTGCCGCCAGCTGGGTGAGGCGCAGACGCGCTGCAGTGCCGCCCTGGCCGAACAGGCCGCTGAATTGGAGCAGTTGCGGGCCGAGGTGGTGCGGCTGCGGGCGGCGGTGGTGGTGCGCGAGACGCGGCTGGCCCTGGCGCACGACGACCTGGCGCAGCTGCAGGCCGCGCAGCCGGGGCTCAGGCGCCGCCGGGACATGGCGCGGCACATTGCAACGCTGGCCGAGCGCATTGCCAGCCTCTCGCGCGAGTGCCTGCGCTGGCGCCTGCGGGCGGTGGCTGCGGCCCCTGAAGAGCAATGCATTGCGCCGGCCCCGGCTGCGGCCGTGGACGGAACCGACAATCCGGCGCTGGACTTCAGCCTGGCTGCGGCCGACCTCGTGATCTGCCAGACGGGCTGCATCAGCCACGACGAATACTGGCGCGTGCAGGACCACTGCCGGCGCACCGGCAAGCCCTGCATCCTGATGGACCAGCCGCTGGGCGCCGGTGCGGTCGACAAGGCACAGCCCGTGGTGGTGCTGCGCATGGCGCGCGGCCTGCGGGCGGTGAGTGGCGTGCAGGCCGTGGAGACCGCTACCACGCCCGAATGACAGTGCGCGCAGGGGCGCGGCTGCCGATGGTGTGGTGGTGGCGCCGCGCTACCATCCGCATATGCCCCTGCTCATCGACGACGCCCCCGCACTGCCGCTGGATGCCCAGGGCATTCTCGAACTCGCGGCGCGGTCCATGTTCCACCTGTTCTCCAGCGTCAGCCAGGGCATGTTCCTGGTGGACCTGAGCGGGCGCATCGTCTGGGTCAACGAGGGCTACCAGCGCTTCCTGCCCGACCTGGGTTTCTCGTCGGTGGACCAGTTCGTGGGCCGCATGGTGGAGGAGGTGATCCCCAACACCGGCATGCGCCGCGTGCTGGAGACGGGCAATCCGGTGCTGATCGACCTGCTGACCAACAAGGCGGGCACCTTCGTGGTCAGCCGCATCCCGCTGCGCGACGACGAGGGCGGGGTGATCGGTGCTATCGGCATCGTGCTGTTCGATCACCCCGAGACCACGCTGCAACCGCTGATCAGCAAGTTCGCATTGCTGCAGCGTGATCTGGACGACGCGCGGCGCGAGCTTGCCAGCCAGCGCCGGCGCACCCTGGCGGTGGCGGGCGATGGCGAGCGGCGCGCCAAATACACCTTTGCCAGCTTCATCGGCTCGAGCCCCGCCGCCGCCGAGGTCAAGCGCCAGGCGCGCCGCGCCGCTCAGTCCAGCAGCCCCGTGCTGCTGCTGGGCGAGACGGGCACGGGCAAGGAACTGCTGGCCCATGCCATCCACGCCGCATCGAGCCGCGCCAGCGGCCCCTTTGTGAGCGTGAACATCGCCGCCGTGCCCGACACGCTGCTGGAGGCCGAGTTCTTTGGCGTGGCGCCCGGTGCCTACACCGGCGCATCGGCCAAGGGCCGCGACGGCAAGTTCAAGCTGGCCGATGGCGGCACGCTGTTCCTCGATGAAATCGGCGACATGCCGCAAAGCCTGCAGGCCAAGCTGCTGCGCGCGCTGCAGGAAGGCGAGATCGAGCCCCTGGGCTCCAACAAGTTGGTGCCCTTCAACGTGCGCATCCTGGCGGCCACCTCGCGTGACCTGGCGGCCCAGGTGCGCGAAGGGCGCTTTCGCGAAGACCTGTTCTACCGCCTGCATGTGCTGCCCGTGCGCGTGCCGCCGCTGCGTGCGCGGCGCAGCGACATCCCGGCGCTGGTCGAGTCGCTGGGCGACGACCTGGCGCTGCGCAATGGCACGCCGCCGCCCGAGCTGCTGCCCGATGCCATGGCCCTGCTGGCCGGCCAGCCCTGGCGCGGCAACATCCGCGAGCTGCGCAACGTGATCGAGCAGGCCGTGATGCGCAGCGAAGGCCAGTCCATCGACGCCGCGCAGCTCGAGCGCATCCTGCGCGAGGCGGGCGTGGAGCCCGCCGCCCCGGTGCAGGACACCACCACCGTGGTGGTGGCCGAGGCCGAGGACGCATCGCGCTATCTTCGCCCCCTGGCCGAGCAGGTGGCCGAGCTGGAGCAGCGCGCCATCCAGGCAGCGATGAAAGCCCACGGCGGCAACAAGCTGGCCACGGCGCGGCAGCTCGGCATCTCGCGCGCCACGCTCTATGGACGTCTGGAAAACCCTGAATAAATTTCAGGCAAATGCCTGAAATTCAGACAAATCAACTGTATAAAATTTAGACATTGCCGTGCAGGTGTCAGCAAAAGTTTCTTGCAAATCAACAGCTTGTGCGCTGGCATGAACTGTGCAATGTTCAGGCATCACTACAAAGGAGACATCGCCATGCACCGTCGCACCCTGGTCGCACTCGCCACCGCCGCCGTTACCGCAGCCGCCACGCTTTCCGCACCCGCGTTCGCCCAGTCCGGCGAGATCCGCATCGCCCACATCTACAGCAAGACCGGCCCGCTCGAAGCCTATGGCAAGCAGACCCAGACCGGCCTGCTGATGGGCCTGAACTACGCCACCGGCGGCAGCATGACCGTCAATGGCAAGAAGCTCGTCGTGATCGAGAAGGACGACCAGGGCAAGCCCGACCTGGGCAAGAGCCTGCTGGCCTCGGCCTACTCGGACGACAAGGCCGACATCGCCGTGGGCCCCACGTCCTCGGGCGTCGCTCTGGCCCTGCTGCCCGTGGCCGAAGAGTACAAGAAGATCCTGCTGGTGGAGCCCGCCGTGGCGGACGCCATCACCGGCGACAAGTGGAACAAGTACATCTTTCGCACCGGCCGCAACAGCAGCCAGGACGCCATCTCCAACGCCGTGGCCATCGACAAGGCCGGCGTGACCGTGGCCACGCTGGCACAGGACTATGCCTTTGGCCGCGATGGCGTGAAGGCCTTCAAGGACGCGCTCAAGAACGCCAAGCTGGCCCACGAGGAGTACCTGCCCACGACCACCACCGACTTCACCGCCGGTGCCCAGCGCCTGATCGACAAGCTCAAGGACGTGCCCGGCCGCAAGGTCATCTTCATCATCTGGGCCGGCGCGGGCAACCCCTTCAAGATCGCAGACATGGACCTCAAGCGCTATGGCATCGAGATCGCCACGGGCGGCAACATTCTGCCGGCCATGGCTGCGTACAAGAACTTCCCGGGCATGGAAGGCGCCACCTACTACTACTTCGGCATCCCCAAGAACCCGGTGAACGAGGCCCTGGTGGCCGCGCACTACAAGGAGTTCAAGACCCCGCCGGACTTCTTCACCGCCGGCGGCTTCAGCTCGGCCATGGCCCTGGTCACGGCCCTCAAGGCGACGAACGGCGACACCAACACCAACAAGCTCATCAAGACCATGGAGGGCATGAGCTTCGAGACCCCCAAGGGCAAGATGACCTTCCGCAA
>Ga0308157_10000388_pt1 | contig 153526 bp, 148 predicted proteins | sample PhyBR1_FD_201035 | JGI IMG/M metagenome (GOLD analysis project Ga0308157, IMG submission 201035) | Phyllosphere microbial communities from UC Gill Tract Community Farm, Albany, California, United States - DLSLB.R1 | ecosystem: Host-associated > Plants > Phyllosphere > Unclassified | place... | reverse complement strand
GGTGAAGCAGTCGCTGCAACGCGGTCAGTCCATCGTCGATGTCGCCCTGGCGGCCGGCGAGACCGTGACCAACGCCCTGAACGAACTGAAGAGCCTGGCCGTGGCGATTCAGGACGACGCCGGCGGCGCCACGGCGTTCACCGACAACGGCAAGAAGCTGGTCGCCGACTACGAAGCGATCGTGAAGGAGATTCATACCTCCCTCGCGGGCGCCAAGTTCGACGGCGTCAACCTGTTCGACGCCACCGGCGCGACCGGCAAGATCGAGGTGAGCACCAACACCTCGGGCGGCAAGTTCGAACTGAAGGCCAACAGCGCGGCTGCGGCCGGAACTGACCTGGTCTTCGGCGGAACGGTGGCCGCCGGCGTCTGGACGGCTGCTGCTACCGACGCAGCCAAGAAGACGGCCTATACGGCAGCCAACGTCGATACGGCGGTCAAGGCCTTCGCCACGACCCTGGCGGACCTGGGCACCAAGTCGAAGTCCCTGGACCGTCAGCTGACCTTCACCAGCAAGATGCAGGACGCTCTGGAAGTCGGCATCGGCAACCTGGTGGACGCTGACCTGGCCAAGGAAAGCGCCAAGCTGACCGCTCTGCAAACCAAGCAACAGCTGGGCGTGCAGGCGCTGTCGATCGCGAACCAGTCGAGCTCGGTTCTGCTCGGCCTGTTCCGCTAACAAGACGTGGTCGGGGGCGGGCTTCGCGGCTCGTCCCCGTTCGCACGTCGGCAGATACAGAGGGCGCGGCCTGACCGCGCATCAGGGAAATGGCAGACAATGTCGCACGAGTACCCAGCTTAACGCTCGTCACGCCCGATGCCATGGGGCAGGGCGTCGAGCCGCCGAAGCCTTCGATCCAGGACAACGACGCCGGGCGCTATCGCCTGACGATCGAGGAGGGGCCGGACGGCTTCATCTACAAGACGCTGGATCGCGTGACGGGCGAGGTCATCCGCCAGTTGCCGCGAGAAGACGTCGTCAAGATGCGCCACAGCCCGGCCTATGGTCCGGGGGAGTTGATCAAGACCAAGGTCTGAGACCGGGTCGCTCAATCGCCAACGCCGCCGGCTCGCCGCGCGGCGCTATCATGGTTTCTACGGCGTTAACCATACGCTCAGGAATCATGCGCATTACTGGCCCCCAGAATCGAAACTGGGGCTAGAAGCCATGTCTAACAGCGTTCTCACCAATGCCTCGGCGCTCATAGCGCTCCAGAATCTGAATTCGACGAATAACAAGCTGGCCGCGACCCAGAGCCGGGTGAACACCGGCCTGAAGGTGCAGGGCGCCAAGGACAACGCCGCCACCTGGGCCATCGCCCAGAACCAGCGGGCGGACACGGGCGCGCTCGACGCCGTCAAGACCAGCATGAACCGGGCGACGTCGCTGGCCGACGTGTCCCTGGCTGCGGGCGCGCAGATTTCGGATCTGCTGATCGAGCTGCGCGAAAAGGCGACCGCCGCCGCTGACCCGTCGCAGACCGCCGCGACGCGCAAGGCCTACAACGACGAGTTCCAGTCGCTGCTCAAGTCGCTGCAGTCCTTCGCCGATAACGCGACCTTCGACGGCGAGAATATCCTGAACGGCAAGATCGGCGGCGTTCGGCCTGTTCCGCCCGCCACGCTGACGGGCCTCGATTTCCTGGCCAACGTCAACGCCACCGAAACCATCACCGTGAACCGACAGGACATGTCGCTGATCGGTCTTGGGCTGGCGCCGACGACCTTCACGGCGCCGGTGACCGCCTTTGACCTGACGACCGAGGCCAATGCCGAAAAGGCGCTGGCCGATGTTGTCGCGGCCATGGACACGGCCAACGCCAAACTGGCTGAGCTGGGCGCGCAGTCCAAGCAGGTCGAAAAGCACAACACCTTCGTCAGCAAGCTGATGGACTCGCTGGAAGTCGGCATCGGCAATCTGGTGGACGCAGACATGGCCAAGGAAAGCGCCCGTCTGCAGGCGCTTCAGGTCCAGCAGCAGCTGGGCGCGCAAGCCCTGTCGATCGCCAACCAGGCGCCGCAGATCATTCTGTCCCTGTTCAAGGGCTGATCTATCTGAAGTAGCGGGGCGCGCTGTGGCCGAGTGAAATCGGCGGCGGCTTGCGCTGCGCGGGGCGCGGGGTCAGCCCGTAGAGGCTGGCCAACTTCATGAGCAACCAACGCACGTAGGGCATAGGGCTGATCCCTGACCTGTGAGCTTGACTGTCGGCAAACGTGAAGCGCCGCCCGCTGTTCCGGGGCGATCTTAAACACTTCGTTACCGCGTGCGTGGCAAGGTGCCGGCAGGAGCGCTCTGGCCTGTGATCGACAACAGCTATCTTCTTGGGATGTACGGCCTTTCGCCGGTGAGCTCCGGCTCGTCGGGCGCGGCCTCGACCGTCAGGAAGCAGCCGACCGCGCCCTGGAGCACGACGGTCAAGCCTCCGGCCCAGTCAGATCTTCTGCGCGCCGCGTTGAGCGGCCGACGTTTCTTCAACGAAGCGGCGACGACGCTGGACCTGCAGACCAAGTCGTCTGGCGACTATCGCAAGCTGTTTGCGTTGAATCAGGGCCTGTCCCTGCTGGAATCCATCACCAATCGTGCGGGCCAGAAGGGCGTCAGCGCGTCCGAAACGGCCTTGCTGGCCAAGCGGTTCGACGCGGGCATGGCGGAACTGTCGGCCTATCTGAAGGACGCCAAGTTTGACGGCATCCGCATGGTGGAAGGCGAATCCGCCACCAAGGCCCAGACCGGCGCCGCCGTGGCGCGGGATTCGGCCAAATATGTCACCGGGGCGGTCCACACGGGCACGGAATACGCCCCTGTCGAGGCCTTTCAGGGCGATGTGAAGTTCAACATCAGCGTGAAGACGACCGGCGGCACGAAGACGATCGCGATTGATCTGGCCGAGATGGGCGCCGAGACGCGCACGATGCAGTCCGTGGTCGCCCACATCAACGGCAAGCTGGAGGCGGCGGGGGTCCAGACGCGGATGAGCCGTGAAATGCTGCCGCAGGAGCCCAAGGTCATCAAGTCGGGCGACAAGACCATCACCCTGCCGGCCGGACCTGACAAATGGGCCTTGAGCGTCAAGGGCGTCTCGACTGAAACCGTCAGCTTCGTTCCGGTGACTTCGGCCGACGCCGTCTATGTGGTGCAGGGCTCGGGCAAGGCCGGCGGTCATGACGTGCTGAAGTTCCAGGAAGGCGCCGGCAACACGACCGGAGAGCTCTTTGCGGTCAACGGCCAGATCGGCAAGTCGGGCCTGCCCGAAGGCGTCGAAACCGTCCGAGCCAGCGCCGTCGGCCCGGACGGCTCCATGTGGATCGTCGCCGATGTCAGCGCCGGGACCACGAACCAGCCGATCAAGGGCCAGGGCGACGTGGTCCTGATGAAGCTGGATTCGGCAGGCCAGGTGGTGCTCAGCCGCGCCTTGGGCGCCGCCTCGACTGCCAGCGGCTATGCGATTTCGGTGAGCGACGACGGCCGGGTGGCTGTGGCAGGGTCGGTCATCGGCGCGCTGGAGCCGGGCGCGTCCGGCGCCGTCGCCAATGTGGCCGACAGCTTCGTGACCGTATTCGACGCCAAGGGCGTAGAGCAATGGACCCAGCGTCGCGGCGCCAAGGCGGCGGACGAGGCGACGGCGGTGTCGTTTGGCGCGGATGGCCGCATCTATGTGGCTGGCCGTTCGCAGTCGGCCATGTCGGGCGCGACCGCTTCCGGTGGCTGGGACGGCTATGTTCAGGCCTTCAGCGAGACCCAGCTTCATGCTCTGGCGCCGATCAAGGCCGTCGCTACGGGCGTCAGCCAGTTCGGCACGGCCGGTGACGACAGCGTCCAGGCCATGACCGTGGATGGCGATAAACTCTACACCGCCGGGATCGAGAACGGCCGTATGGTCGTGCGCCGGTTCCAGATCGACGCCACGGGCTCGCCGACCCTGTTGTCCGCTCGCGACCTGGGCAGCGCCAGCGGCGGCGAGATCAGCGGCCTGTCGGTGGTCAACGGCCAGGTCATTCTCGCGGGCGCGACCCGCAACGGCGCCTTGGACATCGGTCAGATCAATACCGCCCACGCCGGAGGCATGGACGCCTTCGTCGCGGTGATCTCTGACGACCTGACGGCCTCCGCCGCCGACCGTCTGACCTATCACGGCGGCGCGGGCGATGATTCCGCCGCCGACGTGAAGATCGTGGACGGCAAGGTCTGGCTGACCGGCGTGTCCGACCGCCCTATCGGGGCCAAGGCCACCGATCCGACCTCGGGCTATCTGGCCCGTCTCGATCCGCTGACCGGCGCTGTGGAATGGAAGCAGACCTGGACGGGGGCGGACGGGCAGGCGGCGCCGACGACGATCGCCGTCGCCAGCGGCGGCGCCAGCGTCCTGGACAAGCTGGGCCTGCCGCAGGGCGAGATTCCTCAGTCGGATTCCAAGCGTCTGGTGGACGCCACGGCCCTGCGTGCGGGCGACCGCTTCTACGTGAGTTCGCCCACAGGCCGGTCGGTAGCGGTGACGATTGACGCCAAGGATACGCTGCAGACCCTGGCGCGCAAGATCGAGACGGCGTCGGGGCGTTCGCTGAAGGTCACGATCAAGACCGACATGGACTACATGACCGGGATGGACGGCGACACCAAGGTGACGGCGGGCGGGGTGCAGCGGCTGTCCATCGCCTTCACCGACGGCCGCGGCGGCGCAACCTTGCGGGCAGGTGAAGCGGGGCGGGACGCCTTGGCCGGTCTGGGGCTGACGCCCGGCTACATTGGTCCCAAGAGCGACGACCTCAAGACCTTTGGTCTGGATCTGCCCAAGTCGCTGAACCTGCGCGACGCGGCGGCGGTGAAGAACGCGCACGACAAGCTGGGCACGGCGCTGGTTACGCTGCGGGCGGCCTACCGCGCCTTGCTGCCTGAAAGCGACAAGCCCAAGGTGACCCGCGAGGCGCCGGCCTATCTGCAGGCGCAACTCGCCAACTATCAGGCTGCGCTCGCACGACTCACAGGCTGATCACGCCGAACCCCGCTTTAGGTTGACGCATGCGGCGTCGGCGGGGTTATTGGGGCCATCATTGGCGTCGAGTCCCGCATGGCCCTTCCAAAAGACAATCGCACAGTCCTGATCGTCGGGGGCGGCCTGGCCGTCGTCGCCGCCGTGGCGGCTGCTCTGGTGTTCAGCGGCGGGCGCGATGGACCGACCGAGGCCCCGCCGGCGTCGCAAGGCGGCTTGACGATCGACCTGGCCGAAGCCCCGACGCTGGAGCCCGCGCGCGAGCTGCGCTGCTTTGTCGACGGGCAGTTTGTCGGTCAGGCGACCCTGGCCGACTGCGCGCGGCGTAACGGCGTAGCCACCAGCGCCCTGGACGTGGGTCTGGACGCCACCGGCGCCCTGGCCGCCGCGCCGACCGCCGCCTTCGCCCCGCCGCCGGCCCTGCCGGCTGCGCCGACGGTCGAGGTCGCTCCGATCGATGAAGCCGCATCGCCGGCCGAACAGCCTGCCCGCCAGGCCCCGGCTTCGAGCGCGGCTACAGCCTGTCTTCGTCACACGGGATCGGAATGGCGCGCCATTTCCAACGGCATGAGCCTGGGGGCGTGCGTCCAGGCCCTCTACGCCGGCACCTGCGTCCGTCCGGGCGAGGCCCAGTACGGCCGTTGGGGCGACACCACCCTGCGTCTGGTGCCGCGCCGCGTCGAGCAGTCGAATGACAACACCCGCTTCCGCACCCTGGCCCAGCAGGACCGCAACTGTCAGTTCCCGGAGCTGGGTCGATGAGCCGCAAGATCGTCGTTTCCGCCGCCGCTGTCAGCCTTCTGGCTATGGCCGCCTCCGCCTGCGCCCAGAAGGGGCTCGAGGCCCCGACCGAACCGGGCGTCTGCTACCACGTTGTCCCGGCCGAAGACGGCAAGTCCGCGCCCCTGGTCAATGTCGTGGCCCGCGACCAGCCGCAGATCGAGTTCTGCGCCGCGCGGCTTGAGGAAATGCGCCTGCGTTTCCTCAGCATGGGGGGCAACAACCGCGACATGATCGGCGCCTATCAGGGGCAGTTCATCTTTATCGACCGGGGCGGCGTGAAGTTCGGCAAGACCCTGACGGGGCAGCGCTTCTTCGCCCTGACGCGGACCGGGGACGGCCGTCTGGCCATTCCGGGCGCCATCCAGCGCGAGATCGACGGTCGCCCCGTCGCCGTCGCTCCCAACTAGAATTCTCGTCCGCTCGGGCGTGAACAAAACTGGAACATTCCGTCGCAATCCGCTAGGGATCGACGGCAAGAACATAAAAGGACATCGGTCATGGCCGGCAGCGTCAACAAGGTCATCCTCATCGGCAATCTGGGCCGTGACCCGGAAATCCGCACGCTGAACAGCGGCGACCGCGTCGCCAACCTGCGCATCGCCACGTCTGAGCAATGGCGCGACAAGGCTACGGGCGAGCGCAAGGAAAAGACCGAGTGGCACGCGGTCGTCATCTTCAACGAGAACATCGTCAAGGTGGCCGAGAACTACCTGAAGAAGGGCTCGACCGTTTACATCGAGGGCTCGCTGCAGACCCGCAAATACACCGACGCCCAGGGTGTCGAAAAATACTCGACCGAGATCGTGCTGCAACGCTTCAACGGCCAACTGACCATGCTGGGCGGTCGCAACGACAGCCAGGGAAGCGGCATGGGCGGCGGCGATCGCGGCGGCTACGGCGGCGGTGGCGGTCGCAACGACGACGACTACTCCTCGGGCTTCTCGACCGGCGGCGCCAACAAGCCCTCGGGTCCCAAGGAAAGCTACGACCTGAACGACGACATTCCGTTCTAAGGCAAACTGAGAAGTTAAGTGGGCCGGGGGGCTTACAGTTACCGCGACGACCCGGCCGTGCCGTCCTTTCCGGACGACCGGCCGCTGGTCCTGTTCGACGGCGATTGCGCCCTCTGTTCCCATTCCGCGCGGACCCTGCTGAAGCATGGTCCGCGTTTTCGTCTGGCGCCGACGCAGTCGGACCTGGGTCGGGCCTTGCTGGTCCACTACGACCTGTCGCCTGACGATCCCTCGACCATGCTGGTGATCGAGAATGGGCGGGCAATCAGCCGCTCGGATGGAGTGCTGCATCTGGCGGCCTCCCTGCCGTTTCCCTATCGCGCCGCCGTGGCGGCCCGGCTGATCCCGCGACCGATCCGTGACTTCGCCTATGGCCTGGTCGCGCGCTATCGGCGGCGGTTTCCGGGCCAGGGCTGGTGCGCCCTGCCGCCGTCGGGGGCGGATATCAAAGACCGAATTCTGGGGTAAAGCGTCAATGAGCGACGGACGACGGGTTCTCGTTCTGGGGGCCAACGGCTTTATCGGCTCGCACCTGGCCGCTGCGCTGTCGCGCGAAGGCTGGTCGGTTCGCGCGGGCGCACGACGTCCGACTGAGGCCGCGCGGCGGGCGCCGACCTTCGACTGGGTTTCCGCTGATTTCGCCCGATTGGCCACGGTGGAGGCCTGGGCGCCGCTGCTGGACGGCGTTGACGCCGTGATCAACTGCGTCGGAGTCTTGCAGGACGGGGCAGGGGACAGCACCCGTCTGGCCCATGTCGAGGGACCGCGCGCCCTGATCGCCGCCTGCGAGCGGGCCGGGGTCCGGCGCCTGATCCACATTTCGGCGGTGGGCGCGGACGATGCGGCGGGCACGGCCTATGCCTGCACCAAGGCCGAGACCGAGCGCCTGGTCGAGGTCAGCGCTCTGGACTGGCTGATTCTGCGGCCTTCGCTGGTGGTGGACCGCGCGGCCTTTGGCGGCACGGGCCTGATCCGGGCACTGGCGGCGTTTCCGCTGTTTAGCCCGGTCGTCGGCGGCGACCAGACCTTCCGGCCCATCGCCCTGGGGGATCTCGGCGCCGCCGTCGTTGCGGCGCTGAAGCCGGGCGCGCCCAGCCGCGAGACCTTCGACATGCCGGGGCCGGAGGCGGTGACCATGGTCGAGACGGTGCGGCTCTATCGTGGCTGGTTGGGTCTGCCGCCTGCGCCGGTGGTTCGGGTTCCCCGCGCGCTGGCGACGCCGGCGCTTGTCATCGGCGACCTGCTGGGCCGGCTGGGCTGGTCCTCGCCGATCCGTACCACGGCCATCCGCCAGATGGATCACGATGTGTCCGGTCAGGACAGCGGCTGGGCCGAGCGTCTGGGCGTATCGGCGCGGGGATTTTCGCGCTTTCTGGCTGAGACGCCGGCTTCGGTTCAGGACGTCTGGCACGCACGGCTATGGTTCGTGCGGCCCATCTCCATCCTGACCCTGGGCCTGTTCTGGCTGATCACCGGCCTGATCAGCTTCGGTCCCGGCTGGAACGGGGCCCTGGCCATTCTGCACGAGGGCGGCTTCGGGCGCTGGGCCGGGCCGATCGCCTGGTGGGGCGCGCTGCTGGACGTAGTGCTGGGGTTGGCCCTGTTCATGCGACCGTGGACGGCGCGGGTGGCCATTCTGATGTGCCTGTCGACCGTCGGCTATTTGATCGCCGGGACGCTCAGCCTGCCGCACTACTGGATCGACCCGCTGGGGCCGTGGCTGAAGGTGCTGCCGATGATGGCGCTGTGCCTGTTCGTGGCGGCGACGGACGCGAGGCGCTGATGACCTATCTGATCCTCAAGATCGTCCACATCCTGTCGGGCGCGGTCCTGTTCGGCACGGGGGCGGGCATCGCCTTCTTCATGCTGAGAGCCTACGCCACCAAGGACCCGCGCACGGTCGCCTCGGTCGGGCGGATTGTGGTGCTGGCCGACTTCGTCTTCACTGCCAGCGCCGTGGTGATCCAGCCGATCAGCGGCCTGGCCCTGATCTATCTGCAGGGCTACGCCCTGACCGAGCCCTGGCTGCTGGCGGCCTATGCCCTCTATGTCCTGATCGGCGTCTGCTGGCTGCCGGTGGTCTGGTTCCAGTGGCGGATGGTCAAGTTGGCCGAAGGGGCGGTTGCGGCGGGCACGCCCCTGCCGCCCGCCTATCACCGCCTGTTCCGCGCCTGGTTCATCCTGGGCTGGCCGGCCTTTGCGGGCGTGATCGGCATCTACGCCCTGATGGTGGCCAAGCCTGTCTTCTAGGCCGGTCTTCTAGCGGGCGAAGCGGCCCTTGGACGCGGCGGTGCTCAGGGCCTCGCGGACGGCTGTGGTCAGCTCGGGCAGGGTTTGCACCTGTTTGACGCCGTAGGCCTGGGCCGTGATGTCGACGTTCCCCTTCCTCCAGAAACCCTCGGGGGCCAGCACGATCAGCTTTCCGCCGCGCGCGTGCAGGCCCATTTCCAGCAGGCTGATCGGGCTCTGCGTGCCGGGCGCGAAATACATGACGATGACGTCCGCGGATTCCAGCGCGGCCAACTCCCACTCGACCTGACGGCGGAACTCGGGCTCGTCGGCCTCGGGGCGCCAGTTCGGGTTCCAGTCGGGGCGGCGAGGATTGAGGATCACCACGTCCGTGTCGGCCAGGGCCGCCGTCATCGCCGCCTGCCAGTCGGGCGCGCCGCCCATGTCGATGCTGCCGCCCAGGAAGACGCGCGGGCGGCTGTCGTCAATGGGCAGGGGCTGGGGCGAGACGACCGCGGTCGGACCCTTGGCGCTCTGGGCCAGCGCGGGCGCCGCTGCCAAGGCCGTGCTGAGGGCGGCGGCGGAGATCATCAGGGCGGCCAGGGTGCGGTTCATGTCTGCCTCGGTTTCGCGAAGGGGCGGGGCATAGCATCCCGTCCGGTGAATAGTAGGGCAGGGGCGATGGAAAAGAGCGGTCATCGAACGTGACGGGCCTTTAGCGGCCGACTGTGGCATCAGGTCGCGGTGTCCAGCCAACGTCATTCTCCGCTCAGCCTGCTCGAGATCGGCGCCATCATCGCGGTGATGCTGATCTGGGGCATCAACAACGCCGCCGCCAAGGTGGCCACCGAGGTCATGCCGCCGCTGATGGTTGGGGCCCTGCGCTTCGCCATCGCCGCGGCCTGCCTGGTCTGGTTCGTGCGGCCGCCGTTTCCGAACTGGAAGAGTTTGCTGATCATCGCCGTCGTGGGCGGGCCGATCCATTACGGCCTGATCTACCTGGCCTTCTGGCTGGCCCACGACGTCAGCCCGGTGACGGTGGCGACCCAGTTGTGGATTCCGCTGACCTCGCTGTTCGCCTTCCTGATGCTGGGCGAGCGGATTTCGCGGATGGCGACGATCGGGTTGGTTATCGCCTTCGCCGGGGTGGCCTGGATGACGCTGGACCCGCACGCCCTGCAGGACTGGAAGGCGATTGCGGTGGGGGCGGCGGGCGCTTCGGCCTGGGCGCTGACGACGGTGATTGCGCGGCGCACCACCTCCATTCCGCCGCTGAAAATGCAGGGACTGCTGGCCCTGATGGCCTTCCCGGCGCTGACCGTCGGGTCGCTGGTGTTCGAGACGGGCCAGTGGGAGGCGGCGCAGATCGCCCCGCCCATCGTCTGGGGCACGGTGGTCTGGGCTGGGGTGATTTCGTCGGTGTTCGCGACCAGTCTGGTCTTCTGGCTGGTGCAAAGGCGCGAGGCCGGGCGGGTGACGCCCTATCTGCTGGGCTCGCCCCTGGTGTCCATCCTGATCGGCTGGCTGTGGATGGGCGACGTGCTGACGCCGCAGATCCTGACCGGGGTCGCCATCGCTCTGATCGGGGTGGTCACGGTCGCCCTGGGGGAGCGCGGCCTGCGCGCCGGCGCTCCCGCCAAGGTCTGATCCGGGCTTAGCGGGCGCTGAGAACCGCGCAGGCCACGCGGTCGCCCGCGCCGCCGATGGGCTGGCTGTTGTGGTCGTCGGGGTTGGCGTGGATCACCAGGGCCGAGCCGTCGGCGTCCCACAGCCACTGGCCAGGGCCGTCCTGGCTGATGCGAGCCTTGGTGGTGAAGAACTCACCGTGGGCCGAGCCGTCCGCGGCGGCGTAGAGGTTGGGCAGGTCGCCGTCGTCGGGACCTTGCGCGTTCAGCAGGCCGTGCGGCGTCTTGGGATCGGTGTGGTTGATGTGGGCGCCGGCCGAGGTGAAGGGCGCGGCGCACTGGCCCGTGGCGTGGATGTGGATGCCATGCCATCCGGGCGTCAGGCCCGCAGCCTCGACCTTGATCAGCAGGCCGGTGGCGCCTTGCGTCAGGGTCGCCTTGCCGATTTCCGCGCCCTGGCCGTTGATGATCGAAGCCTGCCCCGTCTGGCCCGGAGTGGCGCGCGGGATCATGGCGGAATGGTCGACGGCGGCGGCTTGAGCGTGCGCGCCGTGGCCCATGGCGGCGTGGTCATGGCTTTGCGCCGAGGCGCTGGCGGCGATCAGCGAAGCCGCGGCGACGGCGGTGAGGGTGGCAGCAGTCAGACGCATGGTTTTCCTGTCCTTTTCGGCATGGGGATATCAGCGGCGTTTCTTTGCCACAACGCCCCCTGGATGCTAGAAACCGGAACAGCGGATCACGTTCCGATTCCGGCCATTTAAAGCCTGATTTCCTTGACCGACGACAGCTACGACAACGCCGCACCTTCGGCGCCCGGCGACATCTCCATCATCACGATCGAGGACGAGCTGAAACGCTCCTACCTCGACTACGCCATGAGCGTCATCGTCAGCCGCGCCCTGCCGGACGCGCGCGACGGTCTGAAGCCTGTTCACCGCCGCATCCTCTATTCGATGCACGACCTGAACATGACGCCCGAGCGGTCGTATTCGAAGTGTGCGCGGGTCGTCGGTGACGTGCTGGGTCGCTTCCACCCGCACGGCGACGCCTCGGTCTACATGGCCCTGGTGCGGATGGCGCAGCCCTTCTCGATGGGGCTGATGCTGGTCGACGGTCAGGGCAACTTCGGCTCGGTCGACGGCGATATGCCGGCCTCCATGCGTTACACCGAGGCCAAGATGGCCCCGGCCGCGGTGGCCCTGCTGACCGACATCGAAAAAGACACGGTCGATTTCCAACCGAACTACGACGAGAAGGAACTGGAGCCCGTCGTCCTGCCGGCGCGGATTCCGAACCTGCTGGTCAACGGCGCGGGCGGCATCGCCGTCGGCATGGCGACCAATATCCCGCCGCACAACCTGGGCGAAGTCGTCGATGCGGCCGTGGCGCTGCTGGACAACCCCGACATGGGCGACGAGGCCCTGCTGGACATCGTGCCCGGCCCCGACTTCCCCACGGGCGGCGAGATCATGGGCCGCACCGCGCCGCGCAATGCGCTGCGCGACGGACGCGGCTCGGTCATCGTGCGCGGCAAGGCCTCGGTCGAGGAGATCCGCAAGGATCGTGACGCCATCGTCATCACCGAACTGCCGTTCCAGGTGAACAAGCAGACCCTGATCGAACGCATCGCCGAAATGGTGCGCGAGAAGCGTCTGGAAGGCATTTCCGACGTCCGCGACGAGTCCGACCGCCAAGGCATGCGGATCGTCATCGAGCTGAAGCGCGACGCTTCGGGCGACGTCATCCTGAACCAGCTGTTCCGCTACACGGCGCTGCAAAGCTCGTTCGGCGTCAACATGCTGGCGCTGAACCACGGCCGTCCCGAGCAGATGGGCCTGCGCAAGCTGCTGGAGCTCTTCCTCGAGTTCCGCGAGGAAGTGGTCGTCCGCCGCGTCAAGTTCGAGCTGGCCAAGGCCCGCGACCGCGGCCACGTCCTGGTCGGCCTGGCCGTCGCCGTCGCCAACATCGACGAAGTGATCCACATCATCCGCAGCTCGGCCGACCCGGCCGAGGCGCGCGAGCGGCTGCAGGCCAAGGCCTGGCCGGTCGGGGACATGATGGCCCTGGTCGAGCTGATCGCCGACCCGCGCACGGTTCTGGTGGACGGCGACAAGATCCGCCTGACCGACGAACAGGCCCGCGCCATCCTGGCCCTGACCCTGTCGCGTCTGACCGGCCTGGGTCGCGACGACATCTTCGGTGAAGCGCGCGGTCTGGCCGACACCATCCAGGGCCACCTGACCATCCTGTCGGATCGCGCCAACGTCCTGGCCATCATCCGCGAAGACCTGCTGCTGGTGAAGGATCAGTTCGCCGTGCCGCGCCGCACCCTGATCGGGGAGGGCGACGCCGAGATGGAGGACGAGGACCTGATCCCGCGTGAGGACATGGTCGTCACCGTCACCCACGGCGGCTACGTCAAACGCGTGGCCCTGAACGCCTATCGGACCCAGCATCGCGGCGGCAAGGGCAAGTCGGGCATGACCATGAAGGACGAGGACGCCATCACCGGCGTCTTCTCGGCCTCGACCCACACCCCGGTCCTCTTCTTCGCCACCAACGGCAAGGCCTACAAGCTGAAGACCTGGCGCCTGCCGCTGGGCAACCCGCAGTCGCGCGGCAAGGCCTTCGTCAACCTGCTGCCCATCGAGCCGGGCGACAGCATCATGAACGTGCTGCCGCTGCCCGAGAACGAGTCCGAGTGGGACAACTACGACATCATGTTCGCCACCAAGTCGGGCGACGTGCGACGTAACAAGCTCAGCGACTTCGCCACGGTGAACCGCGCGGGCAAGATCGCGATGAAGCTGGAAGACGACGACCGCATGGTCGGCGTGGCCATCTGCAACGCCGACGACGACATCCTGCTGACGACCCAACTGGGCCGGGCCATCCGCTTCAAGGCCGACGATGTCCGCGTGTTCAAGGGCCGGGATTCCACCGGGGTGCGCGGCATCCGTCTGCAAGGCGACGACGAGGTCATCTCGATGGCCGTCCTGGGCCGGGTCGACGCCTCGCCGGAAGAACGCGCCGCCTACGTCAAGCACGCCAACGCCATGCGCAAGGCCCTGGCCGGCGCGGACGCGGACGAGGATGTCGCCGTGGTCGAGGCGGACGACGAGGAGGTGGGCGACGCCGCCCTGTCGGTCGAGCGCATCGCCGAACTGGGCGCAGCCGAGCAGTTCATCCTGACGGTCACGGAAACGGGCTTCGGCAAGCGCTCCTCGGCCTATGAGTATCGCCGCACCGGTCGCGGCGGGCAGGGGCTGACGGCCCACGGCCTGGGCGGTCGTGCGGGCACGCGTCTGGCGGCGGCCTTCCCGGTCGAGGAGAGCGACGACCTGATGCTGGTCACGGACGGCGGCCAGATGATCCGCACCCCGGTCGGCCAGGTCCGCATCGTCGGCCGCTCCAGCCAGGGTGTCACCATCTTCCGCACCGGCAAGGACGAGAAGGTCGTCTCGGTCGAGCGTCTGCCCGACTCGGGCGGCGATGACGACGGCGCGGACGAAACCACGACCGAAGAGGGCGGCGAGGGCTGATCGGCCCTCAAGGCGAGTATGGCGGCGGGCATGGCTGACGTTCTGATGCAGATCGACGGTCGGCCCGCCAGCGCCGCCGACCTGGGCCATTTCGTCCTGTCCAACTACGGCGCCTTCACCTCGATGCAGGTGGAGGACGGCGGGGGGCGGGGCCTGGACCTGCATCTGGCTCGACTTGAGGCCGAAGCCGTGGACCTGTTCGGCGTGGCCGTGCCCGAGGCGCTGCTGCGTGAACGGATGCGACAGGTGCTGGAAGGGCGTTCGGGCCGGTTCAGCCTGCGCGTCAATCTGTTCTCGGACGCCATCAGTCTGCGCGCGCCGGACGTGGTGGTGCAGCCGTGCGTTCTGACGACGCTTTCAGCCCCGGCGATGCCGCTGACCGCGCCGTTGCGGCTTCAAACCCAGGTCTATGCGCGTGAAGTCCCGCATCTGAAGCATGCCGCCACCTTTGGCCTCACCCGCGCGCGGCGTCAGGCGGTGCGGGCCGGGTTCGACGACGCCCTGTTCGTCGATGGCGAGGGGCGGATTTCCGAAGGCTCCATCTGGAATATCGGCTTTGTGCAGGGCGAGACGATGGTCTGGCCCGAGGCGCCCATGCTGACGGGAACGGGACAGGCCTTGCTGCAACGCGGGATGGCGGACCTCGGCCTGAGCAGTGTGACCCGCCCGGTGCATCTGTCTGATCTGGCGAGCTTTGACGCCGCCTTCATCTGCAACAGCGCCACGCCCGCCTGCGCTGTGGCCAGTATTGACGGCCATCAGTTCGGCCCGGCTGACGACCTGATCGCGCGTCTGATCGAGGCCTGGCGATCAAACCCGTGTCAGACGATCTAGGCCGTTGATTTCGCACCTGCTAAACGGGACGAAACGCGGGGAGGCGAAGGCCATGCGCATCGGACTGTATCCGGGGACTTTCGACCCGGTCACGAACGGCCACATGGACATCATCGGGCGGGCGATCAAGCTGGTCGATCGGCTGGTCATCGGCGTGGCGCAGAATGACGACAAGGGGCCGCTGTTCTCGACGGCCGAGCGTGTCGAGATGCTGAAAACCGAGGTCGCGCGCTTCAACGCCGACATCGAGGTGAGGCCCTTCAGCAGCCTGCTGATGCATTTCGCCGAGGAAGTGGACGCCAACGTCATTGTGCGCGGTCTGCGCGCGGTGGCGGACTTTGAGTACGAGTTCCAGATGACGGCCATGAACCAGCGCCTCAACAGCGACATAGAAACCGTGTTCCTGATGGCCGATCCGCGCCATCAGGCCATTGCTTCGCGACTGGTCAAGGAGATCGCCCGGCTGGACGGCGCGATCGAGAGCTTCGTCAGCCCCGCCGTCGCCGCCCAGGTGCGCGCCAAGGTGCAGCGCTAGATTTCAGGATAGACATGAACTTCAAGATGCTTCTGGCCGCCGCCGCGGTCTCGATGATCGCGGGCGGCGCTGTCGCCCAGACCGCTTCTGAATGGCGCACGGTCGCGCCCGACAACCTGCTGGTGATCGACACCTCCAAGGGGCGGGTCCTGGTCGAGTTGGAGCCGCGCGCTGCGCCGAATCATGTCGAGCGCATCCGAACCCTGACCAACCGCGGTTTCTATGACGGGCTGAAATTCCACCGCGTGATCCCTAACTTCATGGCTCAGACCGGTGATCCCGAAGGCACGGGGGCGGGCGGCAGCGACCTGCCCGACGTCAAGGGCGAGTTCGAGTTCCGCCGTGGTCGCGACAGCGGCTTCGCCGCCGTCGAGAACAGCGGCCCCGGCCTGCGCGGCATCATGGGCAGCCTGCCGATCACGACCCAGCCCGACGCCCAGATGTTCGTCACGGCTGACCTCAAGGTCGGCGCCGGCGGTCTGTTCTGTCCCGGGGTGGCGGGCATGGCGCGCGCCGGTTCGCCCGACAGCGCCAATAGCCAGTTCTTCCTCATGAGCGGCCAGAACGACAACCTGAACGGCGGCTACACCACCTTCGGTCGCGTGGTTCACGGGCTGGATGTGGTCAAGGCGCTGAAACCGGGCGACGACGCCAAGGACGGGGCCGTGGGACCCGACGCCGACGTCATGACCAAGGTGCAACTGGCCTCGGCCCTGCCGGAGGGGCAGCGCCCGACGGTGCGCGTGGCCGTGCCGGGCTCGGCGCCCTTCAACGCCGCCGTGGAGGCGGCTCGCGCCGAGCGCGGCGCGCGGTTCGGTATCTGCGACGTGCAGCCGGTCGTGCAGGTCACGGGCGGCTAGGCATCGACTTCAGGAGAGGGGCGAGGATGCGCGTTTCAACGAGTTGGGCGGCGGCGTCCGCCCTGATGCTGGCGGCCGGGGCGACCTGGGCGCAGGATATGACCCCCGCAGCCGCGCCGTCGCCGGCCCCGGTCACGGCGAGCGAGTGGCGCGCCGTTCCGGCCGAGACCCTGCTGGTGATCGACACCAACAAGGGCCGCATCCTGGTGGAATTGGCGCCCGAGATCGCGCCGGGCCATGTCGAGCGCATCCGCCTGCTGGCGGGGACGGGTTTTTTCGACGGCCTGTTGTGGCACCGGGTCATCGACCAGTTCATGGCTCAGACCGGTGATCCGCTGGGCACCGGCGAGGGCCAGAGCTTCCATCCCGATCTGAAGGCCGAGTTCACCTTCCGCCGGGACGGGCAGACGCCGTTTACGCCGGTGGCCGCACCAGCCGGCGCCGTCTTGGGCTTCTTGCACTCCATGCCGATCCAGACCCAGCCGGACGCCTTCATGGCCACGACGGCGGATCACAAGGTCCACGCCTGGGGCCTCTATTGCCCCGGCGTCGCCGGCATGGCGCGCGACGAGGCGCCCGACAGCGCCAACAGTCAGTTCTTCCTGATGCGCCAGCCCTATCCCTCGCTGGACAAGCGCTACACCATCTGGGGACGGGTGATTTCCGGCCTGGACGTGGTGCGCGCTCTGAAGTTCAGCCCCAACCCGGACGGCATCGTCACCGACCCGGATCGCATGACGCGGGTGCGCGTGGCGTCGGACCTGCCCGAGGCCGAGCGGCCGACGGCGAGGGTGCTGGATGCGGCCTCGCCGCAGTTCCGCGCCCTGGCCGAGGCGGCGCGTCAGGCCAAGGGAGCCGACTTCTCGGTTTGCGACATTGATCTGCCGGTTCAGGTGGCCGGCGCGCCCCCGGCCTGATTGCCTGTCGGACCACTGGAGCGGCCCCGGCGACGACGTCGGCGGGGTTTCTGGCGGTCTTCGCGCATCCTTTGCAGCAGCAGGCCTTCGCGCAGGCCTCGGTCGGCGACGCGCACGCGTTCACACGGCCAGGCGCGCTGCACGGCCTCGAGAATGGCGGCTCCGGCCAGCACCAGATCGGCGCGGTCGGGGCCGATGCAGCTTTCGGCGGCGCGACCGGCCGGTCCCAGACGTTTGAGCCGCAGGGCCGCCGCCTCGCAGTCGGCCCGCGTCATCCACAACCCGTCGACCAGATCACGCTGATAACGGCGCAGGCCCAGGTGGATGCCGGCCAGACTGGTGATGGCCCCTGAGGTGCCGACCATGTGGACGCGGCCGCTATCGAACAGTTGGCGCACCTTGTCGTCGCTGGGGCCGCCCAAGGCCAGGGCGGCGCCGACATCGGCGACCATGGCCTCATACCAGGCCTCGGTGTCGCCAGTCGGTTCAGGATGGCGCTCGGCCAGGGTGACGACGCCGAGCGGCGCCGACATCCAGCCCTTGCTTTCAAAGCCCTGCGCGCCGCGCATCATCCACGACAGCTCGGTCGAGCCGCCGCCGACGTCGATGACCAGCACCGCTTCTGCTCTGGGATCGAACAGGTTGAGGCAACCGGCGACCGACAGGCCGGCCTCTTCCGCCGGGTCGATGATCTTGAGCCTCAGCCCGGTGCCGCGACGGACCCGATCAATGAAGGCCTGCCCATTGTCGGCGGCGCGGCAGGCCTGGGTGGCGACGGCGGTCAGGCGGCTGGCGTCCAGACCCTTGCGGGCCACGCGCTCGGCGCACAGGGCCAGGGCGTCGTAGGCCCGATCCATGGCGCGGTCGTCCAGCCGTCCTGTATGCGACAGGCCTTCGCCCAGCCGCACGATGCGGCTGAAGCTGTCCACCACCCTGAACCCGTCGCGCGCGGGGCGCGCGATCAGCAGGCGGCAATTATTGGTCCCCAGGTCGAGCGCGCCATAGAGGGGCGCATCGCGACCGGAAGCCCCTGAATCGCGGGACTTCGTGGGCAGGGACCGCGCGTCGCGCCGTGCAGGCGCGCCAGGGGTCTCCGGCATGGGCCGAGCTTTCATGTGGGCGGTCCGAAGCGGCGCCCGTCCTGATCAGGTTAGACCGGGCCGAGCGGTCAAGCCAAGACATTCTGTCGCAGAGATGAACGGCGTCGATGCATCCGCTTCAACCTGCGAAGCGTACTGATGAGGCATGACCCAGGTTCACACAGCCCGGTTCGGCCTCGGACAGATCGTCCGGCATCGCGACCACGCCTTCCACGGCCTGGTCATGGATGTGGACGCCCGATACGCAGGCCCGGCCGCAGAGACGGGCGTGGTCGCCAGCGATCAGCCCTTCTATCGCATCCTCGTCGCCGACACGGAGGGCGGCGTCATCGCCTATGCCGCCGAGGAGGCTCTGGAGGCGACGCCGGAGATCGAACCCCTGTCGCCGGAGGACGAGCGCGAATGGTTTACTGTCGACGCTCAAGGCCGCCACGCGCCGCGTTCGCAAAGGCTGCAATAGCCGTGCGTGACGACGGCCCAATCGCGCGCTAATCTGCCCGCAACGGCCGTCAGAGCCGAGAGGAGCGTTCCCATGTCCGATTTCGAACACGTCTTTGAGGCCCCGCCGGAAGGCGCCGCCGCCGACTGGACCATCCCCCAGAACTGGGACGCCTATACCGAGGTTGAGCACGAGACCTGGAACACCCTCTATGCCCGGCAGATGAAGATCCTGCCGGGGCGCGCCTGCGAGGCCTATATGCGCGGGCTGGACGCCCTGGACCTGAACATGGGCGGCATCCCCGACTTCGAGGTGATGAACCCCAAGCTGCAGGCCCTGACCGGCTGGACTGTGGTCTGCGTGCCCGGACTGGTGCCGGACGAGGTCTTCTTCGACCACCTGGCCAACCGCCGCTTCGTTTCGGGCCAGTTCATCCGCAAACCGGATCAGCTGGATTACCTGCAGGAACCCGACATCTTCCACGACGTCTTTGGCCATGTGCCGATGCTGACCGACCCCGATTTCGCCGCCTATATGGAGGCCTATGGCAAGGGCGGGCAGCGGGCGCAGTCGCTGGGCATGCTGAAGAACCTGGCGCGCCTCTACTGGTACACGGTCGAGTTCGGCCTGATGAAGGAGGCCGAGGGTCTGCGGATCTATGGCGCGGGCATTGTCTCGTCGGCCACTGAAAGCGTGTTCAGCCTGGAAGACGCCTCGCCCAACCGTCTGGGCTTTGATCTGGAGCGGGTGATGAAGACCCTCTATCGGATCGACGACTTCCAGCAGGTCTATTTCGTCATCGACAGCATTGAGGAACTGAAGGCGGTGACGCTGAAGGACTTCGGCCCGCTGTACGAGCGGTTGAAAGGGGCCGAGGACCTGCCGATCGAAGCGGTTCTGCCAAGCGATCAGGTGTTTACGCGCGGGACCCAGGCCTATGCCCACAAGGGCGGGCGGTTCGCAGCCTGACCTTCTCCCTCCCCTTTATTGGGAGGGAGAAAAACAGAGTCTAATTCGTCTAATGAGTCTGAAATCCCCTCTGTGGCCTTGGTCTAGAGGGGATGATGGCGCCGGGCGCAGGCGCGGCGAGAATATGGAGGGGGAGGCCCCCCGAATCCCATTTTTTTCAGGGATTGCACCGCCGAGTTGTGACGGCGAAGTCTCCCTTCTCTACCCAAGGGGAGAGGGCTTTTAGCCGCGCAGGAACGGGCGGGCGCGGCTTATCTCGCCTGGGCTCAAGCGCGGCCAGGCGATCCAGGTTCCGAGAGCATAGGCGACGCCATAGCCCAGGACGATCAGCGAACTCCACCAGATGAAGGGCGTGATGCCTGCAGGTCCCTCGGGGTTCAGGACCATGGCTGGGATCAGCACCAACCCACGCGCCAGATAGATCAGACTGATGAGAACCAGGCCGGTCCTCAGGAATGGCAGCCGGGGAAGGGCGCCTGCGCCGGAAAAGGCGTAGGCGGCCCAGACCGCCAGTATCATGGCTATGCCCGTCGTGACGACGGCAGGATACCAGTGACCCGCTTCGGCCATCCGGGCCATCTGTTCGCCAGCGCCGAAGAAGCGATAGCCGTCTGGCCCGATGCCGATCACGGTGAGATGCAGGGCGGCCGCCAGCAGGCTCAGGACGCCGCCTGTGATCAGCCAGGGATTGCGGGCTCGCGGCACTTCAGTTTCGCTGGAACGGGTAGAAGTCGGTTCCCAGACCCAGGATGCCGGTCAGTTCGTCCAGCGCCCCACGCGTTTCGTCCAGCAAGGCGGGGTCGGCGAGGTCTTGGGCGGTCAGGCTGTCGCGATACCAGCGCAGGGCCCAGACGCTGAGGGCGCCGTGCAGTTCGTCGGTCAGGCGCATGGCGGGGTTGGTTGCGGCCAGCTCGTCTTCGGTCAGGACGACACGCAGACGCAGGCAGGCGGGGCCGCCGCCGTTGCGCATCGACTGGCGCACATCGACATATTCGACCCGACCGATGGGGCCGTTGGAGGCGGCGAGGCCTTGCGCGACCGCATGGCTGCGGGCGTTGTCGCGCGTCTCTGTCGGACAGATCAGGGTCAGGCGGTCCTCGCCCGGGATCTGGATCAGCATGGAGTTGAACAGATAGGAGCTGATGGCGTCAGCCAGCGGCAGGTCGGTGGCCGAGACCTCGACGAACTGCGGCTCGAACAGGCCGTCGGCGGCGCGACGGATGGCGGCCTTGGTCGCGTCGGTGTCTTCAAACGCCAGCTCGTGGAAGAAGAGGGTGTCGAGCGCCCCGACGCAGACCACATCATTGTGGAAGGTGCCGCCGTCGATGGCCGTGCGCGACTGCTGGGTCAGGACCGGGCGACCGGCTTCGTGGCGGCGGACGATGGCCTCTGACGCCTCGCGCGTCTGGCGGGCGGGGAAGCGGCCTTCCCACGGCTCGAAGGCTTCGCGGCCCCAGACCAGAAGATTGACCCCGCGACCGCCGTGGGAGGCGCACAGGCGGACGTGGTTGGCGGCGCCCTCGTCGGCCAGATGGGCGACGGCGGGCAGGGCGTCGTGGACGGCGAACTTGCTCGCGTCGGGGAAGAGGGCGTCGAGCGCGCGCTTGGTCTGGGCGTGCTCCAGCGAGCGATGCAGGTTGGTGTGCAGGTTGGCGGGGGTGAAGTGAACCCGGCCGTCGGCGGCGTCGGCGCTGGGCGTCACGGTCGCGGCGTTGGCGGCCCACATGGGCGAGGCCGAACAGGCGGCGGCGGCGAAGGCCGGGGCGTCGCGCCAGGCCTTGGCCAGCACCGTCTTGTCGTTGCCCGAAAAGCCGAGCGACCGCAGGAAGGGGATGTTGGGCCGTTCGTGCGGCGGCAGGACGAACTGGGGCAGGCCCAGGTCGGCCAGGGTCTTCATCTTGTCGAGGCCCTGCAGCACCGCTGCGCGCGGGTTCGACGCCTCGCCCTTGTTCAGGCTGGAGGCGAGATTGCCCGGCGACAGGCCCGCATAGGAGTGGGTCGGTCCGATCAGACCGTCGGCGTTGGCTTCGATGGCGGACATCATCATGCTCATGAGCCCTCCCCCTCGAGGGGGGAGGGTTGGGTGGGGGTGTTGGCAGGTGGATTGCTCGAGGAGCGCGGGAGGCGGGACGGCGTCTCCTGCGTCAGATCGAGGGGCAGGGGGACTTTCAAGCGGATGGCCTGGGTGATCTCGGCCACGACGGCGTCGAGATCATCCGGGATGCGACGGCTGTCGATGCGCAGGACGCGATAGCCCTCGCTGCTCAGCCATTCATCGCGTTTCAGATCACGCAGGGCGAGGTCGGTGCGGCTGTGAACGCCGCCGTCGACCTCGATCACCAGTCGGGCGCGCAGGCAGGCGAAATCCGCGACATAGGGACCGATCGGGGCCTGACGCCGGATGCGGATCGGCAGACGGCGCAGGCGGTCCCAGAGCTTGGCCTCGGTCCAGGTGGGCGCTGCGCGAAGATGGCGGGCGCGGGTGTGTTCGCGCGGGGCGACGCGAGACGGGGTGGTGAAGGGGGCGGGGCCGGTCATGGCGCTGTCCGGCTATAGGACACGCGGAGCCTCCAGCGCGTGACCGAGAAACGCTGTGGGCGCACCCCCTCCCAACCCTCCCCCCTCGAGGGGGAGGGCTTCCGAGTGTGGAGAGGGGTGGGGTGTGAGAAGATCAGCGTAGCCCCTTGATCTCGCTTTCGATGTTCCTGACGGCGCCGGCCTCGAAGCTGGCGACGGGGTAGGCGCAGTAGTCGGCGGCGTAGTAGGCGCTGGGGCGGTGGTTGCCGGAGGCGCCGAGGCCGCCGAAGGGCATATCGCCCGCCGCGCCCGTGGTCGGACGGTTGAAGTTCACCACGCCCGCGCGGATGCGGTTGATGAAGCGGTCCCAGTTCTTGGCGTCGTCGCTGACCAGACCGGCCGACAGGCCGTATTTGGTGGCGTTGGCGGCGGCGATGGCGGCGTCGAAGGTCGGGACGCGGATGACTTGCAGGAAGGGGGCGAACATCTCCTCGTCCAGCACGTTCAGGCCGGTCACGTCGATGATGGCGGGGCGGACGAAGGCGCCGGGCAGGTTGTCGACCGGACCCGAGGCGCGGATGACCTTGGCGCCCAGGTCGATGCGTTGCTGCAAGGCTTGCAGCGCGGCCTGCGCCGCCGTTTCAGAGATCAGAGGTCCGGCGTAGGGCTCGGGATCGCTGTCCCAGGGGGCGAAGTTCAGGCGGTCGGACAGGGCCGCCACGGCCTCGACGACGGCGTCGCCGGCTGCGCCTTCCGGCACGATCAGACGGCGCGCGCACGAGCAGCGCTGGCCAGTGGTGACGAAGGCGGACTGGACCACGATGCCGGCGACCGCCTCGGCGTCGGCGGCGTCCCAGACGACAAGCGGGTTATTGCCGCCGAGCTCCAACGCCAGGATGACGTGGGGATCGTCGGCGAACTTGCGCCGGAAGTGGGCGCCCGCCGCGCCCGAGCCGGTGAACATCAGGGCGTCGATGGGTTGGTCCAGCAGGGCCGCGCCGGTCTCGCGCCCGCCTTGCACCATGTTGAACACGCCCTTGGGCAGGTCGGCGGCGTCGAGGCATTCGGCCATCAGCTGGCCGGTCAGGGGCGTTTCCTCGGACGGCTTGAACACGACCGTGTCGCCCGCCAGCAGGGCCGGGACGATGTGACCATTGGGCAGGTGGCCGGGGAAGTTGAACGGGCCGAGCACCGCCGAGACGCCATGCGGGCGGTGGCGCAGGGTGGCGTGACCGAAGGCGGTTTCGGTGGTGCGCTCGCCGGTGCGCTCGTCATAGGCGCGGATCGAGATGTCGACCTTGCCCGCCATCGAGGCGAGTTCGGTCTTGGTTTCCCACAGGGCCTTGCCGGTTTCGCGGCTGATGGCCTCGGCCATTTCGGGGGCGCGCTCTTTCAGGATGGCCTGATAGCGCTTGACCGCGTCGATGCGGTCCTGACGCGGGCGGTCGGCCCAGTCGGGGAAGGCGGCGCGGGCGGCCTCGACGGCGGCGCCGACCTGTTCGACGGAGGCGGCTTCGCCTTCCCAGACGGTTTCGCCGGTGGCGGGGTTGGTGGAGGTGAAACGGGTCATTTGAGTTCTCCCCTTCTCCCCTTGTGGGAGAAGGTGGTCGCGACAGCGACCGGATGAGGGGTTGCGGCGACGTCTGAAAGGGCGGTGGTGTCGTTAAGATAAGAGGCGGACGTCGCGGCGACACCCCTCATCCGACCTGCTTCGCAGGCCACCTTCTCCCACAAGGGGAGAAGGGCATTCTTGTGCGCTATCGCCTTCGGCTGATTGAGCGCAGGGGTCATTACGACTTCACCCGCACCGTGGCGCCGTCCTTGATCTTCAGGGCGGCGGCGACGTCGGGGGTCATGCGGACATTGTCGCCGTCGATCAGGACGCGGGCGCGGACGGCGCGGAAGGCGCTGATGCTGTCGGTCGAGACGAGGCTGGGCAGTTCGACCTCGACCTCCTTCTCGATGCGGGCGGTCAGGACGCGGGCGTCGCGGACGGTGCGGATGTTGTCGCGACCACAGGCCACGGTCGGCCCGGCGTCAAAGATGTCGACCAGGCCGTTGGGGCGGAAACCTTCGGATTCCAGCAGGGCCATGGCCGGCACGCCCTGGGGGTGGACCTTGCCGATCACGGCGCGGGCCGGTTCAGGCAGCAGGTCGATGTAGATGGGATGGCGCGGGGCCAGATCGAGGATGAACTGCTTGTCGGTCGAGCCGCTCATGCGGTCGGCGTCGTCGAAGTCCATGGGGAAGAATTTGTGCGCCACATGGTCCCAGAAGGGGCAGTAGCCGTCGGGGGTGAAGACGCCGCGCAGTTCGGCCAGGACGTTGTCGGCGAACAGGTCCGGCTGGGCCCCGATCAGCATGTAGCGCGACTGGCTGAGTAGGCGCCCGGCGCCGCCCTTGCGGCGGTCGGCCTTGAGGAAGAGGGAGCCGACCTCGGTCCAGCCGGTGCATTCGTTGACCAGAACAAGCGTCTGATGGTTCAGCTTCAGGCCCAGCGACGGCGACTGGACCGTGTTGTTGACCACGCGGAAGCTGAAGAAGGGCCGCTTCAGCCCCACCGTCGCCTTGACCGAGCCGATGCCGTCGATGTCGCCGGTATCGCCGTCTTCGAGCATCAGGGTGTACCAGGCTTCCTGCGGCGGGACGCGGCCCTCGAAGCTGGCCTGGCTGAGTTCCAGGCGCTCGCTCAGGACGTCGGCGTCTTCGGGCAGGCTGGTGAAGCCGGGGCCGGACAGGATGGCCAGTTCAAGCAGGTGATCAAGGTCGGCGGGGCCGGCGGGGCGAACAACGAGCATGCGGTTACATGGTCTCCAGTCGGAGCTGTTTCAGTTTGAACGCGTCAATCTCGCCCGAGGCGATCTTGCACAGGATCAGGGCGCTGAGTTGGGCGCGTTCGACGAAGCTGGCGGGCCAGGCGAACTCCTGATCCGAATGGATCTCGCCGCCGACGACGCCGAGGGTGTCGACATTGGGCAGGCCCGCAGCGTGCAGGTTGTTGCCCTCGCAGACGCCGCCCGAGGGTTTCCAGGCGATCGTTTGCCCCAGCAGTTCGCCCGCATCGCGGACGGCGTGGAAGAGGGCGGTCTGGCTGGCGTCCATCGGCTTGGGCGCGCGGGTCATGCCGCCGTGCAGGTCCAGGGTCAGGCCAGGGAAGGGCGGCTCGGCGGCGATGGCGCGCACGGTCTGGTCGATCCAGGCGGCGGCTTCGGCATCGGGGACGCGGACATTGAAGCGGACCACGGCGTTGTCGGCGACGACGTTCAGCGGGCCGCCGCCGGCGATCTTGGCCACGTTGACGGTGACGCCCTCGCGCTGGCCGTTCAGGCCATGCAGGCGGGCGGCGATGATGGCGGCGCCGGCCACCGCATTGGCGCCCTCGTGGAAGGCGCGGCCCGCGTGGGCGGCCTTGCCGGTGACGATCAGGTGGAAGTTGCCGCTGCCCTTGCGCTCGCCCGCCAGGGTGCCGTCCGACAGGGCGGGTTCATAGGTCAGACCGACGTGGCCGCGCGCGCCCAGTTCCGCCAGCAGGGGGGCGGAGGCGGGGGAGCCGATCTCTTCGTCGGGGCTGAGCAGCACGGTCCAGCCGACGCGGGCCTTGTCCGGGTGGGTTTCAAAGGCCTCCAGCGCGGCCAACATCACACTAATGCCGCCCTTCATGTCGGCGACGCCGGGGCCGTTCAGGGCGCCGTCGGGGCGGGTGACGACGCTCTGGAAGGCGCTGTCGGCAGGAAAGACGGTGTCATAGTGGCCGGTCAGGACGACCTGGATCGGGGCCTCCGGCCGGGCGGTGACGGTCAGGCAGTCGGCATAGGTCTCTGGGATCACCGCGCCGCTGTCGGCCACGGTGGTCGAGGCTTTCGTCGGCACGCGAACGACGGCGGCGGGCAGGCGGCGCGCCTCGGCCTCCAGCACGTCCAGCATACGCGTCAGACCGGCGGCGTGGCGGCTGCCGGAGTTGATATGGGCCCAGTCGATGGTCCGCGCGACGATGACGTCGCCCTGGGCCGCGACGTGGTCGAGCACGGCCTGGTCGTGGGGTTCAATCCGCATGGCGGCGACCCTAGACGGGGGCGAGGCAAAGGTGAAGGCGGGGCGGTTTCTCGCTCAAGGACTTGGGAAAACGGGACCGTGCGGGATAGGTTTGCCGCCGCATTCGAGGAGTCGCGCATGAACCGTCGTTTCAGCTTTCCCAATCCGTTCGGTCCCGTCGATTCGGGTTCGACGGCGGCGGCGATGGCGCGCCTGAGCGCGCGGGGGTTTTGGCTGTGGGGGGCGGTTGGCCTGATGCAGGCGGGGCTGGTCTGGTACGCCTCGGATGTCAGTTACGCCGAGTTCCGGGGCGCGACGACGGGATTTGCGGTCTTCTTCGCCCTGATCGCCGGGGTTCTGGGCTGGGCGCAATGGCGGCGACCCAGCCGCATCCTGCCGGTCTTCGGCCTGGCCTGGGCCCTGTATGAGCTGAGCTCCACGGGCGTCAGCCTGCTGGTCGGGGCGCCGCTGGGTGTTGCGGGCGTGCCGGCCTGGGGTGGGATGATTGCAGCGGCGGCCATGCTGGTCTGTGCGGTCTTGCACGTGGGCGGCCTGCGCGGTTCGGCGGCGCTGTCGCGGCGCAGTCTCAAGGCTTGAAGTGAGTTCAGGTGCGTTCGCATCTGAACCGATTTCGCTTTAGGTGAAGGCTTCAGACAGGAGTTTCGCCATGACCGTCACGATCTTCCACAATCCCAAATGCTCGACCTCGCGCAAGGCGCTGGAGTTGCTGCAGGAGAAGGGCGTGCAGCCGACGGTGGTCGAGTATCTGAAGACCGGCTGGGACGCGGCGACGCTGGACCGGCTGGCCGAGCAGACGGGCGGCGGCCTGGCGGGCCTGTTGCGCAAGCGCGAGCCCCGGACGGCTGAACTTCTGGAAAGCGGCGCGTCCGAGGAGGTGATCCGCGCCGCCATGATCGCCGATCCGGTGCTGGTCGAGCGGCCGATCGTCCAGTCGGCGAAAGGCGCCCGGATCGGGCGTCCGGTCGAGAACATCCTGCATATTCTTTAAAGCGCCGAACCGCGCGCTCAAACCTCCCCCGCGTCGCGGGGGAGGATCATCTTGAGTGGCGTCGTTCTAGCGGCTGCGATTCCGTCGCCGGTCGGTGCGGTCGCCGCCGGGACGGTCGCTTTCGCGGCGCCAGCGGATGGACAGGCTGGCGTCGCCTTCGCCACCGAACTTGGAGCTGACGGCCAGGTTGCGGCGCACCTGCCATTCGACATTGACCGCCGCCCCGCCTTCGCCGCCGCCGATGACCTCCAGATAGACGTCGTCAGTGATGTAGCGGCCGCCGGCCACGGTCAGGCTGGAGGCCTCGCCGCCGAAGGACAGGCGGTCCAGGCCCGCCAGTTCGCGCAGGTTGCCGATCACGTCGAAGCCGCCGCCGCCGGCCAAGGAGGCCACGGCCGAGGCCAGCTGGGCCGCCTCGAAGCCCGACAGTTGCGAGGCGGAGCGCCCGAACAGGACCTGCGACAGGATCTCGTCCTGGGGCAGGGAGGGGGTCGAGGTCAGCTCGATCTTGGGCTGGGCCGCGGTGCCGGTGACCTTGATGGCGGCGGTCAGGGTGGGGTCCTCGCGCACCGCCTGCAGGTTCAGGCGGATGCGGGCCGGATCGGTGGACAGGCTGACCGAGCCGCTGTCGTCGAAGACGAAGCGCTTGCCCGCGAACTCATAGTCGCCGCGCACGACGTTGGCGGTGCCGCTCAGTTGGGGCTGGGCGATGGTGCCGCGCACGCGGGCGTCGGCCGTCAGTTCGACGTTCAGACCGCGCCCTCGCACATGGATGTCGCGTCCGGTCAGGTTGAGGTTCAGACCGATCTGGGGACCGCGGGCCTTGGCCTCGACCTCGACCGGATCGCCGCCGGGGCGGTTGATCTCGACCACGTCCATCTTCACCACCCCGTTGGAGCCGGGCAGGTTGGGCGAGATCTCGGCATTGTCGATGTTCAGGTCGCCGCTCAGCTGGATGTTGCCGTCAGCGCCCCGAACCGCCGTCAGCACGCCGTTGGCGCGGGCCTCGGCGATGTCGTTGTCGATGACGCGGAAGCGGGTCAGCTCCAGCCGCAAGGTCGAACCCGACCCCTGACGCAGGCCCAGATTGCCGTTGCCGCTCACCGTGCCCTTGACCCCGTCGGCGGCCTCGAAGCGTTCGATCACGGCCTGGCTGTCGTCGAAGCGGCTGGCCAGGGTGACGCTTTCGAGGCGCAGACCCGTGGCGCTGTCGCGGAAGGCGCCCTGGGTCAGATCCATGCGGCCGTTCAGCCGGGGGGCGTTCAAGGTGCCGGCCAGGGTGGCGCGGGCCGCGACCTGACCGGACAGGGACTGCGCCCCGCCAAGGAAGAGGTCCCAGATGGGCTGGATCTGGCCGTTGATGGCGACCTGGCCGGACATGTCGCGGGTGCGGGCGACAGCCAGGCGCAGCGGCGCGGCTGAGGCCTCGACCGGCAGGCGGACGTCGGCAGAGGCCTGAACCGCCGTGCCGTCGTTGGCCTGGGCGCGGATGCGCAGGACATTGTCGGTCAGGTCGGCATTCAGCGTGCCGTCCACGGCCAGGCCGCGCGGCGCGTCGATGCTGCGCAATTGTTTGAGGTCGATGTTGGCCGAGCCGTTCAGCGTGTCGCCCGAGCCCTGCAGAGAGACGCGGCCGGTGATCTGACCACGCAGGTCGGGGGCCAGGGAGCCCATTTCGACATTGGTCATGTCGGCCTGGATGGCGCTGCCGGTCTTGTCCTGACGCAGTTCGCCGGTCAGGACGCCGCCGCCGACGCCGAGATCGACACGGACCACGCGACCATCGCCGTTCAGGGCGACCACGGCGGGCGCGCGGGTGGTGAAGGCGACCTCGCGCACACGGCCGCCGCCGCGCAGGGTGACGGACTGGGCGGGGCCTTGTCGGGAATACTCGCCCGAGCCGTTGAACTGGACCGGGGTGGCGCCGCCGACGTCGGCGGACAGGGTGAAGGGCAGGCGGTCCAGCGTGCCCTGGCCTTTCAGCGACAGGTTGCGCACGACCCAGGTCGAACCGGCCAGGCGGACGTTGCGGCCGGTGACGTCGAGAACGGCGCTCTGATCGCCGCCGCCGTCGGTCAGGCGCACTCGGCCGTTGGCTTCACCCGAAGCCAGGAAGGCGCCCTGGCGCGCGGTGAAGGTCAGGTCGGCGCTGGAGGGGTAGTTGTTGGACAGGGCCACGGCGCCCTGGGCGGTCACGCCGCCGGCGTTGACGTCCACCTCGGTCAGGCGGATCTGCCTGCCGCCCAGGAAGAAGTTCCCGGAGGCCCGCGCCGGACCGTAGTTGGAGCCCGCGTTGACGACGACGCGGCCGTCGGAGGCGTCTGTTCCCTTGCGGAAGCTGAGGATCAGGTCGGCGTTGGTCAGGATCAGGCCGCCCGCCGACACCTTGTCGAAGGCGGCGCGCAGGTCGGCGCGGGGCTGGGCCAGGGTGCCGGTCAGGGCGCCGTCGCCGCTCATGGCGCCGTCGATGGCGACGGGGCCGACGCCGAACGGGCCACGCGCGTCCCAGTCGAGCGCCAGACGCATCTTGGCGCCCTCGATCAGGCCCTTGGCGCCCATGCGGCCGGCGGCGCCGGTCAGTTCGCTGCTGTTGATGGACAGGACGCCGTGATTCCACGACCCGGCGGCCTTGAGGCGCGGCGTCTGGCCCAGCAGACGATCCAGTTCGTCCATGCCGATAGCCATGCCGGAGCCGCGCCCGTCGAAGCTGAGCGTCCAGGGCGTGTTTCCGTGGGCCTTGCCGGCCTGGATCGGCCCCTTGAACGAGCCCTTGGCGCCGGGACGGATGCGCGAGATGTCGGTGATGTCGGCGTCGCCCCGGAAGCTGAGGCCGCCGGTGATGCTGCGTCCGCCCGAGCCGGTCAGGGTCAGGGCCTGACCGCGACCGTCGATCTTTTTCAGCACATAGGCGCCGTCGGCGGTGCGCGAACCCTGCAACTGAACACGCGGCGTCGCCCCCAGCAGGGCGCCGATGATGCCGGCGGTCGAGCCGCCGACCGCGCGGGCGTCGGTGGTGATGTCGAACTGGCCCTTGTTGACGGCGATGTCGAGCGGACCCGAGATGCGGGCGGCGCGGTAGCTGGCCAGGTCGGCGTTCTGCAGGCTGGCCGAGCCTTGCAGCGTCCAGGCCGTGGCGTCGCCCTTGAAGACGCCGGTGTAGGTGGTGGCTTCGGCCAGGGTGAAGCCGGCCAGCCGCGTCAGCGACGGGGTGGTGATCGTCAGGTTGATCCCGTCGGGCGCATTGCGGTCCTTGAGCTGGATCACGCCGCGGGCGTTGGACTGGATGTTTTCAGCGTTCAGGGTCCAGGCCACGCCCTGGAAGCCTTCGCGGGTCTTGTCCGGCACGGCGGCGAAACCGAAGCGGGCGGTGCGGCCGATGCGCTCGACGAAGGGGGCCAGCAGGTCCGAGCCCGAGAAGTCGGCATTGCCGCCGATGCGCGCCCCGTCCTTGCCGTAGCGGCCCTTGACCGACAGGGGGATGAAGTCGCCCGTCTTGACCTCGATGTCGACGATCTCGCCGTTGACCACGGCGATGGCCGAGAAGGGCTTGTCCGGCGAATAGCCGAGCGCCCCGGCGATAGGTCCGCCCTGGGCTTCGCCGGCGCGCAGGTTGACGCGCAGGTCCGCAGGCGTCTGGCCGATGACGGCCTTCAGCAACAGGTGGTCGCCCTTGCGGTTCAGGCTGAAGGCGTCGACGTTGACCACCTTGTCGCCCTTGCGGGGGATTTCGGCGTCGCCGCTCAGGGTCCAGCGGCCGTATTCCTTGGAGAAATCCTCCATCAGCTCGACGTTGGCGCGGAACTTGTCGATATCGACCGTGATGGCCTGAGGGCCGCCGGGCTCGGTGCGAGGCTCCAGCAGGGGACGGCGGATGACGCGGATCTGGTCGGCGCTGATCTCGCTGGCGTGGAAGCGGCGCATCAGAAGGGGCCAGTAGGACCAGTCCACGCGGACGTTGGTCGCCTCCAGCCAGACGCCGTCCTGGTCCGTCACCGTGACGCGGCCCAGGGTGAAGTCATCGAACAGGTCGCCCTTGAGCCCCTCGACATTGATGCGGCCGTAGCGGCTGATTTTCTTGCCGGCGACGAAGCTGGTGATCAGCTCACGCCCGGAATCCGACACCAGATACATCCGTCCGCCGACCGCCAGGACGATGGTCAGGGCCAGCAGGGCCGCGACCACGATCCCGGAGACGAAGGCGATCAGTTGCAGGCGCGTGCGTTTGCGCTTCGCCGCCTTGGCGGGCGTGTCGGCGGCGGCGTCCGCTTCGGGGGCGTGAGGCGGAGGAGTGTCGGTCAAAACGCCTGGCCGATGCTGATGTAGAGCTGGAAGTTGGAATCGCCTTCCCGCTTGTCCAGCGGAATGGCGATGTCGGCGCGCACAGGACCGAACGGCAGCTTGTAGCGGACCCCGACGCCGGCGCCATACCGCATGTTGTTGAAGTTCGGGGTTTCCTGGAAGCCGACCGCGCCGGCGTCGAGGAAGGCGACAGCCTGGAACTTGGCGCCGATGTCGTGGCGGACTTCAAGCGAGGTCTCGAACAGCGACAGGCCGCCGCGCGGGGTGTTGTCGGGCAGGCGCGGGTTGATGCTCTGGTAGGAATAGCCGCGCACCGAGCCGCCGCCGCCGGAATAGAAGAGACGATCCGACGGCACCGTCAGTTCCTGACCGCCGATGATCGAGCCGATACGCGCGCGCCCGGCCAGCACTGTCCTGGCGCCGTCCTGCAGCGGCAGGTAGGCCGTGGCCTGGCCCTCGGTCTTGAGGAACAGGACCGTGTCCTCGCCCGCCACGGCGGTCGGCTGGGCCGAGACGTAGAGGCGGAAACCCCGCGTCGGGTCCAGCGGATCGTTCGAACGATCCATGAAGGCGGCGGCGCGGCCGGTGAAGATGGCCAGGTCGCGATCAAAGGTGATCGGCGCCTCTGTGACCGGGTCGAAGCGGTTTTCCGTATACTGGCCGGCGTCGATCCCCAGGCCGTAGGTGAAGAAGGAGGTCTTGCCGATACGCTGCGACAGGTCGGCGTTCAGGCTGACGGCGCTGCGGTCGTAGGCGTCGGTCTGTTCGTTGACGAGATAGGACGACAGACGCAGCGTCCGACCCGGCTTGCGCCAGTGAGGCAGGCTGATCTCGCCGCCCAGGCGGCTGTCGATGCTGGCGTAGCGGCCGCCGTATTTCACCGTCGCGGCGCGACCGAACCGATTGAAACGGGTCTGGAAGACATCGACGCCGACGCCCTCGGCGGTCGAATAGGTGGCGCCGGCCTCCAGCAGGCTGCGCGCGCGGTCGGACAGACCGACGACGACCGGGCGCAAACCTTCGGGAGTCGTCTGATCAGGCGCGGCCAGCGAGACGTTGACGCCGTCATAGACGCCGGTGTCCAGCAGGCGGCGCTCCAGTTCGGCCACGTCCTCGGGATCATAGCGGTCGCCCGCCTTCCAGGGGGCCAGGCCGGCGACCCAGTCCGGATTGGTCGAGCCGCGCGTGCGGACCTGCAGCCCGTCCAGGCGCACCAGGGCGCCCGAGGCGATGTTGAAATTGGGCTGAACGGTGAAGGTGGCGTGATCGACCACCACGCGGCGCGGCTCGGCCTTGGCGTCCGCATAGCCTTCGCGCGTCAGGCCGGCCACGATGCGCCCCTCGGCCGCCAGAACATCAGCGGCGCGGCCAGGATCGCCAGTGGTCAGGCCGATCTCCTTGGTCACGACCTCGGTCGTCACGGCGTCGGGAACCGGGGCGACCCAGTTGATCTTGGTTTCGTCCAGCGCAAAGCGGCGGCCCGGCGTGACGGTGACGACGGCGATCGGCTTGTCCTCGCCCTCGACGTCGTCCTGCAGGGTCGGCTGATAGTAGCCTTCGGAACGCAGCAGGGCTTCGGCCGCCTCCATGGCGCTGCGGGCGCGACGACGCGCCTCGAACCGGTTGGCCGGCGCCGCGTCGACGACGCCGACGGCCTGTTCCAGCTGACGACGCAGTTCGCCGTCGACCTCGCCGCGAATCTGGGCCTTGGGCTCGGCCGCCAGGGCGGCGTGGCCGCAGACGACCGAGAGCGCCACGCTGGCGAAGAGAAGATAGGGCCGCGACGTCAAACTGGAGCCTTGGTTCAGAGCACGACGGCGGAGAGCACAGGCTCGCCGAGCGGAATCAGTAGAACAGCGTATCGCTTTCGGGCTGCACCGTCTGTTCCGAGGTGCGCTGTTCGGGCGGCAGTCGATCAACCGGCGGCGGGGCGTCGGTCGGGATCGGAGCTTCGGCCACGGCGGGGGCGGCCGATTCTTCGGCGGCCGGAGCGGTCGGTTCCTCGGTCTGGATTTCGACGGCTTCGTAGTCCTGGCCCTGATGCGGTTCGTCGCAGGAGGCGAGGAAGGCGGCGGCGCCGAGGCTGGCCGCCAGCAGCAAACGTTTTACAATCAACTGGTTCATCTGAGCTTCTTCCCCCTGTTGGGGTGGCAAACGCCGTCTGAGGCGCTGGGTTCCTGTCCCCCTTGTTGACTGAAGGAGAATGAACCGCAACTGAACCTTTTACGTCACGCGCGGCGATGTGCGCCCGGTCCAGTCGGCGAGGGCCTGATCCAGGGGGCGGATGGGGCGTTCGGCGCTGACCGAAGCGGCCGAGACGGCAAAACGGGGGGCTGGCGCGGGTTGGGTGATTCCAGCCTCGACAAAGGTCCCACGGGCTTGATTGTGCGGGTGATCCGCCGCTTCGGCCAGGGTCAGGACCGGGGTGACGCAGGCCTCGGTTCCGGCGAAATGAGCGGCCCAGTCGTCGCGATCGCGCGCGGCGAACAGAGTGGCGAAGCGTGCCTGAAGTGCGGGCCAGTTCTCGCGATCAAACTGCGGCGCCTCATCCGGCGCCAGGCCCAGACCGTTGATGAGGGCCGCGTAGAAGCGGGGCTCCAGCGCCCCTACGGCGACGAAGCCGCCGTCCCTGCAGGCGTAGCAGCGATAGAAGGGCGTGCCGCCGTCCAGCAAATTGGCCTCGCGCCGGTCGCTCCACAGGCCGCGCGCGCGCAGGGCATGGAACAGGCTGGTCAGCAGGGCCGAGCCATCGGTCATGGCGGCGTCGACGACGCGCCCGCGCCCGGTGGTCCTGGCCTCCAGCAGGGCCGCCAGGACGCCGCTGACCAGCATCATGGCGCCGCCGCCGTAGTCGCCGACCAGGTTCAACGGGGGAGGGGGCGGCTGATCGCTCGCGCCCATCGGATAGAGGGCGCCGGACAGGGCGATGTAGTTGATGTCGTGGCCGACCTGATCCGCCATCGGCCCCGTCTGGCCCCAGCCGGTGACGCGGCCATAGACCAGGCGCGGATTGACGGCGGCGCAGGCGTCCGGCCCGAGACCCAGCCGCTCCATGACGCCGGGACGGAAACCCTCGATCAGGGCGTCGGCGCTTTCGATCAGACTCAGGACCCTGTCGCGATCTTCTGGCGATTTCAGATCGACCGGCACGGCGGTTCGGCCGCGATGCAAGACCTCGCCGCCGACGTCGTCGAAAACGGCGGCGGGAGCGCCGCCGCCGCGTGTGAGGCGCAGGACCTCGGCCCCCATGTCGGCCAGAACCATGCCGGCGAAGGTGACAGGCCCCAGGCCGTCGATTTCGATGATGCGTAGTCCGGCCAGAGGTCCCATGACGTGAAGCTAAACCGGAACGGCGAGGCGGCGTCACCCTCTTTCAGACAGGGGATATAACCGTGGTCGGTACGATTTCCTCACAAAATGCGCATCTACCCGCGCTGCGGCCCTTGACCTCCATCCGCGAATGAACCAGAAACCGCCTCCGCAAACAGGCGCTGCGCTTGTTGGCGGGAAAGCAATCCAAGTGGTTGATTTCAAAGAGTGTGCGCCCCTAGCTCAGTTGGTTAGAGCATCTGACTTTTAATCAGAGGGTCCTCGGTTCGAGCCCGAGGGGGCGTACCAACTCCCTTCTCCCCGTTTCAAAGATCAACGCCTAGAGCCTTGGGTCGTCGGGGTGCTTGTCGCGCAGGCTGTCTTCGAGGCGCGACAGTTTCTTGTCCAGCAGGGAGATGTGGCGGGGTTTGACGCCGCGCCGGAGAAGCAGGCTGCTGACCTGCCAGGCCAGAATCGCGAAGGCAGCCAGAACCGCGACAGCGATGATGAAGTCCGTGGGGGTCAGGGCGTAGCCCGCATTGCCGTCGATGGTCATGGCTGGAGCCTAGCCGCTCGGCCACGGGGTGCAAGCTTACGGCTTGGCTTGGGCGGGGCCCTCGTGATCTAAGGCGGGCATGCGCTCTCTCACTCTTTCTGTCGTCGCCGCGTCCCTGATCCTGGCTGGCTGCAACGCCGGCGCTTCGGCGCGCGGCGGAGCGGAACAGGTGGGGGCCGGGTTGGGCGACGCGGTGACAGCGCCGCTGGACGATCTGAACCTGCGCCGCCAGATGATTCCGACCATCCTGCTGCAGGCCGAGAGCAATCCCTATGATCTGCGCAACCTGAACCATTGCCGCACCATCGCCGCCGAGATCGCGCGCCTGGACGAGGCCCTGGGGCCGGATACGGACGCGCCGCCGTCGCAGGACGGTTCCTATATGAGCGAACGGGCGGCGGATGCGGCGGCGGGCGCGACGCTAGATGCGGTGCGGGGGGCCGTAACCGACTTCATCCCGGCGCGTAGCTGGGTGCGCCGTCTGAGCGGCGCTGAGGCGCACAGCAAGCATGTGCAGTCGGCTATCCAGGCGGGGCTGCGCCGGCGGTCCTTCCTGAAAGGCGTGGGGATGCAGCGCAACTGCGCCCCGCCGGCGGCCCCGGCGGGGTTCGTGCCGCGCCCGACTCGCGGTCGAACGGGCGGCTAGCCCTTCAGGTGACGGGCGCGGAAGTCGCGCCGGAACTGCTCGAAGCGGCCTTCGCTGATCGCCTCGCGCATGGCCGCCGTCAGGGCCTGGAAGAAGGCGATGTTGTGCCAGCTTAGCAGGATCTTGCCGAGGATTTCGTCGGCGCGGATCAGGTGATGCAGATAAGCCTTTGAATAATCGTTGGACGCGGGGCAGGGCACGCCCATGTCCAGCGGGTCCTGATCCTCAGCGAAGCGGGCGTTCTTCAGGTTGATCGGCCCGTCCCAGGTCCAGGCTTGGCCGTGACGACCGGCGCGGGTCGGCAGGACGCAGTCGAACATATCGACGCCGCGATAGACGGCTTCCACCAGATCGATCGGCTTGCCCACGCCCATCAGATAGCGCGGACGGTCCTTGGGCAGGAACTCGGGGGCGAAGTCGAGGACCTCGCACATGGCCTCATGGCCCTCGCCGACGGCCAGGCCGCCGATGGCGTAGCCGTCGAAACCGATCTCTTGCAGGCGTTCCGAGGACTCGCGGCGCAGGTTCTCGTAGGTCGAGCCCTGCTGGATGCCGAACAGGGCCTGGGTGTCGCGCGTACCGAAGGCGTTCTTGGAGCGCTGCGCCCAGCGGGCCGACAGTTCCATGCCCTGACGGGCGCGCTTTTCCTCGGCGGGCCAGGCGACGCATTCGTCCAACTGCATGACGATGTCGGAGCCGAGGCGGTCGGCCTGGATCTGGATCGAGCGTTCGGGCGTCAGGACGTGTTTCGAGCCGTCGATATGGCTGGAGAAGGTCACAGCCTCCTCGGTCAGCTTGGAGATGCCCGACAGGCTCATGACCTGGAAGCCGCCGGAGTCGGTCAGGATCGGCTTGTCCCAGCGCATGAAGTTGTGAAGCCCGCCCAGGCGCTCCATCCGTTCCGGGCCGGGACGCAGCATCAGGTGATAGGTGTTGCCCAGCAGGATGTCCGCGCCGGTCTGCTTGACCTGATCCACCGTCATCGCCTTGACCGTGGCGGCGGTGCCGACGGGCATGAAGGCGGGGGTGCGGATGTCGCCGCGCGGGGTCTTCAGCACGCCGGTGCGGGCGCGGCCTTCGGTGGCGGAAATTTCAAACGGGAAGGGCACTAATAACTCCGCTCATCCCCGCGGAGGCGGGGACCCAGTAAGAGCCGCAAGAAGGGCGGTATGATTGGGGACTGCTCAAACACGGAACCATGCACTCTGTCACCCAAAGAACTGGGTCCCCGCCTCCGCGGGGATGAGCGGAAGGGTTGTGCCTTAGCGCAGGCTTTCCAGCATTTCGGCGCGTTGCAGGTCCTTGGGGCGGCCGAACAGGCGGCAGGTCTCGATCTGTTCGTCGATTGACGGCGTGAAGACGGTGAAGTCCTCCAGCGCGATCGGCACGCGGGTCGAGAAGGCGACGGGCGTCCAGTCGCCGCCCGCGCGCACATCCATGTTCGCCATGACGTCCAGCGGGACCGGCGTGGTCAGGATCTGGCCAAAGACCTGAGACCGGAACAAGCCCTCGCCGGGGTCGGGCGTGACCTGGCCGTGCAGGGCCTCGATCAGGCGGCGTGCGTCACGCGGGCTGCACAGGACGTCGATGTCGGGCGCGCGCCAGTCGCGCAGGCCCCACAGCACCATGGCCGCGCCGCCGAAAATCCACCACGGGTCCTGCATCTCGCTCGCCGCCGAGGCGAGGATGTCCAGAGAGGCGGCGAAATCGTCGGGCAGGTCCTCGGTCATGCGTCCTTCCTGAACAGCAGGCTCCCGTCGCCATAGGAATAGAAACGATAGCCGGTGTCGATGGCGTGGGCGTAGGCGGTGCGCATCGTCTCCAACCCGGCGAAGGCGCTGACCAGCATGAACAGGGTCGACTTCGGCAGGTGGAAGTTGGTCATCAGCAGGTCGCAGGCGCGGAAGCGGTAGCCGGGGGTGATGAAGATGGCGGTGTCGCCGTGGAAGGGCTGGACCAGGCCGTCCTCGGTCGTGGCGCTTTCCAGCAGACGGAGCGAGGTGGTGCCGACGCAGACGATGCGGCCGCCCGCGGCGCGCACGGCGTTCAGGGCGGCGGCGGTCTCGGGCGAGACCTCGCCCCACTCGGAGTGCATCTTGTGGTCGGCGGTGTCGTCGGCCTTGACCGGCAGGAAGGTGCCGGCGCCGACGTGCAGGGTCACGGCGTGGGTGGCGACGCCGCGCGCCCGGATCGCCTCCAGCAGGGCGGGGGTGAAGTGCAGGCCCGCCGTCGGCGCGGCGACCGAGCCGTCATAGGTGGCGAAGACCGTCTGATAATCCTTCAGGTCGCGGTCGTCCTCGGGCCGCTTGGCCGCGATATAGGGGGGCAGGGGCATGACCCCGACGTCGCGGATGGCGTCGTCCAGCGCAGGCCCGGCCAGGTCGAAGCGTAGGGTGATCAGGCCGTCTTCGTCCTTGGCCTCGACGGTGGCGTCGAGCCGACCCAGTTCGCAGGCGCCGTCAGCCTCGCGCCCGAACCTCACCCGGTCGCCGGCCTTCAGCCGCTTGCCCGGCTTCATGAAGGCGGACCAGACATCCGGCGCGTCGCGGTGGTGCAAGGTGGCCTCGACCTCGACGGTCAGGGTCTCGCCTTCCGGTCCGATGCGGTGGCGCACGCCCGACAGGCGGGCGGGGATGACCCGCGTGTCGTTGAACACCAGGGCGTCGCCGGGCTGCAGGAAGTCCGGCAGGTCACGGATGATCCGGTCGTCCAGGGCGCCGTCCTTGACCACCAGCAGACGCGCGGAATCGCGTGGCTCGGCAGGGCGCAGCGCGATGCAGTCATCGGGCAGGTCGAAGTCGAAATCTGAGGTCAGCATGAGGTGGGGCAAAGGCCATGCCCGCGCCGCCGGGTCAAGGCACGGCGGTTGGCCGCGCCGGATGGAGCGTCTATCTGAGCGCGGACTTGCATGAGGAAGACGACATGACCGATCGCTATCTGGACGACCTGAGCGTCGGCGAGAGCTGGACGGGCGAGGCCTTCACCATCACCGAGGCCGAAATCATCGCCTTTGCGCAGCAGTTCGACCCTCAGCCCATGCATGTGGACAAGGCTGCGGCCGAGGCCGGGCGGTTCGGCGGCCTGATCGCCAGCGGCTGGCATGTCTGTTCGCGCGTCATGCGTCAGTTCGTGGACGAGGCCTATTTTGGCCAGACGCCGCTGCTGGGCATGAACGTCGACGCCCTGTGGTGGGTGCGGCCGGTGCGGCCGGGCGACACCCTGACCGTTCGGCGCGAGATCATGGAGATCCGCCCGTCCAAGAGCCAGCCTGATCGCGGCGTGGTCCGCACCAAGACCTGGGTCACCAATCAGGACGGCGACCTGGCGATGAGTTTCGAGAACCAGATGCAGTTGCCGAGGAACGCCGAAGCGGCTCTGATCCGCCCGCTGCGGTTGACCGGAGGCGCTCAAGGCTGCAAAGCCGGTTGATGCTTCAGAACCTTGAAACCCTGTCCCGTGAGGCCCGTTCGTGGCCGTTTGAGCAAGCGCGCAACCTGCTGGCCCACGTGCTCAAAAAACGGCTGTCGGACGCGGAGCGCGATGCGGCGAAGCTGCTGATCGACGCGGGCAAGACGGACGAGGCTCTGGCGACCTTCGAGGCGCTGAACCGGCCGGTGATCCTGGAGACGGGTTACGGTCCGTCCGGCCTGCCGCACATGGGCACCTTCGGCGAAGTCGCGCGCACGACCATGGTGCGCAATGCGTTTCGCGCCCTGACCGGCGACCACTGGCGCACGCGGCTGATCGCCTTCTCGGACGACATGGATGGTCTGAGGAAAGTGCCGGAAGGCGTGCCGAACCCGGAGATGCTGCGCGAGGACCTGCACCTGCCGCTGACCAAGGTGCGCGACCCGTTCGGCACGCACGACAGCTTTGGCGCGCACAACAACGCCCGTCTGCGCGCCTTCCTCGACAGCTTCGGCTTCGACTACGAGTTCATGTCCTCGACCGAGACCTATCGGTCGGGCCGGTTCGACGCGACCCTGCTGACCCTGCTGGAGCGCTTCGACAAGGTCATGGGCATCATGCTGCCGACCCTGGGCGAGGAGCGCCGCGCCACCTATTCGCCCTTCCTGCCGGTCAGCCCGATCACCGGCCATGTGCTGCAGGTGCCGACGCTGGAACGCAATGTCGAGCGCGGCACTATAGTCTTTGACGATCCCGCGGGTGGACGCACCGAGGTTCCCGTCACTGGCGGCCATGTGAAGCTGCAGTGGAAGCCCGACTGGGCCATGCGCTGGACGGCGCTGGACGTCGACTACGAGATGTCGGGCAAGGACCTGATCGAGAGCGTGCGCGAGAGCGGCAAGATCTGTCGCGCCCTGGGCGGCACGCCGCCGGAGGGCTTCAACTACGAGCTCTTCCTCGATGTCGAAGGCAAGAAGATCTCGAAGTCCAAGGGCAACGGCCTGACGATGGACGAGTGGCTGCGCTACGGCACGCCCGAGAGCCTGAGCTGGTACATGTTCCAGTCGCCGAAGTCGGCCAAGAGCCTGCATTTCAACGTCATTCCGCGCGCGACGGACGACTATCTGTCCTTCATCGAGCAGTACAAGACGCAGGAACCGGCCAAGCAGATCGACAACGCTGTCTGGCACATCCACTCGGGCCAGCCGCCGCAGAGCGCCTCGCCGGTGTCGTTCGCCCTGCTGCTGAACCTGGTCGGCGTGGCCAACGCCTCCAGCAAGGATCAACTGTGGGCCTATTTCGCCAAATACCTGCCGGACGCCACGCCCGAGAATGAGCCGGTTCTGGACCGGCTGATGGGCTATGCGCTGAACTACTACGAGGACTTCGTGAAGCCCTCGAAGACCTATCGTCTGCCCGACGACAAGGAGAAGGCGGCGCTGCTGGACCTGGCGATGCGTCTGAAGGCCCTGCCGGCCGACACGACCGACGGCGAGGCCATCCAGGGCGAGGTCTATGCCGTCGGCAAGGCGCACGAGTTCGAGCCGCTGCGGGCCTGGTTCCAGGCGCTGTATGAGGTGCTGCTGGGCGCCTCGCAGGGGCCGCGCTTTGGGTCGTTCGCGGCCATCTATGGCCTGCCTCAGACCATCGCCCTGATTGAAGCCGGGGCGAACGGCGAACTGGCCGGCGGCTGACGAGTGAAGGCGGAAGCGGACGCCATTTGCGAACCGGGCATCCTCTAGAGGAAGGACTGCGGTGCATTACGAGATCGACGAGGAGGCGAAGATCCTCCTGTTCGACATGGCGTCCGTCCGTTCTGCGGACGAGGTTCTGGCGACGGTGATGAGCCTGATCGCGCAGAGGCCGGAGCTTTGCGCCTGGGATTGGATCGCGCTGGGCGATCCTCTGCCGGACGACGCCAGTCACGAGCATCTGGCCAAGCTGTCCGCCGCCTGGGGCAAGCCGCCCGCCGTCGAGGCCGTGACAGCCTTTGTCACGCCCGACGCCTTCTTCCATCTTTGGGCCAAGGTGATGGATTTCCAGTTCGTCCGGCGCAAGCACCTGGTGGTGCGGGACGTGGCGGCGGCGCGCAGCCTGATCGAACGCCGTCGAAATGCGCGCGCGGGCTGACCCTCAATCAAGATGAACCGAAAATAACGGCGAGGCGGGGGGGAGCCTTCAGCTTCGCCGGGGCATTGTCTCCCCACGACACTCGATGACAGGAGAGAGACATGTCGAAGTTCTTCAAGGCGGGTTTGGCCGCCACCGCAATGTTCGCCGCTCTGGGTTCGGCCGCTGTGCCTATGACCGCCAGCGCCATGCCGCAAGCCAACGGCGTCACCAACTGTGACGCGCCGGGCGGCCGTCAGCGCGCCGGCGCGGCCATCGGCGCCGTCCTGGGCGGCCTGGCCGGCAGCCAGGTGTCCAAGAATGAGCGCGCCCTCGGCGCCGTGGTCGGCGCGGGCGCCGGCGCCGCCGCCGGTTCCTACATCGGCTGCAACCAGCAGCGCGCGCGTTCAGCCAACCAGGCCGCCGCCAACTCGTACCGCGCCACCTCGAACCTGCGCATCCGCACGGGTCCGGGCGCCAACTATCGCCAGACCGGCAGTTTGTCGGCCGGCCAGCCCTTTACGGCTGTCGGTTCGCAAGGCGAGTGGGTTCAGATCGCCGGCGGCGGCTGGGTGAACGCCCACTATGTCGCACCGAACTAAGGGCTTTGCTGCCTAGTCCAAGAGGGCCGTCTCGAAAGGGGCGGCCCTTTTTCTTTGGGCGCTACCGGCCGTTCGGCCTACTTGAGCGGCATTTTTGGGTGCGCTAACGGCCAGTTGGCCTGCTTGAGCGCAAGCAGCCTACTGACTGACCCAGAGGATGCGGGCCATCCACAGGATGTCGCGGCGGGGCAGGGTACGGGGCGGATAATCGAGGTTGATCGAGGCCAGGGTGACCTCGCGTGGGCTCATGGCCGCGATCTCCTTGGCCAGGGTCTCGCCTGAGGCCGTTCGCACCGCCACCCGGTCGCCGCGCCGCACATCCGACGCCTCCAGGTCCACGATCACTCGGTCGCCGGGGCGATAGAGGGGGGTCATGGAATCGCCGTCGATGGTCAGGCTGAACAGGCTGTCTTTGCGAGTTGGCAGATCGGTCTGGTCCCAGCCCTCGGCCAGGGGCAGGCCTGCGTCATCGAAGAAGCCGTCTGCGCCCGCGCGGGCCAGGCCCAGCAGGGGAATGGAACGGTCTTCGGCCGGGGCGTCGTCGGCGAGCGCGGCGAAGGCACCGAGGGAAATCCCCGTCGCCTCCAGCACGCGGGTCAGGCTCTCGGTCGAGGGCCAGCGCGGGCGCGGCGGGTCGCCGGGACCGAAGCGTTTGGAGGGATTGAAGCTGGTGGCGTCCAGGCCCGCGCGGCGCGCCAGGCCTGACGGCGAGGTGCCTTCGCGGCGCGCCAGGGCGTCCAGGGCCTTCCAGAGCTTGGCGTGGGAGAGGGGCATGGCCCCTCAAATCTATCGCAAGGCGATAGGAATATCCACCTAGTCGGCGTCCTGACCGATGGCGCGGCGCTCCTGCCAGGCCCAGAAGGTGCCGATGGCGATCGCCAGCATGATGCCGTAGCCGGTCATGTTGACCACGGTATAGAAGGCCGAGATCGGCGGACGCAGGTTCAGCATGACCATGACGTGGCTGGTCACGGCCAGCAACTGTAGCGCGCAGGCCCAGACCGGCCAGGAGCGCGGCGCCTTCCAGACCATGGCGGCGAAGATGATCAGCATCACTACATCGAGGGCGAAAACGCCCCACTGGACGCCGAAATAGCCGCCTGCAGTCTGCGCCATCAGAGATGCGAACCAGCCGAAGAGGAAGGCGCCGGCACCAATTTTTTCAGGCTGACCGCCTTTTATGAAGGCGAACAGTCCTACGGCCACGACGAAGGCGGCACCGACATAGCCAGCAACGGTCTCGAACAAGAAGGCCCCCATTGTCGTCCTGACAATGGGGGCGATCATAACGTAACTTTATGGGAAACCGGAGAGCTGATCCCCAAGGTTACGGGAATTTCACGCGACGCGCAGGTGGTCGCCCTTGCGGGTCATCGGGCGATCGTCCCACTCATCAGGCTTGTTCAGCGGACCCACGGCGTAGGTGCCGTAGCCGAGGCGACGGTGGTCCTTTTGCAGTTCGGCGTGGCAGGCCACGACGGCCTCGCGGGCGGTGCTGAGGGCCATGATGGCTTCGACGGCCTTGGCCTGCGAACCGGCGGCGGACACCGGCGAAAGCGACAGAGCGGCGCGAGCGCCGATCATGGCCTGAACCAGGGTGGTGGCGTGGGTGATGGCGTCATCCACCGCTTTTTCGGTGGCGTACAGTTCGCCGGCGACGCCAGCGATCACTTCAGTGCGGTCCATGACTTTACCCCTCAATAAAGAAATACCGTCATTTCTTAACGCGTATTAAGGGTGTTTGATAGGGGTTTGTTTACCAAGGGTTACATTTCAACCTTAGATTTCCGGATGTGCGTTCAGGTTGAATCGTCGTCGCCATCGAGCAGGAAGTGTGCGGTCAGGGCGGCGATGGGCTGATCGCGGCCTTGTTGCCAGGCTTCGGCGGTGACGTGGGCGACGCGCCGTCCGGCCTTGTTGATCCGGGCCTGGGCGAAAACGTCCGTCGGACGACCTGAGCGCAGATAGGCCACCGTGACATTGATCGGGCGGGGCAGACGCAGGCGGGGATAGCTGAGCGAGACCTGGGCCACGGCCGTCATCTCCAACAGGGCGGCGGTCGATCCTCCGTGCAGGGCCGGCAACATGGGGTTGCCGATCAGGCGGTCGGCGAAGGGCATGACGACCGTCAGCTCGTCGCCGTTCAACTGAGTCTTCAGGCCAAGGAAGCGGGCGTAAGGCAGGCTGTCGAGCAGGGGAGCGGTCATGCGGCGTCTCCGGCGGCGGGTTTGGCGCGCAGGTTGGCGCCGGCGCGGTGGTCGCCCTCGGCGCTGATGACATAGGCGGACTGGGCGGCGGCGACCGGGTCGGCGGGGTCGTCCTCGAAGGCCCAGGCGCGGACGAAGCCGATGCTGCGCGTCAGACGATAGCAGCGCGCCTCGGCGATCAGATCCCGACCGGGGATGGCTGCGCGCATGTAGTCGACGCGCAGGTCCAGGGTGGCGATCGGTTGATAGGTCTTCAGTCCGACCCACACCGCCAGGCCGCCGACGTGATCCAGCAGGGTCGTGACCAGTCCGCCCGCCAGGACTCCGGTCTCGGGATCTCCGACCAGGTCGTCGCGATAAGGAACCCGCAGACGAACCCGGTCGCCGTCGAGTCCCTCATACAGGAACCCCAGGGCGTGGGTGTGGGCCGCGCCCGAGGCGAGTTGCGGCAGCAGGGTGGTCAGGAACTGATCCGTCATCAAGACGTCCTTTGGCTAGGGGCCGTCTGCGGTCGCTCAGATCGCCGCAGCGCCCGCCTTTGGTGGCGCGCGCCGTGAGGGCTGTCCATAGCGCAAAAGCCGCCTCGATCAGTCGGGCGGCTTGGTGCGTGGAAGCTGACGCGGGGTCAGGCGGCGGGGCGTTTGCGCGTATTGGACGCCGGGGCAACGACCGCGGCCGGGGCGGCCAGAGCCGCGTTCATGGCCATGCGCAGGCGTTCGGGCTTGATCGGCTTTTCGACCACGGCGGCCATGCCGACGGCGATATAGTGCCTGGCGTCGTCGGGGTCGGCGTTGGCGGTCAGGGCCACGATGGGAATGTTGCGGCTGTCGCCGGGCAGGGCGCGAATGGCCTGGGTCGCCTGAACCCCGTCCAGGCGGGGCATCTTGATATCCATCAGGATCAGGTCGAACGGGCGGGCCTGGACGGCTTCCAGCGCTTCCTGACCGTCTTCGACGGTTTCGGAGGTGCAGCCGAACATCTCGCACAGGGCCTGGGCCACGACGCGGTTGGTGGCGTTGTCGTCGGCGATCAGGACGTGGGGGCGGGCTTGCAGGTCCAGGTCGTCCAGGCTGGCGACGTTGGACGGCTCTTCTTGCTGAATGACGGCGCGAGGAGCCGACAGGTCGAAGGCGAAGGTGGCGCCGCGTCCAGCGTTGTTCTCGGCCCAGATCCGACCGTTCATCTGTTCGACGACATGGCGGCAGATGGACAGGCCCAGGCCGCCGCCATCGGGCCCGGCGACGTCGAAAAGCTGGTCGAGGCGAGCGGGGTCGATGCCGGGGCCGTCGTCGCGGACCCGAGCCTCCAGGCGGACCTGATCGCCGACGACCATGGCCTTGAGGCTGGCTTCGACCATGCCGTTGCGGGCGAATTTCAGGGCGTGGCCGATCAGGGTGTTGAACACCTGGGTCAGGCGCGGGCCGTCCAGGACGCCGGCCAGTTCGGTGTCGCCCTCATAGCCCACCATCAGGGTCACGCCGTCCTGGGTCGCGCGCGGCGACCACTGGGTCTGGACCTGGTCCATCACGGCGCGCAGCGGCGTGGGCGCGGGCGTCAGCTCCAACTCGCCGGCCTCGGCGCGCGCCAGGTCCAGCGCGTCCTGCAGGGTGTCGAGCAGGGTTTCGGAGGAATCGATGATGGTCTGGACGTGCGCCAGGGCCGCATCGTTCAGCGGCTGGCGCAGCAGCAGTTCGCCCACCGCCAGGACGCCGTTCATCGGCGTACGCAGTTCCTGGCTCATCAGCCCCATGAACTGGCTCTTGGCGCGGGCGGCCGCTGCGGCCTGGAGCTTGACGTCGCTCAGGGCGCGCACCTGGTCGGCGAGGTCGCGGTTCTGCTGACGCTGGATGTCGTTGACGGCGCGGAGCAGGGCCACCGCCGTGCCGACGCCGCGATAGGCGCCGTTGCGGGTGACGATGAAGCCGCGCATCAGGGCGCCGGGGCCGCTCTTCAGGATGATGTCGGAAAAGGCGTCGATGCGGACGCCCGCTTCGACCACGGCTGGCTCTTCATCCATGATGTGGATGACTTCGCGAGCGCCGTAGAGGCTTTGGCCCAGAGGGGCCGCCAGTTTCATCAGGAAGTCGCTGCGCTCGATCAGGCCAAGCGGCCGTTCGCCATCGACGACAGGGATGACCAGGGTGTCTGGCTCGCGCTCGAAGCGCGCAAAGACCTCGGCCGCCATGGTGGTGGCGGTCACCGGCTCAACGCGCTCGGTCAGCACTTCGATCGTCGGCATACGGCCGGCACTCCAATTTCGGTTTTACATTTGATGAAAACGCTTTGCGAAAGCGTTAAAGCCGAACCGAATTTGCTCACTCTGACGAAAAGGGATGAGCGGTGGTGTTTTGCGGCGCGACGCCGACTGGCGTATAGAGCGCTCTGATCCGATCTTTCCCTGTTCCTTCTGGATGCGCGCGGCCCTTGGCCGACCGCAGGTTCGTCATGAGCGTTACGCCGCAAGCTTCTGAAAAATCAGCCCTAGTCCTGTTTTCGGGCGGGCAGGACAGCGCCACCTGCCTGGCCTGGGCGCTGGAACGCTATGAACGCGTCGAGACTATCGGCTTCGACTATGGTCAGCGTCACGCGGTCGAGATGCAGGCGCGCCAGACCGTGCGCGAGCAGATGGTGAACGTCCTGCCGCAATGGGCCGACCGGCTGGGGCCGGATCACGTCGTCGATCTGACCGGCTTCGGGGCCATCGGCGAGACGGCCATGACCACGGATCGCGCCATCGAGGCCGATGCGCGCGGCCTGCCCAACACCTTCGTGCCGGGGCGCAACCTGATCTTTCTGGTCGCGGCGGCGGCTCTGGCTGACCGGCGGGGGCTCGACGTTTTGGTCGGCGGCATGTGCGAGACGGACTTCTCGGGCTATCCCGACTGCCGCAATGACACGATCCAGGCCATGAGCCACGCCCTGACCCTGGGGCTGGCCAAGCCCTCGCCGATCGAGACGCCGCTGATGTTCCTGACCAAGGCCGAGACCTGGGGTCTGGCTGAGCGGATCGGCGGGGCGGCGCTGGTGGAGATGATCGTGGAGGCCAGCCACACCTGCTATCTGGGCGACCGGACCCATCGCCACGACTGGGGTTACGGCTGCGGAACCTGCCCGGCGTGCGAGTTGCGGGCGGCGGGTTACGGCGAATGGGCGGCGCGCGCGTGACCTATTCGGCCAAGGAAGTCTTTCTGACGGTGCAGGGCGAGGGCGGTCAGGCCGGGCGGCCCGCCGTCTTCCTGCGCTTTGCCGGTTGCAACCTGTGGAGCGGGCTGGAGCGGGATCGCGCCACCGCCGTCTGCAGCTTCTGTGACACGGACTTCGTCGGCGTGAACGGGGACGGCGGCGGCAAGTTCAGGACCGCCGACCTGATGGCCGATCATGTCGCCGGGATGTGGCGGGGCCGCGAGGGCGATCCCAAGCTGGTGGTCTGCACCGGCGGCGAGCCGCTGATGCAACTGGACGCGCCCCTGATCGAGGCCCTGCACGCGCGCGGGTTCGAGGTCGCCATCGAGTCGAACGGCACCCTGGCGGCGCCCGAAGGCATCGACTGGATCTGCATCAGCCCCAAGGCCGACGCCCTGGTGGTCCAGACCTCGGGTCAGGAGTTGAAGCTGGTCTTCCCGCAGCCGCTGGCGATGCCGGATCGGTTCGAGGGCCTCGACTTCGAACGCTTCTGGCTGCAACCCATGGACGGCCCCGACCAGGCCGCCAACACCGCCGCCGCCATCGAATACTGCCTGACCCACCCGCAATGGCGGCTCAGCGTCCAGACGCACAAGTATATCGGGGTAAGGTAGGGGCGAGATCGGACGCTCTGGGGAGATCATGCGGTGGCGTCTCGCAGATGACAGCACCTGTTTTCTATGATTTTCTGGAATCAGTTCAAGCTAGCCGCCGGAGCGGGCTTGGTCTCCGGGACGAGGGAGGGTTGTCATGACCGGGTTATGGGCGTTGAGATTGATGCCAGCCTTGCTCTTTCTTGCGGGGGCGCCGGCGTTGGCTCAATCGGCCTCGCCGACAGCGCCGCCGTCTGACCCGACCCAGCTCGAAGATGTCGTGGTTTCAGGTAGGCCCCTAGAAGCACAGGCAGAGGCGTTCGTCGCCTCCGTAGGCACCCCAGTCAAGGGTAGAAAGCTGGCGACTTGGTCCGGGCCGCTGTGCATCGGCGCCGCCGGGCTGGCGGCCGCCCCTGCGGGAGCCATGGTGGATCGCGTTCTCGACTGGGCGCACAGTCTCGGTGTGCCAATCGGTGGCCCAGGGTGCGATCTGAATGTTCTGATCGTATTCAGCGCCGACGCAGACCAGGCCGCGAGTGATCTAGTCAAGTCGAGGCCGCTGGATTTCCTTCCTGGATACGGCAGTTCCCATCAGGGAGCGCGAGCGCTGCGAGCGTTCCAAAACTCTGGCCTTCCGGTCCGGTGGTGGCACGTCAGCCTGCCCGTTGATCCCCACACCGGCGATGCGCTCGTGCGCCTCCGCGGCCAGCAGCCGTTTTCGGTTTCCCGGGAGATCAGGGGGCCCAGCGACCTCGGGGCCTATGGCCAGATCGTCATGGCTTCCCGTCTCTACGACGACTCCCTCGACGCCCTGCAGTCGATCGTCATCGTGATCGACGATGCTGCGCTTGAACAGACGAGTTTTTCGCAGTTGTCGGACTATGTCGCCATGGTCACGCTAGCCCAGGTTGATCCCGACACCCGGCCATCCGCGCCGTCCATCCTCGGGATATTCGAACCCGGCATCGTCGGGGAAACGACGCTGAGCGATTGGGATCAAGCCTTTTTGCAGGCGCTTTATCAAACGCATCAGCGAAACAGTCTGCCGCATGCGGACAGCACATTGATCGCGCGATCCCTTGCCCGCCGGCTTGAGAAGACGTCCGGGGAGCCCTGACTGCTGTTCGATCTGGTCTGGTCGGCCGTTGTCCGGAACGCGGGGGCAATCTGGATTCCTGGGCTTCGGCGTCGATGGCGGGCATTGGCAGTCGGGCGGCTCAGGCCGCTGACTGTGTTTGAGCCTCGATGAAGGGCCTCACCGCCGCCATCGCCCGTGCCACGTATTCGACCTTTTCTCCGACCGGGGCGACGTAGTGGATGGCGTCTTCGGCGTCCTGAACCGTCGCCAATCGGGCGATCATCCAGGCGGCGAGGTATTGCGAGGCGAGGCAGCCGCCGGCCGTGGCGACATTGCCGTGGGCGACGAAGGGGGCGTCCACGACATTGACGCCGGCCTCGATCACCCAGGGCTTGGTGGTCAGGTCGGTGCAGGCGGGCAGGTCGCCGGTCAGGCCCAGCTTGGCCAGCAGCAGGGTTCCCGAACACTGGGCGCCGATCAGCTGGCGCGACGGGTCCAGTTTCAGCTGTGACAGGAAGGCGGGATCGGCGGCGTAGTCGCGGGTCCTGATGCCGCTGCCGATCAGGACGGCGTCGGCCTCGGTCAGGAAGTCCAGCGGCTTCTGGCGCTGGATCGTCACCCCGGCCATGGAGGTGACCTCCGGCGTGGGGCAGGTGATGTGCGCCGCCCAGCCCTGAGCCTTCATCCGGTTCAGGATGCCCGCGGCGATGAAGCTGTCCAGCTCGTTGAAGCCGTCGAGGGTCAGGATGGCGATCTGCATGGCGGGCTCGTCAGGGGGGAGAGGCTCACCCTAGGCTGGGAATGGCGCCGTCCGACAGGGCCGGTTGGCGCGTGAGCGGCTTTAGCAGTCCTTGCCCTGGCGCTGGCGTTGTTCGCAGCGGCGCTGTTCGCGTTCGTAGTCGCGCTGTTCGCGTTCGCGTTTGGCCTTGGTTTCCTCGTCCGAGGTGGTGACGGCGTCAAAGCCCGCGCCGACCACGGCGCCGGTTGCCTTGACCGTGCCGCCGACGACGGCGACGCCAGCGCCTGCTACGGCCCCAACCAGGCAGCCTTGCAGCATCAGCGAACCGCCGATGACGGCCAGAAGGGCGGTCGCCCGCGCGAAGGGTTTGGTCATGAGAATCTCCCGAGGCGGCCATTGTGCGCGACGGAAGTGAACAGAGGCTGACGGCGGGGTCGTGGCCCGGACTTTCTCGTCGTCATCCCGGGGCCGCGCAGCGGAACCCGGGACCCAGACGGTGGAGGTGGACGGGGCGAGGCCGAGGTAAGAGCCGCCGCCTGGGTCCCGGATAACGGCTGCGCCGTTTCCGGGATGACGGAGGGGTTACAGGCTGTCGACCATGACCAGTTCGGCGTCTTCGCTGGCGGTGATGGTGATCACGGCTTCGTCGACGATGCCGGCGCCGTCTCTGGCGTTCAGCGTCGTTCCGTTAACGTCCACCCGGCCCACGGCGGGGACCAGATAGGCGCGGCGACCGGCGGCCAGGTCGTAGGTCAGGCTCTCGCCCGCCTTCAGCGTCGCCGCCAGGACCTTGGCGTCGGCGTTGATGGTCAGGGCCTCGTCCGCCGGATCGCCCGAGGCGACGACGGTGAAGCGGCCCGAGCGGTCGTTCTTGGGGAAGTCGCGCTGGCCCCAGGACGGCTGGGCGCCTGGCTTGTCCGTCTCGATCCAGATCTGGAACAGGGTGGTCGTCTCATCTTCGAGGTTGAACTCGGAGTGACGCACGCCCGTGCCCGCGCTCATCACCTGCACGTCGCCCGCGCCGGTGCGGCCCTTGTTGCCCATCGAGTCCTCGTGGGTGATGGCGCCGGTGCGGACATAGGTGATGATCTCCATGTCGGCGTGGGGGTGGGGCGGGAAGCCCGAGCGGGCGCCGATCTCGTCGTCGTTCCAGACGCGCAGACGGCCCCAGCCCATGCGCTTGGGATCGTAATAGTTGGCGAACGAGAAGTGGTGTTTGGCGTTCAGCCAGCCGTGGTTGGCGCCGCCGAGGGTGTTGAAAGGTCTGACGTCGATCATGGTTCGGTCTCCCTGTGGCTGCAGCCTATGCCGCGCCGGTCGGGAGCTATATAGGTAACGATAACTGTTACGAAAAGGGGTGTCTTTCCTCCCTGTTCGCGGAGCGAATGGGGAGGTGGATCGGCCGCGTCAGCGGGCGAGACGGAGGGGGCGGCGCAGAGGGAGGCTGCTTGAAACTGTCGATGGCGGCGTCGCCCCCTCCACCACTTCGTGGTCCCCCTCCCCATGAATGGGGAGGAAAGGGGAGGTCTTCTAACCCACCTGCGCCCTATGCCGCAGCATGGCGTCGGCCAGGACGATGGCGGCCATGGCCTCGACCACGGGCACGCCGCGCAGGGCGACGCAGGGGTCGTGGCGGCCCTTGGTGCGCAGATCGACCTCAGCGCCGTCGCGGTTGATGGTCTGGCGCAGGGTCAGGATGGAGGAGGTGGGCTTGAACGCCACGCGGGCCGTCAGGGGTTGGCCGGTCGAGATGCCGCCGAGGACGCCGCCCGCCTTGTTGGACAGGAAGATCGGCTGGCCGTCGTCGCCCAGGCGCATTTCGTCGGCGTTGTCCTCGCCCGACAGTTCGGCGGCGCCAAAGCCCGCGCCGATCTCGACGCCCTTGACCGCGTTGATGGACATCAGGCCGGCGGCCAGTTCGGCGTCCAGCTTGGCGTAGAGGGGCGCGCCCCAGCCGGCGGGGACGCCCGTGACCTCCAGCGCCACGACAGCGCCGATGGAGGAGCCGGCCTTGCGGATGCCGTCCAGGTAGTCTTCCCAGGCGGGGACCACGTCGGCGGAGGCGGCGAACAGGGCGTTGTCATAGACGGCGTCGAAGTCGATCGCCTCGTCAGCGATGCGATGCGGACCCAGTTGGACCACGCCGGCGCGGATGCGGATGCTGTCACCGAGGACCTTGCGCGCCACGGCGCCCGCCGCCACGCGGCTGGCGGTTTCGCGGGCCGAGGAGCGACCGCCGCCGCGGTGATCGCGGACGCCATACTTGGCCTGATAGGCGTAGTCGGCGTGGCCGGGTCGGAAGGCGCGGGCGATCTCGCCGTAATCCTTGGAGCGCTGGTCGGTGTTCTCGATCATCAGACTGATCGGCGTGCCGGTGGTGACCGGGCCGTTCCCGTCGTCGAAGATGCCGGACAGGATGCGGACCTGATCGGCCTCCTGCCGCTGGGTGACGAAGCGGCTGCCGCCGGGCTTCCTCAGGTCGAGCAGGGGCTGGATGTCGGCCTCGGTCAGCGGGATCAACGGCGGGCAGCCATCGACGACGCAGCCGATGGCCGGGCCGTGGCTTTCGCCCCAGGTGGTGACGCGGAACAGGTGGCCGAAGGTATTGTGCGACATACCTTAGGGCTTAAGCCGCGATCCGCTCCGGCGTCCAGACCCGCGTGAAGCGAAGCAGCAGGTCTTCGGCCGCTGAGGGCAGGTCGGCCGAGGCCTCCAGCTTGACGAACAGGTCGCCGGCAGGGCGGTTTCCGCGTGCGGGCAGGCCCAGACCTTTCAGCCGCAGACGCACCGGCTCGACCATATCCGGGACCAGCCAGGATGAGCGGAGGCCGGCGTGGGTCTGGATCTCGATGCGGCCGCCGTCGTCCATCATCCGCTGCGCCACGGCCCAGGTCATGAACAGATCGCCGCCTAGAACCGACAGGCCGTCGGCGGGGCGGATCAGGACGGGCAGCAGCAGGTCAGTCCCGTCGGCGGCACCGCGCTTCAGTCTGATCTTGTCGCCGGTGCGAACGCCGGGCGGGGCGTGGACCAGCAGGGTGCGGGCGCCGACGATCACGCGGATGCAGCCGCCGCTGATCGCCTGCATCGGCGTCAGGGTCAGAAGCGGGGCAGGGGCGGGCGGCTGGACGAAGGGTCTGGCGTAGGCGGGTGCGGGCAGGGCCAGGGTCTGGGCCTGCAACAGGCGATAGGCGACGATGACACGGCGAAACGTCTCGGCGTCACCGCCGGGGGCGTCGGGGCGGGCGGCCTTGACCGCCGCGCGGAAGGCTGTGGCCAGGCCGTCGGCGCTGACGGGGCCGGTCAGGCCCAGAAGCGACCGGGCGTTTTCAAGGGAGAGGGCGTCGGCGCACATGGGGCCAGCCTCGGGCCAATATGGTCAAGGCCGAGTTAACCGTGTCGACGGAAAGGAAAGTTTCAGCTTATGGTGAAGCTTGCCGTCGCGCCCTAGTCCACAGCTGATGACGTAGGGGAAATGCGGGTGTAGAGACTCAGCCATGACCCAGCCCTTGATCCCGCCCAGCCCGTCTGCCCAGGACTACGCCGCGCAACTGGCGGCCAATGCGGATGAGACCATGTTCGAGCGGACCGAGCCTTTCGGTCTGTTCGCCGAGTGGCTGGAGGCGGCCAAGGCGGCCGAACCGAATGACGCCAACGCCATGACCCTGGCGACGCTGGATGCTGAGGGGGTGCCGGACGCGCGCATCGTCCTGCTGAAGGATGTGGATGCGCGTGGTTTCACCTTCTTCTCCAATCAGGAGAGCGCCAAGGGCGAGCAACTGTGGGCGCATCCGGCGGCGGCCCTGGTCTTCCACTGGAAGAGTCTGCGCCGTCAGGTTCGGGTGCGCGGCGTGGTCGAGCCCGTCAGCGCCGCTGAGGCTGACGCCTATTTCGCCAGCCGGGCGCGCGAAAGCCGTATCGGCGCCTGGGCCTCGGATCAGTCGCGACCGCTGGACAGTCGCGCCGTCCTGGAGGCCCGCGTGGCCGAGCAGACGGAAAGTTTCGACGGGCAGGACGTGCCGCGCCCGGACCGCTGGAGCGGTTGGCGAATCGTGCCGCAGCAGGTCGAGTTCTGGCGCGATCGCGCCTTCCGTCTACATGACCGACTGCGCTTTGAACGCGATGGCGACGCCTGGCTGCGGACGCGCCTCTGGCCGTAGCCGTAACGGGGCTAGACGGCGTAGCGGGCCAGGAAGGTCTCGACCGCATCCTCGGCGATGGCGCGCGGCGTTCGCTCGGCCACGACGTCGTCCCCAGTCACCAGGGGCACGAAGAAGACGGGGTGTTCAATCATGCCCATCAGTTGCCCGGCGGCCCAGGACGGCTTGTCCACCTTCATCTGGCCGGCCGAGGTCATCTCGACCAGCATGCCGATCAGAATGGCGCCGAAATCGGAGCGGCCGCGTTCGAAGAAGCGCATGGCGATCGCCTCGAACCGAGGCCGCTCGGCCAGGACCAGCCGAAAGACCGACCGAACGAAGCTGTTGCTCATGAATTCGGCATAGCCGCCGATGAATTCGGTCAGGCGTTCACGCGGGGCGCCTGATGTCGTGTGCACCGCCGCCATGTGGCTTGCGAAGTCTTCTGAAGCATTGTCGATGACGGCTTCGAACAGGACCGCCTTGCTGTCGAAGAAGGCGTAAAGTGTTGCGGTCGAAACCCCTGCCTCTCGCGCGATAGGCTCCATGCGCGTGCCGGCGTAACCCTCGTTGATGAAGTGTAATCGCGCCTGTCGCACAATTGCGGAGCGTCGAGGATCGTCGAGATCGTGGACCAGTGCGGTCATCATTACATACCCGGAAAGAGTATGGATAACGTGCCTTTAAAATGCCTTGATTGCAACATGTAACATAGTTTTGCGAATGCAAATCAACTAGCGATGCCAATCCGCTAGCAGGGGATGGGCCAGGACGGGCGCGGCCAGGCGAACCACCGCCTGGGGATCTTCCAGCCGCACCGCCGCCGTGGCGTCCGCGACGATGAAGTCGGCGTGGGTGCGCGAAGGCTCGGTCCAGCGCTCGTGTCCTGGGCGAACGGTCAGCAGATACTGGTGGATGACGGATTCGGCGGTGCGCCCGCGCTCGGTCTGGTCGCGCAGTAGGCGGCGGATGAAGCGGATGTCGGCCGGGGTGTCGACAAAGACCTTGATGTCGAACAGGGCGGTCAGGGCCGGGGTGCACAGGACGTGGGTGCCCTCCAGAATCACCACCTCGGCGGCGGGGATCGGCTCGCCGCCCGGATCGCGGCCGTGGTGAATAAAGGAATAGAGGGGGGCGACGACGGGGCGGCCAGCCTTCAACTCGGACAGGTGTTCGACCAGAAGGTCGTGATCGCGCGCGGCCACGTCGTCGAAATCGTGGGTGTCGGCGTCGAAGCCCGGCACGCTGGCGGCGTCCAGATAGTATGAATCTTCGCGCATCAGCACGGCGACGCCGGCGGGCAGCGAGGAGACCAGGGCCTCGGCCAAGGTGCTCTTGCCGGAGCCGGAGCCTCCGGTGATGGCGATGAGAATGGTCATGGGCGGTCTCCGGCTATTCCGGCGGCTTTCTAGGCGGCCGAGGTGGGATTGACCATGTCATTGAGGCGTCAAGCACGAGGTTTCCGAGGCGGAAGGCCGAGCGAAGAACGCTGGAGGGGGCGGTGAAATATCGTGGTCGAGACTGCGACCTTGTTTCCCTAACGGCACGTTGCTTATCGCCATTTACCTCGATAGCGTCTGGAAAAGCGCCACGTTTTAGAGGGTGCAGACGAGGGAATGCGATGCTGGGTTTGATGCAGGACTGGCCGCTGACGGTCGATAAAATTCTCGACCACGCCAAGAATTGGCACCCGAACCGCGAGGTCGTGACGCGATCCGTCGAGGGGCCGATCGAACGCACCACCTATGGAGCCATTCACGCTCGGGCCAAGCGCGTGTCCAACGCGCTGAAGGCCTGGGGCGTGCAGCCCGGTGACCGTGTCGCCACCCTGGCCTGGAACACCGCCGACCATATCGAGACCTGGTACGGCATCATGGGCATCGGCGCGGTGTGCCACACCCTGAACCCGCGCCTGTTCCCGGAGCAACTGGTCTATATCATCAACCACGCGGGCGACCGGATCATCTTTGTCGATCTGACCTTCGTGCCGTTGCTGGACGCCATCCTGCCGCACTGTCCGTCGGTCGAGCGGGTGGTTGTGATGACCGATCCCGACCACATGCCGCAGACCAAGCTGCCGGTGGTCGAATGCTACGAGACTGTGTTGGAGCAGTCGTCGGAAGACATCGAGTGGGGCGGCTTCGACGAGCAGACCGCCTGCGGCCTTTGCTACACCTCGGGCACGACGGGGAATCCTAAGGGCGTCCTCTATTCGCACCGCTCGAACTTCATCCATACCCTGCTGGGCCTGCAGTCGACCGTCCTGGGCGCGACGCCCAAGGAAGTCATCCTGCCGGTGGTGCCCATGTTCCACGCCAACGCCTGGGGCATCGCCTTCGGCGGGCCGGCGGCGGGCTCCAAGCTGGTCATGCCCGGCGCCCGCATGGACGGCCCGGCCATCTATGAACTGCTGGAGACCGAGGGCGTCACCTTCTCGGCGGCCGTGCCGACCGTCTGGCAGGGGCTGCTGAACCACCTGCGCGAGAACAAGCTGAAGCTCTCGACCGTGACCCGCGTGCTGATCGGCGGCGCCGCCGTGCCGGAAAGCATGATCCGCGCCTTCCACGACGAGTTCGGGGTCGAGGTGCTGCAGGGCTGGGGCATGACCGAAACCTCGCCCATCGGCACCCTGTCGAACATGACGCCGGAACTGGCCGCCCTGCCGTTCGAGGAACAGTTGAAGTGGCGCATCAAGCAGGGCACGCCGCCGCTGGGCGTCGAGTTGAAGCTGAAGAACTACGCCGGTCAGGAGATGCCGCATGACGGCTCGACCTATGGTCGTCTGATGATCAAGGGGCCGACCATCGCCCGCGCCTACTTCCGCGACGAGGGCGGCGAGATCCTGGACAACGAGGGCTTCTTCGACACCGGCGATGTCTCGACCATCGACGATCACGGCTTCATGCAGATCACCGACCGCGCCAAGGACGTCATCAAGTCCGGCGGCGAGTGGATCAGCTCCATCGAGATCGAAAACCTGGCGGTCGGCCATCCCAAGGTCGCCTTGGCCGCCGTTATCGGCGCTGCCCATCCGAAGTGGGACGAACGCCCGGTCCTGCTGATCAAGCTCAAGGACGGCGAAGCTGAGGACAAGCAGGAGCATCTGGACTTCCTGCAGGGCAAGATCGCCAAGTGGTGGATGCCCGACGACGTGGTCTTCCTGGCCGATATTCCCCTGGGCGCCACGGGCAAGATCGACAAGAAGCTGCTGCGCGAGCAGATGAAGGATTACCGTCTGCCGACCGCAGGCTGATCTTTCAGGAGGGCCGCATGGCTGAACCGACCCGGACCCAGGCGCGAACGGCTGAAATCCGTCTGCGCTGGCTGACGCTGGCGGCGTGTCTGGCGCCCCTGCTGGTGCTGGTCGCCGTCTTCGGGACGCGGTTCGGCCTGTGGTCCGCCGGGTTCGGTCTGGAGGTCCTGACGCTGAAGATCGGCCGCATCCTGGCCTTTGCAGGCCTGGCGGCGGCCCTGGTCGCGGTGGTGGCGGCCTTCAAGGACATGCGCCGTCGCGGGCTCTATGCGGTCGTGTCCCTGATCGTGGCGGCCGCGACCGTGGCGCTCTTTCTGGTCCAGGAAGGCCGCTTTGCGGTTCCGGCCGACAATGATGTGACAAGCGACGCCGCCGAGGCGCCCGCCTTCTCACGCGCGGTCCTGGCCATGCGCGGGGGGCAGGGGGGCGCATCGGTCGCCTGTCCTGATCTGGTGTCGGTTCCGCGTCAGGTCGCGCCCGAGACGGCGGCGGCGGCCTTGTCGGCGGCGGGTTTCACCGTGCGCGGCGCCGCGCCCTTCCGCGCCGATGGGGCGAAGGAAGGCTTCTGGTTCGGCCTCACCTATGACGCCGCCATCCGCATCCGTCCGGGCCGCACCGACGTCCGCGTGGCCCAGCGCGAAGGCGTCACGGTCGGCGACGAGGCCTGCCGCCTGGCGCGCGCCGTCATGGACGGGTTGCAGCCCTAGCCGATCAACCGATAGCGCGCGGCCATCGTCGGTTCTGGATCAGCGGAGACGCGCTCTTCCTTCACCAGTTTGACCAGGTGCGACAGGACCGACAGGCTGGCCGCCGGCCACAAACGCTGGTCCACGGCGGCGTAGAGGGCCGGGACCATGTCCGCGATGGTCGCATCGCCCGCCGCCAGCCGCGCGCAGATCTGCGCCTCGCGTTCCAGCCGGTGGTCGCGATAGGCCTTGAGGAAGGGCGCGACCTGGGTGATGGCGGGGCCGTGTGTCGGCCAGATGGTCGAGAAGCCGCGCGCCAATACCCGGTCCAGACTGTTCATATAGGCCGCCATGTCGCCGTCGGGCGGGGCGACGACCGTCGTCGACCAGCCCATGACGTGATCGCCGCTGAACAGGGCGTTCTCATCGCGCAGAATGAAGGCCATGTGGTTCGAGGCGTGGCCGGGCGTGGCCAGGGCCTCGATCATCCAGCCGTCGCCCTCGATCATTTCGCCGTCGGTCAGCACGACGTCGGGCGCAAAATCGTCATCGTCGTCTTCGTCCAGGGCGGCCGAGGCGTGGGTGGTCCGCGCCGGAGGCTGCGCCGCCAGGATCGGGGCGCCGCCGACCGCCTCGGCGAAGGGGCGGGCGAGGGGGGCGTGGTCGCGGTGAGTGTGGGTCACCAGGATATGGCTGACGGTCCGACCCTTTACCGCGCGCAGCAGGGCATGCAGGTGGGCTTCGTCCTCGGGGCCGGGGTCGATCACCGCCACCTCGGCCCCCGGCATGTCACGCCCGATGATGTAGGTGCCGGTGCCGGTGAAGGTGAACGGTCCGGGGTTGTCGGCGATTACGCGCTGGATCAGGGGCGAGACCTGATCTCGATGGCCGTAGGTGAAGTCGAACTGGCGGACATAGGGGATCACGGGCGGGCGTCCTTGGAGAGGCGGATCGGTCGGGCGGCGACGGTCGGGCGGCGCCGACCTTGCGTTCAACGCCTGTAACCTATTCGGGAGCCGTCGCCGTGATCCGAACCGCTGTTTTTCCTGTGCCAAATCGGCCCTGGGTCGTCGTGGCTGTTTTGGTCTGTCTCACGGCGGCGCAGTGGGCTGTCGCCTCTTGCACGCCGGAGCCGGCCCCGCCCTACGCCGCCCGCGTATCCATCGCCCGCTAGAGCGGCAGGCGGCTGAGATCGTAGCCGGCCGCCGCGGCCTGGACGCGCAGGGCGTCGGCGTCGGCGCCCCGCGCGCGCGCGGCCATGGCCCAGATCGCCGCCGAGCGCATGCCAGAGCGGCAGAAGAGCAGCGTCGGGGTTTGATCCGCCAGGCATTCGCCGACCCGCGCCACCGTGACGGGATCAGGCATGCCGCTCACCGGAGCCTCGACATAGTCCAGGCCCGCCGCCTCGGCCGCGGCCCGCATTTCGGCGCTGGTCGGCTGGCCCGGCTCTTCATGATCGGGGCGGTTGTTGATCACCCGGCGCAACCCCAGTTGCGTGGCCAAAGCCGCCACGGCTTGAGGGGCGATCTGGCCTGACAGCCAGGTGTTTTCATTCAATGCGACCGGGTCGGCCATGATCTACTGTCTCCTTACACGCACCGCCCGGCTGCGGCCTGCGGTGAGTTGATAGCTGCCCAGGGCGGCGCGGCGCACCCGAACGTCCATGCCAGCGCGATTCTGGAACCGGACAGGCTCGGAATCGATCTGGCGCCATTGCGATCCATCCGCCAGTCGGAACAGCCATTTTCCATCCGCGCCCTGGCCGGCGCTTATGAGAGTGGTCTCGACCGAATCGATCTTCACCTCGGCTTCGTCTCGACCGAATAGAGCTGGAAGGCCCGGCATTTCAAAGCCGAACAGCTGTCGGCGAGCTTCGCGAATCTGTCCGCGATCGACCACCACCACGTCACCTTGTCGTTCTGCGGTGTCCAGGGCGCTTGCCGCATTGTCGAAACATGTCAGGCGCTCGGCGTCGGCAGCAATGGCCCGGCACCGAGAAATCTCGCTCATGAGCGTCGAGCGTTCAGGGGCGGAAATTTGCGCATAACACTGTTCATTTAGAAGAAAAGTTGCGGCAATTGTGCATACGGCAACGGAGATGGTGCGCATTTTTCGAGGTCTCTGGCAGGAGGTCGTTAGAGAATTCGTCTTGAATTTCTAGCGTTGCGTCAAGCGACAGCATAGGTCGAGCGTGGCGATTTTGCGACAGGGTGGGGGCGACTTTGTTACGGTTCTGCAATTTCCCTGTCCGATACAGAAATCACGTGGCTATTTTCCCATCAGCTATCGGTCGAACGCTTTGCCAGTGACGATTGATGAAGCCGTGGCTGACAGGCTCGGGGGCATTAAGCTCTGCCGTTGTCGGTCACAACATCAGGAGGGTGACACTTGAATTTCCAGATCAAACGCGAGCGGTTGCTGGCGTCGACAATGATCGCGGGCCTTGCGCTTGCGGGCATGGCGGCTCCTGCCATGGCTCAAACGACTCCGGCGCCGGCTGAAGCCGATCAGGCCAGCCAGGTCAGCGACGTCGTCGTGACCGGGTCGCGCATTCGCCAATCGAACCTCACCACCACCAGCCCTGTGACCCAAGTCACCGGCGAAGACATCGACATCGCAGGCGTGACCCGCGTTGAAGATCTGGTCAACCAACTGCCGCAGGCCTTCGCCGCGCAGAACTCGACCGTGTCCAATGGTGCATCGGGTACGGCGACCGTGTCGCTGCGCAACCTGGGCGCTGACCGCACCCTGGTGCTGGTCGATGGTCGCCGTATGGGCTACGGCTCGCCGAACGACGCGGCCGCCGATCTGAACCAGATTCCGGGTCAACTGGTTGAGCGCGTTGAAGTTCTGACCGGCGGCGCCTCGGCCGTCTACGGTTCGGACGCTGTCGCCGGCGTTGTCAACTTCATCACGAAGAAGGACTTCGAGGGCATCCAGATCGATGCTCAATACGGTTTCTACCAGCACAACAACGACTACGACGGTCCGGGCAACCTGCGCGCGGTCATCGAGCGTCGCGGTCAAACCAACCCGTCCAACTTCAAGCTTCCCGATGACAATGTCGTCGATGGCGAGAGCCGCGAAATCAACCTGATGATGGGTGTTTCGGCTCCGGACGGTAAGGGCAACCTGCTGGCCTATGCCGGCTATCGTTCGAACAACCCGATCCTGGGCGCCAACCGCGACTATTCGTCCTGCTCGCTGGGCGGTGAAGCTGCCGGTGAGTTCACCTGCGGCGGTTCGGGCACGTCGTTCCCGGGTCAATTTGTTGCGCTTCTGCCGACCGGCAACAAGGCCCTCACCGTTGGTGGGCCGAGCACGCCTGGCGCAGGCACCTTCGTGCCCTACAGCGCGGCGACCGGCGCCTACAACTTCGGCCCGCTGAACTACTTCCAGCGTCCCGATGAGCGCTACACTCTGGGAGCGATGGGCCGCTACCAGATCAACGACAAGGTTGAGGCTTTCGCCCAACTGATGTTCTCGGACTACAAGTCGAACGCCCAGATCGCGCCGTCGGGCGCCTTCCTCGGCCCGATCCTGGAAATCAACTGTTCGAACCCGCTGTTGTCCGCTCAGCAACGCGGCGAAATCGGCTGCGCCGCGCCGGGTGACTCCGTCAACATGCTGATCGGTCGTCGTAACGTCGAAGGCGGCGGACGTCAGGACACGATCAACTACGAATCCTACCGCGCCGTCGTCGGCATCCGCGGCGAAATCGCTGCCGGTTGGAACTATGACGTCGCGGCCCAGTTCTCGCGCGTCAACATGAGCCGCGTCTATCTGAACGACTTCTCGAACACGCGTCTGGCTCGCGCCTTTGACGTGGTCGATGTTGGCGGCGTCGCGACCTGCCGTTCCGTCGTCGATGGTACGGACCCGGCTTGCGTGCCCTACAACATCTTCTCGCTGGGCGGCGTGACGCAGGAAGCCCTGGACTACCTGCAAATCCCGCTGGTGCAGACCGGTGAAACCACGCAGCAGGTCCTGACGGCCGCTCTGACGGGCGATCTGGGTCAGTACGGCTGGCAACTGCCGACCGCTTCTTCGGGCGTCAAGGTGGCCATCGGTGCGGAATATCGCCGTGACGCCCTGGGTTCGACCACGGATGTCTCCTTCGCCACCGGCGACGGTGCTGGCCAAGGCGGCCCGACGATCGGCTTCACCGGTTCGGCAGACGTCATCGACGCCTTCGGCGAAATCCAGATCCCGTTGGCGGACGAGCAACCCTGGGCCTATTCGGCCTCGGTTGACGCTGCCTATCGTCACTCCGAGTACGCGCGTCTGTCGACCGACACCTACAAGTTCGGCATCGACTATGCGCCGATCGAAGACGTGCGTTTCCGCGCCAGCTATGCTCGCGCCGTTCGCGCTCCGAACGTGATCGAACTGTTCCAGGCTCAGGGCTTCAACCTGTTCGACATGGATGACGATCCCTGCGACTTCACCGACCCGAACGGCGACGGCACGGCTTCCGCCGCGGCTTGTATCGGTACGAACCCCTGGCAGGTTACGGCCGCTCAATCGACGGGCGGTCTGGTGACCAACCCGTCGGGTCAGTACAACTTCCTGCAAGGCGGCAACCCCGACCTGGAGCCGGAAGAGTCTGATACGGTCACGTTCGGCGTGGTCTTCACGCCGAGCTTCCTGCCGCGCTTCAACCTGACCCTCGACTACTTCAACATCGAGGTCAGCAACCTGATCGGCGCCATCGGCCAGCTGAACACGATCTCGGCCTGCTATGACAACAACGTCGCAGCGGCCTGTCAGCTGATCCGTCGTGATCCGGGCACCGGCGGTCTGTGGCTGGCGGACGGCAACGTCATCGACACCAACGTCAACATCGGCGGCCTGAAGACCTCGGGCATGGACGTCAACGCCAACTACAGCATCGATCTGGCCGACCTGGGCGCAGATCAGTGGGGCCGTCTGGGCTTCGGTTTCGTCGGCACCTGGCTGAAGGAACTGGAAACCGACACGGGTCTGGGCTTCAGCAACAGCGTCTATGACTGCGCTGGCTTCTTCGCCAACCAGTGCGGCGTGCCGAACCCGGAATGGCGTCACCGCGCCCGCATGACCTGGGAAACCCCTTGGGATGTCCAGTTCGCCGGTACGTGGCGCTACTACAGTGAAGTCGAAATCGGCGTCCTGGGCACCGACGGCAGCCTGAACAACAGCATCGATCGTCTGGACAAGACTCTGGAAGCCCAGAACTACTTCGACATCGCTGCTGACTGGCAAGTGCGTGATAACCTCAGCCTGCGCGCTGGCGTTAACAACGTGTTCGACCGCGATCCGCCGCTGTCGTACAGCGTCGGCACGACGGGTAACAACAATACCTACCCGCAGCTGTATGATGCGATGGGCCGTTACTTCTTCTTCGGTCTGACGGCGAACTTCTGATTTAGGTCAGAATGAAAGCGGGGCGGCGGATCTTCGGGTCCGCCGCCCTTTTTTTGTTGGATACGTCGTAAAGGGCAGGCGCTGCGACCTTGCCGTTGCGGCGCGCGGACGGCTCCGCAAGACATGGGCGGGGCGCCAATGGCGGCTACGTGACGTAGCCTCTTCATGAAGGGCGAAACGCCAATAGGGCCTGCGCGCAAGCGTCAGGCCTATGACGCCGTCAGCGGCGCGGAATCATGTCGGAGAGTGGCGGCAGCCGCCTGATGTCCAGACGGCTGCTGATTTCAGGCGGCGGTGTCGCGCGCGATCGCGCCGGGATCATAGTTGAGGATGGGGGCCAGCCAGCGTTCGGCGATTTCCACGTCCCAGCCCTTGCGGGCCGCGTAGTCCTCGATCTGATCGCGGTCGATCTTGCCGACGCCGAAGTAGTGGCTGCCGGGATGGCCGAAGTAGAGGCCGCTGACCGAGGCCGGAGGCGTCATGGCGAAGCTTTCGGTCAGGGCCATGCCCGCGTTCTGTTCAGCTTGCAGCAGGCGGAATAGTGTCGCCTTTTCCGTGTGGTCGGGCTGGGCCGGGTAGCCGGGGGCGGGGCGGATGCCCTGATACTTCTCTTCGATCAGGTCCTGCACCGAGGTCGCCTCGTCGGGCGCATAGCCCCACAGTTCGGTCCGCACCTTCTTGTGCAGGGCCTCGGCGAAGGCTTCGGCCAGGCGGTCGGCCAGGGCCGTGGCCATGATCGAGGAATAGTCGTCGCCGGCGTCCTTGAAGCGCTTGGCGATTTCCAGCTCGCCGTGACCCGCCGTGACGGCGAAGGCGCCGATGTAGTCGGAACCTTCTTCGGCGATGAAGTCGGACATGGCCAGGTTGGGCTTGCCGTTCGACTTCTTGATCTGCTGGCGCAGGGTGTGGAAGCGGGCGATCTCTTCGTTGCGGCTCTCGTCAGCATAGACGGCGATGTCGTCGCCCACGGCCTGAGCCGGCCAGAAGCCGACCACGCCGTTCGCCGTGAACCACTTCTCGTCGATGATCCGTTTCAGCATGGCTTGCGCGTCGCGGAACAGGTCCTTGGCCGCCTCGCCGACGATCTCGTCTTCAAGGATCAGCGGATAGCGGCCGATCAGCTCCCAGCTGGCGAAGAAGGGCGTCCAGTCGATGTGGTCGGCCAGATCGGCCAGATCCCAGGCGTCGAACGAACGCACGCCGAGGAAGGACGGCTTGCCCGGCATGGGCGCGGTCGGATCGGGCTGGAACCGGTTGTCGCGCGCCTGCTGGATGGTGGCGCGGGCCTTGACCTCCTGGCCGCGGGCGTACTGCTCGCGGATGCGGATGTATTCGTCGCGCGTGGCGGCCTCGTTCCCGGCCTTGTCGGTAGGCGACAGCAGGCCCGCGACCACGCCGACGGCGCGGCTGGCGTCGATGACATAGGTGGTCGAACCCTTGCGATAGCCCGGCTCGATCTTGACCGCCGTATGGGTGCGGCTGGTGGTGGCCCCGCCGATCAGCAGGGGGATGTCGAAACCGCGCCGCTCCATCTCGCGCGCGACAAAGACCATCTCGTCCAGCGAGGGGGTGATCAGACCGCTGAGGCCGACGATGTCGACCTTGTGCTCGACGGCGGCGTCCAGGATGCGGTCGGCCGGGACCATGACGCCCAGGTCGATGACCTCGTAGTTGTTACACTGAAGCACGACGCCGACGATGTTCTTGCCGATGTCGTGGACGTCGCCCTTGACCGTGGCCATCAGGACCTTGCCCGCCTGTTCGCGCGGCTTGCCTTCTTTTTCGGCCTCCATGAAGGGGTTCAGCCAGGCGACGGCCTGCTTCATCACGCGGGCGGACTTCACCACCTGCGGCAGGAACATCTTGCCCGATCCGAACAGGTCGCCGACCACGTTCATCCCGTCCATCAGCGGGCCTTCGATGACGTGCAGCGGGCGTTCGGAGGCCAGGCGGGCCTCCTCGGTGTCGGCCTCGATGAACTCGGTGATGCCGTGGACCAGGGCGTGGGCGATGCGGGCCGCGACCGGCTGCTCTCGCCACCTCAGATCGACGACGCGCGCCGCGCCCTTCTCGCCCTTGTAGGTGGGCGCCATGTCCACCAGCCGCTCGGTATTGGACACATTGGTCCGCTGCGGCCGGTTCAGGATCACGTCCTCGACCGCTTCACGCAGGGTGGCGTCGATGTCGTCATAGACCGGCAGGTCGCCGGCGTTGACGATGCCCATGTCCATGCCGGCGTTGATGGCGTGGTACAGGAAGACGCTGTGGATGGCCCGGCGCACCGGCTCGTTGCCGCGGAAGCTGAACGAGACGTTCGACACCCCGCCCGAGATGCGGGCGTAGGGCAGGGTGGCCTTGATGACCTTGACCGCCTCGATGAAGTCGACGGCGTAGTTGTCGTGCTCCTCGATCCCCGTCGCCACGGCGAAGATATTGGGGTCGAAGATGATGTCCTCGGGCGGGAAGCCGACCTCGTTGACCAGGATATTGTAGGCGCGGGTGCAGATCTCGATCTTGCGCGCGGCGGTGTCGGCCTGACCGACCTCATCGAAGGCCATGACCACGACGGCGGCGCCGTAGCGCAGGCATTTGACCGCGTGCTCGCGGAAGGCGGCCTCGCCCTCCTTCATCGAGATCGAGTTGACGATCGGCTTGCCCTGAACGCACTTCAGGCCGGCCTCGATCACCTCCCACTTGGAGCTGTCGATCATCACCGGCACGCGAGCGATGTCAGGCTCGGCCGCGATCAGGTTGAGGAAGGTGCGCATGGCGACGGCGCCGTCCAGCAGGCCCTCATCCATGTTGATGTCGATGACCTGGGCGCCCGCCTCGACCTGCTGGCGGGCGACGTCGAGGGCGGCGGTGTAGTCGCCGTCGACGATCAGTTTACGGAACTTGGCCGAGCCGGTGACATTGGTCCGCTCGCCGACGTTGATGAAGATAGGGCGCATCAGTTTACCGGCAATTCGCGAAGCATATGAAGAATGTAGTCGGCTCGGAATGTTGTCTCGCCCGCTAGTTCGGCCCTTAGGCTCGACGCTAGGTTCACAACCGCCCAGCTCCGATCACCGTTGGCCGCCAGGCGCCACGCAGCCTCGCGGCTGCCACGGAGCACGAATTGTTCCATGGCGTCGGACGGAAGTTCGTACTCCCAATCCATGCCGAGTTGGCCGATCCAGTTGCGCCAGACCTCAGCGTCATCTTCGTGCCCTAACGCTCGCAAGCGATCGAGCATGACGTGGAAACGCTGCCGCGCGGCATCCATCTCGTCATTCGATAGTCCATTGCCTGGCCCTACGCCGGGGTCGGTGCTGTCGAAGAATATGAAGAGGGCGCGGAGCGTCGTCGGCAAATCAAAGGGCTCGCCAGCCTCAAATGCTCGCCAGTAGAGGTTTCCGGCTTCGACGAAGCGTTCAGCGCAATCGGCCTCGTATGCTTGGGCCAGCAACAACGGGCTGCTCACGCCACCAGCTCGAATGGTTCCAGACCCGCCAGGCGCATGGCCACGGGGCGTTCCGGGATTTCGCGCGGTTTCAGCGGGGCGACCTCTTCGGCGACGTGCTTGATGTGGTCGGGGGTGGTGCCGCAGCAGCCGCCGACGATGTTGACCAGGCCCGAGGCGGCCCATTCCTCGATGAAGTGGGCGGTTTCGTGCGGCTGCTCGTCGTACTGGCCCATGGCGTTGGGCAGGCCGGCGTTGGGGTAGGCGGCGACCAGGGTGTCGGCCACACGGCTCAGTTCGGCGATGAAGGGCCGCATCAGGTCGGCGCCGAGGGCGCAGTTGAAGCCCACGGCAAACGGCTTGGCGTGGCGCACGGAGTTCCAGAAGGCCTCGGCGGTCTGGCCCGACAGGGTCCGGCCCGATCGGTCGGTGATGGTGCCGGAAATCCAGATGGGCAGGGCGGGCAGGCCCTCGTCCTCGAGGTCCTTGATGGCCTTGATACAGGCCTTGCAGTTCAGCGTGTCGGTGATGGTTTCGATCAGATAGAGGTCGACGCCGCCCTCGTTCAGCGCCTTCACCTGATGGCGATAGGCCTCATAGACCTCGTCGAACGTTACCAGCCGCGCGCCGGGGTCGTTCACGTCGGACGACATGGACAGCATCTTGTTCAGCGGGCCGATGGAGCCGGCGGCGAAGCGGGGCTTGTGCGGCTCCTTGGCCGTCCAGCGGTCGGCGGCGGCGCGGGCCAGCCTGGCGCCTTCCAGATTGATGTCCCAGACGGCCTGGGCGTCCAGCTTGTAGTCGTCCTGGGCGATGACCGTGGCCGAGAAGGTGTTGGTCTCGCTGATGTCCGCGCCCGCGGCGTAATACTGGTCGTGCAGGTCGGAAATGATGTCGGGGCGGGTGATGCAGAGGATGTCGTTGTTCCCCTTCATCTGGTCCTTTTCGTCATAGCCATTGGCCGCGACGAAGCGGTCGCCGCGGAAGTCGGCTTCGTCGAGCCCGCGCCGCTGGATCATCACGCCCCAGGACCCGTCGAGGACCAGGATGCGGTCTTGGGCCGCCGCGTGCAGGGCGGCGATGCGTTCAGGACGGGAGAGAGGGGAAGTCATTACGCAACAGCCTTGGTTTCACGCACGCCCAGCACTCGGCAGATGGCATAGACCAGCTCGGCGCGGTTCAGGGTGTAGAAGTGGAAGTCCGAGAAGCCTTCTTCCTGCAGTCGCGCGCAGGTCTCGGCGGCGATGGAGGCGGCCAGCAGCTTGCGGGTCTCGGGGTCGTCGTCCAGCCCGTCGAAATGGGCCGCCAGCCAGTCGGGGATGGAGGCGCCGCAGGCCGCGCTCATTCGGCTCAGGCCCTTGAAGTTGGACACCGGCATGATGCCGGGGATCAGCGGGATGGTCACGCCCGCCGCCCGCACCCGGTCGCGGAAGCGCAGGAAGGCCTCGATGTCGAAGAAGAACTGGGTCACGGCGCGGGTGGCGCCGGCGTCCACCTTGGCCTTCAGCACGTCGATGTCGTGGTCGATCGATGGGCTTTCCGGGTGGCGCTCGGGATAGGCGCCGACGGTGATGTCGAAGCCGCCGACGCGGCTGATGGCCTGGGACAGTTCGGTGGCGTTGGCGTAGCCGTCGGCGCGCGGGACGTAGGCGCCGCCGATGCCGTCTCCGCCGGGCGGATCGCCGCGCAGGGCCACGATGTGATCGACGCCGATGGCCTTGTAGCCCTCGATGACCTCATCGACGTCGGCGCGGCTGGCCTCCACGCAGGTCAGGTGGGCGGCAGGGCGCAGGGTGGTCTCGCTGATGATCCGCTGAACCGTGCGGTGGGTGCGCTCGCGCGTTGAGCCGCCCGCGCCATAGGTGACGGAGACGAAGGCGGGGTTCAGCGGCTCCAGCCGACGGATGGCGGACCACAGATTGGCCTCGGCCTCGTCCGACTTGGGCGGGAAGAACTCGAAGGAGACGTTGACGGCGTTGCGATTGGAGCCGGCGCGGGCGACGGGCCCCAATGGCGACAGCAGCAGGGCGCGGGCTTCAGCGAGAGAGGCGGGGGAGGCCATCAGGCGGTCTTTCGAGCGGGGACGGCGGCGCGTTCGCCGGTCCAGATGTGGACGGTCAGGCCCTCGGTGTCGGGCGGCAGGGCGACGGGAGCGTCGGCGGTCAGGCCTGCGTCGGCCAGCCAGCCCTGGATTTCGTCGTCAGCAAAGCCCAGGCGGCGATGCTGGTGGGCGTCGCGCAGTTGTTCCAGCTTATGGGGGGCGAAATCGACGATCAGCAGCTTGCCGCCGGGCATGACCAGACGCGCGGCCTCGGCCACGGCGGCGGCGGGGTCCGCCAGATAGTGCAGGACCTGGTGCACGATGACCAGATCAGCGCTGGCGTGGGGCAGACGGGTCGAGAAGATGTCGCCGTGGCGCAGCTCGACCTTGTCCAGCCCGGCCTTGGCGACGTTGGCGCGGGCGATGTTGAGCATGTTCTGCGACAGGTCGAGGCCGACCGACATCTTCGCCTTCTTGCCGAACAGGGTCAGCATCCGGCCCGAGCCGGTGCCGAGGTCCACGACGCGCTCGAACGGGCCGGGGCCGGCCGCCTGTTCGACGGCGGTTTCGACCGCGCTCTCGCAGACATAGAGGCTGCGCATCTGGTCCCACTGGGGCGCGACCTGTTCGAAATAGCGGGCGGCGTCGATGGCGCGCTCCTTGCGCACCTCGTCCAGACGGCGATGGTCGGCCTCGCCCTCGGCGTCGTCCAGCAGGTCCAGCACGGTGTCGATCAGACGACGCGACAGGGCGTCGTGCGACAGGCGGTAGAAGACGCGCGCCCCGTCGGGGAATCGCTCGATCAGGCCAGCATCGGCCATCAGTTTCAGATGGCGCGACACGCGCGGCTGGCTCTGGTCCAGAACCCGCGACAACTCCATGACTGACAGTTCCTCAGCGGCCAGTAGCGACAACACCCGCAAACGGGTGGGTTCGCCCGCGGCGCGCAGGGCCTCGACGGTCTGGTCAGCAGTCAGGGTCATGAGATCGTATAAAGATATCCTTATACGATTATGCAAGCAAAAACTGACCGCGTGCGGGTGCGATGCGACGGTTAAGCCGCATGGATCATTCGGCGACCCGTGGAATCAGGCCGACTCAGGTCGTGACGGGTGTTTTCAGCGGCTCGCCCGCGAAATGGGCCGACAGGTTCTGCAACAGCAGCATCAGCATCCCCTGCACCGCCTCGGTCGTGGCGCCGGCGGTGTGGGGCGTCAGGACGGTGTTGGGCACGGTCGCCCAGCGCGCGGCGTCGGTCGGCTCGGTCTCGAACACGTCCAGGGCGGCGCCGCCCAATCGCCCATCGCGTAGGGCGGCGATGACGGCGTCCTCGTCCACCAGTTGGCCGCGCGCGACATTGACCAGCAGGCCGGACGGACCCAGGGCCTCGATGACCTCGGCGGAGATAAGCCCGCGATTGGTCTCGTCCGCGCGGCAGGCGACGACCAGAACATCCGAGGCGCGGGCCAGATCGATCAGGCTGTGGGCACGAGGCCAGGCGGCGTCCTTGGCGCGCGGCGCCCACCACTGGACGCTCATGCGCATGACCTCGGCGCGACGGGCCACGGCCTCGCCGATGGCCCCCAGGCCGACGACGCCGAGCGTCTGCCCGCCCAGCGACGGCGTGATGGTCTTGGACGCCGGGGTCCAGCCGCCGGCGCGCAGTTGGCGGTCGCCCTCGGTGATCTGACGACGCGCGGCCAGGATCAGGCCGATGGCGTGGTCGGCGACGTCCTCGTGGTTGATGGCGGGGGCGTGGGTGACGGGCAGGCCGCGCGCGCGGCACCATTCGACGTCGATGCCGTCATAGCCCGAGGTGAAACAGGCGATCAGCGACAGGTTGGGCAGGCGCTCGATGAGGTCCTTGTCCAGCTCGAACTCGCCCGCCACGACCAGGACGCGCACGTCGTGCGCCGCCTCGATCGGCGGCCCTTCCCAGAAGCGATAGACGTCGTAGGCGCCTTCGAGAAAGACGCTGAGCGGCGCGAGGTGCCGCTGCATGATCAGGATGGCGGGGCGCTGGGTCATGGACGCCAGACTAACCCGGTTCCGCCAGAGCGCCAGCGTGCAAAGAAAGGCCGGAGCCTTGGCTCATTCGGGCGCCGCCCTTCGCCGTCACCCCGGACGGCCCGCAGGGGCGATCCGGGGCCCAGGCGGTGGCTACAGTGGCGCGGGCGGAGAAACGTCAGGCGCCTGGGTTCCGGGTTCGCTTCGCGCCCCGGAATGACGGCAGGGTGAAAGTCGATGCTCATTGTGGGAAGCCCATAGAAAAACGGCCCCCCGATTGCTCGGAGGGCCGCTTGTCATTCTGCGTCTCGGATCAGCGACCGAACTTCTGGTGCTGGATGCGCTTGGGAATGATGCTGTCCGCGCCCAGGCGGCGCATCTTGTCCTGTTCGTAGGCTTCGAAGTTGCCCTCGAACCATTCCACGTGGCCGTCGCCTTCGAAGGCGAGGATGTGGGTGGCCAGACGGTCCAGGAACCAGCGGTCGTGGGAGATGACCACGGCGCAGCCGGCGAACTCCTCCAGAGCCTCTTCGAGGTTCTGCAGGGTCTCGATGTCCAGGTCGTTGGTCGGCTCATCGAGCAGGATCAGGTTGCCGCCCGAGGCCAGGGTCTTGGCCAGGTGGACGCGGTTGCGTTCACCGCCGGACAACTGGCCGACCTTCTTCTGCTGGTCGCCGCCCTTGAAGTTGAAGCTGCCGACATAGGCGCGGGTGTTGATCTCGCGCTTGCCGACCATCATCACGTCGGTGCCGCCCGAGATGGCCTGCCAGATGGTTTCGTCCGGCTTCAGGTCGTCGCGCGACTGGTCGACATAGGCCAGCTTGACGGTCTCGCCGACCTTGATGGTGCCGCCGTCGGGCGTTTCCTGGCCGGTGATCAGCTTGAACATGGTCGACTTGCCGGCGCCGTTGGGGCCGATGACGCCGACGATGCCGTTGGGCGGCAGCTTGAAGGTCAGGTTGTCGAACAGGGTCTTGTCGCCATAGGACTTCTTCAGGCCCTCGACTTCCAGCACGACGTTGCCCAGGCGCGGGCCAGGCGGGATCTGGATGTGGGCGTGCGTCTGGGCGCCGCGCATCGATTCCTGCTCATCGACCATGCGCTCATAGGCGGCCAGACGGGCTTTGGACTTGGCCTGACGGGCCTTGGCGCCCGAGCGGACCCATTCCAGTTCGCGGGTGAGGGCGCGCTGGCGGGCTTCGGATTCAGACTGTTCCTGGACGACGCGCTTCTGCTTGGCTTCCAGCCACGAGGAGTAGTTGCCCTCGTGCGGGTGGCCCTTGCCGCGGTCCAGTTCCAGCGTCCACTTGGTGACCTGATCCAGGAAGTAGCGGTCGTGGGTGACCAGGATGACGCAGCCCGGGAAGTTCTCCAGGTGGTGCTGCAGCCAGGCGACGGATTCGGCGTCCAGGTGGTTGGTCGGTTCGTCCATCAGCAGCATGTCGGGCTTGCTGAGCAGCAGGCGGGCCAGGGCCACGCGGCGCTTTTCACCACCCGACAGGTTGGTGACTTCCCAATCGTCCGGCGGGCAGCGCAGGGCGCCCATGGCCTGATCGATGCGGCTGTCGATGTCCCAGACGTCGCCGGCGTCGATCTTCTCCTGGAGGGTGGTCATCTCCTCCATCAGTTCGTCGGTGTAGTTTTCGCCCAACTCGTTGGCGACTTCGTTGAAGCGGTTGACCCACTGCTTCTCGACGCACCAGGCCTCGACGTTCTGGCGAACATTCAGGCTGTCATCCAGCTTGGGTTCCTGTTCCAGATAGCCGCGCTTGATGCCATCGGCGGCCTTGGCCTCGCCGGTGAACTCGGTGTCCAGACCAGCCATGATTTTCAGCAGGGTGGACTTACCCGAGCCGTTGACGCCGACAACGCCGATCTTGGCGTCGTTGTAGAAGCTCAGCCAGATGTTCTCGAAGATCTTCTTGCCGCCGGGGAAGGTCTTGGTCAGACCCTGCATCTGGAAAATATATTGCTGCGCCATGAGGTGCGGTTTCGCCCTGTCGTCTGATCTGATGGGGAGGTTGGCGCGGGATGTAGCCGTCGCGGACCCTTTGGGCAAATCCCTAGACGTAGCGCGGGGCGGTTTGAAGGCCGAGCGGGCGCGTATTTACGATCCGGCCAAGTTGGGAGACAGTGGTTCCATGAACGGGGCGATGCTGCAATTTTCCGTGGCCGTGGCGGGCGCGGTGATTTTCTTCGGACTGGCCCGGCTAGCGGTCGCGGGGATGCACCGGGTGTTCGGTCCGGGCTTGGGCTGGGTTCGCCCGGGTCTCTCCGCCCTGGATCACATTTTGGTCGAACGCATCTCGGTCTGGGTCGGACTCTCCGAGTCCCGGGCATGGCGGCGCTGGCTGCGCATGGTCGGCATCTTCCTGATCACCGCCGCCATGGGCGCTTTCCTGCCCAGCCTCGTGGCCGTCCCCGCCCTGATCACCGGCCTTGTCGCTGTCGTCGCGGTCTTCCGCCGCTGGGCGTGGGACGAGGAAGATCGGGCGCTCGGCCTGTCGCCACAGGAGAAGCGGGCTAAGGGCGTTGAGGATTTCAACGACGAGGTTCTGGCGGCGCTGGCGGCGGTCTTCATGCTAGCCAGTCTGCTCGTCGGGCGGTTGACCGGCCTGCACGCCTTTACCGAAAGCGCCCCGGGCGGCATCGGACCCTACCTGCTCTACATGGCCTCGGAGGCGCTAGAGGCGCTGCCGATCATCGGCAACGTCGAGGTGCTGGGCTACGAGAACCCGTCAGGGGTCAACGCCGTCCTGCCGACTGGAGGCTGGATCGCCTTCGGTCTGCGCATGGCGCTGGATCTGGTGGTCATCGGCGGCCTGCTGAAGGCCATCGAGATCGCCGGTCGGGTGGCGCGAGGGCAGGACCTGCGCCGCGAGGACGAAGCCATCCGCGAAGGGCGTCCCGAACGTGTGAAACAGGCGATCTCCACCCTGACCCGGCTGGCGCTGGGGGAAGACCTGAACGCACTGGAGCGGCTTAAGCAACTGGCCCGCGACCCCGATGCGCCGCCGCGCTTCCGCCTGATCGCGATGGGCGCGCTGAACACGGTCGCTGAGGTGCGTCCGATCATGGCGGGCGACATCTACCGCTTCATGCAGACGGCGGCCAATGATCTGGAGCGGGCGCCGGAGGTCGAGGAGCAGGGGCTTAGGCCCGCCGCCTTCCTGATGCTGTTCAACGCCCTGCAGGCCTTGCAGGAACGGAGCCACGGCGAGCAGGCGATCAGCCTGCTGGACGCCGCCGCCACCGCTCTGGCGCATGCGATCACCGCGCCGGGGCATTCGCCCTTCCTCGAGACACTGGATCAGGAAACGCCGGGGCCGATGACGCCTCTGCAGCGGGCTGATCTGGCCATTCGTTACGCCAGCCTGCGTCTGACCATGGGGGAGATGGTCAAGGGCGAGGGCGGCGTCGTCTATCTGGATCATGGTTTGCGGATGATCGAACTGGCTCTGCGAACGGTGACCGAGGACGAGCACCCGGAAGACTGGAGCTGGGCCTGGCTGATCCGGGGGCAATTGCTGGTGCGGTTGAGCGAGCGCGACGCCGGTCCCGACGGCGGGCACCGGCTGCTGGAAGCGCGTGAGGCGTTTGAGACCAGCGCTCGGGTCCGGGATCGCTATCCGGGCACGGCGCCCTGGTGTCACCTGCGGTTGGCCCAGGGCGTCGTCGAGGTTGAGATGGCCCGCCGACGCGAGGGCGAAGAGGCGCTGGACGGCTATCAGCGGGCGTCGGACCTCTATATCGAGGCAGCCAACGGAATGATCGAGGCGGACGGCGATCCGGCCGACGTCGCCCGCGCCCTGTTCAACAACGGCAATGTCCTGATGGACGCCGGTCGCCTGCGCGCCTCCGCCGATGCCCCGGACAAGGACGCCGTCGTGGCGATGACCGATCAGGCGATCGAGGCCTATCTGCATGCCCTGAGGATCCTCGAAGGGCTCGATCAGGAGGCGGATCGCCTTACCGTCGAGCGGGCATTGGCCGAAGCCTGCGTGGAGCAGGCGCGCTGGTCGGGGGATCGCGACTTCCTGGCGTTGGCGGCTGCGACGCGTCAGGGCATCCTCGAACGCATTGATCAGGCTCGCGATCCCGTCGCCTGGGCTGTCGCTGCCCTTGAGGCCAGCCAGATCGAGCACGAGGTCGGCAAGGGGGCCGTCGCCGAGCACATGACTCGGTCAGCCATGGAGCGGGTGCTGCGCGCGCGCCCGATTCTGGAACGCTATCAACTGACGGACCTGATCGCCCGCTCGGTCGAGATGGAACGGGAGATGCAGGAAACCATCGCACGCTTCCTGGCGGCAGAGGCGGGCGCCCCGGACGGAGAGACGGTGCACTGAAACCGGGGACGCCGCGCTTGTTTGCGCAAGCTCAACGCGCGGCTGGGAGCACCGCCATCAGGGCGCGGGTGAAGCCGACGGGGGCGACCGTCAGGTGGTCCTCGTTTTCCAGCACCGTCGATTGCACGCTGAGGCCCGGATAGGCGCGCGATTTCAGCAGCCGCTCCATCGTGTGCATGTCGCCGACCATGTCGGTCTCGTTGGCGTGTCGGGCGGTGGGGCCGGGGCCTTCGAAGCCGCCGACATACATGAAGACCTCGGCGGGCAGGTCGCGATGGGTGCGGGCGTAGTCCGCCTCCATCTTCATCATGTGGCGCTTGTCGAACCAGAAGGACGGGCTGCCCAGAACATAGCCGCTGAACATCGCCGGGTCGGTGAACATGATCTGCGACCCCAGCAGGGCCCCGTAGGAGTGGCCGAGAAGCACGCGGCGCGCCGGATCGGCTCGGAACTTCTGCTCCACGAAGGGCAGGGCCTGGGTCTTCAGATAGGTCTGATAGGCCGCCCCGCCGCCATGCACCGCATCGCCCGAACTGCGCGGGCCGTTGGGCGTGGGCGTATAGTCGCGACGGCGGCTGTCGGCGCCGCCGTCGCCCTTGGCGTAGGACAGGCCGACCAGGATGAACTCCTCGATCACCGGTCCATCCAGATTCACGCGCCGGGCAATTTGGCGGATGATGGGGAAGGCGTAGTCGGCGTCGGTGACGTAGAGGACCGGATAGCGACGGTTCGGCTGGGCCTCATAGCTGGCGGGCAGGCTGACGAAGACCTCGTAGTCTCGGCCCGAGACCGGATCGGGCACGCTCCAGACCTGGGTGCCGGTCAGCACATAGGGTGCGCCTTCTGTAGGCGAGACGGTGGTGGTTTGCGCATCCGCCCGTTCGCCGCAGCCTGCCGCGAGGCTCGCCGTCAGCAGTATCGTCGCCAGTCCCAATGCCCGCATGGAGGCCCCCTCAAGCTTCACCAGAAGGGCAGACTTCAGGGCAATTGCGGCGCTGAAAGGGCGATCAGGCGTAGTTGAAGCTGATCGAGATGCGCTGTTCCTCGGCGCGGCTGGCGGGGACCTCGTGGCGCAGCCAGCTTTCCCACATCAGGATCGTGCCTGACGCGGGCTTCAGATAGACGAAGGGCTTCTCGGCCTCAGACGCTTCAGCCGTCAGGCCGGGACGGGCCATCATCATGGTCAGGCGCGGGTCCTCGATCTTCAGCGACGAGGCGCCGTCGGGGATGTGGATGTAGATGGTGCCGGAAATGATGGCGTGCGGGTGGATGTGGCCGGTGTGGCCGCCGCCGGGCATCAGGACGTTGACCCACAGATTGTCCAGCTTGGGCTTTCTCGCCAGGTCGAAATGCAGGGCCTTGGCGTAGGCGGCGGCATGCTTGTCCAGCAGCTTCTTCAGCTCGGCGAACTCGGGGAAGCGGCTCGGCAGGTCATTGATCGAGCCATAGGAGGTGTAGCCCGGATAGTGGTTAGTCTTGCACCATGCGATCCCAGCCTCGTCCTCCTCGGCCATGACCAGGCAGAGGTCGAGGATCTCCTCGTGCAGTTCGGGCCAGGCGGGCGTGGCGGCCAGCGAGGCTTCGTAGATCTGGGTGGGGAAGAGGGGGCGCAGGGACATGGAGGTTTCATAACTCTCCCTCCCCATTTTGGGGAGGGTGGTTGAGCCCGAAGGGCGAGACCGGGTGGGGGCGCTTGGGCGAGCCAGGCGCCGCGCTGCGCATCGCCAGGCCCTCCCCACCCGTCTGACGCTACGCGTCAGCCACCCTCCCCATGAAGGGGAGGGAGAGGGTGCATCACCAGCCTAGCCCTGCCTCGCCGCGCAGGATGGCCTCGGCCTCGGGGCTGTGTTTGGCGTCGGTGCGGTCGTGCAGGACCAGCGGGGGCAGCAGGCGCAGCGGCGCCTTGCCGGTCTTGATGGCCTGAACCATCACCCGCTTGGCGGGCTGGTCGGCATAGGGGTGGATGGGGCGGATGGCGAAGGAGCCGGCCTTGTCGCCCAGCAGGGCCAGCAGGTCGGCCAGGCGGTCGGCGCGGTGGATGACCACGATCTTCCCCCCCTCGCGCACGGATTTCAGCAGGAAGCCGGTCCAGGCCTTCAAGCCGTCGTCGGCCATCCAGGCCCCCATCTTGCCGGGGCCGGGCGCCCGCAGTGCGCCGGGGTCGTCGAAGAAGGGCGGATTGCTGACAGCCCAGTCGAAGGTCGGCAGGTCCAGCGCGCGAAACCCCCGCGCCACATCGCCGCTGAGGATGGTGGTGCGATGCTCGACGCCGTTCAGCATGGCGTTCTCCCGCGCCAGCCCCGCCGCGGTCAGGTCGCGTTCCAGCCCGGTCAGGGCCACGCCGGGGCGACGCGCGCCGACCTGCATCAGCACCGCGCCCGCGCCGCAGCCAGCCTCGATCAGCCGCTCGCCCGGTTTGGCGTCCACGGCGGCGGCCAGAAGGGCGGCGTCCATGCCGGCGCGATAGCCCTTTACCGGTTGGCGCAGCCGGACGCGTCCGCCCAGCAGGGCGGATTCCGCAACTTCTGCGGCGACAGTAAGGGTTGACCCGGCTTGACCCGTCATGACGCCGCCACCATTGTGCGCCGCATCGCGTTCGGGCAAGCGGATGCGTGTGATTTTCGGGCGAATCTCCCTGTTCGCCCCTGTGCTGAAAGAGAATTTCGTGGACGCAGCATTCGTCGCCGCTCCCCGCCCCAAGGGCGATGTGGATGCTCTTGTTCGTCTGGCGAAGGACGACATGGCGGCGGTTGACGCCCTGATCATCGCCCGGATGCAGTCCGACGTGCCGGTGATCCCGCTTCTGGCCGAGCATCTGGTGTCGGCGGGCGGCAAGCGTCTGCGCCCGCTGCTGACCGTCGCCGCCGCCCGCGCCATCGGCGCGACCGGAGAGATCGAGGGCGCCAAGAAACTGGCCGCGTCGGTCGAATTCATTCACACCGCCACCCTGCTGCACGACGACATCGTCGATGGCTCGGAAATGCGGCGCGGCAAGGTGGCGGCGCATCTGATCTGGGGCGCGGCCTCGTCGGTGCTGGTTGGCGACTTCCTGTTCGCGCGCGCCTTTGAACTGATGGTCGAGACGGATTCGCTGCGGGCGCTGGGCATTCTGGCGACGGCGTCCAGCGTGATCGCCGAGGGCGAGGTGCTGCAACTGACGCGCGCCCACGATCTGAACCTGGATCAGGACACCTATCTGCAGATCATCCGCGCCAAGACCGCCGAACTGTTCGCCGCCGCCGCCGAGTCGGGCGCGGTGGGCGCGGGCGCGACCGAGGAACAGGTCAAGGCCCTGCGCGACTACGGCATGGCGCTCGGCATCGCCTTCCAACTGGCCGACGACGCCCTGGACTACGGCAGCGACACGGCGACCCTGGGCAAGAACGCCGGCGACGACTTCAACGAGGGCAAGGCCACCCTGCCGCTGCTGCTGGCTGTCCAGCGCACCAAGGGCAAGGAAGACCTGTTCTGGGACCGTGTCATCACCAAGGGCGACCGCACGCCCGAGGACTTCAACCGGGCGCGTGAGCTGATCCTCGGCACGGGCGCAGTCGAGGCGACGCTGGATGCCGCCGGCGACTACGCCGACCGGGCCAAGGCGGCGTTGTCGGTCCTGCCGGCCAGCGACTGGCGCTCGGCGCTGGAAGACCTGGCCGACTTCGCGGTCAGCCGCGCGGCCTGATGCTGCTGGCGCTGGTCATGGCGGGGATGCTGGCAGGCGTCCCTCAGGATGCGCCGCGATTCACCATGACGTCCGAGCCGGGCGACGCCCTGAAGGCCGAGCTGTTCCGCCTGGCGCCCGGCGACGCTGACGCCCAGGTCCGCAACCTGCTGGGCGGAGGCGAGGCGGACGCCTTCAACCTCAAGAAATCCGGCGCCCTGAAGATGGCCTATCGTCGAGAGACGGGGCCGGGCGCCGGCCTGGTGCTTTACGCAGGACCCGACAGCGAGCATCGCGTTGATGCGGCCTGTCTGTTGACGCGCACCGCCGATGGCGACCACGACAACTCGCAGCGGGCGACGGAATGGTGCCTGTCCTTCATCCTGAAGACGGCGCCGACGTTGAACATTCCGCCGGCGCCGCTCTAGGCAGCTACTTCAGCGAGGCGCAGAACTTCTGGATGCGGCGGCAGCCTTCTTCCAGCACCGCTTCCGAAGTGGCGTAGCTGATGCGGAAATAGGGGCTGAGGCCGAAGGCGGCGCCCTGGACCACGGCCACGCCCTCGGCGTTCAGCAGTTCGGCGGTGAAGACTTCGTCGTCAGTGATGACCACGCCCGCTTCGGTCGTCTTGCCGATCAGGCCTTCGATCGAGGGATAGACGTAGAAGGCGCCTTCCGGCGTAGGGCAGCGGATGCCGGTCGCCTGGTTCAGCATCGACACGACCAGGTCGCGGCGCTTCTCGAAGGCGGTGGAGCGTTCGGCCAGGAAGTCCTGCGGGCCGTTCAGAGCCTCGACGGCGGCCCACTGGCTGATCGACGAGGGGTTGGAGGTCGTCTGGCTGGCCACCTTGCGCATCAGGTCGATCAGCGGCTTGGGGCCGCCGGCATAGCCGATACGCCAGCCGGTCATGGCATAGGCCTTGGACACGCCGTTGCAGGTCAGGGTGCGGTCGTAGAGGTCGGGCGCGACCTGGGCGATGGTGACGTAGTCGAAGCCGCCATAGACGAGATGCTCATACATGTCGTCGGTCAGGATCCAGACCTGCGGGTGCTTGCGCAGGACCACGGCCAGGGCTTCCAGTTCGGCGCGGGTATAGGCGGCGCCGGTCGGGTTCGACGGGGAGTTGAGGATCAGCCACTTGGTCTTTGGCGTGATGGCGGCGTCCAGAACCTCGGGGCGCAGCTTGAAGCCGTCGGCTTCCTCGCCGATCACGGTGACGGGCTCGCCGCCGGCCAGCAGCACCATGTCTGGGTAGGACACCCAGTAGGGCGCCGGCACGATGACCTCGTCGCCGGGGTTCAGCGTGGCCACGAAGGCGTTGAAGATGACCGGCTTGCCGCCCGAGGCGACGTGGATCTGGTTGGTTTCGTAGGTCAGGCCGTTTTCGCGCGCGAACTTGGCGACGATGGCGGCCTTGAGTTCGGGCATGCCGTCGGCGTCGGTATATTTGGTCTCGCCGCGTTTGATGGCCTCGATGGCCGCTGCCTTGATGTTGTCAGGGGTGTCGAAGTCCGGCTCGCCGGCGCCCAGGCCGATCACGTCGCGGCCCTGACGTTTCAGCTCACGCGCCTGGGCGGTCACGGCCAGGGTTGCCGAAGGCTTGACGCGGGCGAGGGAGGCGGACTGAAGGCTGGACATGTCTATCCCGTCTGGAGGATGTGAAGAGAGCCGGGGAGGCGAGGCTTGATACGCAACCCGGCGCCAGCGCACAATGTTTGTGCGCCTTGCGGACGATCAAAAGGCGATTTGGGCGAATTTTATGCGGCGGATCGTCGATTTCCTGCTGAATATGGAGGCGCAGCGGTGGCGGACCCTGCTGGTCAGTCTGCTGCTGCTCGGGGGAATCATCGCCCTGTTCGCCTTTGGCAAAAGCCATTTCACCCTCGGCGCCGAAGAGAAGCTGGAAGCCTGGCTCGCCGGCTATCGGGTCGGGCCGTGGGGTCTGGTCGCGGCCATCGTCGTCTTCACCCTATCGGCCTTCGTCGGCATACCGCAGTTCATTCTGATCGCCGCCTGCGTGGTGGCCTTCGGGCCGTGGTTCGGCTTCCTCTACAGCTGGATCGCTACGGTGGTCTCGGCGGCGGTCACCTATTGGCTGGGGCGGGGCCCCACGGCGCGGGCGCTGGAGCGCTTCGGCGGCGGGGCGGCCGAGCGGTTGCAGCGGTTCGTCGGACGCAACGCCTTTTCCGCCAGCTTCATCATCCGCAATGTTCCCTCGGCGCCCTTCATCGTCGTCAACATGGCGTTCGGCGCGGTGCGGGCCTCCTTCCCCGGATTTCTGGCCGGCTGCGCCCTGGGCGTCCTGCCCAAGACGGCCCTGGTCGCCTTCTTCGGCGGCTCCTTCATGGCGGCGGTATCGGGCGACGGCGTGTGGACCTCTTTGATCCTGGCTGGCGTTGCAGTGGTCTGGCTGGGGCTGATGATGGCCGTGCGCGAAGTGGTGAAGCGTCGCGAGGCGGCGCGAATTTCAGACGTGGATTGAACGGGAGACGACGATGCTGAAACTCTATTATTCGCCCGGCGCCTGCGCCATGGCCTCGCACATCGCCCTGGAGGAGGCGGGCGCCGACTACGAACTCCAGAAGGTCGACCTGAAAAAGGGCGAGCAGCGCACCCCGGAATATCTGGCCGTCAATCCGGCAGGTTCGACGCCTGCGATGGCGACGGAACAGGGCGTCATCACCCAGAACGTGGCCATTCTGGCCTATGTCGCCCAGACTCACCCGCAGGCGAAGCTCGCGCCGCTGGGCGATGCCTACGCCTTTGCGCGAATGCAGGCTTTTAACGCCTGGCTGGCCTCCTCGCTGCACCCGGCGATCGGCAAGGTTCTCTTCTCTCGCCTGGAAGGCGCGGCGCGGGATGAGGCGCTGGAGCTGGCCCTGGCCAAGTACGACCTGGCTGAGCAGCATCTGCTGGTCGGTCCCTGGGCGCTGGGCGCCGATCATTCGGTCACGGACGGATACCTGATGGTCTTCACCCGCTGGGCGCGTCAGGCCGACCTGTTGGACAAGGCCCGCTTCCCCGGTCTGAACGCGCATCTGGACCGGGTGCAATCGCGTCCCGCCGTTCAACGAGCGCTTGCGGCCGAGGGCCTGTCGGCGCTCTGACGTCATCACCCGCAAGCGGGGCCGGAAAGCTTGAGCGGACGGGCTTTCAAGCCTTGCCGTGACAAGGCTGTGATCGACGAGTCATAGGCGCTTGCAATCGACGCGGCATGAGGGCAAACGGGCCTGTAGTCGGCCAGGCGAGGACGATCAGGATGGTTCGGCGCACATGGGTGCGCGGGGCGGGGCATCGCCAGAGCAGACGAACAAGACTCACGCCCTAGCAGGCCCGAACAAGCGGTAACCGACGCCCATGCTTTCTCCCCTCTTCGGCATGATCTCCAATGACATCGCAATGGATCTGGGGACGGCCAACACCCTGATCTACATGCGCGGCAAGGGCATCGTCCTGAACGAACCGTCGGTCGTCGCCCTGCGCAACGTCGGCGGCCGCAAGATCGTCCACGCTGTCGGCCTGGAGGCCAAGCAGATGCTGGGCCGCACGCCCGGCCACATGGAAGCCATCCGTCCCATGCGCGACGGGGTCATCGCCGACTTCGAAGTCGCCGAAGAGATGATCAAGCACTTCATCCGCAAGGTTCATAATCGCAAGGGCTTCGTGAACCCCAAGATGATCGTCTGCGTCCCGTCGGGCGCCACGGCCGTCGAACGCCGCGCCATCAATGATTCCTGCCTGAACGCCTCGGCCCGCCGCGTCGGCCTGATCGACGAGCCCATGGCCGCCGCGATCGGCGCTGGTCTGCCGATCCATGAGCCGACCGGTTCGATGGTCGTCGATATTGGCGGCGGCACGACCGAGGTCGCCGTCCTGTCGCTGTCGGGCATCGTCTATTCGCGTTCGGTTCGAGTCGGCGGCGACATGATGGACGACGCCATCATCAGCTACATGCGCCGCAACCATAACCTTCTGATCGGTGAAACGACCGCCGAGCGCATCAAGAAGGACATCGGCACCGCCCGCGTTCCGGCCGACGGCGAAGGCCTGTCGATCGAGGTCAAGGGCCGCGACCTGATGCAGGGCGTGCCGCGCGAAGTGAAGATGAGCGAGCGTCAGGCCGCTGAGGCCCTGGCCGAGCCGGTCTCGCAGATCGTCGAGGCCGTGAAGGTCGCCCTGGAAGCCACGCCGCCGGAACTGGCCGCAGACATCGCCGACAAGGGCATCATGCTGACGGGCGGCGGCGCCCTGCTGCGCGGCCTGGACGTCGAGATCCGCGACCACACCGGCCTGCCGGTTCAGGTGGCCGACGATCCCCTGTCGTGCGTCGCCATCGGCTGCGGCAAGGTGCTGGAGCACCCGTCGTGGATGAAGGGCGTCCTCGAGTCCTCGCTCTGAGGCTGAACAGCCTGTCGTAGGGCCGCGTTCTTCGGGAATCGGTTTTTGCGATAGGCTCTCACCGCCGGCGAGCGAGGCTCGCCGGTCCCGGATCTCTAGGTAGGAAGGCTGGCCGTGGCGTTTCGCGACGGACCGTTCGAGAACATCAAGGTGCCGCTGGCCTGGACGGCCGCGGTCGTGGTCATCGTCGGCATCATCGGCGCGGTCATGCTTCTGCTTGGCGACAGCCGCCAGTCTCGCAACGTCGGCGGCTATGCACCTGTCCGGGCTGGCTTCGAGACGGGCGCCGCGCCGGTGGGCGGAGTCCTGTCGGCGCCCGTCCGCTGGACAGGGAACGCTGTCGACTACGTCAAGGGCTACTTCTTCGCCGTGTCGGAGAACCGTCGCTTGCGCGCCGAGATCGTCGAGCTCAACGCTTGGCGCGATGAGGCTCTGGCGCTGAAGAACCTCAACGGTCGCTACGAGCAGATGCTGGGCGTCAAGACCGAGCCGCCGGTGCCGATGGTGACGGGTTTGGCCATCACCGACGCGCGCGGTCCCTTTGCGCGATCACGCCTGCTGAACATCGGCGCCGCCAAGGGCATTCACGTCGGCAACCCTGTGCTGAGCGAACACGGCCTGGTCGGTCGCATCATGGGGGCTGCGGCAGGCAACAGCCGGATGCTGCTGCTGACGGACGTGGCTTCGCGCACCCCGGTCCTGGTCGAGCGCACCGACGCTCGCGCCATGCTGACCGGCGACGGCAGCGGCAGCCCCCGTCTGGACTATATCCGCGGCGCTGGCTCGGTGCAGGAAGGCGATCGCATCATGACTTCGGGCGACGGCGGCGGTTTCCCGCGCGGCCTGCCCATCGGCGTGGCCGCCAAGGGCGTCGACGGGACATGGCGCGTCAAGCTGTTCAGCGACCGCAGCGCCATCGACTATGTTCGAGTTCTGCTGTTCCAGGACTTCAGCCAACTGGCCGATCAGAACGCCTTGAACGCGGCGCCGCTGGCCAGCCTGGCCGCTGCGCCGCCGCCAACCCCAGCTCAGGCCGCGGCCATTCAGGACGTGGCGACCCGCCGCGCCGCCGCCGCTGCTGCGACGGCCGAACGGGTGCGCGCCGCCAATGCCGCGCCGCCGCCCGCGCCGGTCGCCGCTCCGACCCCCGTCCCGGCCAGAACGCCGACAGCCGCCGCGGCGCGTCCTGCCGCCGTCCGTCCGGCGACGCCTCAACCGCGTCCCGTCGCCCCTCGACCCGCCGCCCCGGCGCCGCAGCCTGTCGCCCCCGCGCCCGACGCCGAGCCCACGCCTGCGGGAGCCGCAGAGTGAGACGGGCGATCACGGTCCGCGTCGTCGGCCCGCTGCAATGGATCGTCTATCCGGCCCTGATCGCGATTGCGGTGACGGTGCTGCTGGCTATTCCCTTCCGGCTGTTCGGCCTGAATCTGCCCGAGCCGGTCCTGCCGATCGTTCTGGCCTTTGCCTGGCCGCTGATCCGGCCGTCCATGCTGGCGCCGCTGGTGCTGTTCGGGCTGGGCCTGTTCCTCGACCTGTTCTGGGGCGGGACCCTGGGGCTGTGGCCGCTCAGCCTGCTGGCGGTCTATGGCGCCATTCTTCTGGCCTCGAACTTCCTGGCGGGCCAGGCGACCATCGTCCTGTTCGCTCTCTATGTCGCCTCGACAGGCTTCGCCTTCTTCCTGGCCTACATGATCACTACCCTGAGCCTGGGGAGTGCGCCGAGCATCCTCGCTGTTCTGGGTCAGGTCGTGCCGACGCTGCTGCTTTTCCCCCTGGCCGACTGGCTGATCCAGCGGTTTGACGACGCCGACGTGCGCTTCCGATGAGCAGCGAACCCCATATCTTTTTCTCGGACGTCAATGAGCGGCAGGGGTCCTTCCTGCGGCGAACCTTCCTGCTGGGCGGGGGGATGGCGTTGGGCACGGTGGCCTTGGTCGGGCGGCTTGCGCAGTTGCAGATCGTCAAGGCCGAGGAATACGCCACCCTCGCCACCAACAACCAGTTCAACTTCCGCCTGGTCCCGCCGCCGCGCGGCCTGATCAAGGACCGTAACGGCGTCACCATCGCCGGCAACCGGCCCAGTTTCCGCGTCCTGGTCGTGCGTGACGAGACCAAGGATCTGGATCAGACCCTGGATCTGCTGGGCCAACTTCTGCCGGATACGCTGGAGCGTCGGCGCACCATCATCCGCGAGGTCAACGCCGCGCCGCGGTTTTCGCCTGTGCCGGTCAAGAGCGACCTGACCTGGGAGGAGTTCTCCAAGGTCAATCTGCACGCGGCCGAACTGCCGGGCGTCATGGCCGACATGAACGAGGCCCGTTACTATCCCTTCGCTGGCGCCTACGCCCACGTGATCGGCTATGTGGCCAAGGTGTCGGATCGCGACGTCAAAGCGATCCGCGACAAGGGCGAGCAGCCGCCCTCCATCCTGTTCAACCCCGGCTTCCGGATCGGCCGTCAGGGCATCGAAAAGGCGCTGGACACTGATCTGCGCGGCGAGGCCGGCGGCAAACGCGTCGAGGTCGACGTGCGGGGCCGCGTCGTGGCCGAGGATGCGGCGGGGTCCAAGGCGCCGATCCAAGGCTCTGAGGTCATGCTGACCCTGGACAACGATGTCCAGAACCGGGCGCTGGAGGTCTTTGGCGAGGAGTCCGGCAGTTGCGTCGTCATGGATGTGCGCAACGGCGACATCCTGGCCATGGTCTCGTCGCCGTCGTTTGATCCCAACCTGTTCGTCTCGGGCGTGCCGTCCAAGGTCTACCGCGCCCTGGCCGACTATGAGCGGCGACCGCTGCTGGACAAGGCGCTGGGCGGCACCTTTGCTCCAGGCTCGACGTTCAAGCCGGTCGTCGGTCTCGCGGCCATGAAGCGGGGCTGGGACCCCAATCGTCGCGTGGTCTGCAATGGCAGCTTCTTCCTTGGCCGGCGTTTCGCCTGTCTGGGACGGCATGGGGCGCTGGACCTGCGCGGGGCCATCAAGGCTTCGTGCAACGTCTACTTTATGACCATCGCGACCGAGTTCGGACCGGACGCGATCGCCGAGACGGCGCGCGAAATGGGCTTTGGTCAGACCTTCGACATCGGCTTGACCGGTCAGAAGGCCGGCCTGGTCCCGGACCGTGAGTGGCGGCGCCGGAACCCGGTGCGCGGCGACGGAAAATGGTATCCGGGCGAGACGCCCAGCTATGGGATCGGGCAGGGCGCGCTGAACGTCAACGCCCTGCAACTGGCGGTCTATACCTCTCGCATCGCCAACGGGCAGAAGGCGGTGACGCCGCGTCTGATCAAGTCGGTCGGCGGGGTTGAACAGACGGCGGGCACGGCCTTCGCCGACCTGCCGTTTGATCCCGCCCTGTTGAAGGTGCTGCGCGACGGCATGGAGGCCGTTACCGACGTGGGCGGCACCGGTTTCCGCAACAGTCAGTTGGGCCTCGGCGCCGTGCGCATGGCCGGCAAGACCGGCACGGCCCAGGCGCAGAACTATGGCGCCGGATCGCGCAAGGGCGCGGGGCGACCGTGGGCCCAGAAGGACCACAACCTGTTCATCGCCTACGCCCCGACCGACAATCCGCGCTACGCGGTGTCGGTGATCGTTCAGCACGGCGGCCTGGGCGGCGGCACGGCCGGCGCCCCGCGTGCGCGCGAGGTCATGAAGGTGGCCCTGCTGAAGGACCCGGAAATCCGCGCCCGCATCGAGCAGGCCGGTTTTGAGGCGCCCGAGGACGCTGGCGCCCGCGAGGCCGAAGCCCGCGGCGAGCCCGTGGATGCGCTGCCCTTGGATACGCCCGCCGTCGACGTCGCCGCGCCCCCGCCGGAGCCTGCCCAGTGACCGCTTCCGCCCTGACCCGTCCCGGCGAACGCGACCGGATCTCCAGCAAGCTGGCTGAGCTGGACTGGCGCGTCATCGGCCTGTTGTGCGTCCTGGCGGGCATTGGCACGGCCATGCTGTATTCGATCGCGGGCGGCAGTTGGTCGCCCTGGGCGTGGAAGCACCTGCTGCGCTTCGGCGTCCTGCTGGTGGCGATGATCGGCCTGGCCATGGTCCACCCGAAATGGTGGTTCCACGCAGCCTATCCGGTTTACGGCCTGCTGCTCTTCATGGTGCTGCTGATCGAATTCACGCCGATGGGCTATGTGGCCGGGGGCGCGAAGAACTGGCTGAATCTGGGCTTCATCCGCATCCAGCCCGCCGAGTTCATGAAGATCGGCCTCGTTCTGGCGTTGGCCCGTTGGTACCACGGCCACTCAGCTCAGGACGCTCGCTGGTCGTGGAAGCTGTTGTTCCCGCTCGGGATGATCGGCGTGCCCTTCCTGCTGGTGGCCAAGCAACCGGACCTGGGCTCGGCCATGATCATCGGCCTGACCGGGGCCGCCGTCATGTTCATGGCCGGGCTGAGCTGGCGCGTCATCGCCGCCGCCGCCGCCGCCGCCGTGGCGATCATCCCGCCCTTCGTCATGTTCGTCATGCACGACTATCAGCGCAACCGCGTCCTGACCTTCCTGAACCCCGAAGCCGACCCTTCCGGCACCGGCTACAATATCATCCAGTCCAAGATCGCCCTGGGATCGGGCGGCCTGCTGGGCAAGGGCTATGGCCTGGGCAGCCAGAGCCAACTGGAGTTCCTGCCGGAACGCCACACCGACTTCATCTTCTCGACCGTGTCCGAGGAGTTCGGCTTCCTCGGCTCCTTCACCGTCCTGGCCTGTTATCTGGCGCTGATCCTGATCTCGCTGCGGATCGCGGCCTTGTCGCACAGCCATTTCGGCCGCATCAGCGCGGCGGGCATGACGGCCTTCCTGGCCCTGTTCGTGCTGATCAACGGGGCCATGGTGATGGGGCTGGCGCCGGTCGTGGGCGTGCCCATGCCGCTGCTGTCCTATGGCGGCTCGACCATGATGACGGTGATGATCGGCTTTGGCCTGATCCTGTCCACCCACGTGCACCGCTATGTCGAACTGCCGAAGGGGCAGGGGCTGTTCTGATCGCGGTTTCAGGCGTTAGGCTGTGGCCATGACCGACAAAGCGCCCGAACCCGCCGCCATCCCCAAGGCTGATCCTTCGATGTTCTCGGACTGCGGCGACACGCCCTGTCCGCAGCCGGTCATGGCCGACCCGAAAAACGAGGCGGCGGTCCTGGCTGAGGGCGTGCGGATGCGCAACAACCCCGCCGAATGGGCCTTCGTGCGCCTGTCCAAGTTGATCGAGGAGTTCGAGGCCAAGCTGGACAAGGACGAGGAGATTGGCGCCCGCGTCGTCGGCCTGCCGGGCGAAGGCACCATGCAGATCGTCGACGTCGGCTTCTGGGGGCCAGACCTGATCATCTTCTTCGGCCGCAACGCCGACGGCAAGCCGGTCCGTCTGATCCAGCACTATACCCAGATCAATGTGGTGCTGGCCGCGATCAAGAAGCCGGAGGAGCGCGAGGCGCGCCGCATCGGCTTCCAGCTCAATGAAATGGTGATGAAGACCAATCCCGCGCCGACCGCCGCTGCGACTGCGACGGGCGGCGCGGGCGGTGCGATTTAGAGGCTTGCCGCCCAGTCCGTTCCCTTGATCAGGCTGTCGATGATGCCGGGTTCGCTGGAGGCGTGGCCGGCGTCGCCGACGATGTCCAGCTTGGCCTCGGGCCAGGCGCGATGCAGGGCCCAGGCGCCGGAGATCGGCGTGACCACGTCAAAGCGGCCCTGGGCGATCCAGCAGGGGATGTGGCGGATGGTGTCGATGTTCTCGAGAATCCAGTTCTCGCTGTCGAAGAAGCCGCCGTTGGTGAAATACCAGTTCTCGATCCGGGCGAAGGCCACGGCGAACTCGGGATCGGCGAACTTGTCGGGCTTGCCCGAGGGGCCTTGCACGCTGACCGTCTCGCCCTCCCAGGTGGACCAGGCCACGGCGCAGCGGTTGCGCTCGGCGATGTCGTCGCCCAGCAGGCGCTTATTGTAGGCGGCCATCAGGTCGCCGCGCTCGGCCTCGGGGATGGGGGCCAGGAAACGCTCCCAGGCGTCGGGGAAGATCATCGAGGCGCCGTCCTGATAGAACCAGTGCAGCTCTTTCTTGGTCAGCAGGAAGATGCCGCGCAGGATCAGGGCCAGGCAGCGATCCGGGTGCTTGATGGCGTAGGTCATCGACAGGGTCGAACCCCAGGACCCGCCAAACACCACCCACTTGTCGATGCCCAGTTGCCCGCGCAGGCGCTCGATGTCGGCGACCAGATCCCAGGTGGTGTTGTTTTCTAGCGAGGCGTTGGGGCGCGACAGGCCGCAGCCGCGCTGGTCGAACATGACGATGCGGTATTTGGCGGGATCGAAGTAGCGGCGCATCCCCGGATTGACCGCCCCGCCGGGGCCGCCGTGCAGGACGATGACCGGCACGCCGTGAGGATTGCCGCTTTCCTCGTAATAGATCTCGTGGATGCTGTCGGTCTGCATCCAGCCCGAGGCATAGGCTTCCAACTCGGGATAGAGGTCGCGGCGCAGGGTGTCGGTCACAGGAAATGCCATGTCAGAAATGAGGGGTTTTGAGTTTGGTCAGTCAGGCGTTGAAGTTGTGTGAGCGGAACGCGGCGACGGCCAGCACGATCCAGCCGGCGATCATCAGGGTCCCGCCGATCGGAGCGACAGCGCCCATGACGGGCAGGCTGAGAAGGCCGATCATGGCCAGGGCCAGGCTGAAGATCAGTCCGCCGCCGACCGCCAGCCAACCGGCGATCCGGGCTGTCTTGCCGCCGCTTGCCCAGGTGGCGCAGACCACGGCCAGGACGGCGTGGACCATTTGATACTGGGCGCCCGTGGTCAGCAGGCTCTTGATCGCCGGCCCGGCGCCGTGGGCGGCGAAGGCGCCGAGCGCGACGGCCATGGCGCCATTGAAGGCGGCGAAGACGAGCAGGTTGCGATCGAGTCTCATGGCCTAATGTCTAGACTACAACTTCGCGGGAGTCTGCTATCGCAGCGGCGATGAAATCCGCCCCCCGCATGGCCCTGCAATACGTCCTGCTGTTCGGCGCTAGTGGGGTGACGCTGCCGTTCGCGGGGCTGTGGTTTCGCTCCCAGGGATTGAGCGGAGCCGAGATCGGCGCCCTGCTGGCCATCCCCATGCTCGGGAGGGTGGTGACCGGGCCGCTGCTGGCGGTCTGGGCCGACGGGTTCAAACACAGGCGCACGCCCATCGCCTTGCTCGGGCTGGCGATGGCCCTGGGCTATGGCGGGGCGGGCCTGGTGCAGGGCTTTGTCGCCTGGGCCGTCTGCTGGTTCGTCGGGGCCACGGCGGCGGCGGCGCTGATCCCGCTCAGCGACGTGATGACCCTACGGGTGGCCAAGCGCGACGGCTTTCCCTTCTCCCTGCCGCGCGGTTGCGGTTCGGCGGCTTTTGTTGTGGCCAATGTCGCCATGGGGGCGCTGCTGACGTGGGCCTCGCCTGACGCTGTCGTCGTCTGGATCGGCACGGCGGCGCTGCTGATCGCGGTGACGGCCTGGCGCGTTCTGCCCGCCGAGCCAGTCACTGAGGGTCCGCGCGTGCCGGGGCTGGAACGCTTCAAGGGACTGGGGCGGCTGGTGGTCGATCCTGTCTTCATGACCGCCATCTTCGCCATCGGCGCGGTGCAGGCGGCGCACGCCTTCTACTACGGCTTCTCGGCCATCGCCTGGAAGGCGCAGGGCATTCCCGAGAGCATGACCGGCCTGCTGTGGGCCTTTTCCGTCGTGGTCGAGATCGGCTTCATGTGGGTGGTCGAGCCGTGGCGGCGACGCGCCGGCATCGGGCCGTGGCTCATGCTGTCGGTCGGCGCTGGCGCGGCGGTCCTGCGCTGGACCCTGATGGCGTTCGCGCCTCCGCTCTGGGCGCTTTGGCCTCTTCAGACCCTGCATGCGCTGAGCTTCGCCGCCACCTATCTGGCCGGGGTGCAGATCGTCGAACGCCTGTCTCCGCCGGACAATCACACGGCGGCCCAGACGCTGAGTTCCGTGGTGTCGGCCGGGGTGCTGATTGGACTGGCGACCGCGGCCTCGGGGCCGCTGTATGACGCCTTCGGCCTCAAAGGCTATCTGGCGATGGCCGGGTTGGCGTTCACAGGCGGGCTGGCCGGTCTGGTTCTCCAGTCGCGGCTGTCGAAAGCCCAGGCCTAGAGGGCCACGTCTTGAGGGTCAGGCGGCGCTGGAGCGGGGCAGGGGCGCCAGGTGGCGCGCAATGACCGAGGCCGCCGTCTTGACCGCCGCCTGCACCTTGGCGCTGGGCGCATCGGACGGTGCGCGGATCAGGCCGATGGCGGGGGAAGCCGCGCCGTCCGGCAGGTCGTTCAGGATGCGATACAGAATATAGCTGCCGGCGTCCTCTTCGGCGTCCGAAGCGGCCAGGGCGCTCAGGCCCGCCGCGGCGAGGTCGCGAACGATCTCGGCGGTGGGGGCGGTGGCGCGCACGACTCCGGGCCCAGTGTGGTCCAGACGGTCGCTGCGGTCGAGGCAGCGGTTCTCCGCCCGCATCTGAAGACGGAAGGCGCCGGGGTGGGCGGTGCGGCCGACCAGCAGCAGAGCCCCGCATTCGCCGCTGGCGATCATGGCGCTGAGTTGCGCGGCCAGGGCTTCGGTCGAACTCGAGCCGGGCACAGGCAGGGTGCGGGCGCCGACCGGGTTCCACGGATCGCCAGACAGGTCTTCGACCGGGTCCCAGGCGGTGAAGTTCGGGTCCCAGGCGCAGATGGCGATGGCGGGACGTCGATCGGGGCGAAGCCCGGTTTCCATATCCTGCAAGGAATCCACCCTGTGTGACACTAACGCGACGGCGGCCGGAACGGTGCGGTCAAACCCGGCGGAAGGTCAAGCCCGCTGGGGTGAAATACGACAGCTTTGCGGCAGGCCCTAGCCCAGATCGCCGATGGCGGCGTCCAGCAGCATGAAGGCGCGGCCTTCGTCCGTAGCCAGACGAGCTTGGACGTCATGGGCGTCGCCCCGACGCGCATGGTCCTGCATTTCCAGCCCGAAGGCGCGGACATAGGCGTCCGCGTCGGCGCGCAATTCGGCGTCGGCCAGAATGCGGCGTGAGACGCTGCGCACGGCGGCAGGCGCAACCCGGCGCACGATCTGGCGGGCGCGATCCGGTTCCTGCAGGGCCAGGGCGCGGGCGGCTTCCTCGATGCGGGCGCGCGGCAGAAGGGCGTTGGGATCGACCCCCATGCGGCGGATGGCGGCCGTGACACGGTTGGCCAGGGCGGCGGCGTCCACGGGCGCGGCCACAGCGGCGGGCACGGGCGCATCCAGTTCCAGCGGCGCTTCGTGGCCCGCGACTGTCTCGCCCAGATCGTTCCAGTCCAGCGGCTCGTCCTTGGCGGGCGGGGGCGGCGCATCCTCGGTTGGCTCCAGCCGCAGGCGTCCGCGCAGGCCGAATCCGCGGTCGTCCGCGGCCTTGGGTTCAGGCTTGGGTTCAACGGCGCGCGGCTTGTATCGGGGCGTTTCCGGGGCGGCGGCGCTCAACAGGGGCTCGCGGCGACGGCTGGCGGGGGTGTCGCCCGACACCACGCCCATGACGCGGACGGCCTCGGTCAGCATTTCGTAGTTGCGGCGCACGCGATCTTGGAAGCCGGTTTCCAGAGCCTCGGTGTCCTCGGCGGCCTTTTTCGAGGCGGCGGACAGGGCGGCCAGGCCGTGCTCGACCGAGGCGCGCACGGCGTCCACACGGGCGGCGGCCTCCTGGGGCAGGCGATCGGCGCGCGCGTCCATTTCGGCGACGGCATGTTCGACCTGGGTCAGGGCTGCGGTCATGCGTTCCAGGGTGCCTTCCAGCCGCTCGACGACCTTCTCGCCGGTCAGATCCACCATGTCGGCGGTCTGATTGACGATCTTGCGGGCGCCGTCGATGCGGGCCTCGGCGGCTTCGTCGGCCTTCTGGGCGGCGTCGAAGAGGGATTCGCCCAGGCGGTCGGCGCGGATCTGGGCCTGTTCGATGGCGGCGGCGGCGGCGGCGCGCTGGTCCTCGGCGGTGGCCTGCAGGGCGGACAAGGCGCGGCGGGTCTCCTCGACCAGAAGGTCGCGGGCCTCGGCGGCCAGGGCCTCGAAGCGGTCCAACGCCAGCTTTGTGGCGTGGTCGAAGCCGTCGGCCTCGCGCTGCGACAGGTCCACCAGGGCGCGGAACTGATCGGTCACGGCCTCGACCTGAGCCTTCAGGGCGTCGCTGACGTCGCCGGTTGTCTGGTTCAGTTCGCCGGCGGCGGTGCGGGTCAGGGATAACTGCTCGGTGAACTGGGCGCGCTGGCTCTCGATCTGAGCCGAGAAGTCTTCCTGATCGGTGCGCAGGGCGTAGGCGGCGGTGACCAAAGAGGCGCGTTGCTGGCTCAGGCCTTCCTCGACGGACTGGATCTGTTCGGCCACGCCGGTGCCGGCGGTTTCCAGGCGCAGGGTCTGGCGGGCCAGGTCGTCGGCGGCGGCGCGGGCGGCGTCCTGAGCCTCGTTGGCGGCGGCGGCGAGGTCGGCGGCGCGGGCGGCCAGGGCGGCCTCGGCTTCGCGCAGTTGGGTCTGGGCCAGGTCGGAGGCGTCCACCACCATGCGCGACTGGCGCTCGACGGCGTCGACGACGCCGGTGGCCTGGCTGTCAAGTTGCACGCCGAGGGCGCCCATCTGCTCACGTTCGCGGCCAAGTTGATCGGTCAGGCGACGGGCGGTGCGGCCCGCACTTTCGGCGGCCTCGTTCAGGCGGACGGTTTCCTGGGCCAGGGCCTCGCGCAGCAGGGCCATGTCGTTGCGGGCGCGTTCGGCGGCCAGGGCCGCCTGATCGATGTCGCCACGCAGGCTGGTCAGCACCTGTCCGGTCTGATGGGCGGCCAGGGCGGTCGGCCCGACCAGGGCCTCGGCCATGTCGCGGGCGCGGCGGGTTTCGACGGCCAGACTGGCCCCCTGACGCACGGCGTGCGCCAGCATGATGGCGAGGCCGGCGGGGGCCAGGGCGATCAGGGCGTAAACGGCCAGACGCAGCGGCTCCAGCGCTACGGCGCCCGACCCGAACTCATAGGCGAACCAGGAGGCGACGCCGCCGATCCACAGGGCTGAGGCCAGACCGGCGATCAGATAGGCGTTGCCGCCGGACTTCAGCGCGGGGGCGCGGCGAGACGCAACGGAGGCCGGAGGCGCAGCGTCCTCGACGACGGCGGGCGGCGCATCGGCGGACACGGCCAGAGGCGGCAGGTCCGGGGCGTTTTCGGCCTGAAGCAAGGCGGCGGCGCGTTCATCGGCCAGGCGTTGTTCTTCCAGCAGGCGGCGGCGGCGACGTTCGGACATGGGCTTGTCAGGCGCGGGCGGCAGCGAAAGCTCTGCGTCGAATTCGACGGGCGTCTCGTTCAAGCGTTCGTCGTCTGCGCCCATGATGGGGGCGGATTCTTCGAGACCTTCGCCGGGTTCCGGGTCGGTCAGGTTGAGCGGCGGCCGATGGCTGGACTTCATGGGGCGTCGATCTCGTTCACTATTCGCCGGATACGCGGCGAGGGCGCGCGGAGATTGGACCCTAACGGCTTGATCCGGTCGCGCAAAGGCTGGCGGCAGGGGATTTCATGGGAAGAGCGGGGATGATCGCCTGGCGATCGTCCGTTCAGCAGTCGCTGGGGGGCGCGACCGCGATGGTCGAGGCAGGCGCTTCCTTGCAGTCCTGCACGCGCTGAATTTCGCGTTCGGAATGGCGCGGAGCATGCAAATCGACGCCGAATTGCGACAACGCCGCCGCAGCGAGCATCGCAATCAGGCCAGCCAGCATATCCAGCAGCATTTGCATACGCCCATCATGACAGAATGGGGCCTCATTGTGAAGCGTCACCATTGAGCAGGATTCGTGGAACGAAAACTGCTGGAGCGTCACTGTATCAACGGGCGTGTAGCGGATCGTCACGCGAATCAGACAGCTATGGCGGAATGCATCAACCGGGCGACACCTATGACGGCAGCCTGCTCGAACCGGGGCGCGACTGCTGGCGCGTGGCCACGGCGGACCGCTTTACGCCCTTGATGGAGAACAACGCCTATTTCGACGCGCTCGCGTCGTCGTTACGCAAGGCGAAGAAGTCGATCGTCATTCTGGGCTGGCAGTTCGATCCGCGGACACGGCTGGACCCCGAGTCTCCATTGACCGACCATCGTGGCGAGATCGGCCATCAACTGCGAATGCTGGTGCGCGAAAAGCCGGATCTGGATGTGCGGCTGCTGATCTGGAAGTCGCCGCTGCTGATCGCCGCCTCTCAGGGCTTCTATCCGCATCGGGCGCAGCGGTGGTTCAGGAAGCGCACGGTCGAGTTCCGCCTCGATAAGCCTGGCATACTGGGCGCCTGTCACCATCAGAAGGTGATCATCATCGACGACAAGGTGGCCTTCTGCGGCGGCGGCGACATCGCAACGGATCGTTGGGACACGGCAGAGCATCTGGACAACGATCCTCGCCGCTGCCAGCCCTCGGGCGTGTTTAGCGCCCCTCGGCATGAGGTGATGAGCGTCATGGACGGGGCGGCGGCCCGTGCCCTGGGCGATCTGGCGCGCGAGCGCTGGTTCCGGGCCACCTGGGAGCGCACCGCGCCGGATGAAACCGATGACGACCCCTGGCCCGATGGCGTCGAGCCGGCCCTGACCGACGTGCCGGTGGGGATCGCCCGCACGGAGCCGCGCGTACGTGGACGGCCCGAGGTGCGTGAGAACGAGGCCCTGCATCTGGCGGCCATCCGCCGGGCGAAGCGTCTGATCTATCTTGAGAACCAGTATTTCACCTCTCCCGTCATCGCCGCCGCCCTGGCCGAACGGCTGGCCGAGCCAGATGGGCCGGAGATTGTCCTGGTCTCGACCGGACGCAGCCCCAGTTGGTTCGACGGCCTGACGATGGACACGGCCCGCGCCGAGGTCCTGTACCGGCTGGAGCAGGCCGACCGCTACAACCGCTTCTTCGCCTTCAGCCCCCGCACGATCGAGGGCGAGCGCATCATCGTCCATGCCAAGATGTCGATTATCGACGACCGGCTGCTGCGCATCGGCTCGACCAATCTGAACAACAGATCCCAGGGCCTAGACACCGAGTGCGACGTGGCCGCCGAGCCGACGACCGAGGCTGGGCGTGAAGTGGTTCGCCGTTTTCGCCAGCGTTCCATCGGTCACTTCATCGGCGTCTCGGGCGAGGACTTCGCGCAGGCCGAGGCCATCATGGGCTCGGTCGGGCAGGCGGTTCTGACCTTCGGCTCGGACCGGATGACGCTGCTAGGCTCGACGCCGCCGTCGGCGGTCGAGCGGATGATCGCCGAGTGGCAACTGGGCGATCCGGCTTCCTCAATGGATGCCTGGCGGCCGTGGAAGCGGTTGAACCGCTCGCATCGGCCCAAGCTGACAGGGCCTCAGGCGGGAGTCTGAAACTCGAAGTCGATGGCCAGGGGCAGGTGGTCCGAAGCCGTGCGCGCCAGCGGGTGCAGGGGGGTCATGGCGCCCGTCACCCGGATTTCGGGGCTGACGAAGCAGTGGTCGATACGGATGGCGGGGAAGCTGGACGGGAAGGTCTTCACCGAAGGCTTCAGCCCCAGTTCGCGCTGGGCGTCGGTCAGCCGCCGGGTCAGGGCGTGATAGGGGCGGGTGATCGAGGTGGCGTTGAAGTCGCCGGTCAGGATGGTCGGCCCGATGCAGGCCGGATCACCCAGCCAGTCCTGTCCGACCAGAGCCGCCGCCTGTAGTCTCTGTTCACGCGGCACCAGGCCCAGATGGGTGTTGAAAACATTGAGGATCACCCCGTCGAAGTCGATAGCCGACCACAGGGCGCCGCGCGGCTCCAGCCCCCGCAGATTGGGCAGGGTCGGTAGGGCGGCGGCGCGAATCAGGCGCTCGGGCCGCGCCGTCAGGATGGCGTCGCCATAGAGCTCGGCCTCGATGGTCATGGCCGGATGGAAGCGGAAGCCCATCGACAGGCGCTCGGCGATGGCGTGGGCCTGATCGACGCCGTTGGTGCGGGCGCGGCCGACGTCCAGTTCCTGCAGGCAGACGATATCCGGTTCCAACTCGGCGATGACGGCGGCGATGCGGGCCACGTCCAGCTTGCGGTCGACGCCGACGCAGCGGTGCACATTGTAGGTGACGAGTCTGGGCATGGGTCCTTGTCGGCGCGGTCGATCCCGCCGCCTGTCTAGCCGGTCTAGATGACAACCAGACGGTCGGGGACCTCGTTGGTATCAGCGGGCCGGGGCGGAAACCGTTCCGCCAGAACCTGACCGCACAGGGCGATGGCCTGCTGCATGCCTTCGACCGGTTGGTCGCGGCGCAGGGCGGAAGTCAGGGCGGCGACGGCGTCGGCCCAGACCTCGGGGCTGACGCAGGCGTGGATGCCCTCGTCGGCGATGACCTCGACCTGATGATCGGCCAAGGCGGCGAAGATCAGCACCCCGGTCCGCGCCTGGGTCACGTGCAGGCCGTGGGCCAGGAACTGCTGCATAGCCGCACGTCGGACGCGGGTGCGGCGCAGGGGAGCGGGCGTCAGCCACCGCCGCACGACCGGGATCAGGGTCAGCAGAAAGACACCGAGGAAGACCGCCGCCTGCACCAGGGCGTAGGCGGCCAGGGCCTGTCCGATCTCGACCTCGCGCGCGGCGGCGTGGGCCGCCTGCCAGTCGGCGCTGCCCAGGTTGCTCAGGTTGGGCAGCCAGTGGGCGCCGAAGCCCAGCGGGATCAAGGCCAGGGGCAGCAGCAGGGCCGCTGCCGCCGCCCAGGCCAGGCTGACGTCGCGATAGGAGGACACCTGCCGCGCCACCACGCAGAAGATCTCACCCGAGGTGTTTTCCTCGGCGCGGGCGATGGCCTCGGCGACGCGGGCGTGATCTTGCTGAGTGAACTGCATCACCATCCCCCCGAGGCGCCGCCGCCGCCGAAGCCGCCGCCGCCCCCGCCAAATCCACCGCCGCCTCCACCGAAGCCGCCGCCGCCGCCGCCCCAGCCGCCGCGTCCGCCCCCGCGACCCTGGTTCTTCAGCGCCTCGCTGGCGGCCCAGATCAGGATGGGGGTCAGGCCGTCGCCGCCCTTGCCGCCGCGACGCCGTTTGCCGCCCGCAGCAGCACCCACCAGGCTGATGAACAGGAAGAAGAAGATCAGGAAGATGATCAGGGCGGGCAGGATCGGCTTCTCACGCTCGGTGGCCGCGCTCTTGGCTTCGGCCGCGCGGGCCTGGGCCTCGGCCGGATCGGCGGTCAGTTGCACGATGATGGCGTCGGTCCCGGCGATGATGCCCGCCGCATAGTCGCCGGTACGGAAGGCCGGCAGGATGTCGTTGCGAATGATCATGGAGGAATAGGCGTCGGTCAGCACGCCCTCCAGGCCATAGCCGACCTCGATGCGCACCTTGCGTTCGTTCGGCGCGACGATCAGCAGCGCGCCGCCGTCGTTTTCCTTCTGTCCGATGCCCCAGTGACGACCCAGTTGATAGCCGAAGTCCTCGATCTCCTGATCCTGTAGCGAGGGCAGGGTGACGACCACCAACTGATCGCCGGTCTGCTGTTCCAGCGTGGCCAGCTTGCCGGTCAGGGCCTGTTCCTGTTCCGGGCTCAGAAGTTGGGCGTCATCGACCACCCGCCCCGTTAGCGCGGGGAACTGGATCTCGGCGGCCAGGGCGGGCAGGGCCGTTACCCACAGGGCGAGGCCGAGCAGCAGCGCCGGGATCACTCCCGGCGCGCGCCTGTCCCTCATGATGAGGGCGGAAGGGGTCATGCCGATCTGATCAGGCCGCCGGAGCCGGAGCAGCGGCGGGGGGCGTCGAACCGGGCGCGGCGCCCGGAGCCGTCGCGGGCGCGCCGCCGCCGGGTTGAGCGCCTGGAACGCCGAGGTTGAAGTTCACCGTCGGGGCGCTCTGAGCCTCGGCGGTGGCGGTGAACAACTGCATGGGCTTCGATCCGCCATGCAGGGTCTTGGCCCAGATCACGCTCGGGAAGGTGCGCAGGGTGGTGTTGTAGTCGCGCACGGCCTCGTTGTAGTCGCGGCGCGCCACGGCGATGCGGTTTTCCGTGCCTTCCAACTGCGACTGCAGGGTCAGGAAGTTCTGATTGGCCTGAAGCTGGGGATAGGCCTCGACCGTCACCAGCAGCCGCGACAGGGCCGACGACAGCTCGCCCTGGGCCTGTTGATATTGCTGGAAGGCGGCGGCGTTATCGAGGTTGGAGGCGTCGATGTTGACGCTGGTGGCCTTGGCGCGGGCCTCGATCACCTGGGTCAGGGTGGTGCGTTCCTGAATGGCCGCGCCCTGAACAGTGGCGACCAGGTTCGGCACCAGGTCCGAGCGGCGCTGATACTGGCTCTGGACGTCGGCCCAAGCCGCCTCGGCCCGTTCCTGCTTGGTCGGAATGGTGTTGTAGCCGCAGGCTCCCACGGCGGGGGTCAGGACGACGACGGCGGCGACGGCCGCGAGACGGGGCGAGAATCCAGCCATGAAGCTCCTCCGGCGATCACAATGACCGCTGATCCGGTAAAGACTATCGGAGCGGAAAGGCTCCGCTTCAAGGCTGGATTTTTAGCTTGATCCCAGGGGGGCGCCTCAGCTGTTCAGATCTTCCGGCTCCACGCCCGCCGCGCGGCAGGCGGCGGTGTAGGTGTTGGCCAGCAGGCAGGCGATAGTCATGGGACCGACACCGCCGGGGACGGGGGTGATGCGGCCTGCCGCCTCGACCGCTTCACTGAAGTCCACGTCGCCGACGACGCGGGTCTTGCCCTCGGCGGCCTTAACCGGGTCCTTGGAGGGGACGCGGTTGATGCCCACGTCGATGACAGTCGCGCCCGGCTTGATCCAGTCGCCCTTGATCATCTCGGGACGACCGACAGCAGCCACCAGGATGTCGGCGGTGCGGCACAGGGCGGGCAGGTCGCGGGTGCGCGAGTGGGCGATGGTGACGGTGCAGCTTTCGCCCAGCAGCAGTTGCGCCATCGGCTTGCCGACGATGTTCGAGCGGCCGACGATGACGGCGTTCAGGCCCGACAGGTCGCCGAGTTGGTCCTTGAGCAGCATCAGGCTGCCCAGGGGGGTGCAGGGGATCATGCCCGGCAGGCCGACCGCCAGGCGCCCGACGTTGACGACGTGGAAGCCGTCCACGTCCTTGTCCGGGTCGATGGCGCCGAGGACGGCGGCCGAATCGATATGCTTGGGCAGGGGCAGTTGCACCAGGATGCCGTGGATGCCCGCGTCGGCGTTCAGCGCCGCGATCAGGGCCAGCAGCTCCTCCTGGGTCGTCGTGTCGGGCAGGCGGTGGGTGTCGGAGCGCATCCCGGCCTTCTGCGTCGTCTCGCCCTTGTTGCGGACGTAGATCTGGCTGGCGGGGTCCTCGCCGACGATGACCACGGCCAGGCCAGGCTTGACCCCGTGGGTCGTTTCCAGCCGCGCGGCGGCGGCGGCGACGCGCTCGACTAGGGTCAGCGAGAAGGCCTTGCCGTCGATCAGCGAGGCGCGTGCGGGTTCGTCAGCCATAATCGGCTCCATTCGTCGGGAACTGGAAAGCGTGGCCGCGATTTACAGCCGCTACGGTTCGGCGTCTATGATAGCGCCAGCAAAGAGGTTTTCATGCGTCATTCTCAGTTCGGGGCCCTGTTCGGGGCCGTCAGCGCTATCGCCCTGCTGTCGTCCGGCTCCGTTTCCGCCCAATCCTCGGCATCGGCGGCGACCGACATCCGCATAGGCGCCGAGGTTCGCGGACGGCTTGAGGAAGGCGACGCCCGCACGCGCGGAAACGAGGCCTATCGCTACGACGACTATCGCGTTCAACTCCGCGCCGGCCAGCGGCTGCAGGCTGAACTGCGCAGCAGTGACTTCGACGCCTATCTGGCGGTCTATGCCGAGGGTCGCACCACGGGCGAGCCGCTCGCTTCCGATGATGACGGCGCCGGCAGCGGCATGAACGCCCGCCTTCGCTTCACGCCGGAAAGCGACGGCGTCTATATCGTGCGCGCGCGGCCCTTCTCCGGGCTGGAGACCGGGGCCTACACCCTGGCGCTCAGCGAGCGCGTGGCGCCGCGCCAGCCGCGGCCCGGCCGCATCTCTGTCGGCGACTATGCGAACGGCCGTCTGACCAGCGGTGACGCCGAGGACGAAGACGGCAAGACGTTCGACGCCTATGCCTTCCGGGCGAACGCCGGCGATCGGGTGGCGATCTTGCTGGAATCCGACGACTTCGATCCGGTGGTCCGGGTCGGGCGGATCGTCGGCGGCTCCTTCGTACAGGCGGCTCAAAATGACGACGGCGACGGCAAGGGGCTGAACTCCTACCTTGTCTTCACCGCGCCCCAGGCTGGCGAATACGTCATCCAGACGACTTCGGTCAGCGGCGACAGCGAGGGCGACTACCGTCTGACGCTGGAGCAGGGCCCCCCGGCCCCCGAGGCGCGCAGCATCGCGATCGGCGAGGAAGTCAGCGGCCGGTTGAGCGAAGACACTCCCAAGAGCGATTCCGGCTCTTCCGCCGATCTCTACCGTTTCACCGGCCGCGCGGGTCAGCGCGTAGCCATCAGCTTGAAGGCCGACGATTTCGACAGTTATCTCGAGCTATTCGACGTCAATCACAACAGCCTGGCCACCGATGACGACAGCGGCGGCGAGTTGAACGCCCGCCTGACTTTCGTCCTGCCCGAAGACGGCGACTATCTGATTGAGGCGCGCGGCTTCTCGGACGCCACGGGTAGCTATGACCTGAAGATCGAGGAGGTGGCCCCGCCGCCGCCGCCGACCGCGCTCAGCTTTGGTGAGACGGTGCAGGGCGACCTGAAGGAAGGCGGCGCGACCGACGATCAGGGGCGGCTCTATGACGGCTACGCCTTCACGGGGACCGAAGGCCAGCGCGTCCAGGCCATCATGCGCTCGGGCGATTTCGACGCCCTGCTGCAGGTCGCCAAAGCCGGCGAGGAGTTCGAGGAACTGGCCTCCGACGACGACGGCCTGCGTCAGGGCACGGACGCCCGCCTGACCTTCACCCTGCCGGAAGACGGCGACTATGTGCTTCGCGCACTGCCCTATTCCAGCAGTGGCAAGGGGCTGTATTCGTTGGAGTTCGCTGACCGTGGGCCGGAACCGGGGCCGGGCAGCCTGCTGGTCGGCTCGACCGCGCGCGGGAGCCTGTCCGAGGCCGACGCCATGAATGACGACGGGGTTTCCTTCGACGCCTACACCTTCAAGGCCAAGGCGGACGAGAAGCTACGCTTCACCATGATCTCCGCCGCATTCGACGCCGTGGTCGAGGTGGGCGAGGACAAGGACGGCGACTTCCGCAGCCTGGAAGAGGACGACGACAGCCTGTCGGACACCCATGCCCGCCTGGACTGGACCGCGCCGCGCGACGGAACCTATGTCGTGCGCGCCCGCAGCTTCGCCGCCGCTTCGACCGGCGACTATGTGCTGACGGTCGAGCGCCAGCCCTGACGGCCGATGGGGAGGGCGCGATGAGCGACGACCTGATCCTGGGCCGCAAGGATCAGCACCTGGACGTGGTGCTGTCCGGCGGCGGGCGTCACGCCCAGTCGTCGGGCTTCGACGACTGGCGTTTCGTCCATGAAGCCTTGCCGGATCTGGACCACGCCAAGATCGACCTGGGCGCCGACTTCCTGGGGCGGCGTCTGCAGGCGCCCCTGCTGATCAGCGCCATGACTGGCGGTCCCGCAAGGGCCGAGGCCATCAATGCCCGTCTGGCCGAGGCGGCGCAGCATCTGGGCATCGCCCTGGCGGTCGGCTCGCAGCGCGCCGCCATCGAAGGCGGGGCCAGCGGCGGGCTGGACCGCGCCCTGCGTGACCGGGCGCCGGACACGCCCATTCTGGCCAATATCGGCGCGGCCCAACTGACACGCGGGTTCGGGCTGGACGAGGCCAAGCGGGCGCTGGACATGATCGGGGCGGACGCCCTGGTGGTGCATCTGAATCCCCTGCAGGAAGCCTGTCAGCCCGAGGGCGACCGCGACTGGTGGGGCGTGGGCGCGGCGCTTCAGGCCTTGATCCGTGATCTGGACGCGCCAGTCATCGTCAAGGAGACGGGGGCGGGCATATCGGCCGTCACCGCCCAGCGCCTGATCGCCATGGGGGCGGCGGGCGTGGACGTGGCCGGGGCTGGGGGCGCCAACTGGGGCCTGATCGAGGGCGAGCGCGCGACCGATCCGGCGGACAAGGCCCACGCCGCCGCCTTCGCCGCCTGGGGCATCCCCAGCGCCCGCGCCATCGCCGAGGCCCGCAACGCCTTGCCCGACGCCCTGATCATCGGCTCGGGCGGGGTCCGCGACGGCGTCGATGTGGCCAAGGCTGTTCGCCTGGGCGCCGATGTGGTCGGCATGGCTTCGGGCGTCATTCAGGCCGCGACGGAATCCACCGAGGCGGTGGTCGCCCATTTCCAGACGGTGATCCGGCAACTGCGGACCGTCTGTTTTTGCACCAACGCCGCCAGCGTGGCGGCCCTGAAACGCGTTCCCTTGCTAAGTGTAAAATAAATCAACTGTTTAGGCGCTCGCTTTAGGGCGCTGGTTCGGAACATCCACGGAGACTCCCCCTCTATGCGCACTCTTTTGATGACAACGGTCCTGGCCTCGGCCCTGGCGGTCGCCGGCGCCGCTTCGGCCCAGAGCACCATCCGCCCCGGCCAGACCATTCAGGGCAATTTCAGCGCCAAGGACGCCCGCATGGGCGACGGCTCGCACTACCGTTGCTACGTCATTCAGACCAACCCGGACGAGGCCTATACGGTCACGCTTAGTTCGTCTGACTTCGACACCTTCCTGTCGGCAGGGGCTGGCGCGGATTGCGACGACACCTCGGTGTCCAACGATGACGGCCCCGACATGGGCACCAACTCACAGGTGCGCTTCGCCTCCAGCGGCGGTCTGTGGATCATCAAGGCCAATACTCTGAGCGAAGGCGAGACCGGCCGTTACGAGTTGCGCGTCTCGGCGGGCGAGCGCATCCGTCCGACCACCCAGGTCCTGCCGATCGCGGTCGGCGAAAGCCGTTCGGGCCGTCTGGAGTTCAGCGACCGCCGCGCCGACGACGGTTCTTTTTACGACTGCTACGCTCTGACGATCGCGCGGGCGGGCAGCGTGGCGGTCCGTCTCGATTCCGGGGACTTCGACGCCTATCTGGGCCTCTATGAGGGCCCTCAGTGCGACGGCGACTCTCTCGCGACCGACGACGACAGCGGCGGCGGCACCAGCGCCCAGATCGTCCAGACCCTGCGTCCGGGGACCTATTCGATCCGCGCCAACACGCTCGGCTCGGCGGAAGAGGGCGACTACACCCTCAGCGTCACCTCGCGCCGTTGATGTCGGCGGCGGCCCCGGTCGGATCGATCGGGGCCGTCTCCGCGACGGCTTCCGGCAAGGGATGGTCGAAGCCGAAGCTGTAGTCGTCGGGGTCCAGCCGCACGACTCGCGGCGCGGGCGGCGGCGCCGGCTCGCTGATCACCACCACGGACGGCGGGGGCAGGGGCGCGGTCGGTTCGACCCAGGCGCTGTCCAGCGCAGCCTCATCCGCGCCATAGGGCGCCGGCGGCAGCATCCGCTCCGGGTCATGCTCATAACCGTCGCTAAGTTCGCCCACCGCCAGGATGGGGCTGGGGGCCAGTTCCGGCTCGACCGGGGCCACCACCTCCACATTGATCGAAGGGCCGCTTGGAGCGGGGCCGTGGGCGATCGAGGTCGAGCGCCACAGCATCCAGCCGCCGCCGAGCAGGACCGCCAGGCCTATCGTCGCGATTGTCGCCGTCGTCGCCTTCATCGTCATCCATCCGATCCTGACGCCTTCGCATCTGAAGCGCACGAATGACCGATAGGGTCCACGCCGTCAGTTGTCGCGATCAAAGGCGGCGACGGCCTCGCGCAAGGCCTGCGGGTCCGAGGCGGTCAGCAGGGGGCGCAGGGCCTCGAACTTGGCTTCGGGCCAGTCGTAGATGCGCAAGGACAGCAGCAGGGCCGTCGTCTCGGCGTCGAACCGCGTCCGCACCGGCTTGGCCGGATTGCCCGCGACGATGGTGTAGGGTTCCACGTCGCGCGTGACGATGGCGCCCGAGGCGACCACGGCGCCCTCGCCGATGGTGACGCCGGGCATGATCATGGCCCGCATGCCGATCCAGGCACCGTCCTCGATCCGTGTGTCGCCCTTGCCGACATAGGCGTCGCCGATGACCTCCATGAAGGGGTAGAGGCTGAACCAGTCGGTGCGGTGGGTGTGGTTGCCGCCCATCAGGATGACAGCCTCGGCGCCGATGCAGACATAGTCGCCGATGTGCAGTTGATCGACCGGCCATTGGGATTCCCAGGCCGCGAGGCTGTAGGCGTCGCCATACAGATAGCGCACGACGCTGGACTGGAAATCCCCGGTCCAGGCGTCGCTGTAATAGGAGTGCTGACCCCGCACATGGATGTTCGGGTTGGTCACGCTCTGGTGGAGATACTCCACCTTCGACCAGTGCTTGATGTCGTCCATGTGCGGGGCTTGGCCGAGATCTAGGCCGAGGGCAGCAGGTCGCCGGCGAAGGCGCGGTAACGACCGGCCCGCACCGCATCCGTGGCCCGTGCGATGTCCGGCGCGAAGTAGCGGTCCTGATCATAGGCCGGGGCCGCCTCGCGCACGATGGCGTAGGTCTGCTCCAGTTCGGGCGACGAGGTCAGCGGACGACGGAAATCGATGCCTTGAGCCGCCGCCAGCAGTTCGATGCCCACCACGGTCGCCGTGTTGGCGGCCATGTCCAGCAGGCGACGCGCGCCGTGGGTGGCCATGGAGACGTGATCTTCCTGATTGGCGCTGGTCGGCACGGTGTCGATGACGCAAGGATGGGCGACCATGCGGTTCTCGGCCACCAAGGCCGCCGCCGTCACCTGGGCGATCATGAAGCCCGAGTTGACGCCGCTGTCCTTGACCAGGAAGGCGGGCAGGTCGGTCATCTTGGGGTCGACCAGGATGGAGGTGCGGCGCTCACTGATATTGCCGATCTCGCACAGAACCATGGCGATCTGATCTGCTGCATAGGCAACGGGTTCTGCGTGGAAGTTGCCGCCCGAGATGACATCGCCGTCTTCGATGAAGACCAGCGGATTGTCGGTCACGGCGTTGGCTTCACGCTCCAGCATGGCGGCGGCGTTGCGCAGGACGTCCAGCGTCGCGCCCATGACCTGCGGCTGGCAGCGCAGCGAGTAGGGGTCCTGCACCTTGGCGCAGTCGTGGCGGTGGCTGTCGCGGATGGCGCTGCCGGTCAGCAACTCGCGCAGGCGACGGGCCACGTCGATCTGACCCGGCTGGCCGCGCAGGGCGTGGATGCGGTGATCGAACGGCGCGTCCGAACCCAGCAGCGCATCGACCGACAGGGCGCCGGCCGCGATGCCGGCGGCGAAGACGTCCTCAGTGGCGAACAGACCGGCCAGGGCCAGGGCCGTCGAGCACTGGGTACCGTTCAGCAGGGCCAGACCCTCCTTGGGGCCCAGAACAACCGGCTTCAGCCCGGCCTTGGCCAGAGCCGTCACGGCGTCCAGCGTCTGACCCTGATAGCGGGCCTCGCTGACGCCGATCAGGACGCAGCTCATATGGGCCAGGGGCGCCAGATCGCCCGAGGCGCCGACCGAGCCCTTGGCCGGGATCAGCGGCAGGATCTCGGCGTTGACCATGCCGATCAGGGTCTCCAGTGTGTGCCGCCGAACGCCCGAAGCGCCCTTGGACAGGCTGGCGATCTTCAGCACCATCAGCAGGCGGGTGACGTTCTCGCTCAGAGGTTCGCCGACGCCGCAGGCGTGGCTGAGCACCAGGTTCTTCTGAAGGGTTTCAAGGTCTTCCGCCGCAATGCTGGTGTTGGCCAGCAGGCCGAAGCCGGTGTTGATGCCGTAAACCGTGCGGCCCTCGGCCAGGATGGCGGCGACGACCGCCGCGCCCTTTTCGACATTGGCCCAGGCGGCGGGCGTGAGTTCGACCTGAACGGGTCCGTTCAGGACGTGGCGCAGCTGATTAAGAGTCAGCGGGTCTTGGCCGATGATAATCTGGGTCATTCTTCTTCTCCTCCCTTCCCCTCGAGGGGGAAGGGTCGGGGATGGGGTGTGGGCAGCGAGCCCGAAGGATTAGGCGCGGAAGGCGGCGCCTCCAGAGCCATTCAACGAAAAGGGGGGAGGGTTCACCCCCACCCAACCCTCCCCCCTCGAGGGGGAGGGCTTTTAGGTCAGGTCAAAGACGGCAGGTTCAGGCCATGTTCGCGCGCGGCGTCCTTGGCGATTTCGTATCCGGCGTCGGCGTGGCGCATGACGCCGGTGGCCGGGTCGTTCCACAGGACGCGCTCCAGACGCTTGGCGGCTTCCTCGGTGCCGTCGGCGACGATGACGACGCCCGAGTGCTGCGAATAGCCCATGCCGACCCCGCCGCCGTGGTGCAACGACACCCACGAGGCGCCCGAGGCCGTGTTCAGCAGGGCGTTCAGCAGGGGCCAGTCGGACACGGCGTCCGAGCCGTCCATCATGGCCTCGGTCTCGCGGTTCGGGCTGGCGACGGAGCCAGAGTCCAGGTGATCACGGCCGATGACGATGGGGGCGCTCAGCTCGCCCGACGCCACCATCTCGTTGAACATCAGGCCCGCGCGGTGACGGTCGCCCAGACCGATCCAGCAGATGCGCGCCGGCAGGCCCTGGAAGGCGATGCGCTCGCCCGCCATGTCCAGCCAGCGGTGCAGGCCGGCGTTATCGGGGAACAGCTTCTTCATCGCCTCATCCGTCTTGCGGATGTCCTCGGGATCACCCGACAGGGCGGCCCAGCGGAACGGACCGATCCCACGGCAGAACAGCGGGCGGATATAGGCGGGCACGAAGCCGGGGAAGTCGAAGGCGTTGGTCACGCCTTCATCAAAGGCGACCTGACGGATGTTGTTGCCATAGTCGACCGTGGGGATGCCCATGGCGTGGAAGTCGAGCATGGCCTGAACGTGGACGGCCATGGATTTGCGCGCGGCGGCCTCGACCGCTGCGGGGTCGCTGACGCGCTTTTCTTCCCACTCGGCGACGGTCCAGCCGGAGGGCAGGTAGCCGTTGACGGGATCGTGGGCGCTGGTCTGATCGGTCACCAGATCGGGGCGAACGCCGCGCTTGATCATTTCAGGCAAAAGGTCAGCCGCGTTGCCCAACAGGCCGATCGACAAGGCTTTCTTGTCCTTGAACGACTGCTCCAGCAGGGCCAGGGCCTCGTCCAGCGTTTCGGCCATGACGTCGACGTAGCGGGTGCGCAGGCGGAACTCGATGCGGCTGCGCTGGCACTCGATGGTGATGCACGAGGCGCCGGCCATGGTCGCGGCCAGGGGCTGGGCGCCGCCCATGCCGCCGAGGCCCGCCGTCAGGATCCACTTGCCCGACCAGTCGCCGCCATAGTGCTGGCGACCGGCCTCCATGAAGGTCTCATAGGTGCCCTGAACGATGCCCTGGGTGCCGATGTAGATCCACGAGCCAGCGGTCATCTGGCCGTACATGGCCAGACCCTTCTTATCGAGCTCGTTGAAGTGGTCCCAGGTCGCCCACTTGGGCACCAGGTTGGAGTTGGCGATCAGGACGCGCGGGGCGTCGGCGTGGGTGCGGAAGACGCCCACCGGCTTGCCCGACTGGACCAGCAGGGTCTCGTCGGCTTCCAGCTTTTGCAGTTGCTCGACGATGGTGTCGAAGGCCTGCCAGTTGCGGGCTGCCTTGCCGATGCCGCCATAGACGACCAGGTCCTCGGGACGCTCGGCCACCTCGGGGTCGAGGTTGTTCATCAGCATCCGCATGGCGGCTTCGGCGGCCCAGGTCTTGGCGGTCTTTTCAGAGCCGTGCGGGCTACGGATGATGCGGGTGTTGGGGGTGGCCATCGAATCCTCCATGCGGCGTCGGTCGCCGTCGTGTCTTGGGCTCAGTGTTATGTCTAGACATTATCGCGTGCAAGAGGCAGTTTCGATTCATGGATCATGAGCCGCTTCATCGACGGATCGCCGGCGATATCGAACGCCGCATCGCCTCGGGCGAATGGCGGCCGGGTTTCCGTATCCCGACCGAGGCCGAGCTGATGGCCGAATACGGCTGCGCCCGCATGACCGTGTCGCGGGCCATGACCGACCTGTCGGCGCGGGCCCTGGTGGTGCGCCGCCGTCGCGCCGGGACTGTGGTGGCCCATCCGCCGGTGCATTCATCGGCCCTGGTCGCCATCCCCGACATTCAGGCCGAGGTCGAGGGCAGGGGTCTGGCCTATTCCCACCGTCTGCTGGGCCGCATCGTCCGTCCCGCCCGCGCCGACGAGGGGCTGGGCGACCGCGTAATCGAGCTGGAAACCCTGCATCTGGCCGATGATCTTCCCTTTGTCTTTGAGCGCCGCCTGATCGCCCTGAGCGCCGCGCCCGAGGCCGAGGCCGCCGACTTCACCACCCAGCCGCCGGGAGGCTGGCTTCTGGCCCACATGCCCTGGACCGAGGCCGAGCATCGCATTTCAGCCGTCGGCGCCGACCATGAAACGGCGACCCATCTGGGCCTCTCCGACGGCGCGCCCTGCTTGCGGCTGGAGCGCCGGACCTGGCGCGATGGTCAGGGCGTGACCTGGGCCTCACAGATTTTCCCCGGCGCGGCCTATGATCTGGTCGCCCGTTTCTCTCCGACTAAAGGATGACCCCGATGAGCGAACCGTCTGAAGCCCTCGGCTGGCGCTCTGTCGCGGATCTGGTGGGGAACCATCCCGACGCCCCTGTGGCCCTGATCGGCGCGCCGCTGAACGAGCGCTCGCTGACGCCTGGCCGCTGCGACCTCGGCCCCAGGACCCTGCGCGCCGTCCTGCCGCGCCTGTCGACCTATGACGTCGAGACCGGGCTGGAGCTGGAGATCAAGGTCCATGATGCGGGCGATGTGGCGCTGAAGGCCGTTTCGCCGTTTGACGCCTTCGAGCCTGTGCGCGACGCCGTGGCGGCCCAGGCCCACCGCGCCTTGACCATCCTGGTCGGCGGCAACAACGCCATCACCCGGCCCGGCGTCCACGCGTTCGGTCTGGACCGCGTCGGCGTCCTGACGCTGGACGCCCATTTTGACCTGCGCGACACGGACCAGGGCCTGACCAACGGCAACCCGATCCAGGCTCTGCTGGACGACGGCATGGACGGTCATCGCATCAGCCAGGTCGGTCTCGCCCCCTTCGCCAACACTCGCCGCGCCCACGAAAAGGCAGAGGCTGCCGGCATCAGCGTCCGCACCGCCCGCGAGTGCCGCCAGCGGGGTCTGGCCGCCGTCGTGGTCGAGGAACTGGAGCGCCTGTCGTCCCTGTGCGAGGTCATCTACGTCGACTTCGACATCGACGTCATCGACCGCAGCCAGTGGCCCGCCAGTCCCGGCGCGCGGCCCGGCGGAGTCTCGGTCCACGACTTCTTCGACGCCGCCCGCGCCATCGGCGCCTGTCCCAAGGTGCGCGCCGTCGACCTGACCGAATACGACCCCTCGCTGGAAGTCGGGGACCTGGGATCTCTGACCGCCGGGCGCTGGTTCTGTGAACTGCTTGCGGGGATCCAGAGCCGATGAGGATGCTGTTAGTGGCTTCGGTAGCGGGCCTTGCTGTATCTGCTTCCCCCGCGGGAGCCTGTGAAGCCGTCAATCGCACGCTCGAGCAGACCCTTGAGCTCCAGCGTCGCCTGGCATCTACCGCTGACAGCATCTACCTCGCGCGGGCGGTGCCGGTCTCCGGCGGCTACATGAGCACGTATCATCGTATCACCGTGATCGATGGTTTGACGCCGCCCCGCCGACTGAAAGATTGGCCTGAAGACTGCGGCCGTGCCGATGAGGGGCTGACCATCGTCTTCGCCCAGCGGGTTCGCCCCACACACAAATTCGATGGCTGGTTCTGGGGCGGCTGGGCTCTTTCAGCATTCTATCCGTCCGAAATCGTTGATCCCGAGATGGCGGCGCGCATGCGCAGAACCGCTGATCGTTTGGAGGCGGAAGAACGCCAATGATCCTCGCTGACCGCCTCATCACCGACTGCCACGTCGCCGCCATGACCGAGGACGGCGCCCCCTATGGCGCGATCGAGGACGCCGCCATCCTGATCCAGGACGGGCGCATCGCCTGGGTCGGGCCGCGCGCGGACCTGCCTGTGCACAAGGCTGTGGAAACCGACCGTCTGGGCGGCCGCTGGGTCACGCCCGGGCTGATCGACTGCCACACCCATCTGGTCTTCGGCGGCGACCGTTCGGGCGAGTTCGAGCGGCGGCTGGAGGGCGCTACCTATGAAGAGATCGCCCGTGCCGGGGGCGGCATTGTCTCCTCGGTCAAGGCGACGCGCGAGGCCAGCGAGGACGAACTCTACGCCTCGGCCTGCAAGCGTCTGGAGGGGCTGAAGGCCACGGGCGTCACCACCGTCGAGATCAAGTCCGGCTATGGTCTGGACCACGACAGCGAGTTGAAGATGCTGCGCGTCGCCCGCCGCATCGGGCGCGAGGCCGGGGTGCGGGTCCGCACCTCCTATCTGGGCCTGCACGCGGTGCCGCCCGAGCACAAAGCCGACCGCGCCGCCTATGTGGACAAGGCTGTGGATGAAATCCTGCCCGCTGCCCACGCCGAGGGTCTGGTTGACGCCGTGGACGCCTATTGCGAGCCCATCGCCTTCACCACGGATGAGGTCGCCCGCCTGTTCGACAGGGCCGAGGCTCTGGGGCTGCCGGTCAAGCTGCACGCCGACCAGTTGTCGGACGGCGGCGGCGCGGCCCTGGCCGCCCGCTATCACGCCCTGTCCGCCGACCATATCGAGCACACGACCGAGCCGGGCGTTCAGGCCATGGCCGAGGCGGGGGTGGTGGCGGTCCTGCTGCCCGGAGCCTTCCTGATGCTGCGTGAGACCAAGGCGCCGCCCGTCGCCCTGTTGCGCCAGCACGGCGTGCGCATGGCCGTGGCGACCGACTGCAACCCCGGCACCTCGCCCGTCGCCTCGATGACGGCGGCGCTGAACCTGGCCTGCGTCCAGTTCCGCCTGACCCCGGAAGAAGCCATCGCCGGCGCCACCCGCCACGCCGCCCGCGCCCTGGGGTTGCAGGACGAGGCCGGAACCATCGAGCCCGGCAAGGCCGCCGACCTCGCCGTCTGGGACATCACCCGCCCGGCCGAGCTCTGCTACTGGCTGGGCGCGCCACTCCTGCATCGCCGCTACCTGGGCGGTGCAATCACCTAAAGGTTGTATTTCAGCGTTGTTCTAATCTAGGGTTGTTGGCGGGGAGGCCGACAATCCATGGATGCAGACGACTTCATTCGCCGCTGGTCCGAGGCGCCGATCAGCGAACGCGCCCACTACCAGACCTTCGTCGCCCAACTGTGCCGCCTGATCGGCGTGGCGGCGCCGGACGACGAGCGGACCGGCGACCTCGACTACTGTTTCGAGCGGCCGGTTAAGTTCCTGCATGAGGACGGCGGCAGTCATCCCGGCTACATCGACTGCTACCGACGCGGCGCCTTCGTGCTGGAGGCCAAGCAGTCGGGCAAGCGCGGGGCGGGCGGGGCGCTGGACCCGCAGCCGCAACTCGCCCTGTTCGGCGGGCGCGGACGCAAGGCGGCGCCGGAGCCGTCCAACGCGCTAGAAACCCTGATGCGCAACGCCAAGCGTCAGGCCGAGAACTACGCCAAGGCCCTGGACGAGTGGCCGCCCTTCATCGTCGTCGTCGATGTGGGCCGGGCCATCGAGCTGTGGTCTGACTTCGGCCGACAGGGAAAGGCCTATGTCCCTTTCCCCGACCGCGCCCGCTATCGCATCGAGATGGCCCATCTGCGCGACGAGGCGGTGCGGGATCGGTTGAGGCGCGTCTGGTCCGACCCGATGAGCCTCGACCCCGCCGCCCGCGTGGCCGAGGTGACGACCGACATCGCTGCGCGTCTGGCCTGGCTGGTCCGCTCCATCGGCGGGCGGGTCGCCGTCGGCGCGGACGGGCGGTCCGATCCGGTGGCCAAGGCGGCGCGGGCCAACCAGACGGCCCTGTTCGTCATGCAGTGCATCTTCGCCATGTTCGCCGATAGCGTCGGCCTGATTGAGGACAAGGGCTTTCGGCGCTTTCTGGAAAGCTATCGCGGCCACGCCGACCAGTTCCATCTGGGTGCGGGCGACTTCTTCCGGCGCATGGACGAGGGCGGGCACTGCTCGGCCATTCGTCAGACCCTGCGTCGCTTCAACGGCGGCCTGTTCCGCCACGTCGCCGTCCTGCCGATCACCGAGGACGAGCTGGAGGCTCTGATCGCCGCCGCCCGGCGCGACTGGGCCTCGGTCGAGCCGGCCATTTTCGGCGCCCTTCTGGAACAGGCTCTGGCCCCGGACGAGCGGGCGGAACTGGGCGCCCACTATACGCCGCGCGCCTATGTTGAACGCCTGGTCGAGCCGACGCTGATGGAGCCGCTGCGCGCCGACTGGGAGGCGGCCGAGGCCAGCGCCATCGGCCTGTTCATGGCGGGCGATCACAAGGGCGCGCGGCGGATGGTGCGCGACTTCCATCGCGATCTGTGCCGTATTCGCGTCCTCGATCCCGCCTGCGGGACGGGCAATTTCCTCTATGTCGCCATGGGCATGATGAAGGAGCTGGAAGGCGAGGTCCTGGCGGTTCTGGCCGAGATGGGGGAGGCGCAGGGCTCGCTGGCGCTGGACGGCCATACGGTCAGTCCCGAGCAGTTTTGGGGGCTGGAGAAGAACGCCTACGCCGCCTGGATCGCCGAGATGGTGATGTGGATCGGCTATCTGCAATGGCATTTCCGGGTCTATGGCGAGGCCAAGCCGTCCGAGCCGATCCTGCGCAATTTCGAGCGCATTCGTCAGACGGACGCCTTGCTGTCCTGGACGCGCGAGGAACTGGTGCGCGATGCGGCGGGGCGACCGGTCATGCGTGCGCGGCCTCGGCAGAGGGAGGGCGCCGCGCCGACGCTTTTTGATGCGAAGGCTGACGAGCGCGAGGTCGTTCGTCTGATCGACCCGCGTCCGACGCCGTGGCCGGACGTCCACTTCATCATCGGCAACCCGCCCTTCATTGGCGGCAAGGACCTGAGGCGCGAACTCGGCGACGGCTATGTCGACGCCCTGTGGCAGGTGCGGCAGGGGCGGTTTCGGTCCGCCGATCTGGTCACCGCCTGGTGGGATCGAGCGGCGGACATCCTGACGGCCAAGGGGTCCAGCCTGCGCCGCTTCGGCTTCATCACCACCAACTCGATCACCCAGACCTTTTCTCGCCGGGTGCTGGAGCATCACCTGAAGGGCGAGCCGCCGATGCGGCTGACCTTCGCTATTCCCGACCATCCCTGGATCAAGGGCGGGGATCGCGCCGCCGTCCGCATCGCCATGACCGTGGCCGAGCGCGGAGAGCCGGACGGGCAGGGGCGGTTGCTAAGCGTGGCAGCCGAAACGGGGCTGCATACCGACGCGCCGGAAATCGTCTTTAGCGAGGAGAGGGGGACGATCTCGGCGGACTTTTCAGTCAGCGCGCCAGTGTCTGATGCCGTGCCCTTGAAGGCCAATGCCGCCCTGGCGATGCGCGGCGTGCAACTGATGGGGGCGGGCTTCATCGTCGCGCCGGATCGGGCGGCGGCCCTGTTGTCGGCGTCGGAGCCGGAGGCGGTCTCGCCGATCCGAGCGTATCGCAACGGGCGCGATCTGGCGGACCGTCCGCGCGGCGTGAACGTCATCGATCTGTTCGGCTGGGAGGAGGCCGAGGCAAGACGGCGGCACCCGGCTATTTTTCAGCACGTGCTGGAAACGGTGAAGCCCGAGCGGGACCGCAACAACCGGCCCTCCTATCGCGACAACTGGTGGATTTTCGGCGAGCCGCGCCGCGAGCCGCGTCCGGCGCTGGAAGGGCTGGGCCGCTTCATCGCCACCGTCGAGACGGCCAAACACCGCTGGTTTCGATTCCTCGACGCGGACATCCTGCCGGACAACAAGCTGGTAGTGGTCGCCAGCGACGACGCGGCCATTCTGGGCGTCCTGTCCTCGCGTCTGCATCAGCAGTGGTTTGTGGCCAACTCGGCGCGGATCGGCGTCTATGACGGCGACGCCGTCTATGTGAAGGGCGCCTGTTTCGACGCCTTCCCCTTTCCAGATCTGTCAGGGCGAGCCAGGGCTGAGATCGAGATCCTGGCCGACGAGATCGACGGATTGCGGGCCAAGGTCATGGCGCAGCATGATTTCCTGACCATGACCGGCCTCTACAACGCCCGGGCGCGGCTGGTAGCCGGCGAGCCCCTGACCGAGGCCGAGCGCGTGATTCACGACGCGGGCTGCATCGGCCTGCTGGACCATCTGCATCGGCGCCTCGATGCGGCGGTCATGGCGGCCTACGGCTGGCCGGCCGACCTGTCGGCGCAGGAGGTGGTGGCGCGTCTGGTCGCCCTGAACCGCGAGCGCGCCGTCGAGGAGGCGCGTGGCGAGGTGCGGTTCCTGCGTCCCGACTTCCAGGCCGGGCGCGTGAAGACCTCGCGTCGTGCGGTGCAGATCGAAGCGACGCTCGATGTTTCGGCCAGCCTGCCGTCCTTGCCCGAGGCGCCGGGGGCGATGGCCTCGGCCCTGCTGCACGCCTTACGGCAAGAAGGCGTGCCGGTCGGCCCGCGCGCCCTGGCGGCCCGATTTGGCGGTCGTCGCGGACGGCGGATGGAAGATCGTATCGAACAGACTCTGGCGGTTCTGGCCGTGGCTGGATCTGTGCAGCGCACGTCGGACGGATGGTTCACCCCGCGCCGCGTCTGATGTTAGCGTCGGCTTCTGGAATCGGGGGCGATCAGGATGACGCAATCACAGACGGACGTCGTCATCCTGGGCGGCGGGCACAACGGCCTAGTCTGCGCCTTCTATCTGGCGCGCGCCGGGCTGAAGGTCACGGTGCTGGAAAGGCGCGGCGTTGTCGGCGGGGCGGCGGTGACCGAGGAGTTCCATCCCGGTTTCCGCAACTCGACCGCCAGCTACACCGTCAGCCTGCTGAACCCGCGCGTCATCGCCGAAATGGAACTGCCCCGCCACGGCCTGCGGGTGGTCGAGCGCCGCGCGGCCAACTTTCTGCCCTTTGACGACGGCCGCTACCTGCTCACCGGCGAGGGGCGGACCCAGGCCGAGGTGGCCAAGTTCTCGACCCGCGACGCCGAGCGCCTGCCCGACTATGAGGCGCGGCTGGAGACGGTCGCCGCCATCCTGCGCGACCTGATCCTGACCACCCCGCCGAACGTGGTCGAAGGCGGCTGGCTGGCGGCCCTGCCGGAAATGCTGAAGGCGGCCTCTCTGGGGCGGCGGGTCGCGGGGCTGGATCTGGCGACGCAGCGCGACTTGCTGGACCTGTTCGCCAAGTCGGCGGGCGACTGGCTGGACGGCTGGTTCGAGAGCGATCCGATCAAGGCCCTGTTCGGCTTCGACAGCGTCGTCGGCAACTACGCCAGCCCCTATACCCCCGGTTCGGCCTATGTCCTGCTGCACCACGTCTTCGGCGAGGTGAACGGCAAGAAGGGGGCCTGGGGGCACGCCATCGGCGGCATGGGCGCTATCACCCAGGCCATGGCCGCCGCCTGCGCCGAGCAGGGCGTCGAGGTGCGTCTGGATGCGCCGGTCGCCGAGGTTCTGACCGAAAAGGGCAGGGCGGTCGGCGCCGTGACCGAGACGGGCGACATGATCCGCGCCCGCGCCGTCGTCTCGAACCTGCACCCGCGCCTACTGTTCGACCGGCTGGTTGATCCCGCCGTGGTCCCGGCGGACTTCACCGAGCGGATGAGCCGCTACGCCTCGGGCTCGGGCACCTTCCGCATGAATGTGGCCCTGTCCGAGCTGCCGCGCTTCACCGCCTTGCCGGGGGCGGGCGATCACCTGACGGCGGGCATCATCATCGCGCCGACCCTGGCCTATATGGACCGCGCCCACGCCGAGGCGCGGCTGAACGGTTGGTCGTCCAAGCCGATCGTCGAGATGCTGATCCCCTCGACCCTGGACGACAGCCTGGCCCCGAAGGGACAGCACGTCGCCAGCCTGTTCTGTCAGCATGTTTCGCCCGATCTGGCGGACGAGCATCGCGACACGGTGGCCGACCTGATGATCGAGACGGTCGAGGCCCATGCGCCGGGGTTCAAGGCCTCGGTAGTCGGGCGGCTGGCGCTGGGGCCACGCGATCTGGAGCGGCGCTTCGGCCTGATCGGCGGCGACATCTTCCACGGGCGGCTAACGCTGGATCAGCTGTTCAGCGCCCGGCCGGTTCTGGGTCATGCGGATCACCGGATGCCGGTGGCGGGCCTCTATCTGTGCGGATCGGGCGCCCATCCCGGCGGCGGCGTCACCGGCGCGCCGGGGCACAATGCCGCGCGCGCCGTGTTAAAGGACATCAAGCCAGGCTGATGTTCATGGCGCGCATCAGGGCGTCGCGAATGGCGCCTTCGGTAAAGGGCTTCTGGATGGTCGGGTGGCCGCGCCAGTGCTCGGGCAGGCCCGCCTCGCCATAGCCTGTCGAGAAGACGAACGGCACGCCCCGCGCCTTCAGCGCCTCGGCCACGGGAAAGACCTCGCGGCCCGCCACGTTGACGTCCAGCAGGGCGGCGTCCAGCGCCCCTTCGGTCGTGACGGCCAACAGGCCGTCGTCGATATTGGATTCCGGCCCGACCACGGCGCAACCCATGTCGTCCAGGATGGTCTCCAGCAACATGGCCACCAGGGACTCGTCTTCGATCACCAGAACGCGACGGCCCTGCAAAGCTCTGGTCATGCGGCTTCCTTGGTCAAGGGAATGGTGATCTCGGCGGTGAAGCCGTCATCGCGGTAATGCATCTGCACCGTGCCTGCCAGATCATGTCTTACGTTTCGCTCGATCAAACGGCTGCCGAAGCCCCGCCGTTCCGGTGGAGCGACTGAAGGCCCGCCGGTCTCGCGCCAGACAATGCCGAGATGCGGATTGTTCAGGTCCGCCACGGACCAGTCGACCAGCACGCGTCCCTCGCCCGGCGACAGGGCGCCATACTTGGCGGCGTTGGTGGCCAGTTCGTGGAAGATCATCCCCAGAGACACGGCCATGGCCGGGTCCAACGCCACGTTCGGCCCGTTCAGGGTCAGGCGGTGCAGGCCGTGGGCCGTGGTTTCGTGCTCCAGAACCTCGCGCAGGTCCGCGCCCTCCCAGTGGCTGCGGGTCAGCAGGTCGTGGGTGTGCGACAGCGACAGGATGCGCGACTGGAAGGTCTCGGCGAAGGAACGCGGGTCCTCATGCGAGCGCGCGGTCTGCATGGCGATCGACTGGACCGTGGCCAGGGTGTTCTTCACGCGGTGGTTCAGTTCGTCGATCATCAGCTTCTGACGTTCGGCGGCCATGACCGTGTCGGTGACGTCATGCCCCTGAACGAAGACGCCGACGATCTCGCCGCCGTCGTTGCGGATCGGCTGGTAGATGAAGTTGAGGTAGCGGGTCGCCAGCAGGCCGTTGGGCGTCTGCTGCAGTTGCACCGGGCTCTGGCGTCCCTGGAAGGGCTCGCCCGTTGCCAGCACCTCGTCGAGGAAGTCGTAATAGCCCTGACCCGCCAGTTCCGGCAGGGCCTCGCGAATGGGTTTGCCGACCACGTCGCGGTGGCCGATCAACTGGCCATAGGCGCCGTTGTGCATTTGGATCACGTGCTGCGGGCCGTTCAACACCGCGACAAAGCCCGGCGTCTGCATGAACATGTCCAGCAGTTGCCGCCGTTCCGTTTCCAGCCGCCGATTGTCGGCCTGCACGCTCAGGGCGCGACGGAACATGCCGCCGCCGATCAGGCTGTCTAGCGCTGAAGAGGAGTCTTCTGGCCTCAGCCGCCCGACCTGACGGCGCAGCCGCTCCAGCTCGGTGATGTCGCTAGTGTGCTGCAGGATATGGGTGACCTGGCCGGACGCGTCCTTGATCGGCGTGTGGGTGCAACTCCAATAGCGGTCATCATACAGGATCGAGCCGTCGTCCTGCTCGATCGGGATCGGGTAGTGCAGCACGGCCAGATTGTCCGGCTGTCCCGTCGCCAGAACCTTCTCGAACGACGCCGCCAGTTGTTTGGCGTTCTCAGGCGCTTCCTCGCCCGGTCCGGCGTCGAACGCCTGCATCACCGGCTGGCCCAGCAGATCCTCACGGCGGCGATGGGTGACGTCCAGATAGGCCTGGTTCATACCTGCATAGCGAAGCTGGGCGTCCAGCAGCATGTAAGGGTTGGGCGAGGCGTCGAACGCTGCGACCAGATCGATTGTCTTGGCGAGTGTTCGCAATCCCGTCCCCCAGCATTCTCCACCCTAACGCCGGCCGCGCACAAAGGGTGCGTGTTCCTGCCGCGAAAAATCAGGGAATGTCTAGCGGTGGCGCCTCATTGTGAAAACGAACGTTTTCAACCTCGCCCACTCAGGCGCTGGCGCCGAGGCTGTCCGCCAGGGTCCAATACATCGGCTTGGGGCTGTAGGCCTCATCATAGGGCAGGCCCCGATTTGCGCCGCGGGCAGCGAGAACGCGCGTGTCGCCATGCTCGGTCAGCCAGGAAAACTTGTCGGTTAGGCCCCAGGTCACGACCCCGCGCACCTCGGGGAAGGCGAGCATGACGTCAAGATAACGTCGTGTCTCGTCCGCCACCTTCTGATCGCGGGCGGCGGTCGTATGGGCGGCGTCCGTCTCTTTGACGTCCAGTTCGGTCACGGTGATGTCCAGGCCCAGGTCGATCAGGGCCTTGGTCATGTTCTGCAGGCCAGCCGTGTCGATCGGGCCTTTGGACAGATCGAGGTGGGCCTGAACCCCGACGCCGTCCAGTGGGACGTCGGCGGCGCGCAGACGGCGCGCCAGGGCGACGAAGGCCTGGCGGCGCGCCTTGTCGACCGGGTTGCCGTATTCGAAGCCATAGTCGTTGATGACCAGATGGGCATTGGGGGCGTGGGACCGGGCCTCTTCCATCGCCCGTTCGATGTAGGTGGGGCCAAAGGCGCGGAAGAAGGTGTTGCGGCGCAGGTTGCGCGCGCCGGCCTCGGTGTCGATGGGCTCGTTGATCACGTCCCATTCGTCGATGCGCGAGCCATAGCGGCCTAGCACGCGAGAGAAGTGCTCGGACATCAGCCGCCAGTCGCGCTGCGCGAGCATTTCACGCTTGGCCCAGTCGGGCGTGCTTTGGTCCCACAGCAGGGTGTGGCCGCGCACCCGCAGGCCGTTTTCATCGGAGAAGGCCAGAAGATCATCGACCGGGGCGAAGTTGAACTGGCCCTTGCGCCATTCCAGAGAATTCCATTTCAGATGGATCTCGGGGGTCAGGACCTCGCAGTCGCGCAGCACGGCGGCGCGCAGAGCCTTGTCCTGACGCAGATGTTCGGCGCGGGCGGCGGCACCGAAATAGCGGCCGCCGCTGCGAGCGGCGCGGGACAGGGAGGGAACGGAAGCGGATGCATCGGGCAGGGCGGCGCCTTCCCCCTCGGGCCTGGCCCAGACCCCGTGGGGCGTAACGGACAAGGCCGGTACCAGCGCAAGGCCGGTCAATATGGACCGTCGTGACGGAAGCGTCAGCATACTGCGCTCAACCTTCTCAAGCTACGGAGAAGAACAAGCGCTATTCGTTAGGCCTCCGAAGATAATGCGGAGTTAACGATTGCTGATGGGTGATTTTAGGGCGGGAATGCAGTCGTCATTGGGCTGACCGTCAAGGTCAAGCTTGAGAGTGTTCTGATAGGCACCGCAGTTTAACGGGCCAGTGGCTCCATCCCGAACTAGAAACTGCGATAGAAGCCGACGCGGACATAGCCGTCGGAATCCCGGTCGTCCCCGTCGCTGAAACCGGCCGAGATCTGGAATTCCGCCTGTTCGCCGACCTTCACGCCCAGCACCGGGCCGATGCGGTAGGCGCTGTAGTTGGAATCGCCGTCGGCGCCGATCTCGACGCCTGCCCGCACGCGACCCGAAGACCCCACCGTGTGCGTCAGGCTGGCCTGTGCGTCGTAGTCGTCCAACTGGAAGCCATAGGCGCCATACCAATCGACGCGCCACGGACCAGACACATGACCGCCGTCGACGCTGACCATCATCTCGCCCTGGCCGCCGTCGCGGCGGTTGCCGGGGTCGCCGGGGCTGAGGTCGGTGTCGACGTAGCGATAGCCCAGGCCCACGCTGCCCCAGGTCGGGCCCGTCCCGAAGCGATAGACCATTTCCGCCTGAGCCCCGGTGAAGTCCGCGTCGATCGTGACCGGGCCGTTCTGGTAGTCGTAGCCGCCAGTATAGACCACGCCGCGCACGGCCCAGCCCTTGCCGTCGACCGGGCCGGGCAGGCCGACTGTGGCGCCGACGTAGGCGGAGTCCGCGACATCCAGCTTGCCGCCGGCGAAAACCGTCACGTCGCTCTGCGCCGCGGCGGTTCCGGCCCATCCGGTCGCGCCGAGTGCGATCAGGGCGGCGGCGAACGAGGTCTTCGATGCTAGGCGACGCGGTTGGTCGGTCATGAACATTCCCTAACGATAGTATCGATCGCGCCGCCTTGCCGGCGACGCCGAGGAAGGCGCTTCAGCTAAGCTGGATCATTTTGGTTAATACTTTCAGACGACCAATTTTCCTCTCGCCAGCTCGGCCAGGCATTCAGCGCTGCGGTCGACCGGCGCCTTTGTCCGCGACACCCAGGCGATCAGTTCCTCCATGCCGGTGTCCATGTCGCGTTCAGGCCTGAAGCCATAGGCGCGCTCGATCTTGGAGATGTCGCCGAAGCAATGCCGGATGTCGCCGACGCGGTATTTGTTGAGCACCTCAGGGGCGATGTTCTTGCCCAGCAGGCGGGCCAGGACGCCGGCGATCTCATTGACCGAGATCGGGGCGCCGCTGCCGACGTTGAACACGTCCCAGCTCTCCTGCTGGCTGTCCAGAACGGTGGCGAAGGCGCGGGCCACGTCCTGGACGTGAACGAAATCGCGCATCTGGCGGCCGTCCTCGAACACCAACGGGGGTTGGTCGTTCAACAGGCGTGAGATGAAGATGGCGGCGACCCCGGTGTAGGGATTGCTGAGCGCCTGGCGCGAGCCGTAGGCGTTGAACAGACGCAGGGCGACGGTCGGGATTTGAAGCGCCCGCCCGACCGAGAGGAACATCTCCTCGTGGTCGCGTTTGTTGACGGCGTAGATGGAGTTGGGCTGCAACAGCTTGTCTTCCGCCGTGGGGACGGGTTCCAACTCCTCGCCGTCGATCATGATCTCCCACTGGCGCGCCTCAAGCTGGGCGTGGGGTCGAACATCGGCGGTGACGTGGGTGTGGGTCGAGGGGCGGACGTAGTCGCCCTCGCCATAGATCGACATGGACGAGGCCACGGCGATCCGTTCAACCTTGTGCGGCTTCTGCGACAGCACCTCCAGCATTACGGCGGCGGCCATGACGTTGTTGCGCGTATAGTCGACGATATTGGTCATGCTCTGGCCGACCCCGACCGAGGCCGCGAGGTGAGCCAGGTGGGTCACGCCGTCCAGTGCGGCCTCGAACACGCCTTCGTCCAGGATGTCGCCCCTGATGCGGCGCGCGCGAGGGTCGAGGTAGATGGGCCAGCCGTCAGCGTCCATCTCGCCGTCGCCGTGGACCTGTGGCGACAGGCTGTCGAGCACGCTGACGCGATAGCCGCGCGCCAGCATGGCGTCGACCAGATGCGAGCCGATGAAGCCAGCGCCGCCCGTGATCAGAATATGCTTGTCCATGACCGCACCCGCTCAATGGTCGTGACGGAGGACGCCGTATTGATCCAGTTTGGACCGCACGAGCGTATTGTTGGCGTCGATCTTTTCTGTGCGTTGCCAGACCTGGCCGCTGTCCTTCAGGTACATGACGAAGCCGAGCGTCAGCGGAATGATCCAGACGCACCACCAGATCATGACGAACACCGGATTGACCATCAGCATGTAGCCGATGCGATCGGTCGTGCGCTCAAGCACCAGTCCGGTGCGCGTCCAGGTCCGCATGTAGAGGCCGACGATCAGCATGGTGAAGGCGATAATGTTGAACACCGACAGCACCACCAGCCACAGGGGCAGGGCGCTGTCGCCGGTGAAGAACCGCCACGCCGCCCAGATGCCCAGCGGGATGCCCAGGGTGTTCACCCACAGCGACATGCAGGGCAGGAAGTTCATCCAGGCGCGGACGCGTTCGCCGAAGGTGAAATCCATTTCCTTGAGCGGCGAACCCAGGCTCTGGAAGAAGCCGGCGACCCAGCGCTTCCTTTGCGTGACGCCTTCGCTGAAGGTCTCAGGCACTTCTTCGATCAATGAGCTGTCGATGATGCCCAGCGTTTTGCCGTTTTTCCAGAACCGTTCGCCAACCTCGGGGTCCTCGATGGTGATCCAGGGGTGGAAGCCGCCCAGGGCGACCAGATCGTCGACCTTGAAGAACAGTCCCTTGCCCAGCACCCAGAAGGGTTGCTTGGGGTCCGAGAGGTGGCCGTATTTGGCGCCGTCCCAGGTCATGTGGTCGAAGGCATGGAAGGCGGCGGCCAGGCTGGCGTTCAGATTGCCGGCGACGTTGCGCGCCTGAAGCACGTCATATTTCTGCAGGCCGATGGCGGCGGCCTTGAAGTGGTCGGCCGGAGGGCAGCTGTCGGCGTCGATGTAGTCGATCGTGAGATTGGTCTTGTCGCGATGCGTTTCGGCGACCTGATAGAGGGCATAGATCAACTGGCGTGTCTTCTTGGGCGGCAGGTCCTTGGACCCCGCGCGCTTGCCGTTGTGCCACCAATAGGCCTTGGGGTTGGCGTCCCAGGCGTTCCACACCACGTCCCAGCGCGGGTCAGTGGTGGCGGGCACCTCGAGGATCTCGACGAAGGGAAAGGCCTTCGTCAGCCGTTGCAGGCTGGCGATGGTCTCGGCGTCATTGGCGTTGGGAATGGCCACGACCCGATACCGGCTGCGCGGATAGTCGAGCTTGGCCAGGGAGGTGAAGGTTGTCTCCATCGTCCGCTCAAGCTCGCGCAGGACCGGGTAGAGCAGAACAATAAAGGGCAGTTCAGCCTCGGTCGCGGGCAGGGGGTCGTCCATGTCCACGCTGTTCACTTTGAGCGTGCGGAAATACATCTCCAGCATGAAGCAGCCCAGGTAGAGAATCTGGGATATGGCGAACAGCCACACGAGAAGGGTTGGAAGGCCGCTGTCGTAGGTTTGCATCGAATGTCCCGCCCAGAATATCCGTGTTAAGTCGTCGTCTTACATTCGTGTTCTGTCGTCTTCTCGGTCGTGGGTTTCTTCGTTCTCAGGATGCGAGCGCGCTGGTCGAGCTTCGCCCGCTGTTTTTCATTTCTTCGGTGAAGTAGGCGATGGTTCGGGAGAGTCCGTCGTGCAGCGGCACCTGCGGCGACCAGTTCAGCCGCGCCAGGGCGCGCGAAATGTCGGGTTTGCGTCGACGGGGATCGTCCACCGGAAGCGGATGGTAGACGATCTTGGACCGTGATTTGGCCATCGCCAGAATCTGTTCGGCCAGTTGCTTGACGGTGGTTTCGTTCGGGTTGCCGATATTGATCGGGCCGTCGATATCTTCGCCGGCGTTCATCAGACGGATGAAGCCTTCGACCAGATCATCGACGAAGCAGAAGGAGCGGGTCTGTTCGCCGCTGCCGTAGATGGTGATGTCTTCGCCCATCAGGGCCTGAACGATGAAGTTGGAGACCACGCGCCCGTCGTCGGGGTGCATGCGCGGGCCATAGGTGTTGAAGATGCGCACGATCCGCGTCGTCAACCCATGCTGGGCGCCGAAGTCCGTAACGAGGGTCTCGGCGAACCGTTTTCCCTCGTCATAGCAGGAGCGGGGGCCGACCGTGTTGACGTTTCCCCGGTAGTTTTCGGTCTGAGGATGAACTTCGGGATCGCCGTAGATCTCTGATGTCGAGGCCTGGAAGAAACGTGCTCTGTCTACCGCCGCCCTGTTCAGAAGATTGAGCGTGCCCAGCGAGCATGTCAGCGCCGTCTTGACGCGATCATACTGATAATGAACCGGTGATGCCGGACAGGCGAGATTGTATATTTGATCGACCTTGGGAAGGTCGCTCGGGAGCGGCGTGTTGATGTCGTGGTTGAGAAGGGAAAACCGTCCAGAGGATTCCAGGTGCGCAACGTTCTGTGGTCTTCCAGTGTGGAAGTTATCGACACAGATGACGTAGTGTCCATTTTCGATCAATCGAGTGCACAGGTGCGATCCAAGAAATCCCGCACCGCCAGCAACAATGATTGTTGCATTAGGCGTTTCGCCAAAGTCATCATGACGATTGTAGAAATGACGATTTTCAACCATCTCTTACGATCCTAAATGATCAGGTAGTTTTAGTCTGTTTGGTTCACGGTAACGACTGCATTCATCCGGCGCGGGAATTTCGATAAGCGTAAGCGGCGCGTTAAGACCCTGTTAACCAATGGTGCGACCTTGGGTTCCTTTGCAATTGGACGGAAATGCGGCGAAGCTTCGCGGCGGCCTTGCATTTGCCCTCTGCGCGGGCGCTGACCGGGCGGGGCGACAAGGCGCATGGCGCGCATCAAACATGCGAGCAGGCGCGGCGCCTGCACGCCGCGCGCCCGCGATCAGCCGTCTCTACAAACGGATGGGGGTCAGGCGGCTTGAAGGCCGTCGACAGCGGCGCCAATGCCCAGAGCGAGGGGCTCAAAGACGTGCTCGGCCAGGTGCCGCACCACCGGGGCCGCGACCCCGTCGCCGGTCAGGTGATAGGCGTCGCTGTATTGCCGGGGCAGGACATAGCTGTCCTTCAACCCCATCAGCCGCGCCGTCTCGCGCGCCGAGATCAGACGCGAGCGGATACGACGTCCCTCGACCACCAGAATGACCTGGCGGCTGGAGCCGCCGGAGGGGGTGCGCAGGCAGCCCGCCACGTCGTCAAAGCGGACCTCAGCGCGTTGCACCTTGGCGCCGGTCTCATCCACGCGGGTCCGGCGATAGACGCCGCCGACCATGCGACGCCCGGCGCGCTTGGCCGCGGCGACCTTGGCCAGATGGACCGGCGACATCATGTCGAGCAGCTTCCTGGTCTCGGCCTGGGTGTGCCAGGCGACGCTGGTCGGGCGGTCCTCGATGATGTCGGCGAAGGTGGTGAGGCGGCGCTCCGGCGTCGGCACGTTCCACCACAGCAGGTGCTCGCGCACATCCTGGGGCAGGGCGCCGACCGCACGGCGCAGGGCGCGGGTGTGGAAGGGCTCGATCGGTTCCGGCGACAGCAGGTCCGGCGCGACCTCGACCTCGGCATGAACGCCGATGACGAACAGGCGCGGGCGCGACTGGGGCACGAACAGGTCGGCGTTGATCACCAGGGCGCCATAGCGATACCCGGCCTCGGCGAAGGTGCGGCAGATGGCTTCGAAGTCCTTGCCGCCGTGAGACGTCAGGGCGCCGCAGACGTTCTCGACCGCCACCATGCGCGGCGCGCGGCCGTCGGCGATCAGGCCGTGGATCAGGTCCCAGAAGGCGTAGAAGGTGCCGGACCGCTCGCCCTTCAGCCCTGCGCCGGCCCCGGCCAGCGACAGGTCCTGACAGGGGAAGGAGCCCCACATCATGTCGGCGGTCCCCGGCAACTGCGCCGCGTCCAGCGCGCGGATGTCGCCCACCGTCAGTTCGCCGTCCGTGCCCCAGTTGGCCTGATAGGAGAAGCCCTTCTTGGCGTCGAAATCATTGGCGAACAGGCAGGTCCAGGCAGGCCCCAGACCGGCGCGCACCATGCCGCCGCCGGCGAAGAACTCATAGAAGCTGGGGGCCGAAGGGGACGAATCGCGCATCGGCACACTGTGGAGCAGGCGGGCCTCCATTTCCACGCTCGGCACGCTTGCCCTTGACGTGGACGGGCAGGGGGCTAGGAACCCCGGCCCCTCTCCCCGCAGGTTTTCCCATGACGTCCGCGACGCCCGCCACCATCGGCATCGACTTCGGCACGACCAATACGGTGGTGTCGCTGACCCATGGCGACGGCCCCGCGACCCTGGTGCGGTTCCAGGTCGAGGAGAAGGACCTGTTCGCCTTCCGCTCGGCGCTGAGCTTCCAGTTGCACGAAGCGCGCGACGGCGGCTCGCCCGAGCGGGTCATCGAGGCCGGCCCCTGGGCCATCGACGCCTATGTCGAGGACCCGCTGGAGACGCGCTTCATCCAGTCGTTCAAGACCTTCGCCGCCAGCGCCGCCTTTACCGAGACGCGCATCGACAACCGCCGCTATCGCTTCGAGGATCTGCTGTCGGCCTTCCTGCTGCGGCTGAAGCACCACGCGGACGGGGCGATGGACGACCTGCCGCCGCGCATCATCGTCGGGCGGCCCGTGACCTTTGCGGGCGGCAATCCCAACGAGGCCCTGGCGCTGGAGCGGTATGAGGCGGCCTTCGCGCGCCTGGGCTTCACCGACATTCGCTACGCCTATGAGCCGGTCGGCGCGGCCTTCTTCTTTGCGCGCGAGCTGAAGCAGGACGCCAATGTCCTGGTCGCCGACTTCGGCGGCGGCACCAGCGACTTTTCCGTCGTGCGGTTCGAGCGGGCTGACGGCGCGCTGAAGTCCACGCCGCTGGCGCGGTCGGGCGTGGGCGTGGCGGGCGACGCCTTCGACTATCGGATCATCGACCAGCTGGTGTCGCCGGAACTGGGCAAGGGCAGCCTGTATCGGGCCTTCGACAACCGCCTGCCGATCCCCCAGCGCTACTACAGCGCCTTCGCCCGCTGGGACCAACTGGCCCTGCTGCGGGCGTCCAAGGATATGCGCGACATTCGCGGCCTGGCCTCGACCGCGCTGGAGCCGGAGAAGATCGAGCGCCTGATCGAGGTGCTGGACGACAATCACGGCTATGCCCTCTATCGCGCTGTCTCGGGCCTGAAGGAGGCCCTGTCGCGGGACGAGGAGGCGGTCTTCTCCTTCCTTGCAGGTTCGGTGCGGATCGAGAAGCCGGTCAAGCGCACGGACTTCGAAGGCTGGATCGCCCCCGAGCTTCATTCCATGGAGGCCGCCGTCGACGAGGCCATGGCCCAGTCGGGTCTGGACGGAACCCAGATCGACCGCGTCTTCCTGACCGGCGGCACCTCGTTCGTGCCGGCGGTGCGCGACATCTTCATCCGCCGCTTCGGCGCCGACCGCATCGAGACGGGCGGCGAGTTCGAATCCATCGCCTCGGGCCTGGCCCTGATCGGGCGCGAGGCGGATCTGGACCTGTGGAGTCAGAAGGCCGCCTAATCCCGATCCGGCGCACCCAGTGGGAAGTAGGCGCGGTAGGGCCGGGCCTCGTCCACCGCCCGCGCCATCGACGGCCGAGCGAGCAGCCGGGCGCGATAGGCCTTCAGCGTCTTGAAGCGATCATCAATGGGGTGCGACCAGTCGGCGTAGAACAGCGCGGGCGCGGCGGCGCAGTCGGCCAGGCTGAAGCCGTGATCGGTCGCCCATTCCCGCCCCGCCAGTCGTTGGTCCAGCCAAGCGTAGGCGGTGTCCAGCATCCGCCTGGCCTCAGCCACGCCATAGGGATCGCGGTCGCCCTCGGGCCGCAGGGCGTCGGCCACCAGCTTCTGCTGCGGGCTTGAGACATAGTGGTCGAACACCCGGTCCATCATCCGCACCTCGACGGCGGCGGCCGGATCGTCAGGAATCAGGCGCACCGGGCCGGGATGATGCACGGCCAGATGCTCGATGATGGCCGTGGCCTCGACGACCGTGTGGTCCCCGTCCTGCAAGACCGGAAACTTGCGAACCGGCCACAGCGCCGTCAGCTCAGCGAAGGCGGCCTCGCCCTCCAGCAGCCGGAACTCGAACGGCGTGTCGTTCTCATACAGGGCGATCAACGCCTTCTGGCAGTAGGACGAGAAGGGGTGGGCGTAGAGCTTCATGGGCGTTCCTTCCGACGTTTGATTGCCACCCGGTTTGCGGAGGCAGCGAGGGCTGCAAGGCTTAGGGGTGGAAAACAAAAACCAAACAAGGGTATGTGAGGGGCATGGAAGAGCAAACTCAGCCGAAAAAAACAGCTCGCTTACGCGCTGATGCGATCAAGCCGTTCCGCTGCAAGAACCTTATCGCGGTGATTGAAAATCCGCATGACATGAAGAACGTCGGCACCGTCATTCGCAATGTGAACGCGATGGGTGTTGAGAAGGTCTATGCTGTCGATGAACGTCGTCTCTTGTCCGATGATTGGCAAGAACTGCGCGACGAGAAGGCTCTGTCAAAGACCTCAGTTTCCGCCATCAAATGGACATTCGTGAAGCGCTTTGACAGCACAGACGAGTGCTTTGCCCACTTGGAGCTGAACGGATTCAAGTCGATAGTCACTTCGCCCCACGTGAAGGGTAAGGCTTCTATCTATCTGGATGAAGGCGATTACACGGTTTATTCCAAGCTGGCTGTTTGGTTTGGCAGCGAATCCATCGGGATCAGCGAACGCGCTGTTGAGCGAAGTGACATGTGCGTCTGCGTTCCGATGTTCGGCATGATCGAAAGCCTCAACCTTGGAACGAGTTCTGGTATCGTCCTCTACGAGGTGACGAAGCAAAGGCGCGAATATCAAAGCCGCTATCGGTTGCGCGACCAGAGGGGCGAGCGCGAGGTTTCGTTGCCGACGGTCATGGAACCGAGTGCATAGCTCGCGAAGCGCCACCGGAATTTGACCCCTCCGCCCCGCAATGCCAGATCGCACGCCTCACCAAGCGAGGAAGCGCCCCATGACCATCACCCTGCACGGCATCAAGGCCTGTGAGCAACTTGCTACGGTTGTAGAGCGTATTCACTGACGATTTGCTGGTGTCATAGAGCGGACCCGCTGAACGTCCGTTATAGGGTGGTTAGCGGATATTCCGGTGCTAAGCTGTCCACATGACCGCGTTCTCAAAACTAACGCTCGTTTACGCTGTTATAGGGCTGGCCGCTTGCGCCCACCCACCGAAGCCGAGCTTGGCTCAAACGGCGACGAGCATGACGCCGGTTCAACTCATCTCGCAGTCAGGAGCGCTTCAGGGGCAGCGCGTCGCTGTGCGAGGCTATTTCACTTCCGCGACTGACACTCGCGCATTGTGGGAAAGCGAAACGGCAGCTTTGGACGCTAGCGAACAGCGGCTCGGGCCGAACGTCGATTATTGGGCCAAATGTATTACCATCTATCCAGACGCCGCTTCTAGCCGCTTCAATCGGCGGTTGGTAATCGTGACCGGACAGGTCGTGGTCATCGAAAAGGACGATGCCCGCAGTCTTTGGACATGTAACGCCGTCGCGCTGGAGCACGCGATCATCGAGGCAGACTGAATGTCCGCAATGGGTCGAAAGCTGTCATTGTAGCGGTCCGAAACTCGGAAATTGACCGCTCCGTTGTTCGATGCGAGATCGCATCCCGAAGTGACATCGGGAGCGCGCCATGACCATCACCCTGTTTGGAATCCGTGCCTGTGACACGATGAAGAAGGCGCGCGTCTGGCTGGATGAAAACGGTGTCGACTACGCCTTTCATGACTACAAGGTCGCGGGCGCGAACAAGGCGGATCTGGAGCGCTGGATCGCCGAGCACGGCTGGGAGACGGTGCTGAACCGCGTCGGGACCACCTTCCGCAAGTTGTCGGACGCCGACAAGGCCGACCTGAACGCCGACAAGGCCGTCGCCCTGATGCTGGCCCAGCCGTCGATGATCAAACGGCCGGTGCTGGACCTGGGCGACGGGCGGACGCTGGTCGGCTTCAAGCCCGAGCGCTACGCCGAGGCTTTCGGCGCCTAATCCTCGACGGCGGTTTCGGGGCGGTCATGGCCGTCCGCGCGTTCGGTGATCCACTGGCCCGACGTGTCCTCGAACTCGATCCACGAGGTCCGGTCCGGCACCTGCTGCTCGCGCGAGACGGCGACAGCGGCGGCGCGGGCGGCGTCGTGGGTGGCGAAGGTCTCGGAGAAGCTGTCGCCCAGCTTATAGGCCCAGCCCCCGTCGTGGGGGACGATGCGATAGATGATGCGGGTCATTTGGCCTCCGGTCGTTTATCGACCGACGCTTGACCGGGCGGAACAGCTTGTCGAGTCACGCTGTGGTGACGTCAGCGCGCCCGGCGCAACTCCAGGGCGGCGCGGTGGGCGGCGGTCCAGCGCTCGCGGTCCAGGCGGTTGATGGCGAAGCGACGCATCTCCGTCTCGCAGACCTCTGTCCCGCGCAGGCTGAGCGGCGTGATGACGGCCCGGTGCTGGTCGCAGAAGGCGTCGGCGGCCGCATCGACGCGCTGGATAAAGACCCTGGCCTGCTCTGGACGGCGGAAGTCCAAGTCGGAGACCTGGACCCTCAGTTCCTGCGCGGGCGAGGCGGCGGCCGATAGGGCGAGGGCGAGGCTGGCGATCATCATGGCGGTGGCTCCCTGGGTTCCGGCGAAGCCGGGCAAGGGAACAAGACGGCGCAAAGCGCGCACAGTTACGGCAGCGCCTGTTAAATCGCGGTCATGCCCTGGGTCTGAAACGCCGGCCGGATCGGAAGAGCGCGCCTTACAAAGAGTTCATGCGCGATCCTGCATCTGATCGGCGCGATCAGCGCCTCTTGTGATCAGAAGGCTGCAGCGTCACGCTCGGCTCCATATTTCAAGAAGGGGCGAAACCCATGGAAGAATTCATTCCCATCGCATTGTTCATCATGATCGGCGCGATCGTGCTCGTGCCGGTTTGGCTGAAGAGCAAGGAGCGTAAAGAGATGCAGGCGACCCTGCGCTCGGCCATCGAGAAGGGGCAGCCGCTGCCGCCAGAAGTCATTGACGCGCTGAGCAAGGAAAACATCAAGGCGCCAGCGACGGCGTCTCGCGACCTGCGCGTCGGCGTCATCCTTCTGGCGGTCAGCCTCGGGTTCGCTCTCTTTGGCTACGCGGTCAGCTTCGCCGAGATGGACGCCTTCTATCCGCTGGTCGGCATCGCCGCGATCCCCGGCACGATCGGTCTGGCCTTCATCGTCCTGAGTTTCTTCAACAAGAACAAGGGCTGAGGGCGACGGGGAGGGGAGACCGTCATGGCCAAGCCTTTACGCGATCTGCACGATGTCGAGCTCGCCGCCCTGTCGGCGGCGGGCGGACGTCGCGAGTTCGGGGAACTGGTGCGTCGCCACAGCTCGGCGGTGCGCGGTCTGCTGCGTCGGATGGGGGCGCAACCCGCCCTGGCCGACGACGTGGCCCAGGACGCCTTTCTGCTGGCGTTCGAGAAGTGCGCCGAGTTTCGCGGCGAGGGGACCTTCGGCGCCTGGATCAAGCGGATCGCGGCTCGCATCTATCTGAAGCGTCGCTCGAAGGACGCCCGCTATGTCGCCGAGGTCGAGAACGATGAGGTCGCGCCCAATGTCGATAGCGCTGGGCGCATGGATCTGGACGAGGCGATGAAGGGCCTGACCGAGCCGGAACGGCTGTGCGTCTCCCTGTGTCACGGGGCGGGCCTGTCCCATCCCGAAATTGCGGCCGCCATTAATTTGCCGCTTGGAACGGTGAAATCTCATGTCAAGCGTGGTCTGGATAAACTTCGGGCCCGGCTCCAGTCGGAACCGGTTGCTCACGGGAGCGCGTCCCATGTCGGCTGATGAGTTCGACCCTGCCATCGAGCGCCTGTTCGCACGCGCCCCGGCCTTTGCCGATTCGGCCCAGTTCGAGGCCGGCGTGGCGGCGAAACTGTCGAAAACCTCTCGCTTCCGCACGGTGGCCCTGTCCGGAGCGGGCCTGATCGGCGGCGTCATCGCCGTGCGCGAGGTCCTGAACGTCAACTTCAACTTCACTGAATCGTCGGCGTCCGCATCGACGGGCTCACAACCTGTCGCGCAGGGGCTCAGCATGGCGGGCGTGGACGGCGCTCAGGCGGTTCAGTCCTTGCTGGATCGGCTGGGCCTGAGCGGGTTCGACATGAGCTCCATGGGCGGAATGCAGTTGTTCTGGGCTACGGCCGGGGTGCTGGTCGCCTTGCTGGCGGCTGGGGTTGTGAAACTGTCTCAGGAAATCTGAGCGCCGTTTTCCTGACGAAGTCGCGACCTACTGCTGAAATTTCGGGTCGCGGCATGAACGCCTGCGTTGCGGGCGGGACGACGACCCTCTAGGGTCGCGCCGGTTTAGCGACCAGTCTTGGCAGCGGTTTTTGGGGCGACGTTTCGTGGTTGATGTCTTCGAACAGGTCGAGGAGGAGCTTCGCTCCGATCGATACAAGCGTATGGCCCGCACCTGGCTGCCGATCGGAGCCGGCCTGCTGGTCGTCGCCCTGGTCGCCGCCCTGGGCTGGTGGGGCTGGCAGAGCTACGTGACCAATCAGGCCGACAAGGCCTCGGCCGCCTATGATCGCGGCATGGAGGCCCTCCAGGCCAACAACCCGTCGGGCGCCGACGCCGCCTTCGCCGAAGCCGCCAAGTCGGGCAACGGCGCCTACAAGGCCCTGGCCCTGATGCAACAGGCCGGAATCGCCGTGACGGCGAACAAGACCCAGGACGCGGTCAAGCTGTTCGACGACGCAGCCAAGGCCGCCGGCGATCCGATCATCGCCGACGCCGCCGCTATCAAGGCCGCCTTCCTGCTGATGGACACGGCCTCGCTGGAAGACATTCAAAAGCGTCTTGAGCCCCTGGCTGAAGACAAGCGTCCGCTGCACGCCTTCGCTCAGGAAGCCCTGGCCATGGCGCAACTGCAGCACGGCAAGACCGCCGAAGCGCGTCAGGCCTTTGTCCAGTTGCAACTGGGCCAGGATGTGCCGGACGACGTCCGTCAGCGCGCCCAGGCCGGCGTTCAGGCGATTGATTCGGGCACGGCCGCCGGCCTGGCCGCCATCGTTCGCGCCGCCGTCGCCCTGCCGGCCCCGGCTGCCGCGCCGTCCGCCGCCGCTGCTCCCGCACAAGCCGACGCGGCGCCTGCCGCCGTTCGCCCGTAATCGACGCTTTCAGGACGCCCTGCATGAACCGAACGCTGAAAGTCGCCCTGTTGTGCGGTCTGGCCATGACCGTCGCGTCCTGCGGCACCGTGCGCAACGCCCTGCCTTTCGGCCTGGGCGGCCAGAAGGAAGACGTCGCCAAGGCGACCGAAGGGCAGCGCATCTCGATCCTGGAGTTCGAGCAGCAACTGGCGCCGTCGGCGGCTCTGTCCGGCCGTGACTTCTTCCTGCCGGGGCCCCAGGCGGCGACCGCCTGGACCCAGCCGGGCGGCAACGCCGATAACTCGGTCGAGCATGTCATCGCTGCGCCGGAGTTCTCGATCGCTTGGCGGCGCGACATCGGCGCCGGCTCCAGCCGCACCCGTCAGGTCATGGCCCCAGTCGTCGCAGACGGCGGCAAGATTTTCGTGCTGGACGGCGAGGCCGGCGTGACGGCTGTGGACGCGGGCACCGGCGCGGTCCTGTGGAAGGCCAACGTCAAGGTCGATGAGCACGATCGCGGCTCGCGCATCCTGGGCATCGGCTTCGGCGGCGGCGCGGCCGGCGGCGGTTTCGGCGGCGGCGTAGCCGTCGGCGGCGGCAAGGTCTTTGTCTCCTCCGGCTATCGCACCATGACGGCGCTGGACGCCGCCACGGGGGCTGAACTGTGGAAGTCGTCGGTTGATCTGCCGATCCACGGCGCACCGACGGTCGCCGGTCAGCGCGTCTATGTCATCGACGTCGACAACCAACTGGTGGCTTTCAACGTCAATACGGGACGTCAGGACTGGTCCTATCGCGGCATCACCGAGCCGGCGCGCGTCATGCGCGCCTCCAGCCCGGCGGTCAGCGGCGACACGGTCATCGCGCCCTTCTCCTCGGGCGAGCTGGTGGCGCTGCGCGCCTCGAATGGCCAGCCCGTCTGGCAGGAGGTCCTGTCGCGCACCAGCCGCACCAGCGCCCTGTCCGAGATCCGCGATATCGCCGGGCGGCCGGTTATCAGCCGCGGCTTTGTCTATGCTGTCAGCCAGTCGGGCGTCCTTCAGTCGATGGACATCCGTTCGGGACAGGCGAAATGGTCCCTGCCGGTCGCGGGCGTCAATGCGCCCCTGCCGGTCGGCGACGTGGTCTATGTGGTGTCCAAGGCCGGTGAACTGACCGTCGTCAACCGCGACAGCGGCCAGGTCTACTGGACGCGCGACCTGAATGAGGGTCGTGTCCGCAAGGAAGGCGGCGTTCTGGGCTTCGGCGGCAAGACGGTCCGTCCTGTGTGGTCGGGCCCCATCCTGGCCTCCAACCGTCTGGTGCTGGTGAATTCGGACGGCGAGGTCGTGGCCTTTGACCCGAAGACCGGCGCGCAGCAATCCAGCCTGAAGCTGGGCGGGGCGGCCTTCATCGCTCCAGCCGCCTACAACGGCGCCCTTTACGTCCTCACGGACAAGGGCCAACTGGTCAGCATCCGCTGATCTTTTCTTTGATTTGAGTTAGAAAGCCGACATGGCTCTAAAAGTCGCCATCGTCGGCCGGCCCAATGTGGGCAAGTCGACACTGTTCAACCGACTCGTCGGCAAGCGTTTGGCGCTTGTCGATGATCGCCCGGGCGTGACCCGTGACCGTCGCTATGCCGACGGCAATATCGGCGACATGGATCTGACGCTGATCGACACGGCCGGCTACGAAGACGTCACCGACGACAGCCTGGAAGCCCGGATGCGCGAGCAGACCGAGGCCGCGCTGGATGACGCCGAAGTCGTCATGTTCATGATGGACGCCCGCGACGGCGTGACGTCGCTGGATCGCATCTTCGCCGAGCGTCTGCGCAAGGTGCACAAGCCGATCATCTTGCTGGCCAACAAGTCCGAAAGCCGCGAAAGCGGCGGCGGCGTCGGCGAAGCCCACGCCCTGGGCTTCGGCGAGCCGGTCGCCATCTCGGCCGAGCACGGCGAGGGCATGGCCGACCTGTATCAGGCGCTGGTCGAGGCCTCGGCTGACATCTTCGTCGAAGAGATCGACGAGCCGGACAAGCCGATCCGAATCGCCATCATCGGCCGCCCCAATGCGGGTAAGTCGACCCTGATCAATCGTATGCTGGGCGAAGACCGCCTGTTGACCGGCCCCGAGGCCGGCATCACCCGCGACTCTATCTCGGTCGACTGGGAATACGAAGGCAAGGCGATCCGCTTCGTTGATACCGCCGGGATGCGTCGCAAGGCTCGAGTCCAGGAGAAGCTGGAAAAGCTGTCGGTCGCCGACACCATCCGCGCCATCACCTTCGCTGAGGTGGTCGTGCTGGTGATGGACAAGGACGACGCCTTCGATACCCAGGACCTGCAACTGGCCGACCTGGTCGAGCGCGAAGGTCGCGCCCTGGTCTATGTGGCGTCCAAGTGGGACCTGGAGGAAGAACCCCAGTCCAAGATGGCCGAGCTGAAGCGCCTGGCCGAGGACAAGCTGCCGCAGTTGAAAGGTTCGCCCTTCGTCGCCCTGTCGTCGCACAATGGTCGTGGCGTCGAGCGGCTGATGCCGGCCATCATCAAGGCCTATGAAACCTGGTCGGTGAAGGTCAAGACCAAGGACCTGAACACCTGGCTGTCCATGGCCACCCAGAGGCACCCGCCGCCCGCCGTCAATGGCAAGCGCGTGAAGCCGAAGTACATGGCTCAGACCAAGGCCCGTCCGCCGACCTTCGTCCTGATGGCCAGCCGCGCCTCTGACATGCCCGAGCATTATCAGCGCTATCTGGTGAACAGCCTGCGCGAGAGCTTCGACCTGCCTGGAACGCCGATCCGGCTGACGGTCAAGTCCAGCAGCACGTCGAACCCCTATGCCGAGGGCGGCGCCAAGTCCGGTCCAGAACGCTACAAGGGCGACGCCAAGACCGCGCCGCGCAAGGTGCTGAAGGCCGAGAAGGCCGCCGAGGCTCTGTCCAACCTGCCGGGCAAGGCGCTGGAACAGAAGAAGTCGGGCATCAAGCCCAAGGTCAAGGCTCTTGGCGGGCTCAAGGCAGGCGCGAGCAAGAAGGCCGGTCAGAGCGTGGCCGTCCAGAAGGGCGCCCGCGGCGGCGCCCGTCAGGTGTCGCGTTCGGGCCGTATCCGCACCGGCCAGAAGCACGCGCCGAAGAAGTAGGTCGCCCTCGAGCGGCCGGGAAGGTTTAGGGGCGAGCGGTCGGTGACGACGGCTCGCCCCTTCTTCTGGTCGGGGTCTTTTCGGGAACCTTGCGGCCCCACCGTGCGTCCAAGCCTGCGGATGGAGCGCGTCATGAGTCTGCGAAAACCGAACGACTACGCCGTGCTGGATCAAACCGATCTGGTACGTCTGGCCCAGGTCGGCGACCGCGAGGCGTTTCGCGCCATCATGCAGCAGGGCAATCAGCGCCTGTTTCGCATCGCCCGCGGCGTGGTCCGCGACGACGCCGAGGCCGAGGATGTGCTGCAAGAAGCCTATGCCCGCGCCTTTGCCGCCATCGGCGGCTTTCGCGGCGAGGCGGGGATCATGACCTGGCTGACCCGCATCGTCCTCAACGAAGCCCGCGACCGGGTGCGAAAGCGCCGCCCGATGGTCGATCTGGATGTCATTGAGCAAAGCCAGCAGGCCGAGGTCATTCCTTTCCCCAATGCCTTTGGCGCCAATCCCTTCGGCGGCGGCAGTCCCGAGATCGACGCGGCGCGGATGCAGATACGCAGCCTGATCGAACGCGCCGTGGACGACCTGCCGGCGCCCTTCCGCATGGTCTTCATCCTGCGCGACATCGAGGAGTGCAGCATCGAGGAGACCGCCGCCCACCTGCAACTCAAGCCCGAGACAGTGAAGACCCGGCTGCATCGCGCGCGCCGCCTGCTGCGTCAGGCCCTGGACGCTCAACTGGGGGCGACCATGGTCGGCGTCTTTCCCTTCCTCGGCGCCCGCTGCGCGCGCATCACCGAGGCGGTGCTGAGCCGGATGGAGCAGGAAGGGCGGCTGGAGCCGGGAACCTTTCCATCTGCCTGAAGTCCAATGCTGACGCGATGGCGGTCAAGCCGTCGCAGCAAAGGAAGAACCCCCATGTCGAAAGCCCTTCTTCTGGCCGGCGTCCTGATCTTCGCTCCGCTGGCGCCCGCCATGGCCCAGAACGCCGGACCGAGCGACCCGCAGATCGCCCACATCGCCTATACCGCCGGGCAACTGGACATCGAGGCCGCCAAACAGGCGCTGCAGAAGTCCACAAACCCTGAGGTCCGCGCTTTCGCCGAAACCATGGAGCGCGACCACGCGGCGGTGAACGAACAGGCCATCGCTCTGGTCACCCGTCTGCACGTCACCCCCGAAGCCAACCCCACCAGCACCTCGCTGACCGACGCGGCGGCGGCCACGCGGCAACGCCTGGCCGGCCTGTCGGGCGCAGCCTTCGACAAGGCCTATGTCGACAACGAGGTGGCGTATCACCGCACCGTCAATGAGGCCCTGCGCAAGACCCTGATCCCCGACGCCGACAATGCCGAGCTGAAGTCGCTGCTGCAGACCGGGCTGGAACTGTTTCAGCAGCATCAGGCCCATGCCGAGCACCTGGCCCATGACTTCCCCTGAACTTTGCCCTGAACCCGGATCGGAGCGGCTTTCCCGGCGCATGCTTCTGATGACTGCGGGGGCGCTGGCGGTCGCTCCGGCGCTCCCGGCGGTCGCCGCCCCCCGGACCCACACCGTCGTCATCGACAAGATGAAGTTCGGACCGTCTCCGGAGGGCGTGCGCGTCGGCGATAAGGTGGCCTGGGTCAATCGCGACCTGTTCCGCCATTCGGCCACGGCGCGAAACCGTGCCTTCGATGTGGATTTGCCGCCTGGCGCGACCGGGACAGCCGTCATGCGGACGGCGGGGACCGTCGCCTATGCCTGTCGGTTCCATGCAGCCATGACGGCCGAGATCGTCGTTAGCGGCTAGAGCGGTCGCGGTCGTCGTGTGCGGGCGAAGGGAGCGACGACCTTGGCCGGGGCGTCCTGGTCGCCGATCACCGCCTTCAGGGCCAGGGTCACGAACAGCACCCACCGCAGGCTGTGCCAGTTCATGGTGATGCTCTCGGTCAGCATGGTCAGGGTATAGGCCGTCATCATGGGGACCAGCAGCCAGCCGGACAGGCGTGTGTAGGCGGCCCAGAACGATCGCGCCCACATTTCGACCATCCAGGCAGCCAGCAGGATCAGGCCGGGAATGCCAAGACTGAGATAGACCTCCAGCCAGCCGCTGTGCGCGTGGGCGGCGGAGAAACGGGCCTCATAGGCGATCCAGGACTGCGGTCCGCCCGGCGAGTTGTCGGTCCAGACCGCGCCATAGCCGAAGCCGGTCCACGGGCGATGTTCGACCTGACGCAGGATGCCGGACCAAATTTCGGTCCGGCCCGTCAGGGTGGCGTCCTTGCCAAGCAACTCGAACAGCAGGTCGCTGCGGGTCGCAATGACGACCAGGGCGGCGCAGATGACGACGACCGTGATCCAGGTGCCCAGGATCGCGCGCACGCGTCCGGCTTTCACCAGGGCGACGAAGACCATGCTGGCCATGGAGAGGATCAGCACTACAAGGCCGGTCTTCGACGTGGACATCACCACCAGAGCTGCGGCTATGGCCGCGCACACCAACCACAGTCTTCGACGCTTGGGGACCATGATGGCGGCGGCGACCATGAAGATGGCGGCCAGGCCCATATTCTCGCCCAGAGAGTTCTTCTCGAGCCAGAGGCCTCGCCATGCGCCGGGGAAGATGGTTTGCATCCGGCCCATGTCGGGCAGCAGGACGGCCAGAAGAAGCGAGGCGACCATCATGATGGCCATGGCTGTGGCGAAGATCTCGGTCAGCGTCGTCCAGCGCCAGCGCGCGGCCAGGGCGACCCCGCCCAGGGTTGTGAACAGCAGGGCCATCACGCGTCTCAGGGTGACGTCCGGGTTGATCGACCACACGAAGGACAGCGCCGCCAAGGCCAGCAGCGCCAGCAGCAAGGGCGACCGGGACAGGGCCTGCAAGGCCGTACCGGGGCGAGTCAGAACCAATCCCACCGCCAGGGCATAGGCGGGATAGAAGAAGTTGAGCAGGAAGTCGGACGAGCGCTGGCCATAGCCGGTCATCGGCGCGGCCCATGACTGCGAGTAGATCAGAACCACCAGCACTGAGGCGGCGAAGGCCAGAATATCCGCATAGGGCGTCGCGCGCGTCACCGGGCCGGAGCGCGCAGTCCGGTCTGCCGTTGTGCGAACGGTTTGTGTCGTCGGTCCTGAAAGTCGGCTCCCCGGCGACTGGATCGACATGGGACCTTAGGCGGCGGATTCCGCCGACAGACCCTGCTTCCAATCCTTGAAGCTGACGGTCAGGGGCGGGGTGAGGTCAGGACGGGTCAGTTCGACCATCAGGGGACCGATCTCCGAAGGGTGAGGCAGGACCTCGGGATCTTCACCTGGAAAAGCCTGGGCGCGCAACTGGGTGCGCATCCGGCCCGGATCGACGATGGCGGCGCGGACCGGGGTGCTCTCGATTTCGTCGGCCCAGCATTTGACCAGGGCCTCGGCGCCGGCCTTGGTCGCCGCATACATGCCCCAGAAGGCGCGCGGGTTGGTCGCGACGCTGGAGGTCAGATAGACCGCGCGCCCGGCGTCCGAGGCGCGCAGCAGCGGCTCCAGCGAGCGGATCAGGCGATAGACGCCGGTGAAGTTGATCTTCTCGATCTTGGCGAACTCGCGCGGCTCGGCGTGGGCGACCGGCGTGAGACCCGAGGGGCCCATGGTCGCCGCCGCCTGAACCCAGATGTCCAGCTTGCCGAAGCGCTCGAACAGGGCGCCGCCCAGACGGTCGATGGCGCCGCCGTCCACCAGGTCGAACGGGACCAGGGTGGCGTGCTGGCCGGTGGCGGCGAAGATGGCGTCGTCCAGTTCTTCCAGTCCGCCCTGGGTGCGGGCGGTCGCCACGACGTGGGCGCCGGCCTTGGCCAGGGCCAGGGCGGTTTCATAGCCGATGCCGCGCGAGGCGCCGACGACCAGGGCGATACGGTTGGCGAGGGGAAGGGAAGCGTGTTCGGACATGCTGCGCTGATAGCGCGACCCGCCGTCGGGCGAAAGGCTCAGCCTCGCTTCAATACCCAGGCGCGGGCTGCCACAGGCTGAAGCTGACGCCCTGGTCGTCGGCGACGACGACGGACAGGCCGGACGGGCTCTCCGCCGGCATGGCGGCGTGGCCGCCCAGTTCTCTTACGCGGGTGCAGGTCGCGTGGATGTCGTCCACGCGGAAGTAGAGGTGAGGAAAGGCCCGGTGTTCGCCCTTGGTGATGCCCAAGGCGGGATCAGACCCGCTGACGTGGGCGTAGGTCGGGTGCGAGGCGGCTTCGTCGTAGGTCCAGCCGAACAGACCCGCGTAGAAGGCGCGGGCCTTTTCGATGTCGGGGGTGTCGAGCGTGAAGTAGCCGAGCTGGATCATACCGCCTTAAGCGGTCACCAGCAGGGAAAGTTGCCCGCCCTTCGCATCACGACCGCCCTCGGCGATTTCGCGGTCCAGCAGCCGGGTCGGGTAGTCGCCGGTGAAGTAGTGGTCCGTGAACTGCGGATTGGCGGCGTCGCGCGGTCCGGCGCCCAGGGCGTTATAGAGGCCGTCGATGGACAGGAAGCCGAGCGAGTCGACCTCCAGAATGGCGCGCATCTCGTCCATCGTGTGGGTCGCGGCCATCAGCTGCGTCCGCTCGGGCATGTCGATGCCGTAGAAGTCGGGGAAGAGGATCTGCGGGCTGGCCGAGCGCAGGTGGACCTCCTTGGCGCCCGCTGCGCGCACGGCGCGGACCAGCTTCAGCGAGGTGGTGCCGCGCACGATCGAGTCGTCGATCAGCACGACGCGCTTGCCTTCCAGCGCCGAGCGGTTGGGGCTGTGCTTCATGCGCACGCCCTTCTGCCGGGCGCCCTGGCTGGGCTGGATGAAGGTGCGGCCCAGATAGTGGCTGCGGATGATGCCGACTTCGTAGGGGATGCCGCTTTCCTGAGCATAGCCCAGAGCTGCAGGCACGCCGGAGTCCGGCACCGGCACGACGATGTCGGCCTCGACCGCGAACTCGCGCGCCAGGCGGCGGCCCATTTCCTTGCGGACATTATAGACCGAGCGGCCGTTCACCACGCTGTCGGGGCGGGCGAAATAGACATACTCGAACAGGCAGGGGCGGGCGGCGCGGGCCGGGAAGGGCTTGATCGAGGTCAGGCCGTCCTCGTCGATGACGACGACTTCGCCATGCTCGATGTCGCGGATGAAGGTGGCGCCGATGGTGTCCAGGGCGCAGGTCTCGGACGCCAGAACCCAGGCCTCGCCGACCTTGCCCAGGACCAGCGGACGGATGCCCAGCGGGTCGCGCGCGCCGATCATCTTGTAGCGGGTCTGGGCCACCAGGGCGTAGCCGCCCTCGATCCGGCCCAGGGCGTCGATGAAGCGCTCGACGATCTTGGCCTTACGGCTGCGGGCGATCAGGTGAAGAATGGCCTCGGAGTCCGAGGTCGACTGGAAGATCGCGCCTTCCGACACCAGCTGGCCGTGCAGGTATTTGAAATTTGTCAGGTTGCCGTTGTGGGCGATGGCGATGCCGCCCTGGTCCAGATCGGCGAACATCGGTTGAATGTTGCGCAGGAAGCTGCCGCCGGCGGTGGAGTAGCGGGTGTGGCCGACCGCGGCGCCGCCGGGCAGGCGGGTGGTCAGCTCGGCGTTGCCGAAGGCCTCGCCGACGAGGCCCTGATGGCGCTCGGTGTAGAAGCGGTCTTCAAAGACGCTGGCGATGCCGCAGGCTTCCTGGCCGCGATGCTGCAGGGCGTGCAGGCCCAGCGCCACGATCGACGAGGCCTCGTTCTCGGGCGCGCCCCAGACTCCGCAAACGCCGCACTCCAGCCGCAGCTGGTCGTCCTCCGGCTCGCGCCAGTGTTCGCGGTGAACGATGGGATCGGCGATATGGTGGCGCATCGTCAGGCTCCGATGACCGGGACAGGATAACTCAGGCGGCGGCGCCGCGCACGTAGGCCGCCATTGCGTCGAGGGCAAGGCTCATTGATCGGAAAACCCTTCGCGGACGGAAGAACCGACGACCGGCGTCAAGGCGTCCGCGCCCTTTCCGAGCGTCGGCAGGACGACCTGAATGGCCTTGGCCGAGCCTTCGCTGATGGGCGAAAGGGCCGCGCCGGTCAGCCAGCGCGGGGGATTGTCGGACATGACGCCCATGATGATCAGGTGCACCGCGCCGACCAGGGCCAGGGCCCGCACGGCCCCCAGGGCTAGGCCGAAGGTCTGATCGAAAGCGCCCAGGGCGTTGCCGCGCGCGCCCTTGGAAATGGCCGAACCGAGGAAGCGCAGGCCGAAATAGAGAATCAGAAACGTCAGCCCTACGGCCAGCACCGACCCGGCCCAGTCGGGGTCGACCAGGGAGCGCCCGAACGGCGCGGTCCAGGGCAGGGTGATCAGGGCCAGAAGGCCCGCCAGGAAGAAGCTGAAGAAGGCCGTCAGTTCGCGCACGCCGCCCCGGAACCAGCCGGCGGCGCCGGAGGCCAGAAGCACAAGGATGACGAAGACGTCGTAGCCGGTCACGCGCGCTGCAATCGCTGAAGGAACAGAGGCCGCCTCAATAGCGGTTTTGGGAGATTCGCTCGACCACCTCGGTCAACAGTCCGGCGGCGGTGACGGCCACGTCGCCCTTCTTGACCTTGTCCTTGGCCTGGGACGGGGCGAGGGCGCGGTCGAAGCCCAGTTTCTTGGCCTCTCTCAGACGGGCCTCGGCGCGATTGACGGCGCGGACCTCGCCCGACAGACCGATTTCGCCAAAGACGACGCAGCCCTGCGGCAGGGGCATGTCGAGGGCCGAGGATATGAGGGCGGCGGCGGCGGCCAGGTCGGCGGCGGGTTCATTGATCCGCAGACCTCCCGCCACGTTCAGATAGACGTCCTTGTCCCCGAAGCCGAGACCGCAGCGCGCCTCCAGCACGGCCAGCAGCATGGCCAGGCGTCCATTGTCCCAGCCCACGACGGCGCGTCTTGGCGTGCCGTATGCAGAAGGTGCGACAAGGGCCTGAATTTCCACCAGAACAGGACGAGACCCCTCAATGCCGGCGAAGACGGCGGCGCCCGGCGCGCGCTCCTTGCCTTCGCCGAGGAAGAGGGCCGACGGGTTGGTGACTTCGCGCAATCCCACGTCGCTCATCTCGAAGACGCCGATCTCGTCGGTGGCGCCGAAACGGTTCTTGCCGGCGCGCAGGATGCGGAAGGGGTAGCCGCGCTCGCCCTCGAAACTGAGGACGGCGTCGACCATGTGCTCGACCACGCGCGGGCCGGCGATCTGTCCGTCCTTGGTGACATGGCCCACCAGGACGATGGCCGGGCCGCCGTCCTTGGCCAGCCGCACCAGTTCGGCGGCGCAGGCGCGGACCTGGGTGACCGAGCCCGGCCCGGCCTCGTGGGCGTCGGACCACAGGGTCTGGATGGAGTCGATGATGACGATATCGAACTTGTCGCGCTTCAGCGTCGTCAGGATTTCGCGCAGGGCCGTGGCCGAGGCGAGAGACACGGCGGCGTCGGCCACGCCCATGCGCTTGGCGCGGGCGCGGATCTGTTCAATGGCTTCTTCGCCCGAGATATAGGCCACGCGGGCGCCGTTGCGGGCGGCCTTGGCCGTGACTTCCAGCAGCAGAGTCGACTTGCCCACGCCGGGGTCGCCGCCCAGCAGGATGGCCGAGCCCGGCACCACGCCGCCGCCGCAGACGCGGTCGAACTCGGTCACGCCGGTGACGATGCGCGGCGGCTCTGGCGTGTCGGACTGCAGGGTCTCGAACTGAAGCCCGCGTCCGCGCGCCGTCGAGGCGGGCTTCATCGCGCCCGGCGGGGCCGATTTCGACTCCTCGGACAGGCAGTTCCACTCGCCACAGGCCGAGCATTGCCCCGCCCATTTGGAGTGAACCGCGCCGCAGGACTGACAGACATAGAGAAGGGTATCGCGCGCCATGACCCTGACCTAGCAGGAATCGCGGCACGGGCGAGGGGGCATGCGTGAGGGTGCGACCGAGCCTGACGCAGGGTGCGCGCGCGGGTTGCATTGACCCTCATATGCCCGTCATCCTGCCAAGCTATAGCGTCGTTACGACTCACCCCCCGCCGAAGGCCTTCATGACCGCACCCAACCCGCCCGCCATCGATCCGGGCCTCGTCGCCCGCGTGCAGAACATCCTGATGCGGCCCAAGCTGGAATGGCCGGTCATCGAGGCCGAATACGCCACGACGCGCAGCCTCTTCGCTCGCTACGCCATGATCCTGGCGGCGATCGGCCCGGTGGCCGGCCTGATTGGCGGCCAACTGTTCCCAATCTCCATCTTCGGCTCGGTGATGCGGACTCCGATGGTGGGCGGCCTGTTGGGCGCCATCGTCACCTGGGGCCTGTCGCTGCTGTCGGTCTTCGTGCTGGGCCTGATCATCGACGCCCTGGCCCCGACCTTCAACGGGACCAAGGACAAGGTTCAGTCGATGAAGGTGGCTGTCTATTCAATGACGGCGGCCTGGGTCGCGTCGATCTTTAACCTGTTTCCGGCCTTGGCCTGGCTGGGCGGCCTGCTGGGCCTCTACGGCTTCTATCTGCTGTATCTGGGCCTGCCGACCGTGATGAAGGCGCCGCAGGACAAGGCCCTGGGCTACACGGCCGTCGTCGTCATCTCGGCCATCGTGCTGTGGATGGTCGTCAGCGCTATCGCCGCCGCCGTGGTCGCCAGCTTCGTGGTGGGCGCGATCGGCGTGAGCGCAATGGCTCTGAGCTAATCTAGCCGACGTAGAGGCGCGGCACGCGCGGCGTGATCGAGGTCAGCATTTCGTAGCTGATGGTTCCCGCCGCCGTCGCCGCGTCGTCCACCAGACGGTTGGCGCCGAAGATCTCGACCGTGTCGCCGGCCGCCACATCCAGGCCGGTGACGTCCACCGCCAGCACGTCCATCGACACCCGGCCGAGGATGGGGCGAAGCTCGCCCGCCACCCAGACCTGACCGCGCGGGCTGTTGCTGCGCATGACCCCGTCGGCATAGCCGGTTCCGCAGGTCGCCACCCGGATCGGCGCCTCGGCGCGATAGCCTTGCGAATAGCCGACCGTCTCGCCCGCCGGCACGTCGCGCACCTGCATGATCTGGGCGTTCAGCGTCGCCACCGGGGCGATGCGGCTGTCGGGTTTGCCCTCCGGTCCGCCGCCGAACAGGCAGATGCCGGGGCGCGCCACGTCAAAGGCGAAGTCAGGGCCCAGGAAACAGCCGCCCGAGTTGGCGAAGGAGCGCGTCACGTCGGGATAGCGGCCAACCGCCGCCGCATAGGCGTCGCGCTGGATGCGGTTCAGCGGATGGGCGGGCTCGTCGGCGCAGGCCAGGTGGGTCATGACCAGTTCCAGCCCCTCGAACGGCTCGGGCGCATCCTCGACGCGGAAACCCAGCCGGTTCATGCCGGTGTCCAGTTGCAGACCGCAAGCGCCGCCGCCCGCCGCCGTCCAGGCCGCGATCTGACCAGGTTGGTTCAGCACGGGGCGCAGGTTCGCCGCCTTGATCATGGCTGCCGACGACCCGTGGCAGCCGTCCAGCACATAGATGACCGGCTCAGGCCCAATGGCCTCGCGCAGCAACACGCCCTCGGCCGCCCGCGCCACGAAGAAGGTCCGCGCCCCCTCGGCCATCAACCGCCTGGCCACCGCAGCGGCCCCCAATCCATAGCCGTCCGCCTTGACGACCGGATTGACCGGCACGCCGATCAGGCCCTGCAGGGTGTGGAAATTGCGCGCAAGGGCGCCGAGATCGACGGTGAGGGAGGCGGGGAGGGACATGAGGCCCTTATGCCGCAAGATTCATGCGGCGCCACGACCCTTGAGCCGAATTACTCGGGAATATCCGCAAAGGCGCTGCCGTAGCGGTCGTCATGGGCCAGGTTGCCGAAGCGGACGGTGTCCGCGTCGAAGGCCAGCTTGACGATGCCGATAGGGCCGTGACGCTGCTTGCCGATGACGACCTCGGCCTGACCCTGCAGGCGGTCCATGTCCTGCTGCCATTGCAGGTGTTCTTCGGAGCCTTCGCGCGGCTCGGCGCGGCCCAGATAGTAGCTTTCACGATAGACGAACATGACGCAGTCGGCGTCTTGCTCGATCGAGCCGGATTCACGCAGGTCGGACAGTTGCGGGCGCTTGTCTTCGCGCTGCTCGACCTGACGCGACAGCTGCGACAGGGCGATGATTGGCACGCCCAACTCCTTGGCCAGGGCCTTCAGGCCGCCAGTGATCTCGGACACTTCCTGCACGCGGTTCTTCTGACCGCCGCCTTCGCCCGTCGTCACCAGTTGCAGGTAGTCGACGATGATGAGGTCGAGGCCGTGCTCCATCCGCTTCAGGCGTCGCGCGCGGGCGGCCAGCTTGGAAATGGAGATGCCGCCGGTGGCGTCGATATAGAGGGGGCTCTCGCCGATCTCGACCGCCGCGTCGCGCAGCTTGCCAAAGTCCGAGGCGTCGATCTCGCCCTTGCGCAGCTTGTCCGAGGACACGCCGGAGGCGTCGGCCAGAATACGCATGGCCAACTGTTCGGCGCTCATTTCCAGCGAGTAGAAGGCGACGACCCCGCCATTGACCGTCTTGCGGCCTTCGGGCGTCGGCTCCCACTGATAGGCGCGGGCCACGTTGAAGGCCATGTTGGTGGCCAGCGCGGTCTTACCCATCGACGGACGACCGGCGAGGATCAGAAGGTCGGACGGGTGCAGCCCGCCCAGCTTGCGGTCCAGATCGTTCAACCCGGTAGCCAGACCGGCCAGCTTGCCCTCGCGCTGATAGGCCTCGCCCGCCATTTCGACGGCCCCGGCCAGGGCGGTGGAGAAGTTGACGAAGCCCGAGGACGGCTTGCCCGTCTCGGCCAGCGAATAGAGGGTCTGTTCGGCCTGTTCGATCTGTTCGTCGGCGGGCGTGTCCGGGTTGGGCGCCTCCTTGATCATCTCGCCGCCGATGCGGATCAGGTCGCGGCGCAGGGCCAGGTCATAGATGACGCGGGCGTAGTCGGGCGCATTGGCCGCCGGGGGCGCGCGATCGACCAGATCGGCGAGGTAGCGTAGGCCGCCGAACTCATGGAAGGCCGGGTCCTGCTTGAACCGCTCCATCAGGATGGTGGGCTCGGCCAGCAGGCCCTGACGGATGTGGTCCTCGATCGCCTCGAACAGCCGCTGGTGGAAGGGCTCGTACATATGCGAGCCGCGCAGGCGGTCGCTCAGCCGCTCGAACACGGCGTTGTCGAACATCAGCGAGCCCAGCAGCGCCTGCTCCGCCTCCAGGTTGTGGGGCATGGACGAGACGGAGACCTGATCGGCGTTTCCGTAGGGCATGGGAGCAAAGGCGTTCATTGAAATAGGCATAGCCCTAAGCGCGGTCTGCGTCAGATACGGGCGCCGCCTTGTCCGTGGACCATCGCTGCGCGTCTGTGGACCGTCCGGAAAAGCGCTGTCTGATCAGTGGCGGCGGATCAGTTGGGGCAGGGGTAGCGCTCGACCATCCAGCTACGGACGGCCTGGGTGACAGTCAGGCTCCGCTGTGCCTGCGGCAGGGACTCAAAGCGCACGACCAGGCTTTCCGGCGTGATGCCGGTGCCGGACGGGGGGATGCAATGGGCAGGACGACGACCCGAGGAGACGGCCTGGGCCTGTTCCGCCTTGACCGTGCTGACGGCGTCGGTGACCTCTCCGATCAGGCGCCGCGTCTCGGGACGCAGCATGGCTGCGACGCGATTGCGGGGCACATGGGCGCCAAGGTTCAGGAACTGCTGCACGGTCATGTCCGCCGCCATGACCGGATGAGGGATGGCGAAGGCTATCACAACGCCGGCAAGCACGGCGCACAATGCAGGGGCACGGAACATGACCGCTAGATGTGCCGGGACAGCGGGCTGCGCAAGGCTGTTAGATCAAATCGGGCAGGGATGCTCTGCCGCCATCCACTCACGCACGGCCTGGGTCACGCTGATGTTGCGGCGCGCCGCCGGGATGGCGTTGAAGCGCGCCAAAAGGGCATCGGCGGACAGGCTCACCTTTTCGGGCATGCAGGTGGCCGAGCGGCGCCCTGCGGCCTGAGCCGCCGTCTGGTCGCTGCGAACGGTCGAGAAGGCCTGCTTCACCTCGTCCATCAGCCGTCGCGTATCTGACCGCAGCAGGGCGGTCGGGTTGCGCGGGATGCGGTTGGCCGAGGTCAGGAATTCCTGAACCGTCATGGCGCTGGCGCTGCTGGCCCATAGGCTGGCGGCGAGAGCGAGAATGAGCGCGGCCTTCGTCATACGGACCCCTCCGATTGGAACGGCCCAGCTTGGCTCCACATCCGTGGCGGAACAATGGCCGACGAACGCGGTCAGGTTTCCAGCGGGACCGTCGGCAGGGTGTTGGGATAGATCCGCTCGATGTCGCCGCCCGACGCCTTGGCCGAGCGCGCCATGCGGAAGGCGTTCACCGGCTGGGTCTCGCCGATCCACAGGGCGTTGATCAGGTGGTCGGCGTAGGGGTCGTCGGTGTTGGGATGGATCAGGATCTTCAGGCCCAGATGGTTCAGCATCAGCCAGGGGATGACCGTCGGGACCTGATCATTGGCGAAGCCAAAGTAGAAGGAGGGCGTGGTGTGGGGGCCGCGCGGTCCCTCGTTCCACTCGCCTAGTTCGACCTTGAAGCGATGGATGACCCAGTCGCGCAGCTGGGCCGCGCGATAGGCCGTGTCCTCGTTGAAATAGACATGGGCGTGATAGCTGCTGATCTCGGTGTAGGTGCGCGGAGCAGCGGGCAGATCGACGCCGCGCGGCAGCGGCTCGGGCGGCCCCTTGGGGCGAGCGCCCCAGGGGCTGAGCGTGCTCTCGTCGCCGACTTGCACCGCCGCCTCGGCGGGACGGGACGCAGCGGCTACGGCGGTCGCCGCCGCAGCCGCCACGCCGCCCCCAACCAGCAGGGCCCGGCGCGAAGCGGAGGGAAGAGCTCCCTCGCGCCTGGCTCCTGCCGCCGTCACCACTTCACGCTCAGGCGGGCGTAGCCGTAGCGGCCGTTGAAGCCGAACGGAGAGTAGTAGGGGAAGCCCAGAACGCCGTTGCTGTTCAGCGTCTCGGGGACGAAGTCCGGGTATTCGTCGAAGACGTTGTCCACGCCCACAGCGACGCCGATCCGATCCGTGACCTGGAAGCGGCCTTCCAGGTCGACCGTGGTCTTGGCCCCGGTCGAATAGTCGCTGGCCGCCGTCGATCCGGGTTGCAGCACGTCGGCGTAGTAGGTCGCCCGCGCCGTCGCGCCCCAACGGCCCAGGCTCCAGTCGGCCGAGGTCGAGACCTTTGTATCCGGCGTGCCTTCCTCGATGGTCAGGATACGGCTGCGCGCGAACAGGGTCGGCACGGGGTTCAGAACCGACGAGGAGGTCGGCAGCTTGGTTACGCTGACGTCGTTGATGTTGGCGGCGACGGTGAAGTCCCAGTTCCCGGCGCTTTCGGTGCGCAGGCGATAGCGGCCGACGATGTCGACACCTTCGGTTTCGGTCGTGACTCCGTTCAGGAAGAAGCGCGCCGCCTGGACGCCCAGCGGATCCAGCAGGCCTGCGACCTGGGGCGAGAAGCTGCGGTTGATCAACTCGGACAGGACGATCTGGTCCTCGATCTCGATACGATAGGCGTCCACCGTCAGGTCGAAGTCGCCCAGACGAATGACGGCGCCCAGCGAATAGTTGGTCGACGTTTCGGGCTTCAAGGCGCGGGCGCCGAGGGCCGTGGCGACGTCGCTGGTGGCGGGGAAGGTGCCGGTTTCGACTACGGCGCCGTTCTGGATGACCGAGGAGGTCGAGGTGAAGAAGCTCTGCTGCAGCGACGGCGCGCGGAAGCCGGTCGAGACCGAGCCGCGCAGGGCGAAGTTGGGGCTGAAGTCGTAGCGGGCCGCCAGCTTGCCGGTCTGGGCGTCGCCGAAGTCGGAATAGTCCTCGACCCGCAGGGCGCCTTCGACGGTGAACTTGTCGGTCAGCGGGATTTCCACGTCGGCGTAGAGGGCGACCGCGTCGCGGTCTTCGTCCACTTCGTTGGACGGCTGGAAGCCGACGAAGCCTTGCGCGCCGCCGGCCAGGGCAGTGTTGGCACCCAGCGGGCCTCGGTTCCAGGATTCCGGCTGACCGGCGTCGATCTTGTAGCCCTCGTGGCGCGCTTCCAGACCCCAGGCGAAGTTCAGCGGGCCGCTGAGGCCGACCTCGAACTGGCGAGCGAAGTCGGCGCCGAAGACCAACTGGTCATAGGTCAGACCACCGGAATCGAAGCTGGTCGGGGAAGCTGCGCCATAGGTGGCGTTCAGCGAGTCCTCGGTGCGGAAGTCCAGGGCGTTGCGGCCATAGACCAGGCTGAAGTCGGCGCTCCATCCGGCGATTTCGCCCTTCACGCCGCCCGCCAGCGACAGGTCCTGCGAGTTGACGGCGATCTTGGGCAGGAAGCCGTTGGGATAGATGCTGACGACGTTGTTGGTGTTGTTCTGGAGGCGAGGGAAGGCGGCGCTTTCGCTGTCGCGGTGCTGATAGCCGGCCCAGCCATAGGCCTCCCAATCGGCGTTCAACGGTTTGCCGGCGTTGGCGAAGATGGTCCATTGCTCGACCTTGGGGTCGCCGGCGCGGGCGGTGATGGCGGTCGGGGTGACGCGCGGATCATAGTCTGACCGGTTGGTCGGCTCGCGGTTCAGATACTCGGCGGACAGGGTCAGGAAGCCGTCGGAGCCCAGGCCGAGGCCTTGCCAGGCCGAAGCGGTGACCGTGCGGCCGTCGGTCTCGTCACGCTCGCCGCGCGCGGTTTCGACTGTGGTGAAATACTGACCATAGGTGACGCTGGCGCCGCCGCCCTCACGGGCTTCCTTGAGGCGCAGGTTGATGACCCCGGCGATGGCGTCGGAACCGTATTGCGCCGAAGCGCCGTCGCGCAGGACCTCGACGCGGTCTAGGGCGCCGGTCGGGATGGCGTTCAGATCGACCGCAGCCGAGCCGCGACCGATCGAGCCGTTGACGTTGACCAGGGCCGAGGCGTGGCGGCGCGTGCCGTTGAGCAGCACCAGGGTCTGGTCAGGTGACAGGCCGCGCAGGGTGGCCGGGCGGATGGAGTCGGTGCCGTCCACGACCGAGGGGCGCGCGAAGGTCAGCGACGGAACGGTTTGGGCCAGGGCTGCGGCGAACTCGGTGGTGCCGCGCGTGGACAGAGTCTCAGCGGTCACGACGTCGACGGGGGCCAGGGTGTCGAGGCGCGAGCGGCTGGGCACGCGACTGCCGGTGACGACGATGTCGTCGATGGCGGTGGTGTCGGCCGGCGCCTCCTGGGCGGAAGCGGCGCCCGCGATCAGCAGAGCGGCCCCGGATGCGGCGAGGAATAGACTGGAACGATAGGCGAAGGTCATCTCGAGAGGTCAGCTTTTCTGATTGGACGCGCGGGATTGGGCGACGCCGTCGGGCGGCGTCGTGAGACTGCGTCGATTGTCTGGGTAGTCATGGCCGGCGGCGGACCGGCGGAAAGGCGATCAGCGGCGGGCTGGACATCGCGGCGGTCGAACGACCGGGCGATGTATGTCGGCGTAAAAGCGCATTCGCATCGTCATCTCCCGCCCATCAAGGGGATGAGCTGTGACGATATTGCGGTGCGAAAACGGCGCGGAATATCGAGAATATGTCGCCTGATATGCAGAAAAACTAAACATTGCGGCCAAGAAAAAGGGGCGCGTCCCGAAGGACGCGCCCCTTGATCGATACCGTCAGTCGACAGATCAGGCTTCGTCGCCGAAGCCTTCTTGTTGACCGGCGCCGCCCTCGATCAGTTCCTGGGCGGCTTGTTCGGCGGCGTTACGCTCGTCGTCGAACTGGGCGCGGATGACATCCTCGCCCTTCGCTTGGCGCTCGGCTTCTTCGGCCGAACGAGCGATGTTGATCTTGACCGTGGCGCGGACTTCCGGGTGCAGGCGAACCGGCACTTCGTGGACGCCCAGGGCCTTGATCGCGACGTTCAGCACGACTTGCGAACGCTCGACCTTGCCGCCTTCGGACTGAATGACTTCAGCCACGTCGCGACCGGCGACCGAACCGTACAGGTGACCGGTTTCACCGGCCTGACGGATCATGACGTAGGTCTGGCCGTCGATCTTGTCGGCGACCTTCTGTGCTTCGGCCTTGTTCTTCTCGTTGCGCTGCTCGATGGCGGCGCGGTCGAGTTCGAACGCTTTGAGGTTGGCCGAGGTCGCGCGACGAGCCTTGTCGCGCGGCAGCAGGTAGTTACGAGCGAAGCCGTCCTTGACGGTGACGACGTCGCCGATGGCGCCGAGGTTCTCGACGCGTTCCAGCAGAACGACCT